>Ga0214474_1000037_pt1 | contig 78035 bp, 84 predicted proteins | sample RVTome_2_FD_187335 | JGI IMG/M metagenome (GOLD analysis project Ga0214474, IMG submission 187335) | Soil microbial communities from uranium-contaminated site in the Upper Colorado River Basin, Wyoming, United States - RVT95D214 HiSeq ... | reverse complement strand
CTTCATCGCTTGGTCCGCCAAAAGTACGGTTCCATAATTCTCTTCCTTCGGAGTCTGTTTTGAGGAGATAAACATCATTGCCGCCTTTACCAAAGGAGGATGTACTTCCGACAATTACATAGCCACCGTCGGTTGTTTGTTGTACTGCAAAACCCGCTTCATCGCTTGGTCCGCCAAAAGTACGGTTCCATAGTTCTTTACCTTGAATATCTGTCTTAAGAAGAATAACATCGATACTGTTACGATCAGTAGAAAGTATTCCACCAGTTACGATATACGAACCATCTGCGGTTTGTTGCACACTGGAACCGTAGCCAGGATATCTTCCACCGAAGGAATTACTCCATAGTTCTTTCCCCTGGGCATCGGTTTTTAAAAGATAAAAATGAGGAGCACCCTTGTCATAGGAAGACCCGCAGACTATATATCCACCATCAGTGGCTTGTCTTACGTTCAAACCTAAATCCTCTTCTTTCCCGCCAAATGTCTTTATCCAACCAGACTGGATCGATGGTGACGAACTACATGCGGTAAAAAAGAAAATTAAAAAAATATTTAGCAGGAATATCCATAAAAACCGTTGTGAATTATTCATTAACATAAATGCCCCTTCAAATCTAACGATCCAGATTATGCAAGAATTGAAAAAAGGAATAAACAGATATTCATGTACTCGAAGTTTTTCAAAAGAAAAATAACCTAGTCGGAATTATCCAAGCAGATCCCACGGTTTCTCTCTTGCGACCGCCTTATATCACGACAGGGATTTTCAGCATTGACCTGCCTCCAATAGTTGTACCAATAGTTTTTTAGTACCGGTAACAACTTAGCTTCGTGTGAAGGTGGAAGATAAGACCAAGACGGTAAATTCGGTATTTCACGGGTCGCACCTCCCGCTAGGATACTACTCCAAATATAGTACGTCGTTTGAGATATGTCAAGTAGTAAGGGAACTCGGTTCTGCTGAATCTTAGTTGTTCCATATGGTATAATGCCATCAATGTATGTTGCTGTAATAGTCATTATTTTAGGCGGTATCGTGCTAGGTACTTTTGTTTGGTACGCTATGCCAGATAACCTATTAAAATACTTAATCATTCTCGTGCTCGCTATCGCTGACCTTATCGCTGTGATTCAAGTTATGAGCGGTAAGAGACTCAAGTAGTTTCTCTATGCTCCTAGTTCTTTTACTGATACCGATTAGCGGTATAGACACAGCGATTGAGAGCACAACAAGGACATAAAGAAACACTATCAGCATTACTATCTGCAATTCACTCATAGCTTTACCCTCATAAGAGACGTTTCTACTCTCTGCTTTTGTGGTTTCTTTTTCATACTTCTCCTGTGTGCAACCTTAATAGTTCTTTGTTCAACGGATTCAGGGGATAGTATCGGGATTCTAGCAGTAACCTCAAATGGCTGTTCGCACACGTCCTTCCAGTTACGGAATGGAAACTTGATACCAGCTACCGATGCTGGAGTCTGGTCATTCAAGCTCATATGCGGACGGAAAAAATTGTAATGTACTAGCCAACCGTCAAGATATTTTCTAGCTGATTCTACCGTGCGTAAACCACGCATAACCTTAGTTCGGGACTTGATAGTTCCGTGCATCCGCTCAATAAAGTTAGTGTTGTTCTCCACGCTAAACGGTGCGCCTTGCCTGTGACTAGTATCCGCACCAAACACCCGCTCTATGCCCTCTAAGTAGGCTCTGAGCTTATCCGTGTAGATGATACGGGGTATCTTGCCAGTTCGCTCATAAGCCAGTTTCATTAGCTGTTCTGCATCTTTACTGGTTCGGGTCTCGGACATATGGGTAGCAATCAGGAATCTGGTTTTGGTGTCTATAATATCCCACAACCAGATATTCTTACCGTCAATATCAAGCACGGTTTCGTCGGCTACCCAGACAGAACCAACATTAGGAATATGCCTCTTGGATTCGGTTACAGCCAAGTCCGTGAAACGGTTTACCCAGTTCAGAATGGTCACATCCGAGATATAGTCATTGTGTTGTTGTATGAAGTTACGCCGAATCTCTTTGAGACTCATTCCCTCAAAGTACATACTGATTGCGTCTGCGACTTTAGACGTGGAATACTGCATCTTGGGAATAGCATCAGGATTAGAGAATTTACGCTTGCAGTCTTTGCACATATAGTATTGTGTTTCTTTATACTTGCCGAATTTAATCACACGTTCGGATTGGCAATACTTACATTTTGTTATAGCAGGTTGTGGATATTCCTCTGAATTATTCGTGTTCTTCTCCCAATGCTGACAGAAAATCAGCATATTTATTCACATAGAATTCCACTCTAGCTTTGGTAACGTATGTTACCGCTCCGTGATTGGTAACTTCATCTTTCGCTTTCACAATTTCTTGCCATAATTCGCTTGGTAAATCGGGTAAGTCCAGCAATGCTAATAATTCAGCAGGGACTTCACGTTCATTTATCCACAATCTCATTGGTTGTTTCTCCTATTGCTCGTTCATTACTTCCTCTCTCCAATATAGTCAATATCCTGTTAATAGTCTTATTGTTATCCTCTATAAGTGACAAGCAACGCCCGATGGTAACTGCTCTATCTTCAACTGGAACTTCGCCTTTCCAAACTGGTACACCTTTTTTGTTTAATATCGCCCTCCATATCATCAGCACAAAAGGCACAATGAAAATCAGCAAAAGAACCACACAAACTACAATAATAGCTACGGATGTACCTTCGCTATTTAACAAAGTGTAAATAGCTGATACAATTATCCAACCTAAAGTAGCTATCATAAGTCCAAAAGCCACATAACCAAGATAGGCAAAGAATTTCACTATCATCGTATAGGCTCCCTTGAAGCTTCGGATGAAAAGCTGAAGTATGCCTTCTTTTGCATAATCTGAACCAAATTGCCAAATCGCCAAAAAAATGACGAATACGCCAATCGGAAGTAGGACAGAATTAATATCCGTAAACGTAAAAATTTCCATACAACCCCCCTCAACTTTTTAAGGGGATTATACCACCAACGAAGATTGAGTAAAAGGGGGAACTCGAATTACGATGGTGTATGATTACTAAGTTTAATAGGAGGTGCACATTTGTTGCATAAATGTGTTGTAAAGTAGCACAAAAAGTAAACTGGGCGGTACTGGACTCGAATCTGCCACCATTTGAATGGGGTTTCCCGTCAGGGATTCACCAGCAGCGCCTAAAGTCCCGTGTCTTCCGGCAGACCCAGTACCAGGTTCATGTCCTGCACGGCAGTTCCGGAGGACCCTTTACCTAAGTTGTCAAAGCGTGCAGAAAGTAGAATTCTTTCCCTACCGCCGAAGACAAATATTTCGAGATTATTAGTGTCGTTACAGTCTGTAAAAGTCATAAAGCCGTCTTTCAGGTAATCGTCCGGTGGATAAGGCATCACTTTAATAAACCGCTCTCCGGTATAATATTCAGCCAGTACTGCCCTGATATCCTCAGCAGAGAATTGCTTCTTCAGATAGCGTACTACGAGTGGTATAAAGATAATTTCGCCGTTATATACATTGACCACGGTAGGAGTGAAAAGGGGCGGTTGAGCCAGACCGACAATTTTAGTCATTTCAGGAATGTGTTTGTGATTCAATGAGAGAGAATATGGGCGCGGATTTTTTATATCGTCTGGCGCACCCTCGCTTTCATAATCCGCAATCATGGCTTTACCGCCGCCACTATAGCCGGCAATGGCATAGCTGGTGACTGGATAATCTGGAGCAACAACACCCTTAGACACAAGCGGATAAAGTAGAGAAATGAAACCGGTAGCATGACAGCCGGGTACCACAATTCTCTTTGAATTTTTTATCAGGGTTCGCTGTTCTTTTTTGAGTTCAGGCAGACCGTAAACCCAGCCCTCTGTCACACGATGAGCAGTTGAGCCATCTATCACGCAGACCGATTTGTTTGTGATGAAACTTACAGATTCGCGAGCGGCATCATCCGGCAGGCAAAGAAAAACGATGTCCGCTTCGTTTAGCAGTTTTTGCTTTGCTCCGGAGTCTTTACGTTTCTCTGCCGGTATCTCGATAAGCTCAATATCTTTTCTACCGTTCAACCGCTCCTGTATGTTTAGACCAACAGTACCGTGCTGGCCATCAATAAACACTGTCCGTTTCATTTCCCTGCTCCCAGTTTCAGCGCAGAAGCGTAACCTTCTTCTAAATTAGACCTTTTCGAGGATTTTATTTTTTGTTTCCATTAGTAATCTGATAGGCGCAAAATAACTGGCAGAATACAGATAGTCTTCTCCAGATTCATCAATTATCTTCACTAATCCATGGCGCTCAGCCTCTTTATCCGGTATATTTTCATAAAGTTTTCGCATTTCGAGCGAGGCTTCATAGCCCTTGTTATTAACACACAATAAAAACTTGTTCTTCACTAGCTTACTCCAAAAATTTTTTAATCTTGATTTCTTTTCTCCCTTTGCCATGTCCTTCATACCAATGCAGTTCTACAATCTTTATCGTTCCGTCTGACAATCTAATTTTAGCGATTCCTTTGCGTTTTCTCCAATTCGCTTTCCCATAAATACGATTAAGTCTTTTTAATTCACGAATACCTCGAGCCGTGGCTATATTCTCAATCCACAGGATGTTGCCCAGGATTTCAAAATCCATAAACCTATTATAACATTATGGTGATTAGCACTGTACAACAAACCGAACCAGGACGTTTGAGCTAGAATTCAGTTTAATACGCGGCAGTGGATAGCAACTTTCATCAACCAACCTTCTCTATTGCTCAACAAGCTTGCCTAGCTGCTCCAAGGTGGGGGTGGTAGCCAAAATTTAATGGCCTTGAATCTGTTACGCAGTTCGGATATCCTCTTGGTCTGTTCTTTCGACAACCGGTCGCCTTCTAGTTCACTTAGCTCTAGGTCAGTCTGTGCCAGCTTTCTGGCGCATTCGGTATTTTCGTCTGGATGGTATGCCCCTTTTGTGACGTAGGCTTCGACATCCTCGATCATTCCTTCGACTTTTTTGATGTTTTCGTCAGTCGCGCTCATTTTTCTTTACCCCTTTTCCACCTTGCCCAATCATTAGGGAACTAAATCACAATCAACCATTTCTGTGTAAAGAAATCCCTTACCTATAAATAGCCCTCGTACAGTTATTGTTTGGCCTTTAGATATCAGAGTTATGTTAGCTACATACTGTGATTTGAAGGTCGCCTTGACGTTAGTAGTAGTAAATAAACCACCCCCTTCAAATGTTATATAAGGTTGCGTCGTACTCGATCCAATACTAAGTATTCTACCCGTGACCGTTAGGATTTGGTTTTTGTACTTGATATCTGCAGCAAGTGGATTAGATTCATAGTCCGCAGCTATTTGGTCAGCAGTTACTACGGTTACCGATGTTGTGGGTACGGGTGCGAGTGTGGTAGGTGTAGTTGGCGTTGAAGTGCTTGCTTGTTTTAGTTTTGTAACCTCTGTCTTTAAATTATCATTTTCTGTCTTCAAGCTTGATATTTGTTGATTAAGAGCTGACTCTTTTTGTTGCAGGTCAGTTATCTGTTTCTTCAAGCCTGCATTTTCATTCTGGAGATTAGCTGCATTTGATTGTGCTTGATAAAGTTCATTAATGACCTTCTGATATTCATCTGTACTGATCCCTTGGGAGCATCCGGAGGTAAATATAGCCAACCCAACTATAGAAATAGTTACTATAGTCATCCAACATTTCATTTCTTGTCCTCCTTTCCCCTTTGGTTTATTCCAACAGAAAGTCCTATAGGTGTGGTGCCATTAGGCTTTTGCGGATAGCTGTCTATTAATTGCTTGACTGCCTTCCTCAGTTCCTCGTTAAGTTCATGTATCTCAGCAAGTGAATCGAGGGTGAGTTGATGCTTCTGTTTGGCAGGTGCTGCTAGCTCCCACATACGTTTAACCAAGTTGGCGACCTTTGCTTCGAGTTTCTCTAGGTCTTGGTTCTTAGCCATTTACGTTTTCCCCCTTCCATCTAGGCTCATCTTGTAGGGAGGCCTTCACTCAGAGTAACTCTGTCGGCTAATTCATACCACAATTGTAGCTTGATAACAGTATATTATCAATGCTCTCTCAAGTTTATTTAAGCAAGTTATCCTCTGTATGATGATGACTACGTGTGATGGCGAGAATGGCAAAGTGTGTCTGTTTAATTTAATGGGAAGTAGAACCTTCACAGAGCAGAAGAAAGGAGTTCTGCCTATTGTACAGTAAGTGGGCGGTACGGGACTCGAACTTACCAGCATTTAGAAAGGATTTCCTAACCGGAGCCTACAAACCTGTGTCTTCTGGCAGACCCAGCATCAGGTTCGTATTCTGGATTGTCTACCCGGCGGCACTCCGCCTCATCACTGAAGTAATTTCTACTTGTGGATGCCGACCTTCGTCCGTTTCATTTCTCTGCTCCCAGTTTCAGCGCAGAAGCGTAACCTTCCTCGAAGGCGCTCAAATTTAATTTGCCCGTATTTTTCGGCACTGAGGCGAGTATAGACTCTTTCACCGCATCCACAGAAAGCGCCTTAGTGACGGCGGTTAAAAAGCCGAGCATCACCACATTTGCGACCGCCAGCCTGCCTAGTTCCACAGCAATCCGCCGGGCTGGCATGGGAATCAGTTTCCGGGCATTAACCGTATCTGTCTTTACCAGGTCTTCATCAATGATGACCAGCGTGTCCTTACGTATCTGCGGAATGTATTTCTGGTAGGCTTCCTGTGACATAGCCACCAGCACACCGGGTGTATCAATATACGGATAGAGCACCGGCTCATCGGAAATGACCACATCCGCGCGACAGGCTCCCCCGCGCGCTTCAGGTCCGTAGTCCTGGATAAAGACGGCATTGCGATGTTCGTAAACGGTGGCGGCTTGCCCGATAATAAAACCAGCCAGGATAATTCCCTGACCGCCGTAACCGCACAACCGTATTTCGTAATTATTTGCCATTTTCCCCCTTCGGCGCGGGAAAATAAGGCTTGTCAACATCGATAAATTTGCCGACGATTATCTGACCGTTCAACGAAATATCCAGTTCAGCGAGATTAGCATAGTGCTTGACAACGCTGTTATAACGATAATACCGCATCTGGTCAAGTCCGGCGGCTTGCTCATTCATGCGGCCGTAGTAGGTTGGACAGGGACTGATAATCTCCACCAGACTGAATCCTTTCTTTTGCAATGCTTCGATGAAGGCTCTTTCCATCTGCCGCACATGAGCCGTTGTCCACCGGGCAATATAAGACGCCCCGGCGGCTCCTACCAAGTAGGGGATATTAAAGGGTTTTTCCGTATTCCCTTTACGTGATGTTGTCGTCCGTCCCATTTCTGGCGTGGTGGGACCCAACTGCCCGCCAGTCATGCCGTAGATGAAGTTATTGACACAGATAACGGTCATGTCAACATTGCGGCGCGCTGTATGAATGAGATGGTTGCCACCGATTGCCGCCAGGTCACCATCACCACTGAAAGCCACTACTTTCAAGTTGGGATTGGCGAGCTTCAACCCGGTGGCGAAGGGTAACGCCCGTCCATGCGTAACATGGAAGGAATCAAGTTTCACATAACCTGCCGCCCGCCCCGTGCACCCGATACCGGAGACCATCGTAGTCTTATCAATATCCAGCCGAGATTTTTTGATGGCTCTCAGCAACGTGCCAAGAATTATACCCAGTCCACAACCTGGACACCAGATATGTGGTAAACGGTCGGTGCGTAAATACTCATCCAGGGGATGCGTGCCGATAGGTGCTATCGTTGTCGTTTTCATTTTGTCGCCTGCTTGATTGCATCCAGAATTGTTTCGGGGTCATGGACAGCACCGCCCATGTGAGGCACCAGGATTGTTTTCGCCATGCCAGCCGCGGCTCGTTCGACTTCCAGCGCCATTTGTCCGTAGTTGATTTCCGGTACCACAAATGCTTTGATGTTTTTTGCGATTTCTCTCACTCTCTCTATGGGGAAGGGCCATACGGTGATAAGCCGCAACATACCGACCTGGATACCCATAGCGCGCGCCCGCTGGATAGCGACAGTGGCGACACGTGCCGAGATACCGTAACTGCACACTACCACATCGGCGTCTTTAATGCCATCCTCCTCGACTTCAATAATAGCTTTACGGTTCTTCTCAATCTTATCGACAAGACGGCGCACGAGTTTATCCTGTGCTTCAGCCGTCATAGTCGGATAACCGTGTTCGTCATGTGTCAGTCCGGTCACATGGAATCGATAACCCTCGCCGGCAATTGCCATCGAAGGCACGAGGTCATCATCCGGAACATAGGGTAGATATTCTTGTGGCGGGACATTGGGTTTACGCCTCGGGGTTATTTTAATCTTTTCTCGGACAGGGATTGTCACCTTCTCGTACATATGCCCGATAGATTCTTCAGACATCACCAGTACCGGCAGGCGGTATTTCTCGGATAAATTGAATGCTTTAATCGTCAGGTCAAACAACTCCTGCGGGGATGCCGGCGAGAGGGCAATAATGCCATATGGACCGTGGCTCCCCCAGCGCGCCTGCATCATATCGCCCTGACCGGTCATTGTCGGCAGACCGGTGGAAGGACCGGCGCGTTGCATATCTACGACCACGCACGGTGTTTCCAGCATCAGCCCCAGCCCGATGTTCTCCATCATCAAACTGAAACCGGGACCGGAAGTAGCCGTCATTGCCTTCAAACCACCCCACGAAGCTCCAAGCACTGCCGCCATCGATGCCAGTTCATCTTCCATCTGAATATACGTCCCGCCGACTTCCGGAAGGCGGTCGGACATGCGCTCGGCAATTTCTGTGGCAGGGGTGATGGGATAACCGGCAAAAAAGCGGCATCCGGCGGCAAGGGCACCTTCGGCACACGCCTCATCGCCGCTTAAAAAGAACTCCCCGGAAATTTGACCTTCGCTGGACATATATTACTGCTTACCGTTAGGTGTCTCTACATAGATGGCAAATTCGGGGCAGACCCGACTACACATTCCACATCCCGTGCATTTCTCAGGCTCCGTAACGCGGACGACCTGATAGCCTTTAGCGTTCGCTTCGTTGGCCTGGTACAGGATGTGCTGTGGACAAAACTCAACGCAGAAGGCGCAACCTTTGCACCGTTCGTCAATGATGTGAATCTGGCTCTGTTTTGCTCTGGTGGTCATATGACTCTGTCTCTCAATAAAGTGATTTTAAATGGTGTGGGGATTGCTTCTACAATACCACAGTGGCTTTTTGCTTAGCAAACATAACACGATTGAATACGAGGTCTGGAGCGTGTCTGTCTGTCATTTGACAGGCTAGTCTCGTTCTCATACAGCGAAGATAAAAGATGTCATGCCAGAAGAGACCATAGCGATAAGGTAGAGGCACACATCATCCAGCTTGATGGGGAGATCAGCGATAATATCACCAGCGGCGTGTCCGGTAAATTCTAGGCAATATATGGTCAGTCAATCCGACTTATTGTGTGGTATTCCAAAGCATTTCTGATTGCCCGCGCTCCTCTTTCCGGTGAAACAAACATCGGAATGCCGCCATCACGCAGACGTTGGGCAACTATTCTCGTTTCCTGCACTGCGTCCGGCAAATAGTGACCGAGCACGACGGCAACCGGCTTACTGGTACGTTTTCGCAGGTCAAGCAGCAGGTTGATTTCCCGCTCCAATTGCTCCGAGGCACGTGCCATTGACATCACTGAGGTCATCAGCACCAGGTTATCGATATTGGCATCCGCCTCCAGAATACCCATAATGCGTTTGATTTCGCGACGGTTCACGCCGGGGTCAATCGGATTGCGGTAGCCTGCACCGATAAGCATAAAGAAGCTCGCCAGTTGGTCGTATGATTCCTTGGTGAGTGCCGGTACCTTCAGTCCGTTTTCCGCGAAGACATCGGCGATCGCCACCGATTGCCCGCCGGAGCCGCCCGCAATTCCCACCCGATTACCGAAGACCGGCGGCAGATAGAGAATAGCGTTCAGGGTATCGGTAAGCTCCTCAATGCTGTAGACCTTAATGGCGCCGCACTGGTTGATAGCGGATTCCCAGATTGCGTGAGGGACTGCTAACGAACCGGTATGAGAAGCAATTGCCCGACCGCCCTCTTCCGTTCGTCCGCCTTTCCAGATAACCACCGGCTTCTTAGCGGCAACGGTCTTCAGCGTCTTCAGGAAGCGCGGACCATCACGCGTGCCTTCAAGGTACATACCAATTATTTTTATTTCCGGGTCCTGCGCGAAGTATTCCAGATAGTCCGTACAGTCCAGCACTGTACCGTTGCCGAAGCTTACCGATTTATTGATTTCAAGACTCTGTAGATAAGCCTCTTCGGAGAAGGTGATGGCATGTGTGCCGCTCTGAGAGATGAAACCGACGGGACCCTTGAAGCCGGTGCGCTGTCGTGCCATCTGACGGATGCCGATGAATGGATTGTAGATACCCATGCAGTTGGGACCGATGAGATAGAAGTTGGCCTCCCTGGCGCGTTCCGTGAGGGCTTTGCCTAACCGGATACCTTCTTCCGTATCCGTCTCCCCGAAGCCGGAGGTGAAGAAGTGCGCCGCCGCCACGTTCTTCTTGATACAGTCTTCTAGGATACGGTAGGCAACTTGCCGGGGTACAGCCACAATCGCCAGGTCGACGGGCTCCGGGATGTCCATTAAGCTCTTGAAGTTCTCCACCCCAAGTGCCTGAATACCTGCGAACTCGTTAGGGTCGACTTGCACCGAATAGAGTTTACCTTTAAACCCCATCTGCCCCTGCAACCACATATACATTGGTCCTTTGTCACCAACCACAGCGACCACTTTCGGATTGAATGCCCTATCCAGACGGGCGAAGTCAACGTTCATCTTTCTTTCCTTTCTCAATCATACGGAGCAACTTGTCACATGCACGCCTGCCTTCTCATTGAGGTCAACGAGTGCCGCCGTGCCCGAAATCAATGGTGAACCGGAGTAGTAGGCAATCGGGTCATTGCACACACAGCGGAACACCGGCACATGCCCCAACGCCACGTAGTCCCAATCGCATTTCATAATTTCCTGTTCGGTGATGTGGTAGCTGGGGAATCGGGGCGGTTCCGTATCGACATAGTAGCCGTGTGCGACGGCAATATGCCACGAACCGTTATCACTAGGCTCAGGCATATCCTTCATCGGGTGTATGTCCCCCAGGTAAGTATCGATTGGCTTCCCCCAGATGGAGACATTGAGATAGGGTAAATCCAGTATCTCGCCGTGAGTATTCCTCAAGACATACAGATTACGGCAACTCTTCCAGAATTCCGTTCTTGAGAGGACGGAGCCGGGCATCAGGCAATCGTGGTTCCCGGGCAGTATGACGATGGGGATGGGCAAACGCCAGAACTGTGCTCTCACAAACTCCAGCAGGTCTTCATCCACCCGGTTATGGTCGAACAGGTCGCCGGCAATAAGGAGAAGGTCGGCACGTTTTTTAATAGCCATGTTCACCACCGCCTCCAGACCCCGACAGCCTTTATCCCCTAAAAATGCCATGTGCAAATCGGCGGTATGGAGAATACGGCGGGTGGGCTTGTGAACACTGGTATTCATCATGCGATTTCCCTTCTAGTTTGTTTGGAATCAGAGATTTGCTATGAACCTCTCCAGACTGCCCTCTGGATTACAGAGAATCTGTCTTTGACGCCAAAGCTCTCGTATAGAATCAATCCTCTATCTCTTCCATTATTTCGGATATCTCAGTTAAAACCCACTTTCGACCGCACTCGCAATCTCCTCGATATTCAGTTTGATACTGCCCCCCATAAATTTCTAATTCGACTTCTCTTCCACATGTGCATTTGATTGTCATTTTTTGTTCCATGTTTTATCTGCCACCTGATAGTGTAAGTTGGAAATTCAATTTTAGCTCATCTAAAGAATATGTAGCACTTTTATCAATTTGACCGAGAGAGTACCTGATACATTTTATTCCACTATCCATTGCCTCTTGTTGAACTTTTTCAGAGAAATCTTGGGCTATTAAAATTCCTAGAATGTATTCTTGATCCAATCTTAAATAGTGTTTCAGTTGAATGATATCTTGGGATTTTGCCTTCCCGGTCTTGACCTCCACAATAATCTTTCTGTTATAACCAGCGGGCATACAATCTTTGATAAGAATATCTATATGACCTTCTGGTAAAGCTCTTTCCCCAAGGACTTCAAAATCATTTGCTCGGAAATTGACTAAAACTAATGAATTAAATAAGGCTTGAAGATTAGCATCTTGTGATAGCCATTGCCTTATTAACGATTGAAGAATGAATTCTTGAAAATAAGAAACTTCCGGTTGGGATACGCAATCCTTCTTCCAAGTAAGCATCGGACTAAATGTTTTGTATTCGTTAATGATGAATTTCTCAATTGGTTTACTATAAATAGCCCCCATTTGAGATACCGATTGAAGTGTAGTTTGATCCGCTTGAAAATGAGTTTTTCTATAGCCGCCTCTTAAAAGTAGATTCTCAGCGACATAAGCAAACTCGGGTTTAACCATCGGCTCAACGAATTCGCGAAGTGGAGTTAAATACAATCTGAAGGGGAAATTATAAGTATTACCCGACATCTTGAAAGTAACGGGAGGCCAAGGTCCAATTTTCTCGGTCTCTTTTATTGCTTCCTTTCTCTCAACTTTGTAAAGGTTAAAAACTCGTGCACCATATAAAAATGAGATAAAATCACCTTTTTGTATTTCCATGTAGGTCCACAGTCCGTTTATGCTATTAGTAAAACCCGCAAGGGAGTGCTTAATACATAAATCCAAATTTATCCTATTTGATACTGAAATTAAGAAATATGACATGATACATTGTCTGTGTTTAGTAAAACACTTTACTCCGTTTTTTCTTTCAACTGCGGGAATAGAATCACCTCACGTATTGACTGATTATTGGTGAAGAGCATCACCAGGCGGTCGATGCCTATACCCAGTCCGCCGGTCGGGGGCATGCCGTATTCCAAAGCCAGTAAAAAGTCCTCGTCGATACTTGTTTCTGCATCATCAGACTGGCGCTCACGGGCTTGCTGAACAAAACGTTCTCTCTGCTCCAGCGGGTCGTTCAACTCTGTAAACGCATTTGCGATTTCTATGCCGCCGGCAAATGCCTCAAACCGCTCGACAACACGTTCCTGCCCCGGCTTCCGCTTGGCGAGCGGTGACAACGAGACCGGGTAGTCCACCAGAAAGGTAGGCTGGATGAGCTTCGGCTCGACAAAGGTTGAGAGCAGATCATCTACCAGGTGTGCCCAGTTCTTCTGCGGGTCGACCTCAATGTCTTTTTCTTTCATCTTGATGCGCAGTAGGTCGACATTCGGGTACTGCACAAAGTCTATCCCGCTTTCTTTAGTGATGGCGTCGCGTAGAGATATTCTCTGCCATGGCGGCTTCAGTTCAATTTGTGTGCCCTTAAAATCGATGGTGGTCGTGCCGAGTGTCTCCTGAGCCAGCGCGGAGACCAGCTCCTCAACCATCCGCATGACATCGTTGTAGTCGGCATACGCTTCGTAGCTCTCCATTGAGGTGAACTCGGGGTTATGTTTAAAAGACACACCTTCGTTACGGAAAATGCGCCCCATCTCATATACTTTTTCAAATCCGCCGATGATGAGACGTTTCAAACGTAACTCAGTTTCGATGCGCAGGTAGAAATCATTATCGAGGGCATTATAGTGAGTGATGAATGGTTTAGCTGAGGTGCCGCCGGCTTCAGGCAAGAGGATGGGAGTCTCGACTTCTATAAATCCCCGTTCGTCCATCAACCGCCGAATTCCTGTAATGATACGACTGCGTAAACGGAAGGTCTTGCGTACTTCTTCATTGCTGATGAGGTCGAGATAACGCTGGCGGAAACGTAAATCGGTATCGCTCAACCCGTGCCATTTTTCAGGCAACGGCTGGAGTGATTTTGTGAGTAGAGTTAGACCAGTCACTTCAACTGTCGGCTCTTTGCTACGGGTGCGGAACACCTTACCGCTCGCCCCGATAATATCGCCGATGTCCAGTTCCTGGAAAAGCTTGTAGCCGGCGTCGCTAAGCCTGTCTTTGCCGATGAGCAGTTGGATTTTCCCGCTCTCGTCGCGAATGTCCAGAAAAGAGACCTTGCCCATCTTGCGATTCGCCATCACGCGCCCGGCGACTGTCACGTTGATGGGTTCAGTCTTGCCTGACTGCTCTTGCTGTACGAGTAAATCGATTGCCTGCTGTGCCGTGTGAGTGCGCTTGAAACGCGGTGGATACGGGTCGATGCCCATCGCCCGGATGTTCCGGAGCTTCTGAAGACGTTGTTCCGAAATACGGTCTGCTCTGGTAGACATAGTAATCACTCTCTTTATGTAATAGCATTATATTAACACAAAGAGAATAAATCCTGAATACCAAAGCCAGCAGTCTAACTTATCCTTTATTATGTTACAATTATTCTAATTCTTTTACATAGGTGGTGTTGCATCGAAGAATCGCGATACCAATTCACTATCAAAGGCAAGAACGCTGAGTCTTTCGTTCAGGAATTAGCGTTTAGGACTTTTTTAAAGGATTGGTGCTATCCTAATCCAGTGTTGCCTGATAGCAAAGAGCTATGTGACTTGCTAGTTATATTTGACAAAATAGCTATCATTTGGCAAATTAAGAACCTTAAGCTAGATACGAATGGGCACTACAAGGATTCAGAGGTTAAAAAGAATATCCGCCAACTTTCTGGCGCCCGTAGACAGCTTTTCGACTTGAAAACAGCAGTAAATCTTAAAAACCCTAGAAGGTCTAACGTAGATTTTACCCCATCTCAAATAATTGAAGTATATCTAATCTCAGTACTTCTCGGAGAAGGTGAGGATTTTTTCCCTTTTGTAGAGACAATCAGAGCCCATACGGTTCATGTTTTCACGGAGAGTTTCACGAAAGCTGTTCTCACAGAACTGGACACCATTGCTGACTTTATATCTTATCTGCGTGAAAAAGAATCACTATTAAACCAAGATAAGCGGATTACTATTTTCGGAGGCGAGGAACAACTCCTTGGTTTCTATCTATTGAACAACCGTAGCTTTTCGAGACTTGTCACGGCTACTGATGTAATTCTCGATGATGACATCTGGCATGGTTTGCAGCATGAAGCCCGATATAAGGCAAAGCGTAAAGAAGATGAAATTAGCTACGGGTGGGACAGTATTATTAATCGTGCGCATGAAGGTTCATCCGGGTATGAGCTTGTAGCCAGAGAACTTGCACGCCCAACTCGTTTCCAAAGGCGATTCCTAAGCAAATGCTTTTATGACGCACATGTGAAAGCGCATGAAGATAATCTTGCTAATGCTTTCCGGCGTGTTCTTTCTTTCAACGGAATTACTTACTGCTTTGTATTTTGTGATGAGAAGGAGTCTCATGATACCCGTAAATCAATGTTGTATGCTACATGCTTCGTTGCACGTGGTAAATATATCGATAATAAGCTTGTGTTAGGCATTGCTACTGAGAAGCATTTCTCTCAATCTTGTTCTTATGATTTCTGTCTTTTGGAAATGCCAACTTGGACAAACGAAAATCAGTCTCAAATGGAAGAAATCCAAAATGAATTTGGCATACTTGTCAGTCCAACAGAAACTCGTATTGAGGAAAAAGAATATCCAGAAACTTCACAGTGATACGCGTTGTTTGCTGTATTTCGTATTTGGATTTTCAGATTTAACCTTTTGGCTGTAGCAATTGCTCTCTCAGCGTGTCCAGCCAGGCAACGGACTTCACCTCGCGCTCCAGCAGATACCTCAGGTAATGACGGGTGAGATTTTCCAGTTCCCGTCCCATAGATAAGCTGATTTTCAGTCGTGACACGGCGGTGAAATTATTGTCCTGGATGAACCTCAAGACTTTAAGGGTGTTGACGGACACTTCAAAGGAGAAGGGCTGTTTGAGCACACAGAGCGGGCATAGCATCCCGCCGACACCGGCACAAAAGGAATTAACCACCGGTGCCAGCGGCTGGTGACAGCTGACACATTCGTGGAGCTGGGGGCGGTAGCCTGTCATTTCCAGCATTTTCAGTTCGAAATACCGCAGGAGTAAAACTTGCCCTGAGCTTGTCGAAGGAACCTGTCCTGAGCTTGCCGAAGGATCGGATGTGCAAAGATTGGACAGGGTTTCCAGCAGAAGATGAAATAGGGCTTCGTCCTCGGACTGGTCGGGGGTGAACTGGTTGACCAGCTCGATAACGTAAAGTCCATAAGAAGTGAGCACGAGGTCGTTTTTCAGAGGTAGAAAGCTATCGATGGTCTGGGCTCCGGTGATGATGTCCAGATTACGCCCGCGCGCCAGCGATATCTTGCTGTGGGTAAGCAACTCCAGATGTCCCGCCATTTTGCTTTTCGGACGGCGCACGCCCCTGGCGACGGCTTGAATTTTACCAAGCTCGGGTGAGTAAAGGGTAAGGATTCTATCCGCCTCGCCCAGTTTGGTTTTCTTGATGATGATGGCTTCCGTCTGGTAAGTACGCGGTCGGCTCATAACCTATACCTTCTCCGCCACGAATATCATCTCCGGCGAATCTGTGGTGAATGAGGAGTGGTCGAAGTCGCCGAAAAACTCCACTATCTTGAAACCACAGAGAGCCAGCAGGTGCTCCATTTCATACCGGTAGAAGTAGCGCATCGGGAACGAATGCACCAGCCGCTCTTCTTTCCCATCTGAGTGGTGGACATAGTGGATAATCTCAATGTCATTGTACTGCTCTTCACGGTGGAAGGCGGCGACACGCGTGGTGCGGCGTAGTACTCCACCATCGGGCAGCTCAATCTTCGGGTCGACCTCCATCTCCATCAGGTATTTGGGGTCGACCAGGCGCGGAACGTAAGGATGAAAAACATCCAGGACAAACAGTCCGCCTGGCTTCAGGTGTTTCCGCGTACAGGTAAGGCAGGCTTTCTGTTCCTCGATGGTGATGAGATGCTGGAAGGGGCGGAAGGGGATGGTGATGAGCGCATACTTCTCACCGGTGGCAAAGTTGGTCATGTCGCCCTGAATCAGTCTGACGCGCGACTGCACTTCTTTAGCCTGGCTTGCCAGTTTCTCCCGACACTTTTCTAACATATAGGGTGAAAAGTCGAGTCCGGTGATTTCACAGCCGGCTTGAGTGGTGGGAATAAGCACCCGCCCGGTGCCACAGCCAAGCTCTAGCGTTTTACCATTCGCTTTTTTAGAATAGTCGACATAGAACTCGATGTCACGGCGGGCGAGTCGCTCATAGACAGGGTCATAGAGTTCTGCGACAAATTCCTGGTCTTCGTAACCGCTGTGAAAATTCGCCATACTGTTACACCGGAAAAACAATATGCTGTTCTTTAAAAATCTGGCTTACAGAACGGTTTTCATGAATATTGCGAATGGTTTTAGCCAGTAATGGCGCAATCGACAATACTTTAATTTTGCCATTCAATTGTTTTATCGGTGGGACTCGAATCGTATTGGTAACAATTACTTGCTTCACGGATGATGCACGAATACGTTTTAGAGCATTCTCAGCCAGAATGGGATGTGTGATAGCCATAAAGACATCTTTAGCTCCGGAATTGAGCAAGATTTCTACAAGTTGCATTGTACTGCCACTTGTAATGACATCATCGGTTATTATCGCAGTTTTTCCTTTTACATTGCCCATCGAAACAAAAAATTCTACCTCTTTGCCTCCGATTCCCTTTCTTCTCTTTGTCATCACTGCCATCGGAAGATGCAGAATATCCGTATATTTTTCAGCTAGCTTCGTGCTACCAAGGTCGGGAGACACAATAACGGCATCTTTAAACTTAGGTTTTTTAAAATATTCCGCTAGAATAGACACCGCTGTGAGGTGGTCCATAGGAATATTAAAGAATCCCTGTATGGGAGAGGCATGTAAATCCACTGAGACCACCCGGTTAGCACCGGCAACGGTGATAATATCCGCTACCAATTTGGCTGTAATCGGTTCACGTCCTGTAGTTTTATGGTCTTGCCGTCCGTAACCATAATAAGGAATGATGGCTGTAATTTGCTTCGCCGAAGCCCTGCGGCAAGCATCGATAATAACCATTAATTCCATTAGATTTTCATTAACCGGCGGAGAGGTTGGTTGGATAATATAAACATCTTTGCCGCGCAGGCTCTCCTCTACCTGAACATGAGTTTCAGAATCGGGAAAAGTGCTGATACGGATATCACAGAGAGGAACTACTAGAATTGAGGCAATTTCATCTGCTAGAACCGGATTTGCTCTGCCGGAGATTAACCTTAAATCATTGGGCAGCGGAGATGCTTTAGACATTTCTACCTCCAGAGCGATTTATCATGTCCGGAAGTTACAATTCTGTTCTGCCTTCAAAAGCGCGGGTTAGCGTGGCATCATCGGCGTATTCCAGTTCGGTGCCGAAGGGCAACCCGCGCGCCAATCGTGTTATCTTAATTCCGAGAGGGGTGAGTAGTTGATTGAGGTACATGGCAGTCTGCTCGCCTTCCAGATTGGTATTGGTTGCCAGGATGACTTCACGGATAGTCCCGTTGTTCATCCGTCCGGTCAACTCGCGGATGCGGACATCGCCGGCGCCGATGCCCTCGGTTGGTGAAATCGCGCCGTGGAGAACATGGTAGAGTCCTTTGTAGACGCCGGTATGCTCGATGGCGAGGATGTCCTGCGGTTGTTCGACAACGCAGATGAGTGAGTGGTCGCGCTGGTCATTGCGGCAGAGTGCACAGGGGTCGGAGTCCGTCAGGTTATAACAAACAGAGCAGAGTTTGATTTGTTGTTTCAGTGTCAGTATTGCCTCGGCGAGCCGTTCCACCTGTTCCTGGGGGGAGCGCAGGAGGTAAAACGCCAGGCGCTGAGCGCTTTTTGGCCCAATACCGGGGAGTTTATTCAGTTCCTGGATAAGCCTCCCGATGGCGTCCGCTTGAGGTACGGAGTTTTGATTCAACCTATTGCTCCAATCATAATCGTGTCATTGCGAGTCCTTTAACGGAAGGACGTGGCAATCTCTGGGGGAGGATGGGGAATTCGTCAAACGATAACCGATAATTTGCGTATAACAATCATTCCCCTCCGGCAAGGGTTCTTATCAATATATTAGGTAAGTATGTTTGGGAGTATACTGTTAGAACAGCCCCGGAATCTTCATACCGCCGGTGGCTTCTTTCATTCTCTTTTCAGCTTCCTTAGTCACCTTCTCCTGGGCATCATTGAGAGCTCTAAGCAGGAATATCTCAAGTTGTTTCGTGCTTTTCAGGTCGACTAGGGTCGGGTCTATCTTTAGAGAGATTACTCTCTGTTCACCATTCATAACAACTTTCACCGCGCCTTTCCCCGCCTCTGTCTCCACCTGCATCCGTTTCAGTTCTTTCTGGGCGTGGGCAAGTTTCGATTGAAGCTCGCGGGCTTGTTTAATCATATCCAGGTTCATACTTCCTCCACATCGATAATTTGTGCGCCCATTTTGAGCGCTTCTTTTACAAGATGATTATTCTCCAGGACACACTGCACACGGCAGTTCTGCCCGATGAAACTGCTCAGAACTTTTTCCGCTACTCTTTGATTTTCTATCTCCTCCAGTTTCTCCTTGAGATAGGCATAACGGAAAGAGAGGACAACGATACCTTTTTCAAAACTGACCGGTTGGACACCGGTACTCCGCAGAATGGCGAGCGCCGGGCTTTTCCGCAGTTCCGCTGGTACTTGTTCCAGGATGTGCCGCCATTCTTGCTTCAAGCGCTCAGCGACACTATTTGCCTCAAGCGGAGAGGTGCTAATACTGACGTTTGGTTGGCTCGTGATCGGTAAGGGATTACCCCGTGCTTCCGAAGATGTAGTTTGTTTGGGTGGCGAGGTAGTTGTAGTCGGCGGTATATTACTCCTGACCTCTGCCATTTGGGATGGTTTTACATTTGCTGGACGAGGCGCTACTTCCGGAACGATACGGCGCGGCGGTACATACTCCTGTTGCCGGGTGGGAGCTGGCGTGTGGGGCTCTTCCGTTTTCTGCATGCTATCGACAATCGCTAATTCCAGAGACAGGATAGAGTTATTTTCCGTGCCAGTTTCTGCCTGACTGAAGAGCTTCAGGACTTTGAGGATTTTTCCCAGGGGAGCTTTGTTTGCCATCTCTGTGAGCGTATTCAGGTCGTCACCTGTCATGTCGACCGCATCCTGGGAACCGGTCTTGATGAGTAAGAGACCGCGCAGGTACTCCACCAGTTCACGCTTGAAATGTCGCAGGTCCAGTCCATCGCTATTGACGCTGTTGATAGTAGCTACTGCCGCTTTTATATCGTCATTCATAATGTGTTGCACAAGCTCGCGAACACGGGCATCACCGGTTATGCCGAGTAGCTCCTGTACCTGCCGGAAAGTGATATCGGCGCCATAATAAGTGGTTAATCGCTCCAATAGATTCAATGCGTCCCGCATGCTGCCGGTAGCGCTACGGGCAATGAGGCGCAACGATTCCGAGGAAATGGTAATATTTTCTGCCTGACAGATACTCGCCAGTTTTTTCATAATATCGGCTTGTGGAATACGGCGAAAATCAAAACGCTGACATCGTGACATTATGGTGGGCAGGATTTTATGAACCTCAGTAGTTGCCAGTATAAAGATGACGTACGGCGGTGGTTCCTCCAATGTTTTCAAGAGGGCATTAGAGGCACTGCCGCTCAGCATATGAAACTCATCGATAATATAAACCTTGTAGCGTGCTTGAGCGGGAGAATAATTGACCTTTTCCCGCAAACTACGGACATCGTCCACGCTGGTATTGCTGGCGGCGTCAATCTCAATGACATCCAGGGCACTACCTTCAGTGATAGCACGGCACATCTCACAGGTATTGCACGGCTCCCCTTTACCGCCGGTCGTCAGACAATTCACCGCTTTTGCCAGAATGCGTGCGGTGCTGGTCTTACCTGTGCCTCTCGGTCCACAGAAAAGATAGGCATGCGAGATACGTCCGCTACTAAGGGCATTGCGGAGAGTTTGTGTAACCGATTCTTGCCCGATGACCTCGCTCAGGGTTTGGGAGCGCCATTTACGATAAAATACTTGAGACATTTTACTATGCTATATTATACTCTATCCCGCCAGAATTCCAACAGGAAAATTTCGGAGCTTGATTCGATATTACACAGGGAGTAATGAAATTTGACATCGCTCTTATCAATGGGTATGCTTTCCTTGACTTATTTAGAAGGGAGACGGATTTGTCTGACCTTTCCGCTTTTCAACAATCTCTTGGCGTGTCCTTTAGCCATCCGGAGCTTCTAACGCAGGCATTGACTCATAGCAGTTACGCTAATGAAAATCCTTCGATTGCTCCGGTGTCAAACGAACGGCTGGAATTCCTCGGAGATGCCGTACTGGGACTGATAGTGGGGGAGAGGCTGTATCGCGACTATCCGGAATTGAGCGAGGGGCAGATGACCAAACTCCGCGCCCACCTGGTAAAGCAGGAAACTCTGGCAGTAGTGGCGAAGGTTATCGGGCTGGGCGCTCACTTATATCTAGGGAAAGGGGAAGAGGGGAGCGGTGGCAGTGAGAAATCGGCTAATCTGGCACGGGGACTGGAAGCGGTGATTGCCGCCGTTTATCTCGACCAGGGTGCGGCGGTTGCTGAGGCGTTCGTCTGGAAATTATTGCAGCCGGAGTTGCTAGCGGCACTCATGGCGGGAGTGGTGACAGATTTCAAATCGCGCCTTCAGGAGTATTTGCAGGGACAAACACAGTCGGCGCCCTCATATCATCTGGTGGAAACCACAGGACCCGACCATGACCGTACTTTTATCGTCGAGGTGAGGTCAGGGGGCGAGGCGCTGGCGCAGGGCACCGGAAGGAACAAGAAGTCGGCGGAGGCGGAGGCGGCGCGGTTGGCGCTGGAGAAACTGACGGGACAGCAGTTTGATATTGATAAATAACGCCCACGCCACGGGAAATCCCAATCTCCATGGGAAAGAGTTCTCTGGCAGACTTTGGAAAGGTTCAAACAGTTAAAAGACTATGTGTTTAAAAGATACAAAAAGTATGTTCCTGAGCGTAACAATAAGTAATTCCTGATGCCTTTTATTTGGTAGTTTAGCTTCAGAATATACCTATCAGTACCGGCTAGTGTTTTCTAGTGGTAAATAATTCGTTAGCAAATCCGTTAGCAAAAATGTTTGCAAGACAATATTATCTTTAGCTATCATTCCTTAAAGGTAAGTATCGGAATATTAGGCTATTTTAAACGGTAAAGACCACGAGAAATCCGGACAAAGAGTTCAGTGCTCTCTCCTGATTTGCAGTGTTTAGCCATGAAGTTACCAGCCCAATATATGCCTAAAGCCTCGTTGACTTGAGTAGCTCTGAACTGTGGTGGTAACTTCCCTGATTTAGTTGCATCTCGAATATGTTGAATCGTATCTCTCATATTTAATCTCCCTGTTGTCAAAAGATAATTGCTTTTTGAATTAACAATGATACACTATTTGAGATTAGAGAATAAGATACTTAAAGGATTAGATGAGATTCGCTTCAGTATCATTTGAACTTCCCCATCATTGGGACAAAATAATTCTGTGAAATCTATAGCATCCCATTTGCCAGTATCTAGAAAAGCCTTTATTTGAACTCTCTTTTTACATTTAGGGCATAACATTTCCCACTTTTGAGGTTCCTTCAATGCACATTGTAAGTCATCCTCTTTTATGTTTGCAGTTAGAGAAGGAGCTCCCAATTTCGCCTTTCTAGCTCCTTCTGAAGCGAACCATAACACAGGATAAGGCAGTTTCGTTTTTATGTCGTATGTTACAGTCTCGCCTGTTGTCTCCTCGCTGGAACTACCTTTCCAACTACTTTTCCTTAGACTTCTAGCTGTAGGCTGCGTAGGGTAGAAACGAGTACCTTCTCTGAAATGACCAATACTTCCAAGAGGGTCGCTAAAACTATGTTCTATGAACTCTCTGTCACTTGGAACTGTTCTGTAGGCAATGACACCGGGTTTAGCTTCTTTAACATTGTCTGGATTGTTCATAATTCACCCCTTGTAAATAAATTCATTAGCCTACCGTTTGGCCCAAGAATAAAGGCCAGACAACAATACCGAGAATTATCTTCCACCATACTAAATGAGCGAAAGAGATTGTAAACAACCATCCAATAAACCAGATAACACCTGCTACCGCACCCGATGTGTCAACCATTCGCTTGTCCATTTCATCCTCCTATCGACTTAATTATCACAAAAGAGCTCAAAATAAATCTCACGTTTACTCTGCGTACACTCTCACCGTCTCGTCATCCGTGTCCACGTTGACTTCACTATCGTGCAGGGCGGATATTAGCTCCTCAATATCCTCGATTTTCAGATGGCGCATATCGAAGCTCATACCTTTTTCTTTCATCGCGTCATTAACTTTATCAGCGGCTTCAGGAGGAATCAGGGTTGCCAGCTTCATGCCCGCCCGTATCAGTCCGAAGGGTACACGGACATTGACCCGACCGTGCCGGTGTTCGGGAGCAGCGCCCGATTTCGGTTCGACAACGACATGGAGGTATCTGGGTGTTGATTTCGAAGCCGTATTGTTCGAATCATTTCGGGTATCCCTATCGGTACCGGTCAGCGAGAGTAACCTCAGGGCTTCATCAACGCTGATTTTCCCTTCGGCAAGCATCTGTAAGATTTTCTTTTGATTTTCGCTCATTTAAGTTCTCCTTAATTTTCTAATAGAAGGCGACCACAATGTGCTGTTCTTCGTCATCCACGTCTACTTTCAGACCGGGCAAAGAGTGGAGAATACCAAAGAATGCCGGGACTCCTATGATTGCATACCGCCACCAGTACCAGCGCCAGGTGAACAGAAGTGACAGGAGCAGGAATGGTAGCGCAATCAGGCAGAGCGCCAGTAAAAATATCAGCGCAATTGGTCCGATGATGAAGAGCGGAAGCCAGATGCTGAATGCGTGTCGCTGACCGTGTATTTTCACTTGCATTAGATACGGTGGCAATCTCATTTTGATAACCTCTCGATCGCTTCTTCGGCGGTTATTTCGCCCCGTTCCAGCGCGGCGATAACGTCCTGTTTAGGTGGCGTGGGAATTGTCTCCACGAACTGGAGTTGACCGGCAATCCGGCTCAGCCGGCTTTTTATCGTCGGGTAGCTGACACCGAAGATACGCTCCATTTCCTTGATTGAACCATCGGCGCGGACAAATGCCATGATGAAGACCTGGTCTTCAGCGGGGAGGCGGGCGAGGGGTGGGAGGTCAAAGGCGCCCTCGATGGCAATGTCGCTATCTGTCAGGCGTAACCGCTCTATGACGAATGGCGCGCCCTGTGTCAGGCGGGTGAGCTCTTGCCAGTCCTTTGTTTTCATATTGTTCACTTCCTTTGCCTGAAACATTGAAAAAGTTAATAAACTAATTGATTTTCTTAATATATCGTAAAGGATTTTATAACTTTTGTCAAGTACCGAATAAAAAAATTCTTAATTCGTGGTTTTGCCTATGACCGACTAGAATAGTATAATGGGCATTATCCAAGGGATGTGGCACGGGTTAAATTCGTGTGTTAATAGGTTAATATAGGTGAAGGGGGTGAAATTTCTAAAACAAAATGCCCGTACGAACAAACAGGCAAAAAATCACTCACAAAATCCATATAGTAAGGAGATAATTTGAAATTAAGAAATGCAGTTGTTGTTGATGGCTTGAGGACGGCTTTTACCAAGGGCGGACGGGGTAAATTGGAAGCCGTACGCTTTGACGACCTGGGCGCAACCCTCGTCAGAGCTCTTCTGGCAAGAAATCCTAAGGTCAAACCGAACATGATCAATGATTTCGCTACGGGCGGAGATTTGGCGGTTGGTGTTGCCAATCTCGCCGGAATACCCGCCGAGACGACCGGCTTCTCCAGTGCTCGTCAATGCGCCACCACTCAGGAAACCGCTACCCGCCTCAGCATGGCTATCATGCTGGGTGAGTATGATTGCGGCATCTCCTTCGGTGCCGAGCGAATGGGTAGGTCGATGGGCGGCAATATGCCACGCGTACCAAGGACACGCAGAGATGGCTTTAACCCTAGGTCCCAGCAGCGCACCAAGGAACAGCGTGATATGCCCGCGAACCATTTCGAATACTTCTCGGTGCCCATTCCGGACTACATCCTGGACTCTCCGGGAGCTTCGATGGTTCAGTCCGGCCAGAATGTATGCGAGATGTATGACCTGACTCGTGAAGAGATCGATGCTTTTTCCATGCGGAGCCAGCACAAGCTAGCCAAGGCTTATGCTGCCGGTATCTATAAAGATGAAATCCTGCCTGTTGAAGTTGAAAATCCGGTTTTTGATGACAAGGGGAACTGGGTGCCTGAACAGGTAGGTCCCATGGTCATCCTTGACACCGACGAGGGTTTAAGACCAAACACAACGATGGAAGTGCTGGCAAAACTGCCGCCGGTCCAGGGAATTGTGAGCTATAAACCCGGGCCTCTGATGATTACGGCCGGCAATTCCTGCCCGACCAACTGCGGCTTGACCGTCCAGTTAATCATGTCCGAAGAGATGGCCCTCAAGCTGGGAGTTGAGTTCCTGGCACGGGTTATCGGTTGGGGGAACGGCGGTGTCAAACAGCAGATCATGGGTGTCGGTCCCGTTGTATCCACCCCGATGGCTCTCAAGCATGCCGGCCTTGAGATTGACCAGATAGACCGTATCGAGTTCAACGAGGCCTTTGCCTGCCAGGTTATCGCCAGCCTCAGGGAGTTTAAAATCACCGAGGAGAAAGTGAATGTCAATGGTGGGTCCGTAGGCATCGGCCATCCCATCTCTGCCACCGGAAACCGGTTGTGGATGACGGTCTGCAAGGAACTGAAGCGCAGTAACAAGCGTTACGGAATGGCTACGCAGTGCGTTGGTTCTGGACAGGGCATGACCGTTATCTTCGAGAACCCTGACGCTCCAAAATAGAATAATGTTGTCCGGCAAAGAGGACGCTTTTTTATGTCCTCTTTGCCAGGGCAGGATTAGTCTCGCAAATCAACAGTGACATAATGTGGTCGGATTTTATAAAAATTCGACCTTGCCTATGAATAACCATCCACGCAGGCAGCAATAGAAGCTATCCACTAGTCATTTTCTTTGATAAAATTAAGGCGTTACACATTTGGGCTTTTGCGTAATTCATGCTCTAGTGTTAGAATTCTTTGGATACTCGATGATAGAGCAGGAAGTAACTGAAAAATGGTAATGGATTACAGAATACTCAAACGGATTGAGAACACTGCTGGGTTTCCTCTCCAAACATTTCCCAATGAAGGCGTGAGCGTTCGCGTGTCCGATGCAAGGACAGATAAGCCAAAGAATTGATTACTCGTTGAGCGAGTAATCGGAAAAAACGGTGTACTTGTGACGGGTATCCCTCGCATAGCAGAAACCGTGAAGAACTGTGTAGAGTTCATGACCAGCCCGTGTAGTATAATGGGCGAAGAATCTGTGCATCAAGTTGAAATGAAGGGGGTGAAATCCTTAAAATAAAATAAACATAATATGCATAATAAAACATACGAAATCTATTTAAAAAAGGAGACAAGTTGAAATTAAGAAATGCAGTTATTATTGATGGAGTGCGGACCGCTTTTACCAAGGGAGGAAAGGGCAAACTTGAAGCGGCGCGCCTCGATGACCTGGGGGCTTACCTCATTAGAACTCTTTTAGAGCGGAATCCCAAAGTCAAACCGACCATGGTCGAGGAAGTAGGTATAGGCGGCGCTTTGGGGCGCGGTGTTGGTCATCTCGCCGGATTACCCGAGGAGATAACTGACTTCACAAGCGAACGTGCCTGCGCCACCAGCCAGGAAACCGCGACGCGCATCAGCATGGCTATCATGCTCGGCCAGTATGATTGCGGTATCTCCGTCGGCGCCGAGCGAATGGGATTATACCAGGAGAGGCAAGATAGACCGCTCGGAGCTGATGCTTCGATGCGCAGAGAAGGCTTTAATCCCAAGTCCAGGCAGCTGACCAAATATCAGCGCGACATGGCCCCGAACCATTTCGACTACTTCTCGGTACCCATTCCGGACTACATCCTGGACTCGCCGATAGGCGCCTCGATGGTACAAACCGGCCAGAATGTATGCGAGATGTATGACCTGACTCGTGAGGATATCGATGCTTTTTCCATGCGGAGCCAGCTTAAACTTGCCAAGGCTTATAATGCCGGTATCTATAAAGACGAGATCGTGCCTGTCGAAGTCGAGGACCCTGTTTTTGATGACAAAGGGCGCTGGCTACCAAATGAGGTAGGTAAGATGGTTATCCTTGACCGCGACGAGGGTTTAAGGCCAAACACAAACATGGAAGTGCTGGCAAAACTGCCGCCGGTTGCAGGAATCGTGAGCTATAAGCCCGGACCCATCCTGATTACAGCCGGTAATTCCTGTCCGCGCAACGCCGGCGTGACCGTCCAGCTAATAATGTCCGAAGAGATGGCTCTAAAGCTGGGAGTTGAGTTCCTGGCACGGGTTATCGGTTGGGGAAACGGCGGCGTCAAACAGCAGATTATGGGCATGGGACCTGTCGTGTCCACCCCGAAAGCACTCAAGCATGCCGGCCTTGAACTTGCCCAGATAGACCGTATTGAGTTCAACGAAGCCTTTGCCTGCCAGGTTGTCACCAGCCTCAGAGAGCTTAAAATCACCGAGGAAAAGGTGAATGTCAACGGCGGGTCCATAGGCATTGGCCATCCCATCTGTGCAACCGGAAACCGGCTGTGGATGACGGTCTGCAAGGAACTGAAGCGCAGTAACAAGCGTTACGGTTTGGCTACGCAGTGCTGTGGCGATGGAGAGGGTATGACCGCTATCTTCGAAAACCCTGACGCTCCGAAATAAAAGAAATATACTCGGCAAAGAGGACTGTAAAATGTCCTCTTTGCCGGAGCAGAAATCAGTCCCGTAAATCAACAATGATACAATGTGGTCAGATTTTGTAAAAAATTCTGTGCTAATGGCGAAATAGATTGGGAAACAATAGTAAAGTTTAATTCCGCTGAATTACAGCCTAAAAACAACTAGCTCTCGTTTCTTTCCAGATTCTCGATTGTCTCTTGATTCTTGTTTATTTTACCCTCTTAACTGTTTAAAGGCGGTTTACTTCTGTCGCGACAAAATTCCCTTGCCTCCTCGTCTTCTACCACCCTATAATTATCTTACCTTTTACGTCTAATGCAGGATAAAGACGCCGTCTGATTCTGGCCGCTCCGGTCAATTTGGGCAACTGGGAAAACCCTTACTTTATGACCGTTAAGGAGTGGCAATGTACGTCAGAATCCACTCCCATAGCATCCAGTAAAGGATTTATATCTTCGGCATCCCTGTCCCATTGTCATTCTCTGCGTAGCTTGTCCCGTGCCCTGTCCCGTACTTGATACGGGATTGATACGGGATCGGGAATCCAATCATCCGACAGTGTGGTGGCGTTAGGATTGCTTGTTGAGAAATCGCTCGATAAAAGCGCGGGGAGTGACGATAGTTATCCCTTTGTACCCTGATAGCTTGAGTAAATGTCTGTCTCCAGTGATAATAATCTCGCTTTCACTGCTCAGCGCGCAAGCTAAGAATTTATCATCATCTGGGTCATCACAGACTTGCTGAGGAAAAGGCTGGGACTGAACTATCTCCGAACGAGTTATAATCAAAGTTAGAATTGGATTGATGTCGATGCTGGAGAATTTTTCTGCCAGTATCATACCTACTCTGAGATATTCATCGATAATTTCGGAGGTTAGGGCGAATTGGATATAACCGTTTCGCCACGCTTTCAATATCTCAGCCGGCGGTCCCGAAAAGAAAATGCCTGAAACCAGGACATTCGTATCGAGTACGACTTTCACTATTGTTTCCGAGACTCTTTAATGGCGTTGAGAATATCGGACTTTCTAAGACCTGTTAACCTTGCTTGTTTGCGTGCCTCTTTTATCAAACTATCAAAGTCATTTATCGAAGGAGTGGAGAGAGTTTTTAATATAACAACGTCCTTATCTCCCATAACTATAAACTTATCTCCGGTTTTCAAACCGAGTTTGTTGCGAATTTCCTCAGGGATTACTATTTGACCTTTTGAAGACATCTTCGTTGTTTCGATAGGTGTCATAATACACCTCCCTGTTATTCTTACCAGTAAGATTATACCCTTATTCAGGTAAATTAGCAAGGTTTTTCTCAGATGATTGGGTAAGGATATGTTCTTTCTAAAGTTGTCATGCTTGGAGGTACCGTGTGATAGATTGAATCAGTATCCCTACCTAATTTTCGTGTTGTTATGCTATACTCTTTTCAAATGGATGATTTTGGGAAAAGGCAGAAGCTATTTCAACTAAAACCATGGAACCGGGATGTTTCTGATGAGGATATTCTGGCTGACATCAAACGCGTTGCACAATCTTTATTACCCAAACAGATTACGGAAAGGGATTACACAAAGTCTGGCCGTGTTAGTAGCTCAACAGTGGAAAGGCGATTTGGTTCTTGGAACAATGCTTTGTCTAAGGTTGGGCTTCAAGTAAGAAATTATAGTATTCCGAAAGAAAAACTTTTCGGAAACATGGAAAAGGTTTGGATTACTTTAGGAGAGCAGCCAACGAGACCGAAAATGAGAAAGCCGTTATCTTCCTATCATGGAAGTGCTTACGAGAGACGGTTTGGGACGTGGCGAAAAGCCCTTGAAGAATTTGTGAATTGGGTCAACGAGGGAACCGATGAGCAATTGCCTTCGGAGGTCATGAGCACTACCCTAATCAAACGGACTAGCCGACAGCCTAATTTGAGATTGAGATTCAAAGTAATGCTACGAGATGATTTCAGATGTCGGTATTGCGGTAGAAGCCCTGCAACTCAACCCGGTTTGGTACTCAATGTTGACCATATCATTCCTTGGTCAGATGGTGGGGAAACAACGCTAGAGAATCTTCAAACTCTTTGTGCGGAGTGCAACTTAGGAAAAGGTAATCTCTCACAGTCAGCTGAGGTTCAGTAAAAATCCTTGTGAATCTTTTTGAGTAGTTCGGTACAATTTAGACACAAAGAGTTCATTATAAAAAACCTTGATTCTTTGAGCATTGTCTGCTTGTTGACGTTTGACTATTGACAATTATCTTACTGGATTCCCGATCAGGTCGGGAATGACACCTGAGGTGGGTTGCACCCACCCTACTTTTTTTGATATTTGTATTTGTGTATTGTTTAGGATTTCGATATTCGGATTTCGATATTTTGTCCCCTCTATCGTCTGGTGTTACAATACATCCAGAAGGAAGAATATGCCGCTTGATTCTATCGTTGTCAAAGGTGCCCGCGAGCACAATCTCAAGAACATCGATGTCGTTATCCCACGCGATAAGCTGGTGGTCATCACGGGTGTTTCCGGTTCGGGGAAAAGCTCGTTGGCGTTCGATACCATTTACGCCGAAGGTCAGCGCCGGTATATGGAGTCGCTTTCCGCCTACGCTCGACAGTTCTTGGGCAGGATGGAAAAGCCGGATGTCGATTACATCGAAGGACTAAGCCCGGCAATTTCCATCGACCAGAAGGGTCCCGGCAGAAACCCCCGTTCCACGATGGGCACTGTCACTGAGGTGTATGATTACCTGCGTTTGCTTTTCGCCCGCGTGGGTCATCCTCACTGCCCGCAGTGCGGTCGAGAAATCACCAGCCAGACGGTCGAGCAGATTGTTGACGCTGTTAAGGGTTTGCCCAATGGTAGTCGCATCCTGGTATTGGCGCCACTGGTGCGCGACCGCAAGGGCGAATATCAGGCGGTGTTCGACGACCTGCGCAAACAGGGCTACGTGCGGGTGCGCGTGGATAAAACCATCCACGACCTTTCCGAGCAAATTCAGCTCGATAAGAACAAGAAGCACAACATCGAGGTGGTGGTCGACCGTTTGGTCATCGGGCAGAGCGATAGTCAGAGTCGATTAGCCGACTCCGTAGAGACCGCGCTGAAGCTGGGGGCGGGAGTGGTGCTCATTTCAATTATCGATGGCGATGAACTGCTCTTCTCCGAGCATTTTGCCTGCGTCCACTGCGAACTCAGCCTGGGAGAGATTGCCCCGAGGACATTCAGCTTCAATAGCCCTCACGGCGCCTGTCCCGTCTGCACCGGACTTGGTTTCAAATTGGAGATTGACCCCGACCTTATCATCCCGAACAAGATGCTCTCGATTTCCCAGGGGGCAATCAAACCCTATCAGACACACTTCTGGTATTTTTATCGGTTGGAAGAGACGGCGCGGCAGCATAACTTTTCCCTGAACATGCCTATTAAAAACCTGACGCCGAAGCAATTGCAGGTTGTTCTGTATGGTGAGGATTTTGAACGTCACCGCTACCGTAATCGGTTCGGACAGGTGCGGGAACATACAGATGGTTGGGAAGGTGTTATCCCGCGTATGGAGCGACTCTACCGTGAGACACAGTCAGAATACTCACGCGCCGACATCGAGCGTTACATGATGACCCGTCCCTGTCCCGAGTGCAAAGGCAAGCGACTCAAGCCCGAAGCGCTGGCAGTGACCATCGGTGGTAAAAACATCATGGATGTCTGCGGACTGCCGGTTGCTCAGACGCTGGAATGGGTGCAAGCCTTAGCCGGCGGTGAAAAACCAGTTCTCAGCGAGCGTGAGCAGATGATTGCCCGCCAGATAAATAAAGAGATTATGGCACGGCTCGGTTTTCTGCGGGATATCGGGCTGGACTATCTGAGCCTGGACCGTCCCGCCGCCACACTCAGCGGTGGTGAAGCCCAGCGTATCCGCCTTGCCACCCAGATTGGAAGTGGATTGATGGGCGTGCTCTATATCTGCGATGAGCCGACAGTCGGACTGCACCTTGCGGACAGCCATCGGTTGATTGAGACATTGAAACGGCTCCGCGACATCGGCAACACGATTCTGGTCGTTGAGCATGATGAATCGGTGATGCGCACCGCCGACCACATTATCGATATGGGACCGGGTGCCGGTGAGCACGGCGGATGGATTATCGCTACGGGCACCATCGACGATATTATACAGTGTAAAGATTCTATCACCGGGCAGTATCTGAGTGGTGTAAAACAAATACCCATCCCGAAACGGCGCCGCAATGGCAATGGTGCCGAACTTGTGGTCAGGGGCGCCCGTCAGAATAACCTGAAAAACATCGATGTCAGCATTCCGCTTGGTAGATTTGTCTGCGTTGCCGGCGTCTCCGGTAGCGGCAAGTCCACGCTCATCGACGAAATCCTGTATAAGAGACTGGCGCAGAAGCTGTACAACAGTAAAGAAACACCAGGCGATTGCGATGATGTTCTCGGTATTGAGTATATCGATAAGGTCATCAATGTCGACCAGTCACCCATCGGGCGGACGCCGCGCAGTAATCCCGCGACGTATACCGGTGTGTTCACCCACATCCGCGAGTTGTTTGCGACCGTTCCCGAGGCACGAATGCGCGGTTACAAACCGGGCAGGTTCTCTTTTAATGTGAAGGGAGGACGCTGTGAAGCCTGTCGCGGCGAAGGCTATATTGAAATTGAGATGCAATTCCTGCCGGACGTGACGGTTCCCTGCGAGGTCTGCAAGGGCAAGCGGTACAACCGGGAGGCGCTGGAAATCAGGTTCAAGGACAAGAATATCGCCGAGGTGCTGGATATGACGGTCGAACAGTCACTCGCCTTCTTCGAGCACTTCCCGAACATCAGGAAGAAGCTGGGGACGCTTAACGATGTCGGACTGGGGTATATTAGGCTGGGACAGCCAGCGCCGACGCTCTCCGGCGGTGAAGCCCAGCGTGTCAAACTGGCAACGGAACTGGCACGGCGCGCCACGGGCAAAACCCTCTATATCCTCGACGAGCCGACCACCGGGCTTTCTTTCGATGATGTTGCCGCTTTATTACGAGTGCTGCAACGTCTTGTTGACGCCGGTAATACGGTGGTGGTAATCGAGCATCAACCAGATGTGATGAAGACCGCGGACTATATCATCGACCTGGGACCAGGGGCAGGGGAAAAGGGCGGCTATGTGGTCGCTACTGGTACGCCTGAAGAAGTAGCACAGGTACCTGAGTCAATCACCGGTCAATATCTGAAAAACATCCTTTCGGGTGAAAGAGAACACATTCCTGTTTGATGGTAAGTAACAACTATCAAGTGTCAATTGACAAACAGCACTCAAATTAAAAGTCATAAGTCAAAAGTTAAAACCAAAATAATAAGCTTAAAACTATGTCCCTGCAGTTTTTACCTTTGAGCTATAGCTTTGACTTTTGAGCTTTCAGCCTTGAGCTTGATTCGCGTTAAAATCTTGTTTCCCAGTTTCTTTTCAAGTATTATGGTGTTACCATGTCTAAAGATAAATACGCAGACAAACGCTTCGATATCCAGGGGGAAGATGCCATCGATGTCGCCATTCTGGAGGCAATCCCCTTCGATTATGCCGGTTCTGCCACCGAAGTGGTCTATGATACCGATGAATTCACATGTGTCTGTCTCTGGACAGGCTTGCCCGATTTCGGCACACTGACTATCCGTTACATTCCCAATAAGAAGCTCATCGAGTTAAAGTCTCTGAAATACTATCTAATTTCATTCCGCAACGTTGGTATTATTCAGGAGCATGCCGTCAACCGCATACTTAAAGACCTGGTCAAGCTGATAAAGCCGGTTTCGATGACGGTTGAGGCTGAGTATAAAGAGCGGGGTGGAATATGGACAAGAGCAACGGCAAATTACAAAGGCAAGTAAACCACAATACAATCGCGAGATGGCTGGGATTCGGCTTGCTTTTTACTGTATTAATTCTGTCATCTTCCTGCGGTAGTTCTGCTAATAGTGAACTTGAGCGTAATGAAGAACTCTGGCAATCCCAGAATCTCACCGGCTACGATTTCACTCTGGAACGACAGTGCTTTTGTCCCACAGACTACCAGGGTCCGGTGAACATCCAGGTGAGAAACGGCGAGGTAACTTCCGTGACTTACGTATCCAATGGCGAGACTGCCGACGCTGAGATATTCGCCGATGTTGATACTATTGATGAGCTTTTCAAGGTCATCCGTGATGCCTATGAAGGCAAAAACACATTCCATAAGAAAGCGGAGACCGTGAATGTTACTTATAACCCGGAGATGGGCTACCCGCTTACTATTCTCATAGATATCTCATCCCAGATAATGGATGAAGAAGAGGGGTATACAGTGGAGGAGCTGGTGGGGAGATAGAGCATAGAGGGCAGGGTGGAATATGGACAATGGCAACGGCAAGACGGGAAGGAAAGCGAGCATTAAACTGCTTTCACCTCTTAGGTGGATACTTGCTAAACGAATCCGCTGGATAATAGCCTTATTGCTAGGAATCCCGGTACTTGTAATTATCGTGGGTGTTGCATTTGGTGGGGTTAGGTTTGAGGTTCTGGTGGTTGATATTGGCGAGAATGACGATGTGAGATTGGCAAATGAATTGGTACAACAAAGAATTAAGCTTGAAGAAGACCTTAAAACAGCCGAAGACACTTGGCAATTACAGGGAATTTCAACTTATGCTCTTCAAATAGAGGCAATTTACGGCGGAGAAAAATATTGGGAAGGCTTTGGTGGTATTAGCTCAGGCGGTATGGCAGACAAAACCATAATAATTCAAGTCGTAGATGGCATCCCAATTTCTATTATTGACAAGGAAACAGGAGATGCTATTACTGAAAACTATTATAATCATTGTGACACAATTCCAGAAATTTTTGCACTCATTCACAATGTTTTGGAGGGCAACACTGATGATATTACTCGTGTGGTAGAGGACTTCTGGACAACTCATGAAAGCAGCCAAATGAGGGGATGCCTGTAGCTGGTATCCCATATTCAATAGTTGCGGAATTTGATACACGTTGGACCTGCCCTGACGTGATTTACCCTTCTGTTATTTCTACCTACCAGTACCCTTCAGTCATATCAATCTACCAAATACAAGGATCATACAGCTACTATACGGTCTACTATGCTGTCACATATTACGTTTCACTTATGGATATATCCGACTAGGTAGCCATCCCTCTCTCCACCGCCTCCCTTAAATTGCTCACGTCTGTCCCTCTATTTCCCCTCTAACACCCTCCCCACACTGAATGCTCTGCCCAGACTCCTACCGAAGGCATAGTATTCTGCCGGCATACCCGCCGCATAGACGAAAGGTTTAATCTGTTTGAAGTCCGGTCTGCCATCGTTCAGACAGGTATCTGTGACGTGGGTTTCCTCTACCCTACCGATGACCAGTTGATGTGTACCCAACTCAATAATGTGCTCCACCTTGCATACCAGATTCACCGGGCACTGTTCAATCAAGGGTGCGTTCTTCAGAGTCCCGTAGAAAATCTTGAATCCACAAGCTGCTACCTTGTCCACCTTCGCACCGGAGACCATGCCACAGTAATCGGCTTCTTTTACTTGGTCGATTGATGGTACATTTACGGAAAACTCTCGCGTCTTGAGGATACCCCTGAATGTATAGCGGTGCGGTCGTATCGCCACCGAGACCATCGGCGGGATACTGTTCGCCACACCGCACCACGCCACCGCCATAAAGTTAGGTTTCCCATCCACCACTGCCCCAACCAATACCGTTGGAGTGGTGCAGATAAGAGGCTGGGGAGCAATCAATACCTTAGCCATTTGTCACTCTCCTTTGTTTACATATCACCCTGAAAAGTGAAGGGTCTCCTGACTTACTTGATAGAGATTCTTCACTGCGTTCAGACTTGTCCTGAGCTTGTCGAAGGAATGACACTTGGGCAATTTATTTCCCTATTGTTAATAGTGCGAAACCACTCTTCTTATCTCTTACCCTCCTGGCATTCACGCCAATAATTTCGTACAGGACAGCTTCACCCACCAGCCAGATAGATACACCGGGACGCAAACAGCCGGTTTTAGTCTGTCCTGACCGACCAAGCGCGCCGTGAATGTGCAGTACCACCTTGCCATTCTCGCCGGGTGCCAGTACCCCGACTGCCGCCACCTCGTGTGCGCCGTCTATGGGGAGCAACATGGGGTCGGGGGGCATTTCATCGGAACGGCGCGGTCCGACCACAATCTGACCGCTCCCAATTCCGCCCACCAGCAAGACAAATCCATTCTTGACCTTCTTCTCCTCTGCAAATTTCTCAAGGCAACCGGGTAACATATCGCCATCTTCCAGTCGGATAACGAATACCCGCCCGATTTTTCCTTCACCAGCCTTCATAAGACCCCCTTTCAGTCGGTAACCGGATTCTGTATCGAGCACGGAATGAGACGTATTTTCTGTTTATTAATTTGTTTAGGCTTGTTCTGGTTCCACTGAGTCACCACGAAGTGAGCTTGCCGAAGGATCTAGGAATTAGATATTAGATATTAGATATTAGATATTCTGCACGTATTTGTCAACGTGCCGCTTGTGTTAAAATAGTGCCGTTATGATTCCCATTAAGCTCACTCTCCACAACTTCATGCCTTACCGGGAGACGCAAACCCTCGATTTCACCGGCTTCCGTATCGCCAGCATCTGCGGGGCAAACGGTAGCGGTAAGTCGTCAATTGTCGATGCAATTACCTGGGCGCTCTGGGGCGAGACCCGCGCCAGAAAAGATGTGGAACTTATCCATCAGGGGCAGGACGAGGTACAGGTGGAGTATGAATTCGCTGTGGGTAACCAGGGTTACAAAGTGTTACGCAAGCGCGCCCGTCCGCGGCGACAGACCGATTCTGGACAAGCGGCACTCCATTTTTTCATTGCTTCTAATGGCGGTTTCAAAGCCATCGATGGCGATACCCAGACGCAAACCCAGCGGAAAATCGAAGATATCCTGCACATGGATTATGATACCTTCACCAATAGCGCTTACCTGCGACAGGGGCACGCCGACGAATTCACCACTGCCACTCCGTCGAAACGGAAACAGGTGCTCGGCAACATCCTCGGACTGGGTTACTATGATGAACTCGAGAGACGTGCCAAAGACCTGAACAAACAGAGGGAAATGGAGAAGGAACAGCTATCCCGCAACCTCATTGAAATCGACGCCGAACTGACCCGATTGCCTGTCTACGAAGAGGAACAGCAGAAAGTAAAGGGTGAACTTGCTCGCTACGATGATGACATTAAAAGTAGTGAGGCAATTCTTTCGGATTTACGTCAGCACAAGGAGATACTTGAAGGCAAGCGGGCTCAGTTAACCCAGATAGAGAGAAGCCTCACTGAAAAAAGCCGGACACTAACGCAGGTTGAAGAGCAGATACGCCAGCAGCAAACCCGCATTGTAGAATATGAAGCCTTGCTCAGCCGCCGCGATGAGATTGAGTCGGGGTATACTCGTTTCATTGAAGCGCGGGAGCAGAATGAAGCCCTGAACAAAAATCTGGCGCTTTTAAGGAAGCTGGAGCAAAGGAGAAACGACCTCGAGAGAGAAATTACCCACAAGAGTCAGGAATTGGTGAAACAGCACGCACAGGCACAGGGCAGAGTGACCGAACTGGAGAAAACCGCCGCCGCTCTCTCACGTCTGAAAGAAGATTACCAGCAGGCACAGCGTCATCTTCAGGAACTTGCCGGGCAGGAAGAAACGCTCCGTCAGAAAAAACAAATCGAGCAGGGATTGCTCGTGCAGATGCAGGGCGTGGAATCGGAATGGCACCGCCTGGACAGGGAGATTGAAGAAGCCGGCGAAAAACTCAAGCTTCTCCGCACTCAAAAAGGGGCGAAATGCCCGCTCTGCGGTTGTGAACTTGGTGAGGACGGAATCAAGCACATCGAGATGGAATTTGCGGCGGAGCGGCAGACAAAGACGGGTATGGTCAAAGCCAAACAGGCGGAATATAAAGTCAAACAGACCGAATTGAAACAGCTTAGTGAAGGTACGGCTCTGGCGGAAAGGATACTATCCCAGGAAAAAGCCGGGACTCAGTCGCAGATTGGCGCGCTGGAAAGGGAAATTGCCCGTGCCGAGGAAGCCATCAATCTACTCGCTGAAGAACGGGTGAAAGTCAGCGAAATTGAGGGACAATTAACGGCGCGCAGTTTTGCCGCCATCGAACAGGAACAAGCAAGACAGGTAGAAGAAGCTATTACCAAACTTGACTACGATGCAGAAAAACACGAGCAAGTCCGCCAGTCATTCGATGACTATAAAAAGTACGAAGCCCCGAAGCAAAAACTGGATGAAGCCAGCCGTCTTATCACCCGGGAGCGGGAAGACCGGGCACGTTCCGAGACGTTGGCTCAAGAGTTACGTGCCGGGCTGGAAACGGACCAGCAGAAACGGCAGGAGCTCGCCGGCGAGTTGAAAATCCTCCCGCAGTTGTCCGCCGACCTGTTAAAAACCGAGACGGACCTGAAGAGCCTGACCGCGCAACAAAAGCAAGCGCAGGAGCGGCTGGGTGGTATCAAAGTGAAACTAGAGGATTTGGCTCAACTGGCGGGGAAGAAGCAGGAAAAACAGGGCTTGCTGAATCAGGCTGGAAAAGAAGAGCAGATTTACCACGAACTAGCCGAGGCTTTCGGGAAGAAGGGTGTGCAGGCGCTCATCATCGAGACTGCCCTCCCCGAAATTGAAAACGAGGCAAACCGCCTGCTGGCGCGGATGACCGACAACCGTATGAATGTGAAAATCGAGACCCAGAGAGAGTCACAGAAGGGCGATACAGTGGAGACACTGGACATTAAAATCGCTGATGAACTGGGCACACGCAACTACGAGCTTTTCAGCGGTGGGGAAGCCTTCCGTATCAATTTTGCTATCCGGATTGCACTATCCCGTCTGCTGGCAAGAAGAGCCGGTGCGCCGCTCCCCACCCTCATCATCGATGAAGGTTTCGGTACGCAGGATACAGCTGGCATCGAGAAACTGCGGGAAGCCATCACCACTATCCAGGACGACTTCGAGAAGATTCTGGTCATTACTCACATCGAGGAATTGCGGGACGCCTTCCCGGCACGGATTGACGTGGTGAAAGAAGCAGACGGGTCGAAGATTAGTTTGAATTGATATGGATGAAAACGAGCTATCAAAATGGTTCTCCTCTAACAAGGAAACCCATGAAACCGCTTATCTCCAGCATGCCGAGCCGTGGAAACAATCGGGTTTTAGCGGTCCCGAAGACCGCTGGGTACGAGTCAGGAAACCGATCGCTGACTGCATTGAGAAATCGGGCACTTTCCTGGACATTGGCTGTGCTAACGGTTATCTATTGGAGTGCATAATGAAATGGACTGCGGAACGAGGATTATCAATTGTTCCGTATGGGCTTGACCTTTCAGAAAAACTGGTGGAGCTAGCAAAAAGGCGATTGCCTGATTATCGAGATAATCTGTATGTAGGAAATAGCTGGGATTGGGTAAATCAAATAAAGTTTAAATATGTGCATACCGAACTTGTATATGTCCCGGAAACTTTACAGAAAGCATACGTCGAACGAATAATAGATGATTATCTTGAAGACGGTGGGGAATTGCTGGTCGTCGAATACCGTAGTAGTAGAGACCCTGTTAATTTGCCGTGGATTGACGAAACACTGACTAAATGGGGCTTCAAAATCGTACAAAAGACTTCAGGATTCGACAACGGCAAAGAGCTGACCAGAGTGGTGGTTGTGCCAAAGCAGGCAGGCTAAAGGTTAATTTAATCCACGAGTGTCTCTGAAAATGAAAAATAAAATAAAAGCAGTCCTCTTTGATATTGATGACACGTTATATGATAGAGATCTGGCACAAGTAAAGACACTTGAGCTGATTGTGCAAAGTCTCCCTTCGCTCTTTAATCATCTAAAAATGGCACGAGTGACGGAAGCTTTCCTGGAATCTGACCGTATTACTACCGATGATTTTAATTCAGGTGCTCAATCTTCTAACTTACGAGATAGCCGTAGCAGACTGTTCCTGAGATTACTCGGTATTGCGGAAAGTTACGCCGATATCATCACCGAAATTTACGTTCGAGACTATCCTACAGTTTACGCTCCGATACCCGGCGCAGTTTCGGTTGTGGAAGAATTGAGCAAAAGGTATCAAATCGGAGTAGTCTCGAATTCAATGCCTGATGTGCAGTACAGGAAACTGGAGACGTTAGGACTAAGGAATACGCTCTCCTGCATTATTCTGTCTGAAGAAATTGGAATTCGTAAACCTGAGTCGGGGATTTTCCTGCATGCCGCGCAGTTGCTGGGCCGTCAACCCGCCGAATGTCTTTTTGTAGGCGATTCTTATACTAGCGACATTGTCGGCGCTAAGAAAGCCGGCATGCAGACCTGCTGGTTTAATCGTACAAACGCACCACTTCCTGATAATGAAATCAAACCTGATTTTGTCGTTGGAGACTTGCTGGAAATCCCCGGACTATTAAAATAGGTGAGCTGAATTCGAATTCACCGAGATACGAAGCCCGAATCCAGAAAACGGAGGAAAATATGGAAAGAGAACACCGGATATCTGCAGGCGCAATTATTATTAAAGACAATAAAATACTGCTAGTGAGGTATACTAACAAGCAAGGAAAGACTTATCTTGTGGCTCCTGGAGGTGGTGTAAATGGCGATGAAGGACTTCCCCATGCGGCGGTCAGGGAAGTAAAAGAGGAAACGGGTGTTGAAGTAGTCCCCAATAAAATTCTCTGTGTTGAAGATTTGTGTTGGCGTGATTATAGATTAGTTAAGGTCTGGTTTCTTTGCCAAATGGTTGGAGGGCAGTTAGAAAGAACTCAGGGAGCAATCGACGAAATTATCACAGAAGCTAAATGGTATGCAAAAGAAGAATTGAAGAATGAGGTTGTTTATCCGCAGATAATTATGGAGTCTGACTGGGAGTTGTTTTCCAAAGGTAATTGGCAGACGAAATATCTTGAGTTGAGTTATGCTGATTTCTGATATCTTACAGCCCCAAATCCCCCGCCACTCCTTTCATCGCCTCCAGTCCCAACTCAATAAACGCATCCAGCTCCAGCCCGATGTCACTGCATTTCGCCATCTGCTCTCGATTTGCACCCGCCGCAAAGCTCTTTTCTTTAAACCGCTTTTTAATGGATTTGGCTTCGACACTGGCGAGTTTTTTATCGGGGCGGACGAGGGCGCCGGCGGTTATCAGACCGGTCAAAGGGTCAGCACAGAAAAGGGCTTTATCCATCAGGGATACGCAGGGCACACCGTGCGCTTCATTATGTACGAGAATGGCGTGACAGACAGCCTCGTTCGCGCCCAACTGTTTTGCCATCTCTGCGCCTGGTTTGCTATGTACCGATAAATCGGCATTGGTCACTTCTACGTCGATGTCGTGGAGCAAGCCGGCTAATCCCCACTCGTCTTCATTCTCGTTGAACCGCCGGGCAAGCGCGCGCATGATGGCTTCCGTGGCAAGCATGTGCTTCACTAGGTTTTCATTTTTGACATTGTCCCTGACGGCTTTCAGTGCCGCTTCTCTATCCATAAACCTTCTCCTCCTTGTGACCACTTCACCCCACTTTTATATCACTAATAAATCATTTAAGCAATGTTTGAAGACACTTTTGGATTCCCCTATGGAGTTTATACTGAGTGTAACGAAATGCAGAGAATGACGAGGGTGATGGGTTACTAGATTCTTCGCTTCTCTCAGAATGACAAGCCTTGGAACTTGGAATTTCCGTAAGGCTCATGTTAAACTCAATGCAATCAGGAGAATGAGGACACGTGAGTAAAAAATCTCAGAAAGCAGAAACCATCGGGGTGGTGATTGTGGCGGCGGGGTCGAGCCGGCGTATGAACGGTAAAGACAAAATCATGGCACCACTGGCGGGTAAGCCTGTGCTTTTCCACGTCGTCGAACCATTCCTGAAGTTCCACCGGGTCGAACGCGTTGTCCTTGTTCTCAACCGTCGCAATCTTGCCGGCGTGAAAGAACTACTCATGAAGTATGGGTGGGATGAGCGTGTTGTTACCTGTCTCGGAGGCAAACGGCGGCAGGACTCAGTGCTTGCCGGATTAAGGAAGCTGGGCAAATGCGACTGGGTCATCATTCACGATGGCGCGCGACCTCGCATCACACTTGACCTCATCAGGCGCGGACTGGAGGCAGCACGGGAGAGTGGCGCGGCTACTGCGGCAATACCGGTTACGGATACCATCAAACTCGCCGGTACGGATATGGTCGTCCGCTGGACCATGCCCAGAGAAAACCTGTGGCAAATCCAGACACCTCAGATTTTCCGCTACGACATGTTGATGGATGCCTTCCAGTACAATGAACATGATGTGACCGATGAAGCCCAGCTGGTCGAATTGACCAGCGGCAGGGTCAAACTATTCATGGGTGCCTATGATAATATTAAAATAACCACGCCCGCCGACCTGACAATCGCCGGGGCGCTTCTGAAAAACCGGAAGGCATAGGATGAACTTTGGAATAGGCTTCGATATCCACCCCCTTGTTGCCGGACGAAAGTTGGTGCTGGGTGGCGTCGAATTGACGTTTGAAAAAGGACTGGATGGCTGGAGCGATGCCGATGTTCTGACCCATGCTATTATTGATGCGCTGCTCGGTGCGGCGGCGTTGGGCGATATCGGCAAGCACTTCCCACCAGGCGCTCCGGAGTATCAGGGAGTCTCCAGTCTGAACCTGCTGGCAGAAGTAAGGAAAAAACTATTCGACAACGATTGGAGCATCCAGAATATCGATGCCACGGTGATAACCGAAAAGCCACGGCTCAGAGATGTAGTCGACACAATGCGCGAACACTTGAGCCGGACGCTGGGCATACATATCAATCAAGTGAGTATCAAGGCAAGCACCGCCAACGGGGTGGGGAGTATCGGGCGGGGAGAAGGTATCGCGGCGCTGGCAATTGCTTCATTGACCCCGAGCATTAAAAAGTAGAGGAACAGGAATGAAAATCTTCAGCACTCTCTCAGGACAAAAGGAAGAGTTCAAGCCGCACAGGGACGTTGTGACAATGTATGTCTGCGGAGTCAATCCCTATGCCGACGCACACATCGGGCATGCGATGAGCTACGTAACTTTCGATATGGTGCGGCGCTATCTGGAGTTCCGCGGCTATAAAGTGAAGCACGTCGAAAACGTCACCGATATCGAAGACAACATCATCAATTACGCCAACCGTCAGGGCATTTCTGTGCGGGAACTTACCGAGAAATTCACCATCCGCTATTTCGAAGATATGGATGCATTGAATATCCTGCGACCACACTTTACCCCAAAGGCAACAGAGACTATTCCCGAAATCATCGGGATGACGCACGGATTGATGGATAAGGGCTATGCCTACGAGGCGAAGGGTAGTGTCTATTTCCGTGTGACCAAGATGCCAGACTATGGTAAGCTCTCCCATCGCACACTCGATATGATGGCGGCTGGAGCCCGCATTGAGCCGGGCGAAGAAAAAGAGCACCCCATGGACTTTGTACTGTGGAAAACCTCTAAACCCGGTGAGCCATCATGGGACAGCCCCTGGGGTAAAGGACGACCTGGCTGGCATATCGAATGCAGTGCCATGTCTATGAAATACCTCGGCGAGCAGATTGATATTCATGGCGGTGGCCAGGATGTCCTCTTCCCCCACCATGAGAACGAAATCGCCCAGTCGGAATGCTTCACCGGGAAAAAACCTTTTGTGAAGTACTGGATGCACAATGGTCTCCTGCAAATGGGCGCGGAGAAGATGAGCAAGTCGCTGGGCAATCTGATTACCATCCGCGATGCACTCCAGAAATACAGCGCCGATGGTATCCGTCTTTTCATTCTCAGTTCCTATTACCGTAATCCGCTTACCTATTCCGAAGAGGCAATCGAGGCGGCGGAGCGGGGTGCAGAGCGATTGCGACAGGCGGCTCACTCCGAATGCGGGTCTGGAGAAAAAATATCTTTTGAACCTCCTTTCCTTTTAAATTTTACTAACCACATGGATGATGATTTCAACACACCACAAGCCATAGCAGTACTTTTTGAGTTGGCTAGAGCTATTAACCGTTTCAGGGACGCAGGCAGATGTGTGACATTAGGTCAACAATTGCTACTAGAACTGGCGGGCGTGCTCGGTCTGACCCTCAAGGAACCGGAGAAAGCCGTCGTCGGAGATGAGCCTGTTATCGATCAGCTCATTGTCGAACGGAAGAAAGCACGTGATGCGAAGCAGTTCCAGCTTGCCGATGATATCAGGAACAAGCTTACGGAGATGGGTGTCGTTCTTGAAGATACGCCGCAGGGTACGGTCTGGAAGCGGAAGAAATAGGGTGTCATTCTGAACGTAGTGAAGAATCTCGGAGAGGGGGTATCCTCCCCACCCAGAGCTTGCTGCGTTACGCTCGCAATGCCAGCTCTTAAATACATGAATACGACAAATGATAAACTAGCCACGGCTGCCGCTCGCTTCGCCGGCTGGGTGACAAGGCGGGAGGGCAAGAAATTCCTCCAGCTACAGGATAGCCCCCCCGACCCACAAGTCCCCGAAGATAAAACCGGGTGTGATGATTGGGCTTCGCTTTATGTTCATATTCCCTTCTGCCGCACATTGTGCCCCTTTTGTTGTTTCAACCGCTATCTACTCGATGAAGCCAAAGCACGTCGCTATTTCACCAGCCTCAAGAAAGAAGTTGAACTCTACATCGAACGTGGCTTTCGCTTCTCCGATGTTTACTTCGGTGGCGGCACACCTACCGTAATGATGGAGGAACTGATTGATTTCCTCGATTTCCTCAAACGGCACCTCAACATCAAACAAATCTCGCTGGAGACGACGCATCGCGAGGTCGATAAAGAAAGTCTCGATGCACTGAAAAAAGCAGGAGTGAACCGACTATCAATCGGAGTACAGAGCTTCGACAATGATTTATTGCGGGCGATGGGAAGGATGGTAGGTAGCGGTGAAGAAGCCATCGAAAAACTGAAAATGGCGCAAGGACAGTTCGATACGGTTAACGCCGACTTCATCTTCAATTTTCCCACCCAGACCATCGCACAATTCGAGAAGGATGTCGCTACCTTCAAGGCCTTGGGCATCGACCAGGCGACCTTTTACCCGTTGATGCCCTCGCCGCATAAAAAGACGCGACTGGAACGGCGGTTCAATCAGGTGGATACCAAACGTGAAAAAGACTTCTACGATATCATTCTGCGTGAACTATACCAGGGTGGCTACAAAGCATCTACTGCATGGTGTTTCTCACGCGGCGACCGGCTCATAGACGAGTACATCATCGATTATGACGACTATATCGGGGTAGGAGCGGGGTCAGTGGGATTTCTCAACGGCGATTTCTTAGTGAATACCTTTTCGCTGGAACGGTACGACCAGTTGATTTCACAGGGCAAACTACCTTTAGTGAGCTGGCGGCGACTGTCGGAACGGGAGCATCTGCGCTACTACATGCTCACCAAACTTTTCGGGATGTCATTAGACCCCCAGAGATTCCGCCAGCGCTTCAATGGCGATATCAACCGGAAGCTGTGGTGGGAACTGGCGTTTTTCCGGAGGTGCGGGCTAGTGAAGGATAATGGCACAATCAATGTTACCCCAAAGGGTATGTACACGTTGTGTGTGATGCAAAAGGAGTTCTTCGCCGCCTTGAATACCCTGCGGGAACGGTTTATAGAAGCCCGGATGTAACTGCTACCCAATTTGTAATGCTGAGCCCTTCGAATAATGTTATGCTCAGGGTAAACTCTGCGAAGCATCTAGTAACGAGTAAGGACTAGATGCTTCGTCTCGATTTCATCGGACTCAGAATGACCATAGGCTTACTCCAGTAAACCCAGCACTTCGCTAAGTGACGAAATAGCAGGTCCTTGCCACTCTTCTTTATCAATACGGTAGGTATATTCATCCGTTTCGTATGGCACGCGAATCAGCACAGGCGACATTCCCACTTTTAATGCGCCGGATAGTTCTTGACTACTGCCGTCACCGATATACAGGCAGTCTTTTGCTTCGACTCCGAGTATCTCCAGGGCCATCCGGTAGATACGCGGGTCTGGTTTTTTAACACCTGCCACACAGGAAAACACTGGCACATCAATCATTGCGGCAAGGGGTGTGTCTTTCCATGCAGTGGGCACTTCCGTAGAGCAATCGCTGATAAGCCCGATTTTGTACCCATTTACTCTGAGAAAACCCAGTGTTTTGAGCGTATCCGGACGTGGTTTCAACGAGTCTACAGTAAAATTAAATCTGATGCGAGATGCCTGCTTTAACTGAGTATCCGTAAAGCTAACTCCAAGTTGCCGGCAGACATAGTCGATATTTCCCTCGGGGCTTTTCAATACCCCGGTAGTCCGTAAATTGAATGTATCGAACCACAACTGTGTAAATTCCTGACGTGGCGCCGATAGAATAACCGACATCTCACCGAGTATCTTCTCATACTCCGTGCGTGATGACGTGTCAATCAGTGTTCCGAACAGGTCGAAGATAACAGCCTGATATTTCAATGTATTCCTTTACCCCTGATGTCTATTCAACATCGCTATTGCCCATTTCCCGGCAGAATAAATGCCACCCACGGCACACACTCGTATATCATCACCCTTGTAGCTTGCCTCGGAAAGTTTATAAAGATACTCGGCAAGTTCTTTAGCGTCTTCACCGTTGAATTTCAGTTGCGGCAGGTTATTCAGAGATGTAAATGGGGTGGGATTCTCTAAATCACCATTATAGGTAGAAATACCGGTTAATATTCCGTTTGAGACATTGACTTTAAAAGCTTTTGCCGGAATGTCCTTACGTTTGATAGCAACGAACTGTACCACCGATTTTTCCTGATAAGTCACTATCCCCGATATTCGCGGAGTGTTCAGGCTGTCTGGTTCTGATTGCGCTCCTTCCATAATCTTCTCAATAAAATCGCCTGTGGGCGCGGTACCAACACTATAAAGCAGGCGGTAGGTCTCAAAAATCGCTTCGGTCTGGACGCCGTTAGTAACCACTAGGATACCGCTATTATCATCGTATTTTACAGCAGAATAATGTCTTAAGGGGTCGTAGGGAACATTACCCAATGGTCCCATGATTACGGTGTTATTACGATGAATGGCTTTCCGTTCACGGCTCTGTGGACCACGCCCCATCACTAAGTAAGCAATCGCGGGTTTGCCATCAGTTGTGGCACCCAAGAATAGCTGTCTTCCCGGATAAGGTCCGTTTGGATTTGGCATATATTTCCTCCTGTGTGTTTTTTATTTTACCGCAATATGTATTGCCGCTGCACCAAAGAGCAATCGCTTTACGGTAACTCGCTTGAACCCGGCATTTACCAGTAAATCAACCACTTCCTCAGCCGTATAGAAATGGCGCGCGGATTCGGACAAATATTTATAAGCGGGTTTGTTTTTAGAAATCCAACTGCCCACTCTGTAGACAAACAGTCGTAGATAGAGGTGTACGATCTTTCTTATGAATGAATTTGGAGGCTGGCTGGACTCCACAATTACAAACTCGCCGCCCGGCTTCAATACCCGTACCACTTCAACCAGATAGCGTTGCGTCTTTGGATTTTTATAGGTGAGATTGCGGAGGGCAAACGAGATACCGATGCTATCGAAATGCCCATCAGGGAAGGGCAGGTCGCCAACGTCGCCGTGAATGAAATTAAGGTTGGTTTTTAATGGGTAGCGCTTTGCCTTTTCTTTCGCCCGCGTCAGCATCGGTAAGCTGTAATCAAGCCCGAGCACCTCTGTTCCCAACGGAGCCAATCGCGCCAACCATATTGTCAAATCGCCCGTGCCACAGCAAAGGTCCATCACTTTCCTTGGTTGTGATTCAAGGCAGAGTCGCGCCGTGCGCCGCCGCCACCGCTCGTCAAGTCCCCATGTAAAAATTCGATTGACGAGGTCGTAATGTTGCGGCACCGCCGTGAAGATAGAATGGAGCGGTCGTTTCTGAGGCGACTGCTTCTCTTCCGACAATGGCTAGAATGCTCCCGCCAGGATAAACCCAATGCCCATCAGTAACTGTGTCAGCAGAACCACGAACACGTTGTTTGCCAACGCCGGCACCAGCTTGCTCATGTCGTTGAATTTGAACGAACCATCAACTGCTTTATAGGCAAGAGGCAGCGTCAGCAGTCCGAGTAGCGTGAAGGCAGGCATATCGTGGGTGATAACCGCGCCGATAATCCAGAGGTACATAACTAACATGAGTACGGAGTAAATGATTGCCGCATTTTTTTTACCGATAACAATAGGCAGAGTACGCCGTTTTACGGTTTTGTCGGCTTCAGCATCTGGGAGTTCATTGAGTAAAAGCAGATTGTGAACCAGAATGCCCGATGGCACCGCCGCAATCAGTGCTGTAATAGTGTATTCACCAGTCTGGATGAAGTACGCCCCGAGAACGGGGAGAATGCCCAAGCCCACCCCCGGCGCCCATTCTGGATAACCCATCTTGAGAATGATTGGTGTGTAGACAACGATGATGACCGCCGCGGCAAGGAGAAGCGGTAAAAGTAACCAGCCTTTGACCAGCGTGAAGAAAATGCCAACAGGGATGATGATGACCAGGCTCCCGATACCCAGCCAGAGCGCCTGTTTCTCCGTAATTAACCCCGATGGCAGAGCCCCGCTACCACCGCTGAAAGGCGTTCGAGGGGTGCGGAAGTCGACCTTGCTACGGAAATCGAAATATTCATTAAAGACATTGACGCTGATGTGGGCAATCACCAACCCGATGCCGGCAAGAAAAGCATAGCCGAGGTTGAAAGTACTGCCGTATTCCTGGTGCTCGTACCAGGCAAGCGCCGCACCCAGAAAGCCGAGCACTACTGCTAAAAGGAGAAATGGCGCCCGGGAAACCATCATTATACTTTTGAGTTTCATTACCTTCCTCCCGATTGTAGAGTAATTCTTACCTGGTCGCCTGTTCCCACCCCGAGGAAGCCGCTGGCGCTCCCATTCTTCAGGGAAATCTCAAGATAGCCATGGCTACCAATCAACGACAATAAGCCAGCACCATCATGATAGGCGTGACTAAGACCATGAATCCGTTTGCCACCAACAGAGATAGTGATGTCTTCCCTCTTCTTTGTCAAGTCCTGTTCGCCGACATTGGTGATAAGATTCCCGAAGTTATCAATGTGGACAATGTGTCCCGTCATCCCATTCTGTGTCTTGTGCGGGTACAGGAGCGGTATTGTCACGAGTGTGCTGATTTGCTTGCCGAACTCTTCAGGCGATTTGCCCAGTGACAGGTGCGCCGCTACGGGAGCGAAGATATCCCGTCCGTGAAAGGTTGCGCTGACCCGCTTGCACCAGTATTTTGACTTTGTCAGAGAAATTGCTGTTGCCCCGGGTTTTAGTTTCATCGTACTGCCAGTGACAGGTTTTTCCACAACCTCTTGAACTACATAGCTGAGAACGCCATTATCCGGGGCAATAAAGTCAGCGAAAGGAGTGTGTAGAAGGACGGCGCGCCGAGGACTCCCTACCCCCGGGTCGACCACTATAATATGTATCGTCCGTTCTGGGAAGAAACGGTAGGCGGTATGAAGAACAAATGCCGCTTGAGTGATATTCTGGGGTTTGATAGTATGGCAGATATCCACGAACCGGGCATCCGGATTAATATTAAGAATAACACCCTTCATTTCGGCGACATAGGCATCGCAGAGACCAAAATCAGTTGTCAGGGTTATTATGGCGCTCATTGCCGGTTTACCATCAGCCTGCCACGATTGTTGCCATAGCAAGAATAATAAAAAGAGCAGACAGGATAATTGTTGCCCAGAAAAGCCATTTCTCAATGCCGCGCTTAGTGCGGTACACGGACTCAGCCTGGCCGAAAATGCCGCCGAGACCGCCGCCCTTGACCTGAAAGAGAATTACTAGGATGAGTAAGACAGAAATGACAATCTGGACAATGTTTAAAGCAGTATGCATATCACTTTTCCTCTAGTTTCTTTCTGAGTAGCTGGTTTGACATCTGCGGATTGGCACGCCCCCTGGTCGCCCGCATCAGTTGTCCTACCAAGAACTTTAACGCCGTTTCTTTTCCGGCTTTAAAATCGGCGACTGCTTGAGGGTTCTCTGTCAGGATACGCTCGACAGTGCTTTCCAGTTCACCGGAATCACTTATCTGGCTCAATCCCTCCTGCGCAACGACCGCGCTGACAGACATGCCGGTATTGAATATAAATTCATATACCTTTTTGGCGGCGGGACCGCTAATAACACCCCTTTGCGTTAAATCGATAATTTCACAGGTACTGGCAGGAGTAATTTTGATATCTTGTATTTCGGTATTACTGGCATTAAGTAAACGGCTGAACTCGCCGAGTAACCAGTTACTCACCATTTTAGCACGGTTGGTGAGGGGCAGACCTTCCGGCTTGCCGGTCTTGAGGCATGCTTCAAAATAGTCTGCCATCGCTTTGGTATTTGTCAGGAGATTGGCATCATAGGCAGGCAGGGCGTATTCGGTCATGAAGCGATCACGCCGGGCTTCCGGTAGTTCCGGTATTCTGGTTTTTATCTCCTCCACCCATTTCCGGCTGATGAGAAGCGGCGGTAGGTCCGGCTCAGGGAAATAGCGGTAATCATGTGCATATTCTTTACTGCGCTGGGAGACGGTTTTGCCTTCTTCTTCCACCCAGCCGCGGGTCTCCTGCATCAGCCGTTCGCCATCTCCCGCGGCTTTCCGTTGACGTATCGCTTCGTATTCCATAGCACGGTACACAGCACGGAAGCTATTCATGTTTTTCACTTCAACTTTGGTAAGGAATTTATCACTCCCCTCCGGACGAATGCTGATATTAGCATCACAACGGAAGCTCCCCTCCTCCATATTGGCGGTAGAGACGCCGATGTACTGGAGCAAGCTGTGGAGTTTGATGAGGTATTGACGAGCTTCTTCCGGAGAGCGTATATCAGGTTCCCCGACAATCTCCATCAACGGCACACCACTGCGGTTGACATCCATCAAGCTGTAGCCATGACTGCCGACCACAGGCCGGTGTATGAGCTTGGCGACGTCTTCTTCGAGGTGGACGCGGGTGAGGCCGATTCTTCTCTTATGCCCATCCACCTCGATATTCAGCCAGCCACCTTTGGCAATTGGCGCATCGTATTGGGATATCTGGTAGCCTTTCATCAGGTCGGGGTACGGGTAATTTTTGCGGTCGAACTTCGTATATTCGGAAATGGTGCAGTTAAGTGCCAATCCCGTCATGATAGTGTACTCGATAGCATGCCGGTTGATGACTGGTAGAACACCTGGCATACCCAGGCAGACCGGGCAAACGTGGGTGTTGGGTGGTGTATTGGCATAATCGGTACTGCACTGGCAGAACATCTTACTTTTTGTATTTAGCTGGACATGCACCTCCAGCCCGATAATGGTTTCGTAGTTCATGGTCGTGATAGTCCCCATACGTGTCTAGTATATCAGCAGAGACTGGTGAGTGACAAGAAAATGTACTTTACGCATATAAATTTCTGACGCTACGAATTTATTTTTCTTTATGCGATATCGGTCGTCAGAAGTCGTAGCCGGATGCATACAACCACAATGAATACGCGGGGGCACTATGCGCAAAGCAGATAGGAACCAGAACTTGACAGAATTTAGCAGACTGTTCACAATGCCGATAGGGATATACGATATTGAGTAACTTACAGAGCATATCATCGGCTCTCAGATTGCGGTTAAGGCTGCATTATTCATGGATTGCGGTCTTCACCTTTATGACAGCTGCCGTGATTACACAGTTTTCTACTAATTACCCATTCCTGCAAAGACTGGCTCTCGGAGTGGTTGCCAGTTGTCTCTTTCTCCTTATCATCGTGATCCGCATGCTGATTCTTACCCTGCTCGCCACCAGACGAGGCGCAATTATAAAGAGCGATACTCTGTTTGCTATCGGTGGTGTGCTTGAGATAGATAAAACCACGACTTTCCCCTCCCTTGAAGCATTACTGGCTGTGGTTGGTTTACTCATCAATCTGTTCGTGGCGGGTGTCCTGTACGCAATCTATCAAGTGATGGCAAATACCGGCAGTATTATGGTCCATGTGTTCGTGCGATGGCTGGCGTTCATTTACTTTATGCTATCCATGTTCAATTTTTTACCCGGTCTACCTCTGGATGGAGGTAGAATCCTGCGAGCCATTCTGTGGGAAATAACGAAGAACTATGACCGGACAACGCGTATCATCAGCTGGACTGGTTGGGTAATCGGCATCACCTTCACCATTGGCGGTATCTTACTGCTGATTACCACGCGGCAGTGGTTTGATGGGATATTGCTGGCATTATCCGGGCTTATTCTACAAAATGCTGCCACTCATCAGCGTCGTCAGGCAGGAAAGCAGAGTGAAAGTCCAGAGCCGGTAGCAGCACCAGTTGTGTCAACTTCTCCCTGATGAACCAATAGTTGGGATATCGTCGATGATTTTTTCCTGCCGACTCTCTATGTAATAGACTCTCCATTCGGCAGTAAACCAGCGAAAGGGACTGTGTGCTTCAGACCATATCCGTAACCTGAGGTCACGTGTATCTCTATTGAACCACGCTGTCTTTGTGATAGCCACCAGCGGCGTCCCATCTGTGATTTTGACCTCATAGTAAGCCCGTTTCGTAGCCTTGGGTAATAGTGATGCCCGGTAGACAGTCCAGTTCAATTCCACTGTGGTACGCGGCGCCGCGCCGACACGTAAATACAACCGGCAGTCCTCAGGCTCGCCGGGAGTGACCCACCGTATCTCTTTAACACTCGTAAATAAGGGAAAGGACAATTGACGTACCTGACTGGTACTCCGCTTAACCTGTGGAATTATTTCTCCAACAGTGTCTTCCCACTCTTTCCACTGTGTGAAGGATTCATTGGTATGACGTATTACCCCCATGATGGCAGTCTCTTCACCGACTATTTCATCCCACTGGTCTTTGCCCAGGAGCCAGTCGGAGTCGTGGTTAAAGGTGCCGCTCCCAGAAAATACACAGCAGTCTACCGGAAAACCGAAAAGATAACGGATTATCTGGTCAGCTATAAACTCAGCAATGTCGTCCGAAACGCCCAGCTCGCTATGTGCATACTCTCCATAGTAGATGACATCTGCTCCGTCAGCATACTGAGCGGAAATCGGCACTACTCCATCATCCATATCCCTAGGCCAGACATCCACACCAGTACGGTCAAACTGTGAGCTGAACGGAGCATTTTCGGCGGAGATAAAAGCCAGCCAGTGACGATTCTCAGCCACCCACTTACCATCAGTCGAGCTATCATATGAAGTTATGGAAGCACAGACACCCTCGTCAGAACCCAACAATCCGGTGCGGCAATAGTTCAAGACGGGGCCACCACCAGGTGCGTAGTATCTATCCAGATTCTTGACAGGACTGTTTATCGTTACCACTGTTGATACTTTGTCTGCTAAACCGCCTATATTCTTGGCGACGGCATAAAGTGCCGTTTTACCTCCCATGCTGTGCCCGATGATAATGAGATTATCTTTGTCCTTAAAATTATTATTAATGCTATCTACCAGATTATTTGCCCAGGTATCAATATCTAGATAAGCGGGGTAGCATCTGGACAGCGTATTTACCTGAATCTTTATTCCTGGATTCGTCTGTTCATAGAAATAAATGTAGCTGGACAGACGTTTGGTAATCCAATCGGAAAGGCGTTGCAGGGTGCAGGGAGTGCCACCCATACCATGCAGAAAAACAAAATTCAGTTCCTTAATTTGAACGGCATCTTCAGGTAGAGCCAGTGCTAAACTAGAAGTGCCGCATGGCAGAAATAACACTAAAACCGACAGCAGAATCAGCCCTTTCCGCCAAAAATGTTTTCCCGGTTTTAAAGCAAGCATAACACTCACTCTCCGATGTTCCTTCGGCTCATTTTGATGTTAATGCCCTATGGCTTCCTTATTCTAGGCTAACAGGTACGTCCGTTCAAGCTTTACCCAGTGGGAACCTGCCCCTGATGACAAAAACCGTGTGGTGCACTATAATAAAACAAAATTTCTCGGAGAGAGCTATGTCGGTTAAAAATTGCATCCTCGTCATCGACCAGGGGACGACTGGCAGTACGGCTTTACTTTTTAACGATGACGGCGAAATCATGGGTCGGGCTTACCGTGAAATCCATCAAATCTACCCTCAGCCGGGCTGGGTAGAGCAATCGCCTATGGAGTTGGTAGACAACTCGGTCGCCGTCTTGAAAGAAGCCATACAGAAAGCCGGTGTATCTCTAAAGCAAATTAAAGGCTTGGGCATTACCAATCAGCGTGAAACAACGGTACTCTGGGAGCGCCAGACCGGACGACCTGTATACAATGCCATTGTCTGGCAATGCCGCCGCACGGCAGGAATGTGCGAGGAACTGAAGCAGAAAATATCCGATGATGTCATCCGTGGAAAGACAGGTTTGACCATCGACGCCTATTTTTCCGCGACCAAACTACGCTGGTTGTTGGACAATATTCCGGATGGGCAAAAAAGGGCAGAACAGGGTGATTTACTTTTCGGAACGGTGGATAGCTGGCTTGTCTGGAATTTTACCGGCGGCACTTTACACATCACCGATTACAGTAATGCCAGTCGTACGATGCTATTCAATATTCATAGCCTGAATTGGGATAAGGATTTGCTTGCCATTTTAAATATCCCGGAGTCCGTGCTCCCAAAAGTTATGCCTTCGAGCTGTGTTTACGCAGAAACAATTGCCGGATTGCTGGGAGAAGAACGAATTCCGATTGGTGGCATCGCGGGCGACCAACAGGCGGCGCTTTTCGGGCAGGCGTGCTATCAACCCGGCATGGGCAAGAACACTTACGGCACCGGCAGTTTCCTGCTCATTAATACCGGTGATGCCCCAGTAATTTCAAAATACGGTTTGCTCGGCACCGTTGCCTGGGGACTGGACAAGCGTGTGAGCTACGCATTAGAGGGGAGCATTTTTGTTACCGGCGCGGCGGTGCAGTGGTTGCGTGATGGGCTGGGATTGATTAAAGATGCCGCCGAAAGTGAAACCCTGGCACGTTCCGTGAAAGATAATGGCGGTGTCTACTTCGTGCCGGCGCTGGCAGGACTGGGGGCGCCCTACTGGGACATGTACGCACGGGGTGCTATCGTGGGCATTACCCGTGCTACCACGCGTGGACACCTGGCGCGTGCTACGCTGGAAGCCATTGCGTACCAGACCCGCGATGTGGTTGAGGCAATTTGTGCCGATGCTAACCTGAAAATCCCCGTTTTGCGTGCCGACGGCGGCGCCAGTGTCAATGATTTATTAATGCAGTTCCAGGCAGATATACTGGGTATCCCGATACAGCGGACAAGAATCCCCGATGTTACAGCGCTGGGGGCGTGCTACCTTGCCGGGCTTGCGGTCAAAGTGTGGAAAAACACGGATGAAATCGGCAAATTCTGGCGCAGTTCCAAGACCTACGAACCGGTAATGTCAGCCGATGAACGCGAAAAACTATATGCCGACTGGAAGCGGGCTGTGGAGCGTGCCCGGGCTTGGGCGATCGAATAAACCTCTGACGGCAATCTGCAATGGACTTTCTTGTAAGGGTTCTCTATAGCACAGAGAGTAATTGTAGTGTGTCAGCCTTCGGGCGCTTTCCATAAAGGATTAGCTCAATTGGTAGCTACACTACAGTTGAGGGCGCTTTTTATTGAGCATCTTCGCAAAGCGAGCCGTGGGTACAGCTACTATCTCACCCACGAATGGTAGGCGTGGGTCCGGGTGAAAAGCCCTGCCGACAGTTGTAGATGAACCCCTGGGCAGGTCAAACAATTTGTCGATATCATCCAGCGTTACATTCTCGCGGGCATATATGTAGAACCAGTCCGGTAGCTGGATTTCCTCGGCTCCGGTCAGGGCGCTCACACCGTTTGCTTCAGCAAGTCCTTTGGCGTCCTTATATCCAAAAGCTTTACCGACCCAGTCCAGGGTGTCCCAGGACTCCAGACGGTAAGTTGCGGTATAGCAAGGCAGGATGACGCGTAGTCCTTCTTTGAGTTGTGTTGCCCGCAGGCGGTTTGTCTCCAGGAACGTGCCGGCGGAATGCCCACATAACTGGGATATCCGTTCGACGGTATCTTCTCTGCGCCAGATGTAGGGTACCAGAGTCCGTTTAAGAGGCCACACACGCATGTGAAGACGGACTTTCTGGCTAGGAAGAGGTCTAAAACAACGCACCACCGCCCGATATCCTGGAAGGCGCACGACTAAGGCTTCCAGTTCGCCACTCGGCCGCCCGGGAGCCAGGATATTCCCGGACTTGTCAGTAAATTTGCTCGCATCCAGACGGAATCTCTTCGTCTTATTGTCCCAGTGCCAGATATTTACTTCCACTTTGGGTAATGACCGTCCTGTTACGCCGTCAAGGATATGTACCGTGGTATCATAAACCTGCTCGACACCGGGCGGTTTCCAATCGGGATGGCGTTTTTCCACACCAACGCCACCGACATGCCGACCGTCCGCGAACTGCCGTACATCTATTTTCAAACGCTCAGCGACCTCTATCTTCGTGTTTGGCACGAAAATCTCAGCCTCGGCAGGTTTTTCTTTCGATAGCCGGAGACGGGGTATGACCAGCTCCTTCCAGGATGGGAATTCAATCACAGTCTCTCGTACACCTATCTCAATACGTTGAGCTCCGCGTATATAGGTAAGCCGTTCAATCTCTTTCTCTCCGCTAATACTCACAGGTGGGTCGAAATACGCCGGACCATAAACCGCTGAATCCGGATAGTCCTTCTGCTCCCCGCCAATCTTGTTCTGGAATTTCATATCGGCGTAAGTGATGCACAGGGTCGGCAACACTAACTTTAGCATCTGCTCCTGTTTGCGATAGTTAGACTTGATGCGCAGTGTATCTTCATGGACTGCGGCGCCGCTCAGGCGAAAGACGTGACTGCCCTGCCAGTAATAGGTCTTGGATGGCATGTCTGTTTCCTCCTTCCCTATTGAATATGGAGATTGCGAAGCGCGACGTTGTTGACACCTTTTATGTTGCTGGACCAGGCATCGCCGCCTGCCGTTGTCGGGGCTGGAAAAGTTAATGGGTCCAGGGGATGGTCGACCTCAGCCAGCAGGCAGAAATGGTGTACATTCGATGGAGCATTAAGCTCGCTTTGCTCCGGACGCCAGTGAAACAAAACCACCGTCTGTCCCATGGCCGGGACGTCAACCGTCTGGACGAGCTTGGTATTGCTGGCATCCTCTGCCTCGAACCAGGCGTTGGGGGCTGTCCATGGCAAGGCGTACACCAACCGAAGTGTCGCACCCACCGAGTTGTTGTCGCCCAGGTTGCGCACGGTGACCCTGACATCGTAGGTCGTTCCCCAGTTTATGGTCGTGATCTCGTTGTTGGTACCTGCCTGGAAGACTCGGATGTCTGGTGCGGCGCAAAAGCATCCGCCGGGATAAGGTTCCTGTCCGTAGTCATCATCTGCCGTCCGTATCCAGAGATCTACATCCTGCGGTGGAAGGACTTCGTCTATCGGTCCTATCAACCGCACCCTGCCGTATCCGTATCGGTTTCGCTCCGTGGCAACGTAACCGGCTTGAGCCGGGTCTAAATGCAGGTTAAGGCGGTTCGTGTTCTGAGTCAGTAAAGCCTTGATAGTATCCTGGTTTAACACAAAGCCGAGATTCTCATACTCTTCAAATAGCAAAGCCACGGCACCTGCTACCAGCGGCGTTGACATGCTGGTCCCGTTCATCCCCACATAGCCGCTTGCCTGGTTTGAGCGGGCGGATATAATTTGATTGGCTCCTTCCCCACCGACCGCCACGACCTCCGGCTTGATACGCCCGTCCGCTGTCGGTCCCGCGCCACTGTAGGCTGTGACTGACTCGCCAGAAGCCGCGTTTGGAGGAATTACCTTGGCGCACGCGCCCACCGTTAGAATTGAACGCCCGCACCCGGTATCCCCCATCGTCAGCTCGTCAATCGTCGGACCGCTCAGGTCCGCCCACCAGCCTTGCAAGCCCGCCCATGCATTATAGTTGACAGTGTCGGTAGCATGTGGATTGCGAAGTTCAATCGTGTAGACGTTGCCCCAGCTAGCATCCTCCATGTAGATGCGGATGGCTCGCAGACCTCCCCCGGCTTCTATATCCCGTTCAGCCTGGATATCCTGTCCTCCGACAACGCCGGTGTAGTCTTGCCCGGCCGTACGCCATCCACTTTTGTTACCCCCGAAACTGATACGGTAGTCAATCTCAGGTCCGGTGTACCACACGTCGAGCCACATCGCCGAGTTTCGCCTGGCTGTCAGGGTAAAGCTGTCGGTACCGTTACCGGGCGCAACACTCCCTTTGCGGTAGCCGTTGGTATCATTATCGTTTCCAGCCGAGAATACGATGGATCGCCGGTCAAATGAATTCAAGAAATTATCGCGTGCCAGGTCGAAATCAGAGGAACCGTTATGAGGTCCAAAATTGGACCCCTGGCTCACGCTGATGACGATGGGCATGTTGTGAAACTGTGCCGCACGCATACAGAAGTCGATGCCATCCAGTAATGCATCCTCGAAGGTTCCGCCGGTGTCCAGGGCTGACGATAACAGTTCGAGGCGGACATGGATGATAGTAGCCTGTGGTGCGGCACCGATATGCGTCGGGTTCGTGACCCAGTTGGCGACATGACCGCTACCGACGGCGATTCCCGTAGTGTGTGTACCGTGCTCATCGGTAACCGTCGGCTCAACGCAGACCTGGTTGTTACCGGTCCCATATGGATTCGCCTGGGTTATAGCGGTATTGATATTGACGGTGGTATAAATACGGCCATAATTCAAGCCGGTAAAGTTAGGCCGGGTCCCTGCTGCCGCCGCATTGGTGAACTGCTGGGGCGTTTGCCCAGGTGGATTTGGTTGAGTGACAGGCACCGGATTGCCCCCGGCGTCAACCCCACGCGTGTGGGTACTCTGCGCCCAGTAGTATAACACACGTGACTCGTGGTTTCCCGCCGCGTTCGCAATCGGATTCTGGAATCCATGATGGGTAATGTCCAACGGACTGTCGATGATGCCCAGTAAAACACCGTTGCCATTGAACCCTGTGGGATTCAGAGGCCTGGGGTTATGCACTGCCGCAATCTCCGCCTGCCCACTGGCCTGTTCAACGGTCGGATAGAGTATGCGCGGTGTTCGCAATCTCCGGCAGGCAGGCTGAGAAGCTAACTGCGCCACCTGAGCTTTCGTTGCTACAATGGTAAAAACATCTTGAGCTTGCGAGCGGACTTCAATGCCCATCGCTTCCAGGTCGGTACGGTTACCAGTAAAATGGATAATCGCCCGGATGCGGATTGGTCTTAGAGTACGAGGAATCACGGCCGAAATGCGCCGAGGTGGGAGTAACTCCCTAGAAACGAGCATCCTGACCTTTTCATCAGCACGGGAGGCTGGTTCACCAGTGGCTGGTGGTTCCAAACGGGGTATGGCTTTTAGTGATTTTTTTTGCTGTGTCACTTTCCTTTTAAATCTCGCGATGTCAGCTCGAATATCTGAGTCACTTGTTTTCATGAGGTTCCGAAGGGTCAAATCCATCTTGCGGAGCGCGGCATTAGGTATTCTTATGCTCTTCTCCGAAGGTGCGTTGCGCTTGTCCATGAACCCCTCCTTTAATAGCTCCGGGCAATTCAGTAAAGTTATTCTGCCGTCGTTATGTCTGCTATCTTCTCGAGTTCAGTGCGAGAGTTTGTGGATGGAGTTCCGTTCTTTTGGGTCATACCCGGTGGGATATGGCTGGCTGGGAGTATATTAGACCCGTTGTCACGATTTTGTCAATACGCCCCACACGATATGGAGAGGGAAAGACAAAAAGAGAAAGTTCTGGTAAATTCAGAAAGTTGCGAAGGCGATTACGATTCTATGTAACAAAATACTTGATTGTACATCTTAAGGTGTTATCTCGTGAAACATTCTAGTTGGAAGTGACTGAACAAATCATCGGAAGGCTCATCCTGGAAAAGGTTGTTTTGTCCCGATTATAGACTCGACTTATTTACAGAGAAGATTTGACATGCTTGACCTTCATCACGAGCAGACCACCTGCAATGAAGCAAACAAAACACACCAGAAGCATCACCTGGTAACCAGCCCCTTCGCTTATCCCGTTGAAAAAATCAATTAAAGGACCGACCAGGCGGGCTAGCGCCGAACCGCCAGCCATTGCCAGGTTAGTTAGTCCCAGGTACTTAGCCTCCTCTCCTTTTACCGCCAGGTCAGTGGCGAGTGCCCAGCTAGCACTGAGCAATGCCCCATTGGCTATACCCAGAATGGCGCCGCAGAGCATTATCTGCACATAGTTTTGAGAGAGAAATAAAGCTAGAACACCTAATGCCCCGAGAATACCAGAAGCCATTACAATCGGTTTGCGCCCGACCCTGTCTGATATTCGTCCCGCCGGATAGGCGGTGGCTAACAAACAGACACCAACCACTATCAGAAGGTCGCCGGTTACCGAGGCGGGATTGGGGATTCCAACTACATCCATCAGGTAATATAAGGCAAATATCTGAAGAGCAACTCCCGGGACTCCGAGGAGCGATCGAGAAAGCAGGAACCAACCGAAATCACGATGTACCTTGAAATCAATCTTCAGGCTTCTATATATCACCGACAGGGATAATCGGGCGCGATTTATTGAGGGTGGTTGTTTGATGGTCAGTATGGTGATGGGCATCGCAGTCAGAAGTACGACCATTAAAGCACCCAGAGAAATCCACATCCAGAATTCGCCGCCACCGGCGAAATAATGACCCATTAAGTATGCGGACAACCTAGTCAAAGCCACCCCACCCAGTACCTCAAGGAGACTTTTCACACCCGAAGCCAAACCCCTCTTGTTTTCAGGTACAAGTTCCGGAAGCAATGCCTGGTATGAAGCCTGGGTTGTGTTGCTACTGACTTGGAGCAGGCAGTAGACGATGAGGATGGTAAGGTAGGTACCAGCTAGCCCTATCCCGGACAAAAGTATAATCGACAGCATCGTGCCTAACAGGATATACGGTCGCCGGCGTCCCCATCGAGAATTAGTGCAGTCGCTACAAGCACCAGCGATTGGTTGTACAATTATTGCCAGTACCAAACCGGTGAAGGTGAGCAGTCCCAGATAGGTATTTTTCTGCGATTCGGGGACAAGCTCAAGTAATCGTATGGGTAAGATAATGCTATGCAGAGAGCTCCACAGTGCCGTGAGAGCAAAACCCATGACAGTAATGTCGAGATAATTAATTGGACTAAACCGTTTTTCATTCTGACCAGTACTACTGGTTTGTTGATTACTCATGCTTCCGTCAAAACTGTTTGCATAGAGACCGAAGAATTTTCCTTAAATTATAAGGTCGTTCAATAATAGCATCATATCTGTTGGTTAGCAATCAGCGCAGCAAGCTATCATGGACTACGGCGCTCATCTGGAAATACGTATTTGAAGAGTGAGGCACCCAGTAGATTATGTCTATATACTACGGAGTCCGAGAAGGTACTGCAGATTATTTCTACTCGATTGTGAATTAGCGTTATCGACGTCGTAATCTGATATCTTCCCAGAGCTTCCGTTCATCGCTGCCGGGGTCGTTCACCACCTGGCAGGTGTTGTCAAACACCATGGTCGCGCGTTCTCGAGTTGTGTATGTGGGCCAGTTTGGCAGTCCCTTGTGGTTGGGGTTGCCGCTCCGGGCAAATTGTATCCAGGCTTCACTTGTCTTTGCGGCGAGTGTCTTCACTTCCGGACCACCTTTAGTCATTACCGTGGGGATATCTGTATTATCGAATACGAACGGAATCTCAACTGTATGCGTTGCTCCTATTTTTCCTCCCATCACCGGCGACCGCCAGGCAAACAGATACATGTAAACCGGTGCTTGACCCTGGGCAAACTTACGCTCCGCCAGCATGATTGCGCCCGCCCGCATCCTTCTGTCGGTGCCCATAAGAAAGTAGAGTTCACTCGGACTTTCCCCCGGATATGACTTATGATACAGGTCGAGCACAGCGTCAGCATTCTTCTCGCTAACCATTTCGATTACACGTTGTTGCAGACCTTTTTCATCCAGATTGAATGCGGCTTCATCTCCCTGGGATATGGCGGTGTAGGTCTGCTCGTGTCTATTACAGCCAACCAGTATTGGAATCGTGGCTGATATTGGAGAGGCTCTCGGAGAGAAGGGATGTCCGGGTATAATCTTTCCATCTACCACCGGCGAGAATTGAACCTCTGCATTCGTGCCAAGAGTCTTCGTCATTGCTTCCAATAATAGGTTCACCGGCATGGTCTGCAGTTCGTCAATATGGTTCGGTGTAATCCCCAGCTCGTTCAGCATTGCCCTTGTCACTTCGTTAGATTGCTCGCGTGTATTTAAACGGAGGACAGCGCCACTATGGATGGCAGCCCGGTGGAACAGCCCTTTTGCTGATGGCATACCCAGGAGTGTGCATACTTTAGCACCTCCACCCGACTCACCGAATATCATTACATTGTTCGGGTCTCCCCCGAATGCGGCGATGTTATCGTGCACCCATTGTAAACCTGCCATCAGGTCCAGCATCCCGGCATTTCCCGAAGCAGCATACTTCTCACCACCCACATCTCCAAGGTGGAAATAACCGAATACATTGAGCCGATGATTAATAGTAACCACAACCACATCACCACGGCGTGATAACGATTCGCCGTAGACCCAGGGCCAGGTACCGCTCTCCTGTCTGAAACCGCCCCCATGGCACCAGAACATCACCGGTCGCTTCCGGCTTGTGTTGGGACAGGGAGTCCACACATTGAGGTAAAGGCAGTCTTCGTCGTAACCTTCTACGGAGGCATCTGCCTGCGGTGCAAGCATATCTGTGTAACGCATAGTCTGTGGCGACCAGTGACCGAACTTGAAGGCATCACGCACTCCGCTCCAGGGTGCTGGTTTACCCGGTGGCATGAAGCGCATCTTCCCACCCGTCGGCGCTCCATACGGAATGCCTTTGAACGCATGTACGCCATCATGCACTGTTCCGCGTAGTTTGCCTCCCGTCGTTTCAACAATAGCGCCTGGGATCACACTTGTGTCAGCATTTCGCTTAGCCATTAATCTATCTCCTGAGTCTGTTACAAATTTACTTAGAGATGTTTGGTCAACCAGGCTTCCACATCCGAAAACACCTGTAAACGCTCCGGCTCATTATAAATCTCGTGGTAGTAACCCTCATAGAATTTCAATGTCTTATCAGGGGAAGACACTTTGTTATATAGCAGTGTGCTGCCTTCCTTATTCATAAGATGGTCTTCGGTGCCGTGCATTATCAACATGGGTAATTTTAATTCGGGTATCCTTGATGGCAGGTATTTATCCATCATTGCAAGCAACTCGCTACCGAGCCGCGCAGAGACTTTACCACGGTAGACGAGTGGGTCATTCACGTAGGTATCAACCACTGCTTTATCCTTACTAATAGCCGAGGCATCAATGGTCGAAACACCCATCCTGGGAAGGATTGCGGACAGTACCCGCGCCATCAGCTTGACCAGTAGTGAGATACTATCGCCTGCTTTAACTCCCGCGCCTGATAAGACCAGCCCTGCCAATTCATTCTGATACTGCACTGCATAAGCCGTAGCGACGGTGCCGCCGATACTGTGCCCGACGAGAAACAATTTAGTGCCGGGATGGAAACCGCGTACCATGGTCACAAAAGTATGCAGGTCGGCAATGTAATCGGAGAAGTGGTCTACGTAACAGCGGGCACCCTCCGACCGACCGTGTCCTCTCTGGTCGAAACCATAAACCGCATAGCCTTTCGGCACGAAATACTCGACTACATTCCTGTAGCGACCACTGTGCTCGGCGAGACCGTGCAAAATCAATAGAATCGCTTTAGGGGACTGCTCAGGTAACCAGCCCTGGTAGTAGAGCGTGAGGTTCTTCTGCCCCTTGAAATTGCCTTCTTTGTGCAGCATCTACCACCTCACATCTTTATTTCTTTTCTTTAACCCGACGCAATTCCATCGTTACCAGATTGTATTTATCCATACACTCTACATTGACCACATCAGGATTACCCCACCCCGCCGGGAATCCACCATCGAACTGGAGCATGGCGATATAGGGGAAAACATCATGGTAGAAGAAGCCGCAGAGACCCGCAGTGTCATGACAGCTGATTTCAAAACTATCACCCACCTCGTGCCCCCAGTTGCAGTTGCCTTTCACGGACTTTACGGTCGCAATAACCTTGATGGGACCAGCCATTTTTCGTTTCGGTTTTGCCATTTTCTTTATCTCCTTCAGGATGAATCCTTTGATTAATGCGGTGGTAGTGCCATAATAGCGCCCGCATAACGGGACGTCAAGAACCTGATATAAAAACCAGCGGGCGCACATTTCTGCCGCCCGCCATCATGTTAAGTCCGGTTAACAAGGGCAAACTGCCCTCGATACATTACCCTCAAGAATATCGGACAGGGGAACAGTTTTCACCGCCGTTCTTGGGTAAAAAGACCGATATCTGTCGCTTCGGATTGTCAGCGCCACACTTGGGACATTTCACTGTATCGTCGCTGACGCTGATAGGCTTGTAAGTTTCGAACTTTTCATTACATTTCTGACATTTATACTCGTAGATTGGCATTATTTTTCTCCTTATAAAAGATTACTTTGAACTCAATGGTGCCGTTGCGCGGTTGGGTAGTACCAGTGCCTGCACCGTCAGTTCACAAAGGCTGGTCACTTTGATACCCAGGTTATAATGCTCGTTCAGTTCGGTTATCTGGTGACGGCAATTGTCACAGGAGGTTACGACGACTTTAGCGCCCGTCTGACGAATCTGGTCTGTCTTGGGTTTCCCTGCTTTGATGCGGGCTTCACTCCATTCCGCAATCGCTACCAGTCCCGACCCGCCGCCACAACAGAGGCTCTGCAAGCGATTCGGGGTCATTTCGCGGAAATCCTGAGCCACTGCCCGCAAGACGCGGCGGGGTTCTTCCAGTAAGCCTCCTTTGCGTCCTAGATTGCAGGAGTCATGATAGGTGACAGGTTCGCTGTTTTTAGTCGGGTCAAACTTGAGACGACCCAAGCAGACATATTCATCCAGCACTTCTATGATATTGCGCACACGAAACGGCAGAGGTCCGCCGAACCACTTCGGCGCCTCCCAGCGCATCGTTGTGTAGGCATGACCGCACTCAGTGAGAACAACCTCCTGGACTTTCAATCGCTTAGCTTCGTTGATAATACGCTCGGCGATACGTTTGGCTTTAGCGGTATCACCCAGAAAAACGCCGTAGTTGGAGGCTTCGAACATACTCAGCGTCCAGGACTCATGCGCCGCGTTGAAGATAATCGCCTCCGGAAGAATAGTGTGTGCGCCGGATAGAGGCACATAAAGAATACGAGCCCCTTCCTTATTAACAGGGATGCTGGCTTCAGGTGTTCCCATATATGCCTGCAACTGCTTTTCAATTTCCTTTATCTGTTCCAAGAAGAAATCTTTGTAGAGTTCGGCGTTTTCTTCCCGACTAATTGCCATATCCGCCAGTTGTGTCAATATCTCCGGGGACTTGCCTGCTGAGTTAAGGGCAGAGCGGGCGGCAGCGATTAACTGAGGAGTCTCGACTCCCATCGGGCAATTCACCACACACCGTTCACACAGCGTACAATCGCGATAGGCAAGTTCTACCCATTTTTGAAGTTCCTCATCTGTCAGCTTTTTAGCGCCGGTCCAGAAGGGGAATATTTTACTCATCCAGTCGTGACTCTTCTTATAGACATGGCGTATTCTCTCAGCTTTGGCGACCGGGGTAACCTCAGGGTCGTGGTTAGCAAGGTACACATGACAGGAATCCATACACCAGCCGCAATGAGCGCACATATTCGATGCCGATGTGCCTACCAATTTGTTGTATTTCTTTTCCAGTTCCTTAGTTGCTAACTCTGTTGTCATTTTACTTCCCTCGCTTGTGGACGGACACCACGCCATCCGTACCGACCTCCAGTAATTGTCGCGGCAAAGAAGAAGTAAACGTAATGTGATATTTTACTGAAGGGCACGTAGAACAGGAAGCCTGCAGTGATAAGGAAATAGACCGTCCTCCATAAAGGAGTGTTCACCAGCAATGCCATGATGGCGGAGAAGAAAAAGACCTCGACACTGGCAAGAGAAAAGTAGTCGTCAGGCGTGCTGATGAGACGCATCTCCGGTCGGGCAATACGCCGCGCCAGTTTCACCAACCCTAGAAGAAGCGCAGGTGCAATTAAAATGGCGAAAGCCCACCGCACGGGTTGTGTCATCATCCCCGGTGCGAAGGGAGAAGTGAATGTATTGAGAATCGCTATTCCCGCACCGACATGGTAAGCCCCGAATTCCACCCAGCGCCAGAAGTGTTTCTTACTGCTTTCCATCGACCACGGTAGGAAAAGGTTAGCATAAGAGCGAAGGGCACCCGAGACAGCACTCCCCTTGCCGGGACCTTTTTCCCGGAGCATCGGCAAACGCAATAGTTGAAGTATCTTAATTGCATAGAGTACGAACAGCCATGCCAGGGCAATTATCTGGAGTTCATACTCCACGAAGTGAACGAAACCATCACTTAACACTTACAGCCTCACTTCCACCTTTCGTTACACAAGACGACGTACTACGAAACGGAATACTTTATCAACTCGCTCCATCTTAACGAGTTCGTTATGTGATGTCTTGCACCAGGCTGGGATATCGGCGAGGACACCCGGGTCGGTGGCAATGGCTTCGATGGTTTCGCCTACCTGAACCTGCTTGATTGCCTGGCTTACCTTAACAATGGGAATGGGGCAAACCAGTCCCTTCAGGTCTAAAGTGGTAACTGCCTTCAATTCTTCTGTCATCGTTTCCTCCTTCAGGATGAATCTTCAGGATGAATCCTTTCGAACTTAAATGAATAGTGTTTGCTTCGAGCGGTCAGCCATTTCCAGCATGGCTGCAACACCGCATGATTCCTGGACACCATCGATCAGGTCTTCGCGCTTGATTTCCATGACTTCCATACTCATCTGGCAGGGGTAAAGTTTCACCCCCAGGTCCAGTGCCGTCTTCAGGAGTCCTTCCATGGGCGTGATGCGATGATTCTTCAACATTTGCTTGAACATCCATCTACCCAAACCCCAGAAATTGAATTGAGACGGACCGATACGGTTAATTCCGCCCCGGTTCATAAAACCCATCATGCGCCCAAAGAGACTGCTACCAGTGTAAGTTCCTTTCTGTATGGCTTTAGTTCCCCAGAAAGTGAAAAACATGTTGGTCTCTTTTCCCATAGCGGCGGCGCCAATGGCAATGTTGAAAGCCGCTATCGCGTAGTCCATACCACCATTCATCAAGATGATTGTGGTTCCGTTTTTGCTCTCCATTTTTCCTCCTCCTGATATCCAATCAGATTACTCCGTCTAAGCCATCATCCGGTTGGCGAACTCACGGTTTTTCGCCATTTGACTCAATAGAATATCGTGCACCATGTCACATGCCTCACCGATTTTCGGGTTAACCAGGCTGTAATAGACATTCGGACCGTCACGACGGGCTTGTACCACACCCTTCGCCCGCAGTACCGCCAGGTGATGCGATGCCGCCGGCTGGACGATTTCGATTGCTTCTGCTATCTCGCCAACGGTCTTTTCGCCGGAGCGTAGTTCAGCAATCATCATCTGACGAGTTGGGTCGGCGAGGGTTTTACAGAAGTCCGCCTTGATGTGGTATAGCTCGTGGTCGTATTTAGACATCATGTCCTCCTACTGTATATATAGACATATTTATGTATCTACATTAGTATATGTATACTTAAAAGAGTTTGTCAAGTGGGGGTTTAAGTTGGTACTATTTACTTCGGGTTGAATGATGATAGAATAGAGTCATGTGATGAACGAGACAGCCGAGACTACAACATGTGTGATGACTCGGCTGTCAGCGTACAACGGGGGGGGGTTCTAAGATGACTCTAGCACTAGCTTCTATTGGTAAAGACGGCATAGTTATGGCAACCGATAGCGCAAACGCTATCGTAGAAGACGGCAAAGTAGCAAGTATAGTCTCTGCTAAAAAGCTCTACAAGCTAGGCAACTGTGCTGGTCTAGCTGTCATGAGCCGGCAATCTGGTGTGTCTAATTGGATTATCCGGCGGTTTGAACCAGCAATGAGAGACAAGGGTCTCAATGTCTTGCAACTAGACTTTGATCGGTTGGTTGACGAGTTTACTAGCTTCGCAAAGAACTTCTCAAGTGTGTATACGAGGGATATTCAAGTCGGTGCTCTCAGAGACAGACATATGGAGATGGCTTTTATTCTATGCGGGTATAGCACACAAGGAGAGGCGTCTATTGTTCAATCTATATCCACGAATATTCCCAATGTGTTTGAGCCAGATGATGTTCCGAACAAGCGTTGCTATTTAGGGTTTCGTGATGAGTCAATATATTGGGTAAGGAAACTTGAAGAGGCAGGTATTAACTTATCGTGTTTGAGTATTGCTACATTGAAGTACCTTTGCTCATTCCTAGTCTACGAAACAGCAGACCGTAACCCCAACTTCGTTCGTAGTCCTGTACAAATGCTGACAATATCACAGAATGGCGACATAGTGATAGTTCCGAGTGATGAGATCAGTTCAATAGCAGATAATACGAAGGGATTATCGGTTATCCATAAGATTAAAAGGGCGATGCTAAAAATGGAGAAGAGTCATGGGTAATTCAGTAGTCTGTAAATACTGTAACTCAGATGTGGAATTTTACATTCACAAATATCAGGAGTTTCTGGAGAGCTTGTTAGATGAAAACAACCGCAAGTAAAGAGAACCTTTAAGTTGGTATCATTTATGCGTGGTTGGTTTATCTATCATCCTTCTGCCTTTCCACCAAATACAATTAGTACTAGTCAATTCGGATTATTGACAGAATTAGGTATTCCATGTTACGTTAAGAGGTGCGTCTGGGATGAGTCGCTAAGCGTCTTGTCTTGGGGCTTTTAGCCCTAAACCCAGTCGCTTTTTATTATGTATCTTTGTTACATTGACGAATCTGGAACCTCAGATATTCCTGGTAACACGTCTCATTTCGTTCTCGCTGGATTGTCTATCCCGATATCGTATTGGAAATCTTGTGATAAGGATATCGAGACAATCAAGAAAAAGTATGAACTTGAAAATGAAGAAATACATCTTGGATGGATTCTTCGACCGTATCTCGAACAGAGACGAATTGTTAACTTCGAAAACCTTACTCATGTGCAAAGAAGATCCCAAGTTGAGCAATTCCGAAAAGCTGAATTGTTGAGACTACAAAAAACGACAAATCATAAGTTATACCAACAAACAAAGAAGACTTACAGAAAAACTAGAGCTTATGTTCATCTCACTTATCAAGAGAGGCATGATTTTATAAGAGAGTTAGCGTCCTGTATATCACGATGGGGTGTTGCCAGGCTTTTTGCAGAATGCATAGATAAAATCCATTTTGATCCCTCTAGAACAACTCAGACTATTGATGAACAAAGCTTTGAGCAAATTGTCACAAGATTTGAACATTATCTCCAGATTATAGGTACAAATAACCCCGAATTATGCTGCGGTTTGTTAATTCACGACAACAATGAAACGGTCGCTAAGAAGCATACCGATTTGATGAAGCGATATTTTCGAAGGGGAACAAAGTGGACAACTGTAGAAGGTATAGTTGAAACCCCATTATTTGTGGATAGCCAACTTACAAGTATGGTTCAAGTTGCTGACCTGTGCGCTTACGCACTAAGAAGATATCTAGAAAATGGCGAGGAGGAGATATTCAATCTAATCATGCAGAGAGCGGACAGGAAAGACGGGGTGTTAGTTGGAGTCAGGCATTTTACAAAGCAAAATTGTAATTGCATGATTTGTAGTTCACGCAAGCAAGGTATAATCATGCAAGGCAACTTGCCCCTCGTCACAAAATAATCCCCTCAACTAACTACCAACCACATCTGATCCGAACATCTATGTCAGGAGATAGACAGCTCAAGTACCTTATACGCAAACCTTAACATCAGTTCCATGTGCTCGATGTCTTGCTCCACTCCGCCTCCGCTATGCCCCTCATCATACCAGTACACCTCGATTGGTTTCCCCAACGCTTTCATTCTGGCTTCGTAGACTTCTACCGGGCGAGCCGGAGTGCGGGTATCGTTGCGTCCCTGAATGATGAGCACCGGCGCTTTTACATTCTCTATATAGGTTATCGGAGAACTTCTAGCATACAACTCAGGTTTTTCCTGCGGTGTTCCGCCCATAATTGCCACCGAATAGCCCCGCATCATGGGAGATAAATCTTCATACTCCATTGCCCAGTCGACGGTTGCCGTGCCTGCCATGCCGCCTGCCCAGAGGTCGGGACGTTTGCCGAGGGCGAGAAGTGTCAGATAACCGCCGTAAGACCAGCCGGTGAGCAGAATCTGTCGCGGGTCGGCAATGCCTTCATTCACAAGCCAGTTGCGTGCCGCTACCATGTCTTCAATCTCCCAGTGTCCCAAGTCTCCCCAGACTTTCTCGCGGAAGGCACGCCCGAAGCCAGTCGAGCCGCGGTAGTTAATCGCTAACCAGGCAAAGCCGTGGTCGACCCATGCTTGGCTACCTGGTAAAAAATATTCAACGGTAGCGGTTTCCGGACCGCCGTGCGTACTTAGAATCGTTGGGAAAGGACCCTTTCCATCGGGCAACGCCAGCCAGCCTTGAATAGTTTCACCGTCGGTCGATTTATATGTGATTTGTTTCCACGGTTTACCCGGTGGCACATCATCAGCTGCGAATATATTGCGCGTTTTTCTGCCCGTACGACTGTCCAGTGCAATGACCTGCTGGGGATGGGTGGAGTCCTGCCAGCCTGCAATGATTTCATTATTCTCAGTGAGAACGGCTGTCGGCATAAAAGCTGTCCCCATACCGTAGTAACCCCCGGGGTGGTCAAGTTGCTTCAATTCGCTGGTCGTTAAATCATAGATGTAGAGACGCTGTACCGCCTGTTTTGAATTCGATAGTAAAATACGTTTGCCGTCTGACGACCAGTCCATCACAGAGATATCGCCGGTAAGCTCATCCAGATTCAGGTCGGTTCGCTCATCGCTAATAGGATTCCAGATGAAGGGGCGATTATTGCCTGTTAGGGTCGACATTGCCATTAAACGAAAATCACCCGGCACAGGGGAGAATGAGGATGACATCAAGCTCGAGCCGTCATCCCGGAGTTCTCTGATGATTTTACCAGAGGCGATGTCGAAAGCTATCAAACCGTTGTGCTGGAATATGGTATGCTCCGAGGACATTATTATACCGACCTCACCAGCGTACGAGAGAGTCGGACCGAACATTATTTTGCGACTGTTATGCAATTCCTTTGGTGCTCCGATAACACCTTCCTTGCGAACCTTCCAGACAAAAGCATGAAAACCTTCGCTGTTGGAAATGCAACTGCTGAGCATATTACCCGCGCGACTGCTACTCATACCGAAGGCTGAATACGGCGGCATTTCCGGAGTGATATCCTGAGGTTCACCACCATCGAACGGCACCCGCACGAAATGCCCGATTTCATTGCCATCGTTGTCTTTCAGGTAATAAATGAAGCGGCCATCGGGAGAAATCATGCCGAACATGACACCCTCAGGACGGGAGGATAGTGGTCGTAAACTGTTTGAAACAACATCCCAGGCATATAGCTGGTAATGTCCTGATTCACTGTGCGTCACAATACCACGCGCTGGATTCGCACGCGCGATTTGTGCCACGGAAATTTCCGTTGCCCGGAAGCGCTGTTTCCACGGTGCATTGTCATCAATAAGTAACGGTTTGAGCATTCTGCTTCTCGTGAGATAGTTTCGGTGATTCTATTAACAATGATAGATGGAGTAGAGGCTCTTTGTAAAGGAACTTATGCTTGCGGTTGAGAGGCGGCATTGCGTGCCACAGATTGACGTTCCAAACCTCTAAAGGCTATAATTCAATTCTGTAGGGCGTGTTTAAAGTTCCGCACCCTTTTCTTACCGGTCATATGGGCCATTAGCTCAGTTGGTAGAGCAGCAGACTTTTAATCTGTTGGTCGCAGGTTCGAGACCTGCATGGCCTACCAATCCTAACTTTTCCACACCGTAAAATATTGGCTATTTGTGAATTGGCAGTGGCAATTTCCAGATGAGGGTTCGAGTCCCTTTAGCTCCACCAAAGAGGACTATTCGGCAGCATATTCCGCAAGTGTTTTTTGAGCTGCGTTTTGGTTAAGTTAAGATAAGTGACATTGACATAAATGCTGTGCCCGATAGTTTGCTTGTCTATATAGATTAATCCTTTTTCGCCAAAATACCAGCCAAAAGGGTGATGCGCCGTCTTATAAAAACTTTTACACTTTAAACTAGGGATATTAGACTTTTCAAGAGGTAAAAGGAAGATGGCAAATCTAAATAATCATAAAGGTGAATGGTGCCCCATAGATGATAGATTTTGTCAGGAAGGATGCTGTCCTGAATGTGAGATTTACTTAAAGAAGTCATCGCCGACCAAATTAGCTCACCGACGTGTTAGTTCGACTTCGAAAAAAACAGTGGCAAGTATCCATTAGAAAGCCATTAACCAACGTTCTACTATGGCCGATAGTTTGCTTGTCTATATAGGTAAATCTCTTTAGCTTCATTCTCTAGCCAGTACCGACCACGGCTCAGAGTGTTATTTCTATGAGGTTGAGGAGTATACCCTCGGGCTGCCCAGTACATGAGTGTAGGTCTGCTGACTCCCAATAACTTCGCCAGTTCGTAGCGCCAAATTAGTGTCATTTCAACAATTAAGGAACCCTTAAAGTAACAAACCGTCAGATGGTACAATCTTATGGCTAATACTTGTCTATCTAGGAAAGAAAGCTTATTCTAGAGAGTGACCGATGATGTAGAATGGCGTGAGTGACACACGATCATGAACGTATTTTCCATTATAATACTTGTTGCCCTTATCTTAGAGTTTACTCTCGAACTGGTGGGTAACCAGCTCAATCTGAGTGTCTTAAAGCTCGAATTACCTCCTACTCTGGAGGGGCTATATAAGGCAGAAGATTACCGCAAATCTCAAGAATACATTCGTGCCACCACACGTTTTGGTTTGATAGGCAACAGCTTTACATTGATTATTCTGCTCGCTTTCTGGTTCTCCGGAGGCTTTAACTGGTTTGACCAGGTTGTCAGAGCGTGGAACTTCATCCCGCTTATAAGCGGGATGGTGTACATCGGCATACTGTTCTTTGCATATAGTTTCCTTAAATTACCGTTTAGCATTTACGGTACCTTCGTGATTGAGGAGCGTTTCGGCTTTAATAGAACTACCACACGCACGTTCTTCTTGGATCGAGTGAAAGGGCTCGGCCTTGTTCTGCTATTGGGCGGACTACTTTTGGCAGGTATTCTGGCATTGTTTGAGTATGTTGATTTGTACGCCTGGCTTTACTGCTGGGCTGCAGTGGTCATATTCTCCTTAGCCATGCAGTACATGGCACCAACCTGGATTATGCCCCTGTTCAATAAGTTTACACTGATGGAATCAGGGGAACTTAAAGAGGCCATTCTAAGATACGCTCTTTCAGTCAATTTCCCTATCAAAAATGTCTATGTCATGGACGGTTCTAAGCGGTCCAGTAAATCAAATGCCTTCTTCACTGGGTTTGGGCGTAACAAGCGCATTGCCCTCTTCGATACGCTGATAGCGCAACACACTGTTCCGGAAATAGTAGCCGTGCTCGCACATGAAGTCGGGCACTACAAGAAAAACCATGTTCTTCAGGGAATACTAGTCAACATTTTAAATACAGGCATAATCTTCTTTTTGCTATCACTATTCCTTGGTAGCGCTGACTTATACCTAGCCTTTTATATGAGACAGGAGTCTATATATACTGGACTGCTTTTCTTTGGCTTGCTTTATACCCCGATAGAGCTAGTGTTGTCAATAATAATACAAATGGTTTCCCGAAAGAGGGAGTACGAAGCCGACCGTTTTGCGGCGGAGACCATAGATGAACCACGTAATCTAATCGATGCTTTGAAAAAACTGTCAGCCACAAATCTGTCAAATTTAACGCCGCATCCTTTCTATGTTTTTTTAAATTACTCTCATCCACCTCTTATGCAACGGATACAAGCAATACGAGTTGCAAAGCATAAGAATAGGGTAGCCTTGGGTTAGCGCCACGGATTAGTTTACGAAATATAAATCTGTCTCTATGCATTGAACAATCCGCTATAAAGTGACGTTACAAGTTAGCGGATTGTTCAACTTGAGTAAAAACGTCCGCTGAATTTCACGCCTGACTGTTGAGCGTAGGAACACTTCCTGAAAAAGGAACTCTTTTAGCTCAAGGTCGGAGAACAGCTCTTGCACATTCTGGCGAAGGTAACCCCTTTTCTCTCGTTCCAAGCCTATTAAGCGGGCTTCTAGAGTAGTTCTTTCTGCTTCCTGAATGGCCGTTGCTAGCCAGTGACGGTGTCGGCGAAGGGTGCAAGGTTGGTGGTCATGGTGGTCATTGGTGATATCTCCTTTCGTGCGTAATTGGTTACCATTTGCTACCTCTGCTGGCAAGGGGGGCTATGGTGGCATTGGTGGTCTCATCACATAGATCGCTCTCTTGCCCTGAGAAGTCAAGGAAAAGAGCACCCATTCCTGCGAATAGTGCTATAATACGACCAATTGGACAAAGACGTTTTATTCTCCGAAACGTGTTGGCGATTTCAGGGCGTCCGGGAGGAACGAATATGGAGAACAAACAGCAACCTGATAGACCATCGATCACGATTCCCCCTAGCTTCTGTGAATATGCGGCGGGTCCTTGCGACAATAGGTTCACTAATCCCCCCGTGTCCGACGGGCTGTTGCTCTATCCCAGTGAACCGGAACTTTTTGCCAATACCATAGAACAATCTATTCCAAAACTCAAGTCTACGACTCAAGGGAAGTCCTGGCTTTCTTGGAAGGACCTTGGCGTTTCCGGTCAGATCATATTTTGCAAGATCTGCATGGCCCTTCGCTTCACGAGAGTTGTTGTTGCTGACGTCACTACCCTAAACTTTAACCTTCTCTTTGAAATTGGCTACGCACTCGGGCTTGGACAACTCGTTCTGCCGGTCAGAGATGCCAGTTACGCCCGCGACAGTAAGGTCTTCGATGAACTCGGAATACTTGACACATTGGGATTCGTTGACTTCCAGAATTCAGACGCATTAGTGAAGGGCGTGACCGCACGGTTGGCTGACACACCACCTTTTCACCGATATCCAGCTGCCGATGTGGAACAACCTCTGTACGTAGTGAGAAGTCACGTGCAAAGTGACGGAATGATCAAACTCATGTCTGTGGTTAAGAAATCGGGCCTCCACTTTCGAACATTCGACCCAAAAGAGACATCGCGCCTCTCTTTGCTTGATGCTTTCAAGGAGGTCCTTTCGTCCTATGGCGTAATCTCTCATTTGGTTGACCCTGAGAGGATAGGAGCTGTTGCTCACAATGCGAGGTGTGCTTTTCTATCAGGAATGTCGATGGCCTCTGGTAAATCCACTTTGATGCTTCAAGAGAATCAAGTTTACCAACCCATAGACTATAGAGACGTCATCAAATCATACACCAGAGCATCAGAGGTTCAAGACCTCGTCATCCCTCTAATCAAAGCAGCTTTCGAAAAGTTGCAGGAAAGAAGATTCGTTGCCACTGCACTCCCCCTTAAGGAACTAGAAAAAATCGACCTCGGTGACTTGGCAGCTGAGAATGAAATCGGAGGTCTGCGTAGCTACTTTGTGGCAACAGGTCAATATAATGACGCCAAGAGAGGCCACGCCAGGCTTGTTGTTGGCAGAAAAGGAGCGGGCAAGTCAGCCATCTTCTATGGTATTAGAAGTGCATACCGTGGTCAGGATCACTTAGTCCTCGATTTGAAGCCGGAAGGCCACCAATTCACCAAGTTTCGCGAGGCCGTCCTAAAGGAATTGTCGCCTGGATTACGCCAACATGTGCTAACCGCTTTCTGGAATTATCTCTTACTAATGGAGATCGCACATAAGATTATCGACGAAGAGGAACGCTATGCCTACCGTGATTACCGCCGCAAAGCTGCCTATGAAACCGTTGTAAACTCATACGGCATTAACCGACCCCTCGAACAAGCCGACTTCTCAGAGCGATTACTCCGGCTAGTCGATGACATACTGGACCGAAGGAAGGATCTCGTCAAAATCTCTGATACAGCTGACGTAACCGCTCTCGTATATAAGCAAGACATCAAACCTCTTAATGACGCAATCAGCAATTACCTCAAAGTAAGTAGTAAACAAGATGTTTGGGTCCTATTTGATAACCTCGACAAAGGGTGGCCTGTGACCTGTGCCACTGCCGAAGACATCATGATTGTAAAATGCCTATTAGAGGCAACTAGAAAGATTCAGAGGCAGTTTGATTTGAGGCAAGTCGAATTTCACAGTGTCGTATTCATACGCAACGATATCTACCAACATTTGATTGTAGACCCTGCCGATAGAGGAAAGGAGACGGCAGTCGTCTTGGATTGGAACGACAGAGAACTCTTCAAGGAGATCATACGAAGAAGAATCGCGTACAGTACTCAAATGGAGCAGCCATTTGACGTCATTTGGCCGCTCTTCTTTGACACCCATGTCGGAGGCGAGGAATCCTTTTCCTACATCCTAGAGCGAACTCTCATGAGACCCCGAGAGGTTCTGCATTTCACACGTGAGAGCATCAACACGTCACTTAATCGCGGCCATGAGAAGGTGACGGAAGAAGACATTCTACAAGCCGAACGCTCATATTCATACGACCTACTATGTGACATATCTTTTGAACTCAAGGATGTTAGTCCAGATTATGCCGACGTACCCTATGCATTTATTGGTAGCAATACATTCTTATCCAAGGACGAGCTTGAACAAAGACTTGCAGATGGTGGTTTCCTTCCCAATAAAACCGAGCAGGCCATTTCCCTTCTATTGTGGTTTGGTTTTTTGGGGGTCTGCGTTGGCACAGACGAAGAGGTTTACTCTTACCAATTCCAGCATGATATTAAGAGAATGCAGATCTTGAAAGAGGCACCCATCTATTGCATTCATCCAGGCTTTCGGACAGCTCTTGGTTGTAAGTAATTACAGTAGCCATCAAATTCCTGTAAAGTAGATGGCTCGTTGGAACCCTGCAAGTGGGGTAGGAACAAGACACTTGGGCATCTCATTTGCAGCTGAATGGCGGCGATACCTTCCTGACCGACTACCTCAATTGCCAGTTCGTGACACGAAAAGGCTTGTTTATGACACCTTAATAGCGTCAATTGTAATCGAAATAACACCAATGCAATTGAAATAGCGCTAAATGATGGTGAAATTTAACCCGTAAGGCACGGTCTTGCAAGAATTGACAGAAAATTTACCTTCACATCCGCGTAAGCACCATTTTCTGCGGTCCAGAAAACGGCGGGAAGTACATAATCCCCATAAAGTGGCACCAAATTTATATTTTAAACACATTTACTTCAGCGAACCGCTGTATCATGGCATTGAATTCATCAGCAGACTAGAAAAGAAAAGCATCAGGAAGACCGCAGACGAGTTGATGATGCAGACCATTAAGGACTACATAGTGGGTCTCGTTCACGAGGCAGCGCGATATGAGGTGGAATTGAACGAGTTGTACCGGCGCGGCATAGACGAGAAAAATATACCGCGCTGGATCGCGCTACTGCGTAAAGTCCTCGCTGACCGCCAAATGAAGACCTGAGCTGCATTCCATGACAGTGAAGTAGGCTGCAAAACTCTATCTTTATAGGCGTTCTATAACGTCCTCGTGGGAACAGTGCACAAATTGGGCTTTAGTATATTGAATAACGGATAGAGATGGCTCCAGTTACAATAGATTAGTCCCCTCGGAAGGACGAAAACTAAAGTAGGAGGAGCCACCGAAATGAAGAATAGCGCAGCCAGGAAACTAAAGCAAG
>Ga0214474_1000036_pt1 | contig 78316 bp, 71 predicted proteins | sample RVTome_2_FD_187335 | JGI IMG/M metagenome (GOLD analysis project Ga0214474, IMG submission 187335) | Soil microbial communities from uranium-contaminated site in the Upper Colorado River Basin, Wyoming, United States - RVT95D214 HiSeq ... | reverse complement strand
ATGATCGCGGTATCTACCTTCGGGGCGGCCTCGATCGCGGCCCTCAGACCCGCAAGGCCGCCGCCGATCACGAGTATCTTGTGGTAGTACAATTGGTCAGCCTCCTGAACCGCTTATGAATGGCAGCAAGATCACGATACCCCAGATCAGAGTCGCGATTCCGACTACCCATAGCGTCACGTCGATCAGTCTCTTCCTCTTCGCGAACATGTCGAAATCGAACATGACAGTCCTGAGCCCGTTCAAACCGTGGAACAGGACCATGGAGAGCATCCCATAGTCGACGACGATGTAGAACAGCTGATCCAGGCGGATGCTGACATCGCTGAACGTTATCAGAGGCTCGTCGCCGGTCTCCCCACCCAGGTCCATGAAGTGGTCTGCATAGATGTGGATAGCTAGGAAGACGACCAGCAGCACTGCAGAGACCCTCTGGAAGAACCATGCCCAGGTCCCCGCGACCTTCGAAGTGGCAATCCTCTGCTCGGACAACTCAGGCACCTCCTGAAGGCACGAATATGAGGTCCCAGACTGCCCACAGACCGCCGACCACCAACACCGCGGCAACGGCCATGCAGATCCAGAAAACGAGCTTCTGCCTCTTGATCCCGATTCCCATGTCGAACAGAATGACCCTGAAACCGTTCATCGCGTGATAGATGACCACTATCACGAGGATGAAGTCCATGAGCACGAACAGCGGCTGAGACGTGATCTCCATCAAGGAGTCGAAGTCAGCCCCGTCCTCGCCGAACGAGGCAGTCGTTATGAAAGACAGGTGCAAGAACACATAGACGACAAGCGCAAGCCCGGTCAGCCTGTGGCCGACCCATGCCCACATGCCGGTTTTCATGTTCGTCGGCCAGAACTCGCTGTTCCTGCCGAATAACCACTTGAAGTTCCTCAACTTGAGCTCACTCAACTTCATTCGAACACCTTAGCCAAACCGAGACGTTTCTCGCGAGCTGACAGACGGTTGGGAAGCACTCCGAAAACGGGAGGCCGACCCCACTTCTGTCCCTGGCCGCCTAGACCACCGAGATTATACTTAAGCATTCCTAATCGAACAAGATGATAGCGGATTTCCTCATCATTGGTTCAATTGTCGGCGGATTCGCGTAGTTCATTATGCGAAATTCGTCGTTGTTGCTCGACTAATGTTCAATCGCGAAGGTGCATTTCTATTGGAGAGGAAGATGCGGGTAGAGCCATCAATATCTGAAGCGGTTTCAGTCCTCCCCAACGGCCAAGTGTCAAATGTCAAGTACTATTATTGAGATACAGCGCGCGATGACCGATTCGGCGAAGTACCAGTGCAACGTGTGCGGATATGTGTACGACCCTCAAAAAGGGGACCCCACTCAGAACATACCCGTCGGAACCTCGTTTGAGAGCCTGCCCGATGACTGGACCTGCCCCGAATGCGGCGCGGGAAAAGAAGAGTTCACGATGCTGTAGGCTTATGGCCGAGCACCGAACCTTTCTCCGGGATGAGGGCATGAGATGATTCTCCGTCTAGCCATGATTGGATTCGGCAATGTAGGGCAGGAGTTCGCCCGACTGCTTCTCTCGAAGAGAGAGTGGCTCCTCAAGCAGAAAGGTCTGGATGTAGAGGTCCTCGCGATATCCACCAAAAACAAGGGCTCACTGATCTCCGAGCGAGCCCTCGACCTCGAGAAGGTCCTGAAGACCCTGTCTAAAGAAGGGAGCCTAAGGGGCTACGGACCGGAACAGACGGCCCTTGGTCCAGACAAGATAATCGACAAGTGTCAGGCAGACATGATGATAGAACTCACGACGCTGGACATCGAGAGCGGCCAGCCTGCGATAGATCACATAACGAACGCGCTGGAGAGCGGCATGGATGTCGTGACCGCCAACAAGGGCCCTATAGCATTTGCCTACGACAGACTCCGGTCCCTTTCTAGGTCAAGGGGAGTTCATTTCAGGTTCGAAGGAACGGTCATGGACGGGACTCCCATCTTCAACCTGGTCGAGAGAACGCTGCCGGGTGCGGAGATACTGGGCCTGGAGGGCATACTCAACAGCACTTCCAACTACGTCCTCTCAGAGATGGCGAGCGGGAAAACTATGGATCAGGCGATAGCGGAGGCCCAGAGAATGGGGTTTGCAGAGGCTGACCCGTCACTAGACATAGACGGGTGGGACGCAGCGGTCAAGATCACCGCTCTGGCGAATGTCTTGTTGGAGGCAGCACTGGAGCCGCACAAGGTGGAGAGAAAGGGAATCCGGGACATCGGCCCGGAGGAAATCAAGAAAGCTGCCACTGAAGGGAAGAAAATCAAGATGATAGCGAGGGCGAGCTTCACGGGAGACAAGGTCGCCCTGAGCGTACGCCCCGAGCTTGTTTCCCCGGAGAGCCCGCTCTGGGCGGTCGACGGCACATCAAGTGCCATCACAATAAGGACAGATCTGATGGGAGACATCACGGTAGTCGAGAGCAATCCACCCGCAACGGCGACTGCATATGCGGTGTTCTCAGACATGCTCCTAATCGTCGAAGCAATAAGAGCGGGAACTCTCTAGATAATCACATCACTTCCAGGCTGAACTCTGCAGAGTCGAAGTAGTAGCCTGAGCCTATCCTGCTATCGCGTTCTGCCCGCAGGATAGTGAGGTGGCCGCTTTCCTCCCCTACCAGCCAGTCGAATATCTCCTTTGCCTTCTCGTCGCTGACTCTCGCAGCGGCATCCTTGTAGTAGTCGATCGATTTCTGTTCTACCTTGACGCCAATCTCGAGAACCTCGATCTCTCCCGCTTCCGGCCGTATCTTGATCCTTCTGATCTCTTTGTCGTCAAAAACCGATATCTTCGGATAGCCAGTCGATCTCTGGCGCATCTCGGAGAGGGAGGCCCATGCTTTCCCGCTCTGGATTCTTGCCAATTCCCCACCGAGGATGCTTACGTGTCTCTCCTCCTGCTTCACGAGACCGAGAAACGTGTTCCTGGCGGTCTCATGCTTAACCAGGCCTGCGGCCCTCTCGAAGAACTCCTTGCCCTGTTGTTCCATCTCCAAGGCGTCCCTCAGAATTTGGATCGGAACCGCATCTGTCTCCGCCATTCTGACCTACCCTTCCAGCGAACCCCCGTGTCGGGATATATCGTTTTCCACGAATCCGAAATGCAGGGTTACTGTGCGGTCATGCCACCGTCGACGGACAAGGAAGCGCCGGTGACAAACGAAGCCTCATCGGAAGCCAAGAATAGCACAGCGTTGGCGACCTCCTCGGGCCGACCTATCCTGCCGGTAGGATTTTCCTCATCCATCCTCTTGAGATACTCCTCGGGGTCACCGGAACCCTCTGCCTCGTACGCCAACATCGGAGTATCGATAGTCCCCGGATTGACCGAGTTCACCCTGATGTTATACTTGGCGTAGTCCAGGGCCATCGCCTTCGTCATGACAGTAATCGCGCCCTTGGACGCACAATACGCAGGGCAGGATCTATTGCCTATCAGGCCTGCATCCGATGAGTTGTTGACTATGACTCCGGCCTTCTGCTTCTTCATGTGAGGGATCGCGTACTTCGTAACCAAGAATGTGCCCTTGAGGTTGATGTCGATAAGTCTGTCCCATTCCTGCTCGCTCGTGTCTTCCGCAAGCTTCTCCATGTATATGCCCGCGTTGTTGAACAGTATGTCCAGCCTGCGGAACCTCTTCACGGTCTGCTCGACCATCCTCTTGGCGTCTGAGGACTTAGAAACATCCCCCCGGACGAAAGCTACATCGCCATGCTTCTTGAGCCTAGCTAGTGCCTTTCTGCCCTTCTCAGCCGACCGGCCGGTTATGACGACCTTTGCGCCTTCCCTGAGAAAGAGCTCCGCGGTGGAATACCCCATGCCTTCGCTGCCGCCAGTTATGAGCGCTACCTTTCCCCTTAGCTTCATGTCATTAGTCTGGCCAGTAATCTACGGACTCATAGAATAACCTTCTGGATGACTCACTTCGCAGAGGTCATCGGCAGGGCGACCCTGAAAACACTGCCCTTCGAATGGTCTCCCGGAACCCTGTCCTCTACCCAGACCATTCCGTGATATGCCTCGACGACCGCGCGAACGATGGACAGACCCAAGCCGGACCCGTGCGTGGTCTCCTCTCCTTTCACGAATCTCCCGAAGACAATGTTCTTCTTGGAGTCGGGTATGCCTATGCCGTTGTCCGAGATCGAGACGCACCAGTATCGCCTGTAGTCCACGAAGAATTCACCTATCGAGACATCAACGACCACTTCGTCGTGAGCGTCGTACTCGACTGCGTTCTGCATCAGGTTGGTGAATATCTCTTCTGCCCACTCGTTACCGGTCACGAAATACCTGTGGTTGCCGAGCTTGATATCGATCTTGACGCTCCTGTCGGATAGATCCCTCATGACCTCCGCCGCGCTCTCCTTGAGCACCTCGCCGAGCTCCACCGGGCCGAGATTCTCGCCGCCCTCAAGCTCTATCTTCGCGAGCTTGTTCGCTCTCTGGATCAGTTCGCTGATGCCCCACGCTGAAGAGCTGGCGCGTTCCAAGTAGCTCATGGCCTTATCGGAAAGCTTCCCTGCGCTCAGGGCCATCTGTATGTAGCTCGTGACCGCCTGGTTGTAGTTGTTTATGTCGTGGGCGATTATATCCGCCAGAAACCTGGACCTCTGCGATGTCTCGACTTCCATCTGGTAGACCTTTGCGTTCTCAATCGCCACTCCTGCGAGGTGCGAAAATATGGCCATGGCCTCAAGGGTTTCCTTGTCGAACACCTTCTTGGACACGGGCTCCTCAATCTCGATGTACCCCTTCAGCTTGCCATCCCTGTCCCTGAACAGGAGCTTCAGATAGTCAAGTTCGTGCCACTCGCTAGGATCCGTTCGCGGCTTGGTTATGTTCTGGAGATTGTAGTAGAAGGGCTCATCCACCTTGACGTAGTCCTCAGGGGACGGCCTGATGAAGTAGATATCCTCCGCAACCTTCCACCTCTCGTCGAGGTCTTTCTTGAGACGCTCCATGCTGTAAGTCGTCTTCTTGATCCTGGCTTCCCTGTCAGAGTCATATCCGTAGACGGCCTTTATCCTGAGAACCTGCTCGTTCTCATCGAGAACGCTGATGAAGAGGCCTCTCACGGAAAACAGGTCCGCAACAGTCTCAACGATCTTCTTGAGGACAGAGTCGAGGTTCTCGACCGACATCACGTCCGAGAGGACGCTGAGCATCTCCCCTGCGAACCGCGGCGGCGCACACCCCTTGGCCGGTGCCTTCATCCTCGCTCGTTCAGAAGAGCCTTGCATCCTGCATCCCCTGGCCATCCACGTGGCGGACGAATGAGGGAAAGACTCCGGGGTATTATAACTTTCGTGGAAGTGCTCACTGTTCGCAAACATCCTAAATATCTGGAAGCGGATTAGACGCCGAGGGAAAACATGCCGGAAGAAATGCAGGTGGGGAGCGTGACGATATTCTTCGCGAAGCCCTGCGTGGCCGCGATCGACATCACATCCGGGACTTTGGCGATAGGAGACACGATAGCGATCAAGGGAGCGACGACCAACTTCGAGCAGAAGATTGAATCGATGGAGATCGACAGAAAACCGGTTCAGACCGCTTCTGCGGGACAGTCGGTCGGCATCAAGGTGAAGGACAGAGTAAGACCGCATGACAGGGTCTTCAAGGTAGTGCCTTAGGCTCTGTGCCTCTGCTTGAATGACATGAAGCCATCGATAATCGTCCACGGGGGCGCCTGGGACATACCGGACGACGAGGCCAAATCGCATGTCGCTGGGTGTGAGAGAGCAGCGTCTGTTGGATTTGACCTGCTGACAAGGGGAGCCACGGCCATCGAAGCCGTCGAGGCAGCGGTCGTCGTCATGGAAGATGACCCAACGTTCGATGCCGGAAGAGGCTCGGTTCTGAACCAAGCTGGACGAGTGGAGATGGACGCCATCATAATGGATGGGCGGACGCTCCGGTCAGGTGCGGTGGCTGCGATCCAGCACGTACAGAATCCGGTGAAGGTTGCCAGGAGGCTCATGGAGAGAACGCAGTTCTCCTTGTTAGCCGGTGAAGGCGCCCTGAGATTCGCATTGGATCAAGGTTTTGGCAGGTGCGAAGAGGAGGACCTGCTTGTTGGGCGCGAACTCGAAGACTACAAGGAGTTCCTTAGAACCGGTGTGCTGAGAACGAGGCAGGAGTTTGCAGGTAGGGACACCGTCGGCGCTTGTGCTGTCGACAGTGAAGGGCATACCGCAACAGCGACTTCGACAGGGGGCATCAGTAGGAAGATGGTGGGCAGAGTGGGGGATTCACCCCTCGTAGGGTCTGGAGCATACGCAGATGACAGACTAGGAGCCGCTTCGGCCACTGGCTGGGGCGAGAAGATAATGGCAGTTGTGCTCTCCAAGACGTGCCTCGACAGGTTGGCAGCTGGAGAAGTGCCCTCCCACGCGTGCGCGCTCGCCATAAATGTTCTGAAAGAACGGGTCGACGGTTTTGGCGGCCTGATTCTCGTCACGCCGGAGGGACGGACGGGATACTATCACAACACCCCGAGGATGGCTTTCGCTTATTTTGAGGGCATTAGCGGGAAGAAAGGGTCAGGGATCAAGTCGGAACACTGGACATCAGTTCTCGAATGATGAACCGACCTTATCGCAGCCCGGAGGACCGCATATAGCCGTCTCCACCTCACGGATGATCGCGTCGTGTTCCTGCCTCGATATCCGGAACACGCGCCGAAGGTTCTCCAGTATCTCGACTTCAGGGCCTGAGAGCGCACCGTCCGTCAGGGCGACCTCAAGCACACCCTTGTATATGCGGATGAATTCCATGTGGTCTTGCGCAAGATTCTTCAATATCTCTTCTTCGAGAGCACGATGCTGCTCGTACGTGATCTTCAAGTGCTTTCGCAACTCCTCGACGAGGAACCGCTCAGTGGCAGTGACGCGCCCATCACGCCAGACCGTCTCGAGAGCACGCTTGAACGTGTCTGTCGATTGCTCTTCCTTCTCGAGAGCTTGACGCTTGGCGAGTTCGACGTTGTTCAAATCCGCGAGATCCAGTCTGCCCTTCTGGATAGACAGCCTGATGATGTCGCAGTAGGTGATATGGACCGAAGTTGCGTCGTCGATCTGAGAGATCAGCATCTCCCTAGCCCTTCCGTCGATCCTGATTGGAACGGACACCTGGCCGATGTGGTTTCTTAGAGTCATGGCTTTAGCGTAACCGGAAGCCGTCAGATAGTAACCATTCATCCGTTGCTTCATGCCCTGTATGTGAGCCTTCCTCTCGGTGACGAGCCCCTCCTCCATGAGATCATTCAGATATTGCGACAAGTGCTTCCGCTGCACTCCAGTGGAAAACGCGATGCGTTCCTGGATGAGCTCGACCGGCAGTTCGTACCTGTCCTCCATGTGCGAGAAGTCCGATAGGTGAAGGAGTATCCTATCCTTGCTCGTCATCGAGGTGATATCTTCTAGGCCCATGCTGAGGTAATCTCTATAGCCTGTATTTGCAGGTTTTCGACCACGTTCAAGTATGACTCGTGCGGGCAAGGGTTAAGATAATGAAAGCGTGATACAAGCTCGACCCGAAATGATAGACCGTAGAGCTCTCCAGTTCCTAGGTATCCTTCTCGCCGGAATAATCATCGCAATGGGGCTCATTTTGATGCTGTCCGATTGATCGGATTTCCAGGTCGATTCCAGAGCAGAGCACAAGGATGTAGTATTTATTTGGGAGATATATATATTTCTTATAAATATGTAGCTCTGAACATTTATTTCCCCTCGAGATTAGCATGCCAGTGTGGGGTCCAAAATGCGTGTTGCACTGATGGGGAGAGCCGCTCCTGGTTCATAGAAGATTTTTATATATATACAATTATGACAACGAATAGTATCGGGCAAAGGGTCAAATACCCAACCGACATCAGTTGGAATCGATAGGAATGTTCGCGCATACGATGCCCCCAATAATTGGTGTGCTTTGGAATAGCGAATGCGCGCGAGCATCCGAAGAGTGAAGAGCGGCCCCCGCGTGATCGGGATTGACCGTCCCTCACTTCTTGAGGTGATTGAAATGAAGCAGAACAAGATATACACAGCAATCAAGGCAGCTCGCTTTGAGCGGCGCCTCCTCACCATGCCAAGGACGGAGAGGATAGCCCTGAGAGCGTACGTAGCCGGAAAGAAATTGCGATGAGTGGCGACGGAAACCTTTTCCTATTTGTCTGTCCGTTCATCAGAACGGATACAGCCATTTCCTGCTTTTCCATCTGGCTATGGCTTCCTTCATGACCTGAGTCAGCGTCTTGGGGTATTGCCTTGGGTCCTTCAGCTTGAAGAACCAGAACGAGCAAGCAGCCCGTCCGAAAGCGGATATCGCGTATACGGCCATCAGTGCGACAACAAGGTCTCCGCCGTAGAAGTCGAGGAAGAATGATGCCAGGTATCCTCCTATGATCGACCCGATGAACGTCCCGATCCCAATCATCGTGTTGTATACGGCGAAGTACTCCCCCTTCTTCTCTTCAGGCGCCACGTCGAGGATGTAGGCAAAGAACGCAACGTTGGACATGGCGGTTGCGAAACCGAGGGCTGCGTTTAGAACATATATGTGCCACACCTGCGTCGCGAGAGCATAGACAATCGGGACTGAGATGAAGGCGAACCTTGATATCAATATCTGAGGCATCGGGCCAATGACGTCCAGCAACTTCCCGACTTTCGTCTGGAAGAAGAGGGCCGCGCCGGTGGAAATGACCGTCATCACGGCAATCTCAAAAAGGGAGGCGCCGAGGACCTCGATGTAAGTGAGGTAGAGAATGGGCCAGATCAGGGACATTATGAAGTTGAAGGTGGTGTTCAGGACAACGAGATTCCTGAAGTAGATGTTTTCCGTGAGATCGCGGGTAAATAGAAAAGACTTCAAGCTGAATGTGAACATCTTGCGCTTGGATGCGTACATCCTCCTTTTTGATTCCTTTACTCTGAACAAGATGAGGGAGCCTATCATGCCGCTGATGCCCGCCATGAAGAACGGTACCAGGTAGACCGCCCGGACGTCCTCTCCCACATCCTGTGTCATGATAGCACCCGCAATGAGGGTTGCGACAAGGCTGGCAAGCGACGCGGCCGCGAAGAACCTCGACATCACCGTTCCTCTGTTTCTCGGAGTCGTGACGTCTCCCACTAGAGCAGACCATGTTGGGATCATCATCGATCCAATGAACATCTGGACCGCAACGAGCATGATCAGTTGCCAGGCATTCAACGCGCCAACCATGAAGAAATACAGGGCAAACGACAGCACGCCCCCCACGACGAGGAACGGGATTCTTCGGCCCAAGAAGTCGCTCAGCTTCCCCCAGGGGACCTGCATGACTGTCGGGAACAGATTGATGAAAGCCTGGAGCCAACCGAGCTGGGCAGCGGTGGCGTTCAGCTGTATTGCCAGTGCGGGGACGAACGGGTCCGCCATTCCTTTGCCGAAATTCACACCCACTTGGTTCGAGTACATCGCAGAGAAAGTATCCGCCAGAGGGTCTCTCTTGGACCTTCTGGGTCGGAGTCCAGGCTGCGACATTGTTGCCCATCCCTTTGTACCAGAATCCACCAGGCTGTGTATATCTTACTTTCGGCATCTCCGTTTCTTTTGGAGGACACGAGTGATTCCCGATGCCAGATGGGAGAAAAATGCAGGGGACTCGGATTACTGGAAATCATCCAAAAGAATATATATTAACACGAGGCGATACAGGGACTGGTGGGAACTCTGACAAAAGCATACTGTGTCAAGTGCAAGAAGTCCGTTGAGATGAAAGACCCAAAGAAGGTCAAGTTGAAGAACGGAAAGCCAGCCACGAAGGGCTCATGCCCGAAGTGCGGCACGAAGGTCTTCAGGATCGGCGGATAATCGAAACCGCTTAAACAAACCATTGTCAGAAGGCCCTTCCTGATGAAATGCGTTGAAGGCCATGGGAGGGTCTTCTAGCCACGTTTTTCCATCGAGTCTAGGTATGTCCCTCTCTGGCTCAGGGCGGCGAGAGCCCTGATAGCCCTCTTTATTGTCGGATACGCGACGACGCTCCTCATCTGAAGTGACTTCAGGAGGGCCGCTTGGTCAGCTGCGAATGCGCTCACGATAATTGGAGTGCCGGCCCGCGCTCTGCGCGATGCAATCTCGACCAGCTCATCGGTCACGCCGGGAGGCTGGAGCTCCAGAGACATCATGATGCCATCCGTGTTAGGGTCTGACTGCAGAATGCCAAGAACGGCATCGTACATGTCATCAGTTACCCCTGCAGTCAAGTCTATTGGGTTGTCGACGGATGAGAAACTGGGTACGACTTCTCTCAGGGCTTGTCTGGTCCGTTCCGCGAGCTTCGCAAGCTTGAGCCCGAACCCGTGATCCCTGTCTTCAATGAAGTCGGCTGCGATTACGCCGAACCCGCCAGCACTCGCCGCCACACATATCCTGTCGCCTCGAATGCTTCCAACCGCGCTGAGAGCCTTGGCCACATCGAGGAGCTCCTCCTCATCATACACTCGGAGGACACCGGCCTGTTTGAGAGCGCCATCAATCAGCGCATCAGACGAGGACGCGATGGCTCCGGTGTGCGATCCAGCCGCTCTGGACCCAGACGCGGTCCTGCCAGCCTTGAGCACAACAATGGGTTTTGATCTACTGACTCGGCGAGCCTTATCGACGAACAACCGTCCATCAGCAAACGATTCGAGGTAGAACGCGATGCACTCCGTCTCCGGATCATTCCCGAAGAAATCCAGCATGTCAACCTCATCGAGGTCTAGCTTGTTCCCGATTCCGACACAGGCGGAGATGCCGACGCCCGCTGCCTCCGCTTTCTCAAGGAACGCGATCGACACTGCGCCGCTCTGTGAGACCATGGCGATTTTACCCGCACTCGGACGCCTGCTTCTCCCTTCAGATATGAGAAATGTGTCGAGCTTATTCCTCGGCACGAAAACGCCCATTGTGTTCGGCCCTAGGAGCCTGGTTCCACTGCGCTGGAACGAGTCACGCAACTCGTTCTCCAGAGTCATTCCCTTAGGACCACTCTCACGGAAGCCAGAGGCCGTCAGCACAACGATTCGCACGCCCGCAGCCGCACATTCCTTCGCTGCTGCCGCTGCGGCTTCCGCGGGCAGGGTTATGACCGCGAGATCCACCGGTTTGGGCAAATCAGAGATTGACGCGTAGCATCTCAGCCCCAGAATCTCGGACTCCTTGGGATTGACGGGGAACAATCTGAACCCGCCCTTCGCGAGGTTCTTGAGCATCACATTTCCGATCTTGTTCGGATGCGCCGAGGCTCCGATAAGGGCAACTGAAACCGGATTGAACAGGGCGTCCAAAGGGCTTTGCATGCTTCTCGCAGATTGGGTTCGCGAGTATTATTCGATTTTGGAGCGTTCGCACCTGGTCTGAGAGCGAAATAGATGTCGCAGGGAGCTGCAAACGAAAACCAGATCAGGAGGAGGACCGCCTCCTCCTGTATTGGGGTTTGGCCTTCGACCGAACGCGCTCAGAAGTACTTTGTCGTTATGACTTCTTCCTGGGCGACGTTGATCTTTCTCCGTCCGAGCTCCTTGAAGAACGGCTCCGGGTCGACGGTGGCCTCTGCTGGATACACGCCCGCGGGCGTGATCTTCTTCTTGAGCTGCCACTCGCTCACAATCGCGGGTGGAACGGACGTGTCCCTGGCGGACGAGATGCCCCTCTTCGGGTCATTCCACGTGGTGATGAAGTAGGTTATACGCTTCGGCATCCTGTCCTTCTCACCGATGCAGTCAACCCTGAACATGTCATACTCGAACTCTTCCTTCGGCGGGGCTCCTCTGCCCGCGGATACGCCCTTCTGGTACATGGCGGTCAGGTAATCGAGCGGGGACACCTTCGCCCCACCAGCCTCGAGCGGTTCCGTGTCGGCAAAACCCAGCGCCCTCAGCGTCAGGAAGGTTGCCATGTCGTGCGCGGGGAAGCCGATCCTGAAGGTCACGTTCTTCGCCTTGAGGTATTTGCCCATGGTCGCAGGCTCGGAGTGCTTGATGTAGTACGACTTCACCTTGCCGATGGGGTCAGGCATCGCAACTTCCTTCTCGCCGCCGAGTATCTTCTGCTTCTGGTACTTGTTGTCGATCCACTGGACAGACTCCTGCGTGAACTCATCCAGGACGGTCCTGATTGAATAGCCGGGCCACCCGGCCTCCTTCACAGGCAACGTGTTGCCCCAGGCGCATACTATGTCAATCGTGTCCACTTTGTCGAGCCTCTTCGCGCCAGCAGCTCCAGCAATGTTCGTCATTCCCGGAGTGCTGCCGAGGCCGATGGTCGCGTTGATCCCAGCATCCGCCCACTTCTTGTGCAGCTCGAGCTGCTTCAAGCACGTGTCGAAGAATCCCCCGAGGTCGGTGTAGTGGGCGCCCCCTCTTAGGCACGCGTCCATCACGCCCAGGTTGGTTTGGTACCACGCGCAGTTCACAACTGCGTCAACCTTCTCCTGCTTTATTACCTGGAGAACCTTGTCGACGCTGCGAGCGTCGATCTCCATGAGCTGGACCTTCTTCGTCACGTTCAGGTCGTCCATCGCATTCTTCACATTGCTCATCTTTCGGCTCGAAGCGATGACGTCCTTTATTCCGCACATCTCAATGAGATCCTGCACAGTGTATGCGCCGATCTGCCCCGAAGCTCCTAGAACCAATGCTTTCACACTTGCACCTCCCGTGTATACTTATCTAACACAGCCAAAACCGATTTTCGGACAGGCAGGAATCCGTACGGTAACATTCTACTTAAACCTTGCTTGGGTGACCTTTTCCCAATTGCATGAAATAGCAAACATCCGCTCGAAAATCGAATGTTCCAACAAGATTGCCAATCGATGTGCAACGGATTGCTAAACGACAACTCTCAACGCCCTACGGAGCCTTTGAAACGAACCCCTTCAATCAGGCGACGGGATCATCGTACTTCGACTCGCCTCTTCTTGATCTTCCGGACCGTTATCTCCAGAACGGTTTCGCTCATGTGAGCCTGTGCCGAGTCCGGATCGAGCACACCGTCCGCGCCGATATGTATGTGATATGGCTTGCACACCATGTCGTCGGAGCAGGCCAATACCTCGACGCTGTCCCGATCTATATTGACCTTTATGTTGCCACGTGGGACATTGGGGAGGTTGACCTTGACTCTGAACTCGTTCTCGGAGGTGAACGTCTCGTGCTCCGGGATTATTGGCATTGGCCGCATACGATGTGTCACCAACCTATCCTCTGGACCCCAAACAAGATGGCTCATTCCGTGCTCCACCCGGTCCATCTCCTCTTCCAGATTGCGAATCAGATAGTCCACGTCCCAGAACTTGCTTTCTTCTGAGATCTCCTTGATGTGCCGATGCCGGCGGTAGTCTGGCTTAGCCATACATGTACGACTTCCCCAGGCGTTCCGCCTGACCTTGTCTGGCCGCGAGGAGTTCCTTGGTGCGCTCCACGGTCGCCTTGACGTTCTCCTCGATCTTGGCCGCTTCTTCATACAATTCCTTGATGTCGATCTTGATAGCAGGCAGTAGTTTGTCCACCGATTCGACCAGCTTGGCTGCTCCCCTCGCGTCAGGGTACATTGCGTTCGCTTCCACCAGGAGGCAGACCACAGACTTTCCCAAGCGCTCGCCATCGCTCAGCATCGCACCCGAAAACCCGGTAATCACGCCCGTTTTGAACTGCTCTATGCCAGCGTCAGAGAGCATCTGTCTTGCCGATTCCGTAGAACCGACCCCAAATACCCTTACCTCCGTCGGCTGCTCGATAGTCTGGTCGGTCATCAGACCCTCGAGACACACGATCACATCGAACTTGCTCGCCTCGGCCCACTCGAGCACCGCCTTCGAGAACGGCGCCGCAAGTTGGAGCGGGATCTGGAACTCGGATGCGAGTATAGAGAAATCTCTTGAGCCCAGAACTCTCAGTGGGTAGCCAGGCACGCCGTCGATGACCAGGGCAGCAGGTGGGAGATCTTCAGAGACAACATAGGCCACCCTGGGCAATTTCAGGGTATCTGCCATGTAGCTGCCCGCAATTGTCCCCACCATGCCCACGCTCGGGAATGCGGTCACCAAAGCGCCCCCGCCTATGCTCGCGCCTCTAACGAGCTTGATCTCAAACACGGGAACTCATCTCCTCCTCAGCTCATAGATTTAGTCGGTATAGAAGCTTGCCCCTAACCAAGGGGTCTCGTCAGGATCCCGCATCCGCCTGGCTCCGGCCCCGTACCGGTTTCTCTTCAGTACAAGGGCTCATCGAAGTATGTCTTTGGACTTCTCATAGACGATTTCTCCGCCAACAATAGTCTTCAGAACGCAGACCGATGCCAAAGAGGAGGGATCGCCTATTGGGTCAGCGGACAGCACAACCAAATCGCCAAGCTTCCCCGGAGAGACGGCTCCCTTGATATCCTCTTCGAACGCGGCGTACGCCGGTCCAGACGTGTACGCTCGAATTGCCTCCTCGGGTGATATCCTCTGAGCCTTGTGAGGAGCATTGACCGCTGAAAGGATCCCGTATACGGGTGAGAAGGGCATGCAATCCGACCCGAAGGCTAGCCTGACCTTTCCGTCCAAGACCTCCCTGAAAGGATTGTTCCTAGCTGCCCTTTCAGGGCCGAGCCTCGAATAGTACATACCGTTTATGCCGCCCCATTCCCCCACGAAATTCGGCTGCATCGAGGCTACAATCCCAAGACGACGCATGCTCGTCAGATGTTCAACCCCGGGCAGCTCTAGATGCTCGATTCTGTGGCGGTGGTCCTTCCTCGGGTTGGATTTCACCGCGGCCGCAATCGAAGATATCGCGGTGCCAATCCCCGCATCGCCGATAGCGTGCATCACGATCTGGATTCCGGCCCCGTTGGCCAATGAAACCATCTCGTCTAGCTCCTTCCTCCTGTGAACAAACACGCCCTTGTTACCCGGGTCGTCGACAAACGGTTGGGAGAGAGCTGCGGTCCTAGCTCCAAGTGCACCGTCGCAGAATATCTTCACACCTCCGATCCTGAGCATCTCGGACCCGAAATTGCTGGCAAGTCCCAGGTCCAGTATTGAGTTCAGATGCGCCGATGGAATGTTGAACCTCACGCGCACCCCGAGCTTTCCCCTGCTCTCGGCCTCTTCGTATACTCTCAGGTCCTCCATCTGGCCGTTGTCGTGGATCGAGGTGACCCCGAGCCTATGGGCCTTCTTCGTAGCAGCCATGAGCCCTCTCGTTTTCAGAACCTCAGACGGCTTCGTTGCGCTCCACGCAAGAACCACTGCGGATTCCCTCAGCACGCCGGTAAGCTCCCCGTTGGCGGATACCTCGACATCAGGCGTCTTCGCATCGAGCTTCATTTCGTCGATGGCCCTCGAGTTGACGGAGGACAGATGCCCGCAGACCCTGTGAGCCACCGCAGGGTGGCCCGGACAGCTGTTGTCGAGATCCTTCCGGGTGATGAAACGCCCGTCCGACCATCTGCTCTCGCTCCAACCCGTGCCGACTACCCATCCGCCTGGCGGAGCCTTCTCCGCTGCCTTGCGCATAAGGCTCAGCGCTTCGTCCACGCTCTTGGTGCCCGATAGGTCCACGCCGAGCGAATCGACACCCATTCCGATGAAGTGCGTGTGGCTGTCAGTGAAGCCTGGAAAAACCGGTCTTCCTCCGAGGTCGACCTTCTCGCACCCTCGCGGAGCGCTCCTCTTGATCTCCTTATCGCTCCCGACCGCGATTATCCTGCCCTCTTCGACTGCTATCGCGCGCGCGTTCCCCACAGCGTCATCAAATGTGTAGACCTTTGCGTTGTAGAACACGATGTCAGCACGTCTGGCAACCATACCAATCGGTATACCCGAAGGTCACTCACCGATATATTGCTTCACCAGGTTTTCAACGGACTTCACTGAGAGAACAGAAGCCTCTCGACCATGGCGACGAACGCCTGTTCCACGTTATACCCCGTCTTCGCCGAAGTGAGCATCGCAGCGGCATCATGCTTCTTCGCGAACACCTCTAGGTCCTGGAACGGCACGCGCGTATCATCCCGCAGGTCGCATTTGTTGCCGAGGAAGACAATGGGTACCTTCCCAGTGGTAGCAGTCATCGCCTTGACCCAGTATCTCAACTCTCCCAAGCTCTCCTTGCTCGTGACATCGCACACCGCTAGCGCGCCCTCGGCTCCGTAGAAGTAAGCTTCCCTCAACACTTCCCTGAAGCTCGGCTGACCCATGATGTCCCAGATGAGCAGCACCACCTTAATGGGCTGTCCAGTCTTTGGGTCCTTGACCTCAATCTCCTTCTTCGTGACCTTCGTTCCGATCGTAGCGATGTACTTGTCATCGAAGACATCGAGAACGTAGCGTCTGATCAGGCTCGTCTTCCCGACGCCCACATCTCCGATCAAACAGATCTTCAGTTTCCTCACGTCATCAGCGGCGGCCAAGCGTTCAGCGACTCCTTGTCTGGGCAATGTATTGGAGGACGGCATAGAAAACCTTTGCGCAGCAGATTCGATGTTGCGGAGAGGGCGTGATTCCCGAAGGAATCATCTCAACGCTCTCAAATTCCGATTCAGCAAAAGGCACTTATGTGTAGAACTCCTTTACATTCATCATAGATGCACCTGACAAATGAGTTAGAGAAACGAAATCACTGATACTCGGATGGGGAAAGGTGCATCTCGCGAACGAGAACTTGGTGAGCTCCAAAGGCGCGCCGAGGAAAATCAAAGGAGGAAAAACCCATGTCATGTGGGAAGTGTGGAAAGAAGACGAAGAAGAAGGCCAAGAAGAAGTCCGCGAAAAAGAAGAAGAAGTAGGCCCCATCTGACCGAGCAAGATCTCGTTCAGGAGGATAATGGTATGGCTGTCAAGAAGAAGTCCAAGAAGGCGGGCAAGGCGGCTAAGAAGAAGAACTACTATCTGGGCAAGGAAGTACGCGCGAGCAGATCACGCTGACCTTCTGAACAAAGGAACGACCAAGCTCGAGTCCCTTGGATCAAACCTCATCAAATCCCTTTCAAGTTTAATTTTCATACATTTCCTTGAGACGATGCCGTTCAGAGAATTCGGTAGCCTGAGCAGGCGGGAGCTGCCCGATGTGACCCATTCATCGATGGCGAACCGGCGACCGTATTTCCTGGCCAGAGTGGCCCTGTCTTTTCGAGAGAGGGCGTAGGCAGCCTCATCCTCAACCACAACGTGGAACCCTCTTCCGGAGAACACAACATCGACTCTGCGGAATTTCTCTCTCATCAAGCGGCTGAGCTCGGACGCCTGCCGCCTCACCTCCTTGAACTCGTACATACAGAACAAGAGACCCCTGCCCCGAGACATCTTCTCTCCGATGTGGCCATGATAGGGACAATCCACGTTCTCAGGATCGAGGTCAAAAGCGAGCTGCTGGCCGTCGAAGTTGTAGCAGCCAAAACACAGGCCTCGTTTGTTCCCACACTTGAAGCACTCGCCAATGTCCAGGTACCTGTTCCGATCATAGTACAGCCCCTCGGGCAGGTACTCGAGCGCATAGTCCCTTACATCTGCTACAGACCTCCATTCGTCGATTATCACGACGTTGTCCTTGTCCTCGATGTGGGACGGAGACACGATTCCAGTGTGCCGGCCAGGGATCAGCGCGAACTTGACCCCTCTCCTGCCTCTCAGCCAGGTGCAGACCGCGCGCACCTCGAATTCGCTCTCATAGAAGCTTCTCCGTTCAGTCAGGGTAGAGGGCGTCATCCCCCGGGGGAGCCCGCGCATGCGCGGATAACCGGCAGAAGACTGGATAATGCTTTTGCAAACCAAGATAAGGAGTCCAACCATTCCCGGCTAGACACCAGGCATGAAACCCGACAAGAAGCTGCTCTACGTTATCAGCTATCACCATGCGTGCAACGACGGGACCCTCATGGCTCTCGTCGCGCTGCTCCCGATCCTCGTGGAGGAGATGGACCTCTCATACTCGGACATCGGCCTCCTGGGGTTCGGCCTCATTGTAACAGTTGTGGTCCAGCTCTTCGTGGGGAAGGTGGCAGACAGGATGTTCTCCTCCTATCTCATGGAGATAGGGGCGCTGTTGATGGGGCTGTCCTTCGCGCTCCTCCTCCTCGTCTCCGACTTCACCGGCCTGTTCATCGTCGTAATCGTCATGCGAATAGGTGCGAGCTTCTACCATCCTGTGGGGATCAGCTGGATTACTAAGGAGTTCGGCGGAAGCTACCTCGACACTGCTCTGGGGATACAGAGCGGCATCGGGAATCTCGGAGTCATCATCGCCCTCGGGACCTCGGGGTTCTTGGGCGAGCTCTATGGCTGGAAGACCCCTTGCCTGGTCTGGACTTTCCTCAACCTTCTCGCAGTCGTCATGGGCGTTCTCGTCGTCAGAGGTAGGGACCTGTCAATCGAACGCATACCGAAGCCCGCGGGAACAAGCTCCAGACAGACCTTCGCGAAGATGGCCGCCCTCGCACTTCCTATAGCCGCGGGCGGCGCCCTGTACCAGATAACCAGCTACTTCGGCCCGCTCAACCTCACGACCATGCACGACTGGTCCGCTGGGAATGCTGACCTGATGTTTGCCATCTGGATCGGTCTGGGGACACTGACATCGTACTACTTCGGAAACCTTACAGCGAGGTTTGGGAGGAAGAACATACTCAGGACGGGCTACGCGATCTCCGCATGTGCAATGGTTCTGCTTTTCCTCTTCTCCGAGTGGTATCTGGTATTGCTGGTCGTGGTCGCCTTTGGGTCGGTGCTTTTTCTGACGTACCCCGCGTTGTTCGCGATGGTCACCGAGGCTACCGACGATGACGAACGTGGGACCGCATTCGGGATACTGTTCGGGTTCCAGCTCGGGGGAGGCGCAATAGTGGTCTATCTCTGCGGGATGCTCGCTGACCTGACTGGGAACCCAGCGGTTTCGTTCTTGGTCGCATTTGCACTCGCAGCAGGCTCACTGGTCACGGTCGTCTATTGGGAACGTCTCTGTTCCCGCTCGACAGGCGTCTGAACCTTCTCAGGAGGTCTAGAGGTCGCCTTGAACAAGGTCGGCTCAGGAGTCATGTCCTTCGCATATGGCAAGCCCTCTGCCCCCTGCTGCCACTCATAGTAGGCTGCGGCGGCTCCGATGTTCTCCTGCTTCTTCTTCAGCCAGAGCACAAACACGGCGATCAGAACCGCCACGAGACCCGTGATATAGACCATGTCGAAGATGTTCGCTCCGCCTATGCTCAGGATGGCCATGCCGTCCGAAGGGGCCTCGAACTCGAGAACCTCACCAAGGTGAAGAAGGTCGGCTCCGACGATTGTTCCGATCACACCCGAGGCATAGGCAAGCGGGGCGGCCCTCCCGATATGCATCCAGAAGACTGAGAGCGACAGCAGGCCAGCAGCGATTGCAGGCGCGAATGCGATAGGGATATCAGCAACAATGCCGACTCCTTCGACTGGGCGTGTGATGAAATATGATATGTAGGTCACGATGATGATTCCAATCGAGCCTTCGGCGAGACCGACCCTCTTCGTCTTGAACATGTAGATGCTGATGGCCAGAGGTATGATGGCTCCTCCGAGGCTCATGCCTACCCACCATCCGTTGTACGGGAAGATTGGGATTGTAATCCATCCGAGGAACAACGTGAGAAAAAGGATCACAGACACCTCCGCCTTGGTGAATCCAAGCGTGGATAGTGCCTTCTCTATTGAGCCCAAGTACAAGTAGATGAGTACCAGGACCAGCCCGACCCCCACGAGTAGCAGTGCGGTGTTCTCGTCCATTCTAACACAATATGGCGGCTTTTGTCATAAAACAGTATCCCCGAGGGGGCGCAGACACCGGGCCCGCTCTGTCAGTGTTCTAAGGACCGAGAGCGAGAGGACGACACAAGGACCAACGACAACGACTGCAACAGAATCGACACCAGTCCGAGCAACCAACCGAGCGACGGGCCCCAGCTGATCCCGAATATTGACACATCCTTGGACCCCCAGAAGCCTTCTATGGTGAGCAACTCCGACGAGCCAGACAGACTCGCACCAGACTCGTTGAAAGCGTCATCCATTCCCAGATAGAAGGTGACGACAACCGCCAGTAAGAGGACCAATGATAGGGAGCCTGTAAGCAACGGTAGAGCGACATTCCTCGACGCTTGAGAGATAACGAAGAGAACGGAGGATATCACGGATAGGCATACCAGCAGCAACTGAGCTCCCATCAGCTTGCCAACTGGCTCGAAGTAGGAGTTGTTGTATCGATGTGACTCATTTGCGAGCACATCCCCGTTCATGTAGATCAGCGTCTCAAAGTCCTGGACCCCGAATCGAGTCTCCGATCTATACTCGGACAGCATCTGCCAGTCGTAGCTGACCTGAAACCAGGGCGCCAGAATCGAGAAAAGGAGGAGAACGCTCACGGCCAAGCCGATTACCTTGCTGACTCGAGGCATAAGAGACATACTATCCCCCACGGACAGTCTCGGATGCACACTGAGGAACGATGCGCTCCGAACGTGTCCCACTCCAGATTGTCATCTTGGGACCGCCCTCGGATACACGGATGAGAGCATGCACGATATCATTGACACATCCTCGATCACCGCTTCGGGCTCGACGGACGCGAAGTATATCAAGTGGGAATCGCACGCGCAATCGGAAGAGCCAAAACCCTTCACTACGACCAACGCGCCTTCCTTCTGGATCAGGCGTTTGGCCAGCTCGCACTCGCCTTCCTTCGGAGTCCCTGAAAGCGCGAATGCCGACATAATCTGAGCATGCCTCAGCAGGTAGTCAATATGCCATCTCATGCGCTTCTTCTTGGACGCGTGCCTCTCAACTCGCCTCTCGATTCCCGCCTGCGCGGAACCGACGTACACATACGTGCCGGCGGGGAGAACATGCAAGCCAAGCGCACCTATGCTGATCTTCGTCTCCTTGGACAGTTCGATGACGAGACAATATACGCCACGCACAGAGGGGTGAGCGCGGGGCCGAGCATGAATGTTGGCGTCAGACCGCAACCACACCTTGATTCTTTCTGAAAAGTGCTATATTCCTAGATGCCATGTCTAGAGGCAATTTGGGATGGGACATGGCGGATGCTTATTCTTTGCTTCTGATACCTCTGGTTGGTATCGGATTCATCGTCCTGAACCAAGGAGCCAAGTTCATAACAGACAATGCTGTGGTTGTCTCGCGGACTTTCGGCATAAGCAGGTTCGTGATAGGCATGCTCGTAGTCTCAACTCTCGCTGCCATGCCTGAAGTGCTTGTTTCGGTGTTCGCGCTCACGGAAGGGGCCACCGAAATCGCCCTGGGCAACGGCCTTGCCTCCAATGTCGTGACCATCGCCTTCGTGATAGGCCTGGCCGCGATTATCGTTCCTCTGAAAGTGACGAGGGAGATGATCATGAGGGATGCGGTGTTCCTCATGACTGTAACGATAGTCTGCTCGGTGCTGCTTCTCGACGGGGAACTGTCAAACTTCGAGGGCATCGTCCTGATGATCCTGTTCGTGCCCTACACTATGAATCTGCTGCTGGTGGAAAGAGAATCCGACCCGGAGGAGCTCAAGGGGAGCATGGAAGATGCAACGATAACCCTGGAGCTGATAGGCCATCTATTCGGCAAGAAGATAGAAATCAGGGCTGGGCCACAATGGCTCGTGTTCGGGATACTTTGGACCGTCATGGGGGCAGAGTTCGTGGTCAGAGGCATCATGCGCATGACAGACACTTTCGGTCTGGACCCCTGGCTCATTGGCATCACGGTCGTAGCCCTGGGCACTACGCTCCCGGACATCGCAGCGGCCTACCACGCCGCGAGGCGCGGCTTCGGAGACCTCGCTCTGGGAGAAGGCATAGGGGCCAATATCGTTACCGTTCTGCTCACTCTCGGTCTCATGGGCATAATCAGACCGTTCTCGTTCGACACTTCTGAAGTGATTCCAGTGATTGCGGTCCTTAACCTGTCGACTTTCTTGGTGTTGGTGTTCATGCTGAGGAAGGGCCGCATTCCGCAAGTTGGAGGCTACGTCCTTCTGAGCACGTATCTCGGCATGGTCCTCTCAGTGGTCCTGCTCATCATGCGTTAGGCGTGCGACGGACTTATCTATGGTGATTGGCATTCGTATTCCGCAACCGGAGGTGCCGCTGTTGGCAAAGCAACTGATAACGGGACTCGACACTGGAGACGTCGAGAAGTACGTCATCCTGAGCGGAGAGCCCGAGAGGATACCGAAGATCGCATCGCACCTGTCGAACCCCAAGAAGATAGCGCAGTACCGGGAGTACACCGTCTACAGCGGGAAGCTCGAGGAGACCCTAGTAACGGTTGCGTCCACGGGGATCGGGGGACCTTCGACCGCGATCCTGATTGAGGAACTGGCGAACTTGGGGGCGCACACATTCCTTCGGATAGGCACGAGCGGAGGAATCGCCGATGGCCTCGAGAAGGGCGACTTCGTCATCGCCACGGGTGCTGTGAAGCTGGACGGCACGACCCGCAGCTACACATGGGCGGAGTATCCCGCACTCGCCAATCATGAGGTCACGCTGGCGCTAGTCGAAAGCGCGAGGAAACGGAACGCGAAGTTTGACGTCGGCATCTGTCTGTCAGTCGATGGATTCTATAGCGAGAACAAGGTGCTCAAGGACGAAGAGCTTGCGCCCATGTCTCAGACAGGATACATGCCATCATTCATGGTGAACAGGCTGAGCGATGCAAAGAAGATGGGCGTCAAGAACATAGAGATGGAAAATGGAACCATATTCACGCTCTCCTCATTGTTCGGACTCAGGGCAGGCGCGATCTGCTCCGTATCGGATGTCGTCCCGTGGCATCCGACGGAGAAGGTGATAGATTTCGAGGAGAACGTTACCGAGTGCATCAAGATTGGAGTCGGTGCGATGAGGACCTTGATCGGATGGGACAGGAACAAAAAGGGACAGAAATTCTGGTCTCCGTCCCTGGGCTCGGATTGAGGACCCTACCTCTGACCTGGCCTGTGCTTCTTCCCCGCCCTGGCGGAAGGTGTTCTTGGCTCTAACTCCGAGAAAGGCTCTGGCCAAGGCACCGTGTGTATGCTCGGCGACCCTTCCCTGTCTCTGAAGTACTGCTGGTAGAACTCCTCAGCCACATTCGGGATAACTGGGGCGACCAGCTTCAGGAGGCCGAGGCCGATGGACCACATGACGAACCAAGCCGCTTCGTCCTTGGTGTCGAGGCGCTTGCCCTCCTTCGAAAGGTACGCGGCGGAGAGTTCGTCCCGGACGTAGTCCTCAACGGTCTTCAGGGCCTCCGCGGCCTTCCCTCCCTGGATCTGGTCCTCTACCGTCCTAGCGACGTTCACGAACGACTCAAGGACCTTCTTGTCCTGGTCCCTGAGAACCATGAGTTCGGTGATGGGCTTGGCCTTGATCCTCTTTGTGATGAACTCCTCTAAGCTCCAGAGCTGCTTCCAAAGACGGGTTTCCTGCCGTCTGAGGTCGAGGAGCATGCGAGCATCTCCGTACTCCCTTGTCTGAACGGCGGTCGCAAGATTCCTGATAGAATCCTGAATCGAATCGACTTGGACGCCGCTCCTACTCAGCATCGGAGTGAGCTTCAGGACATCTTTGATGTAACCTCTGAGGTGCCCGTGCCACTCCAGCCTGTCTTCCAACAGGTCCTTGGCCATTGTCATGTTGGTCATCGCCTGGTCGAATCTGCCTTCTTTGTACGTGTCTATAGAATCAGCGACAAGTTCCTCAACATCCTGACAGAAGACCTCCGCCTTCCTTGCCTGCATGACAAGGCTCTTTGTCTGGCGATATGTGGAAAGGAAGTTCATGCTGTTGAAGTTGCGCTCTTCCAGCACCGCAGCTGCGGTGTTCGCGATATTGTTGTCCCTGCTGAACATGCATTCGACCAGGGCAAGCTCACCAACCTCCGACTGAGTCAGTCTGGCCAAACTGGCCTTCACCTGGTTCCTCACCCTTGGTATCTCGCTGTTGTAGTGCTTGGCCAGCACCGGCACAATGGAAAGCGGGTTCTTCCTGCCATGTTCCTCGATCCTGTCCAGCATCCGCCTTCTTCGGCCAGGGACGAAGGATGAGAGGTCGGAGACTAGGTGCCTGTCTATCCTCAAGCTCTCGACGTCTCGGGACATCTCCACGTCGGCGTCGCTAACATAGACATCTCTGGCCACAATCCGCACCTGGCACTGTGAGCATGAGTATGCGGATACATAAGCCTTTTCGGGAGAGAATTGCCCAGGCCAGTATGTGCGCTCAGGGGTCAGGCGAAGGGTTCACTGTGAACGTGACCCGGTCCTCGAATCCCTCATCTCACCCACGCTCGGGAACTTGAGAGGTCTCCCATTTGAGAACGCCACCGGGACGAAGTCTCTGAGCCCGTTCTCGGGGAGCAGGGGCGACATCTTGTCGGATGATGGCTGTCCCACAACGTCCACGCCAGCGGACACGATGCTGAGCGCCGGGAGCACGATGATCCCCAGCCGCTCATGGACAAGGTAACAGGGGGCCTTGATCCAGCTCCCCACTTTGTCCCTCAGCCCGAGAGATGGATGTATATGGCCCATGATGGTGCTGCCCAGAGCACGGGCACCGCTGTGCCCGTGTACGATCCTGGCGTGCCCGACCCGGACCTCCTTCTTGAGGGATAGCCCGTTATCTCGCAGTATGTTTACGAGATAGTTGTCATGATTCCCCTTCACGACCTCGAGAGCGACCGTCCCCCTCAGCATCGATACGAACCTTGAAACGTCCTGCCACTCCTGGATCAGGTTTCTCGAGAAGTTGTGTTTCAAGTCCCCCGCCACGACGAGCCTGCTAGGGGATACTTCCTCCACCACACCTTTCAGATATGTCTCTATTATCTTTGTCTGGACCCTAGGTAGGCTCACACCCTCGTACTCCAGCGCAGCCTCGCACCCCAGGTGAAGGTCCGCGACTATGAGGACATTCTCGTCCGTGAGCAGGGCTGCTCCGCCAGGGAGCAGCTCGAGATTCTCTCCGACCCTGTATCCCCTCGGCACGGAGTACTCGCAGCGCCGCCGTCAGATAACTATGTTTTGATTACTTTCGTCAAGCCCAGAAGTGTATTAAATACGGGTGTCGCAGGTCATGTCACGGGATGCTTAGAAACAGCTTCGTGCTTGTACGCGGAATCGGCTCACGGAGGGAGTCCGCCCTGTGGCGTTCTGGTGTGACCACCTGGGACGAGTTCCTGGACGAGCCGAAGATACAGCGGATGTCAGAAGAGGGCAAGCTCCGCATGGATGCGGAGATACTCAACGCCGATGCCAACTACAGGAGACGGGACGCTTCCTTCTTCGCCGCCCGACTGCCTTCAAGGGAACACTGGAGATGTTACGGTGACTTCAACCGAGCTGTTGTCTACTTGGACATAGAGACGACCGGGATATCCCCCAGATCCCCCGTGACGGTCGTGGGCATATACGACGGGACGAGGATGCACTCGCTGATAAGGGGCCAGAACCTGACTGGGCAGAACCTCAGGGCCATCCTTTCATCCGCTAGCCTGCTGATCACGTACAACGGCGCCAGCTTCGACCTACCTATGCTTGAGTTGCAGTTCCCGGGCACGGTCCCAAAGGTACCGCATGTGGACCTTAGGCACGTCTTGAGGAGGCTCGGCCTTTCCGGAGGACTGAAGAACATAGAGCGTGAGATGGGCATCATGAGAGACCGGCGGGTCGAGTACATGACGGGTGAGGACGCAGTCTACCTGTGGAGACTGTGGGAGCGACAGAACAGCAGAAATGCGCTCGATCTCCTACTGGAATACAACTCTGAAGACTGCAGAAACCTCAAAGCCCTCGCCACGCACGCGTACTGCAATCTCAAGAGGCTCACTTTCGACGCCGCGGTCAAGGCCTGGAAAGATTGAATACCGACAGTCAGGTTTAGGGACACGGGATGGACGCTCTTCTCAAGCTCGTCGCGGTCCTTCTGGGATTCGCATTCGTGATCTTCCTGATCGGACGATCAGTGAAGATGATCATAGTCATCGGACTGGCACTGACAGCCTTCTTTGTGCTGACCGCCCTGGGTCTGATAGGTGGGAGCTGATGGCTGGAGACCGCCTCTTGAAAGGCATCCCAGATGAGCTACAGGCATCCGCAGACCGGGCAGCGAAGACCCTTCTAGACGCGAGGCACGTGTTCGTGGCCACTCACATCGACGCCGATGGAGTCGCAGCTGCCTCGATCGCCATGAGCGCTCTCGAGAGGCGAGGCATGCAGGCAGAAGTCGGCTACTTCAAGAAGCTCGATGACGAGGCTATTGCCGGCATCCGGAAGAAGACCCTGGGGGTAGCCTGGTATACGGACCTCGGAAGCGGCTCGCTCTCGAAGATCGAGGGACAGCCCGCAGTCGTGAGCGACCATCACGTCTTAGACCCGCACGCTGTCATTGGCAGCATGAAAGGACAGGCGAAACTCACCGATTTCAGCAGCGTTCTGCACGTCAACCCTCAGCTGCACGGGTACTCAGGGGCCACAGACCTCAGTGGCGCAGGAAGCACCTTCCTCGTCGCGCTGTCGATGGATAGTAGGAATAGGGACCTCGCGCCGCTCGCAGTCCTTGGGGCCGTAGGGGATCTTCAGGACCAAAAAACGACCAGGCTTGAGGGGCTCAACAGGTCCGTGCTAGAACTGGCAGTCTCCGACGGGTCGGTCGACACACACCAGGACATCAGGTACTTCGGGAGGGAGACAAGGCCCGTGCAAAAGCTTCTGGAATACTCCAGCGACCCGTTCCTGCCTGGCATCACGGGGAACGAGCAGGGAGCCCTGGGGTTCCTGCTCGAACTCGGAATCGAACTCAAAGACGGCGAGAGATGGAGGACATGGACCGAGCTGGAGCAAGCCGAGAGGGACGAGGTGATCGAGGCACTCAGGCAACACCTAACGAAGACGAGGCGCCGCCCTGACGCGGCTGCGAGACTCGTGGGCGAGGTGTATGTCCTTGCCAAGGAGGAGCCCGGTACCCCTCTCCGCGACGCCAAGGAGTTCGCTACGCTTCTCAACGCCTGTGGAAGGCATGGCAAGGCCGAGGTAGGCATGAGGATATGCAGGGGCGACAGAGGGGACATACTGTCAGAGGGACTCGCGCTGCTCAGGGATCACAGGTCCGCGCTCAGCCAGGCCCTTGGGCTAGCGAAAGAGAAGGGCATAACGAGGATGAGGAATATCCAGTACTTCGATGCGGGAGACGAGATCGAGGACACTATCATCGGGACTGTGGCCGGCATGGTTCTGAACAATGGCGGATCGGACCGCAGCGCCCCCATGGTAGCCTTCGCGGAGTCCCTGGAGCACTCGGACGTCCCCAAGCTGAAAGCGTCCGCGAGAGCCACTCAAGATCTCGTCTCGCGCGGAGTTGACCTCTCGGCCGCTATGCGGTCGGCAGCTGAAAAAGTCGGCGGAGTGGGTGGGGGACACAACATCGCCGCTGGTGCCACAATACCAGCGGACCGCAAGAAGGACTTCCTGTCGCTCCTGGACAATATCGTTGAGACCCAGATCCTCAGCCGAGCACGGCGACGAGTATAGCTTTCTGCGCGTGCATCCTGTTCTCTGCTTGGTCAAACACGACGCTGTGGGGGCTATCCATGACCTCCGCAGAGACCTCAAGGCCTCTGTGGGCGGGCAGACAGTGCAGGAAGATCCAGTCCTTGTTCGCATTCTCCGCAAGCTTGTCGTTTACCTGATACGGAAGGAACAGTTTCTCCCTCTGTTCCTTCTCGGACTCCTGCCCCATCGAGACCCACGTATCTGTGTATATCACGTCCGCAGCCTCACATGCCTGGAAAGGATTTGACAGAAGCTCGATTTTCGACCCGGTCTTCTTGGCGATTTCCTGGGCCTTGGCAACAATATCCGCGTTCGGCCGGAAGTCCTTCGGCGTCGCGGCGCGCATGTGCATTCCTGTCAACGCGCATCCAAGAAGAAGGGAGTTGCAGACGTTGTTACCGTCTCCGACATAGACCATCTGGAGGCCTTTCAGCTTGCCTTTCTTCTCCATAACGGTCAGCAGGTCGGCCGCGCACTGGCAAGGATGCTCCATGTCATCCAGACCATTGATGACGGGCACGGACGCGTGTTGCGCGAGCTCGCGCATTATCTGGTTGCTGAACGCCCTGTACATTATCGCGCTCACATACCTGCTCAGGACTTTCGCCACATCGGACACGGATTCCCTCTTCCCGATATTCACCTCGTCCGGACCGATATACAGCGCCTTTCCCCCGAGCTGAGCCATGCCGACCTCGAAGGACACCCGCGTCCGGAGGCTGGGCTTCTCGAAGACCATGCCGAGCACCTTGCCTGCCAGCGGTTCTTTCTTGCCCTTCTTCGGTTCTTTCTTCATCCTCATAGCGCTGGCTAGGATCTGCTCGAAATCGTCCTTCATGTCAAGCACGGATATGATGTCGCGCTTCACGGCAGTCACCATAAGCGGAAGCTTCCAGCGTCAACTTAAGCCTTTTGAAATGACAAGAGCCTAGCCTTCACATCTCGAGAGGCCGCAAGACAAGCAGAACTCGCACCCACCCATGTGAACCACGATACCTCCGCAATCCCTGCAAGTAGGCTCGTGACCAAGCTCTGAGAGCCTGTACCTGCGACCCGAATCCGTAACACAACCCCCTTTGAACAGGAGAGAGCAAACCCGTTATTGGTGATTGACCGAGGGGGTTGACGAAAATGGTCTGGAAGGTCCCTCTGGACAATCTGGACCCTTCGAGGAAAGGAGGCAACGTTTATCTATGGAGATAACATGGAGGCGTTCTGCGGCCGGGGTGGGGTAGTGGTATCCTTGGGGACTGTGGATCCCTTGACCCGGGTTCAATTCCCGGTCCCGGCCCCCTGAGGACACTTCTTCGACACTAGGAGAATACAACGCCACAGTGCGGGCACTTTTGGTCGTTCTCGGCCACCTTCTTGCCGCAGTTTGGACACTCGAACTCGACCGGCCCTTCTGTCCCGCCCATGCCGTCCAACGCTATTGACGCAGCATCCGCCACGTTGTCAGCGAACACCGCGAATTCCGTCCCGCAGCTCTTGCACCTGCCCTCATCTGGTGATGTCAGTTCCCCGCAGAAAGGACATTCGAATCTGACATCCTCGAAGGTCGCACCACAACGTGGGCACAACCGCTCGTCTCCGGAGACGGTCTTGCCGCACGACACGCAACCGAAAACGAAGACTGGCGAAGGCTTTTCTGCCATACACTACAAAAATGCAACTGCGGATATATAATAGGTTGCCGGAAGCCGTTTGCGCGCAGCCATAGCACCTAGACTAGCTTTATCTACTTGGTCTTCTTCGGCTTGGCCTTCTTCAGGAGCTTCCGCTTCCGGAAGGACGGTTTCTTGGCCCCTGCAGGCTTCGGCCCCGGCGCCTGCTTCGAAGGACCTGCCTCCTCGGAGGGTTCTTCCTCTGCGGCACGGCCGAGGGACATGGCCTTCGCGGCGTCACTCGTCAAGTCCTCAAAGATTGCGCCGCAAGTCCCGCAGGACTTCGCAGATATGGAGATCTTCTCCCCGCACACAGGGCATTCCACCCTCGCCTCAACTAACGGCAAGTCGCACCTAGGGCACTTGTCCTCATCCCCGCGGATCATGAGGCCACAGCCGGGGCACGCCACCCGCCTGAGGAGCGATTTCATCTTGTCCATCTCGGTCTTGATGATGTTGTCCACGAACTCGTCCATGTCAAAGCCCGAGCTAGCCTTCTCGACGCCTTGGGAGAACTCGGTCAGGTCAATGCCGCAAGTCGAACACTTAGTGGCATTCCTCCAGACTAGGCCTGAGCAGAACGGGCACTCGAAGAGCGTCCCTGGGCCGAACTGAAGGCCGCACCGAGGGCAGTCGGAATCGCTGGCCCTTACAATCCGGCCGCACTTGAAGCAGCTGAGGAAAACTTCTTTTCTCTCGTCTGCCATCGTTCTACGAGATAGCGCCTCCGCTTATATAAATAGTGGAACCAGGCGTCCGTTGTTGATAATGTGCTCAGGCTGAGGGAACTAGGCATCCTTCTTCCTGGATGATCTCCTGGAAAGGGCGATTACCACAGCCATCATGAACAGCACGGGGACAAGGGCGTCGCTGAACTCCGGTATCTTGTCGAACACCACCTCCCTGTTCGCGCCTGTGTTGTTCTGCGTCCACATCCAGCATATGAGCGATTCACTCGGCACCGAATAGATGGAGGTCAGATGCTGCTTGACGTAGGTCGGCTGCGCGCCCAGGCCCAGAGTGGTCCATGTGGCTCCATTGTACTTCCTGCACACGATGCCGTTGTCGGCGGTCATGTTCACGTAGAACGCGAACAGGTTTCGCGTGGAGGTGTCTATCGAGACAGTTGGATACTGGAAGCCCACTGTGTTCACAATCGAGCTGATTGCGTAGGTAGTGAATGCAGTGCTCCCCGATGTGTTGTATGCGTAGTATATGTGCGGGAGCGAGCCGGTGGGTACCTTCTGGTGACCATCCCCGTACACTACATGGACGACGCCCTTGGAGTCCACAACGACGCTAGGGGGAGCGGTGTCTGTGTTCGTCGGGTCGTCTTGTGCGCTCAACGTGTAGATAGGGCTTTCCGGGTCCGTCCACGTTCCCGTGTACTTCCGAGCGGCAACGTTGCCATCGTATGTATAGACGGCCCAGACGTCACTTCCTGACCCTGCAGGGACGATGCTACCTTTGATGATCATCTGGTGCACATCAGGGCTCAGCATGTTGCTTCCTGCCCAGGACCATCCAGTGACACTGTCAACGGCTGTGCTCTTGAATGGAGAGAGGTCGTAGTCGTTCGTCCCAGTCATGTTGCTTGCAAGGACCCAGAGGTATCCGTTCGCGTCTTTGCAGATGTACGTGTTCTTGCCGCCCAATATCTGGGTCGAAACCGTAATCGCAGGATCCGAAGGCGTGATCCATGTTATTGTGTGCAGGGACGGGCTAACGACACCACGCTGCACGTACACATATATGGAAGCGGTCGAAGTGTCCCCAACCGCGTAGGCGATATTATTGGAGAGATCGAACCAGACGGAGGTCTCGTTTACTCCGTTCGTGTTGAATACCCTGCTTGACGTGCTCCATGTCACGCCGTAGTCCGTGGAGTACCTGTATACCGTGTTGGAACCGTCGAAGTAGAAGCTCCAGTAGTTGGCACCGTCGAAGAACACTTTGCGCTGGTACGACATAGACGTCGCACCCGTCGACACGGACGGCCCGTCGATGATCCAACGATCGATCGCGGAGCCGGTGAACATACCTCCGCTGAGAGCTCTGACCGCCACAGGGTCGAGAGCCGCTAGGTCCGTCCTGCCGCTCCAGTCGGTCGTCTCTATGATGAAGTCAATGGATGATTGTCCGCCGATGCTCATTGCGTCTATCGACACCTCGAGCCTCTGCGCGTCGTTCTCAGCCTCCACCAACGCTGTGGTCGTGCTCCAGTCGCCGGACACGAACACATATTCAGTGGAGGAGACTATCTTGTTGTTAAGGCCCAGGATCTCGAGGAGGTAGTCGGCCCCTATCAGCTTTGTCGAGACGGTCACCTGCTTGCCCGTCGCGGATGACATGTCGCTGTCGATGTATATCCTGAGTATGTCGAGGCCCGTCTTCTTCGTCAGGATCCCGCCGCCTCCGCCACCGGAGGTGGGTTTGCCCTTAATCGCAGGAACGAACGATCCGCTGCACATCTCCCCGGAGACGCTGACATAGAAGCTGGAGGACTGCGTGTTGTTCACAGCTGCAATCTGGTCGATATCTATGTGCGGGTTGACCACCGGCGGCAAGTCCACATCAGATATCGGAAGCCCATACCAGTCGCCGAAGGCCCCGTCAATCTGAATCGTCGCTGGGGCGGAGCCAACGTATGCGCACGCACTCTCGCCAATGACCGTGACCTCGGCGAAGGAGCCAACGACATCAAGAGCCTCGACCGCTGCGGACACAGCCTGGCCTGATGCGACCGAGGATGTGTCAACCGAGACATCGAACTCCTGCGGCACTCCGACCGTGAGCGAGAATGGCGGGATCGTGGATGACCAAGTTGCACCCTGAAGGGTTGTGGTCACCTGGGAGACGCTGCCCCCGGAGCCCTGTGAATAGAACTTCAAGTGCAGCAATTGCGTTGAGACGGAGGAAGGAATCACACCGCTTGCAGGCACTGCGGCAGCAAGCGACTGCTCGACGATCAGCAGGCCACCAGATTCGGGAACGCCGAAGCTTACGGCTCTTCGCTCGAGCTCATCCTGGGAAACAAGCAGATATCTGGAATCTGCAGTCATTCTCTCTGGGAGGTTCGCCATGGCCTCCAGCTGATTCCCGCTCGTGTCAAACGCCAAAGAGCCGATGTCGTGCCAGTTGTTCCAGTCATACTGGTCGGTTCCAGCAAAGACGTAGGCTGTAGAAGACTGGACAGATCCGTTCCAGCCGTTGACTTCAAGCATGTAGTCCGCACTGATGCCCCCGAGATCGTAGCCCGTAGATGCCAGTCCATCCGCCTCTACGAACAGGAAGAAGCTATCCACATCCGTCGAAGCCATGACATCGGTCTGTGTCTGGACGTAGAAGTAGAGCTCGGTCCCGGAGCTCCCAACGGCCCATTCCTCGAAGTTGAGTGATGATGATGTGCTCGAGTCCCTCATGCCGTATGTCTGGACATCGTCCCAGTCCCCGAACTCTCCGTCGATGACGAAGGGGCCTGTCTCCCGGGAGTACGATATGTAGATGAAAGTGGGAATCACGATCACAACAGCGATAAGGACTGCGAGGAACTGCCATCTCTTGACGGTCATCCCAGACCTGCCCTGCAGGCCGGCCTTTCCGGCCCTCGTCCCGTTCACCAGGCCGGTGCCGTTCACCAAGCCAGTTCCGTTGACCAGGCCGGTTCCGTTCGTTATCCCAGTGCCGTTCACCATGCCCCTCGGAGCCGCGGTCCCCATCCCGTTCACGAGCCCTCTGTCGCTGGCTGGCCTCTCCGGGGCAACCGGGGTTACGACCTCCTGCGCCTTGAACGGTTTCGATGGAGTGGGAGGTGATGGAACGAACTCCTCCGGAGGTGGAGGCAGGAGCGGCTCAGGCACCTCGGCGAACTGAACGCCGCACTTTGGACAGGACCTGGCACCCACGGCCACAGTCATTCCGCACTCTGGGCACTCCAGCATCTCTTCAGCCCCGCCGATCGGGATCCCGCACCTGGGGCACTTTGGCTCTCCGCCGGCCAGGTCAAGCGCACACACTGGGCACTTCAGCTTCACTTCGGGCAGGACGCTTTTGAAAATCTCTCCTTGGAGGGAGCCATCTCTTGGCAGAGTGCTCTCGAGCTTGCGCATGATGCGCTTCTCGATAATCTTGTCGAGCTCTCTCCTCGCGATGATCTTGTCTAGCTTGGTCCCACAAACGGAGCACTTGCCCGCATCAACTGACACCTTGTTACCGCATAGCGGACAGTACATTGTCTGTTCGTCAGCCAAGTTCTAAACACCTCGGGGGGAATCTGGTTCTGCAGGCAGTTGCTGCCAATGGTCGCATCGCAATGTGCTGGATAGCTAGTACCTGATTATTACTGTACTCGGTGCTATATATAGAATCTGGCCATCAGCCAGGAGGTCAGGGAAGGCCCTTGCGGCGGATGACGCTCGGGTTCCGACTCGCTCTGGACGAGTTCTACAGGACCAGCGAAGACGGGCTGGCATAATGTTAATATATGTCTCACAGGCTGAGACGGGAAGGGGGGAGGACCATGGCCTGGACGGGCCCTCTTATAAAGAAAGACGAGTTCAGGTTCGAGATACCGAGGACATACAAGCCCTGCATGTCAACTTCTGCGATCATATTTGCGGACGACAAGCTGATCCAATCGGTCAAAGCAGACAACGCCCCTGAACAGGCTGCGAATGTCGCGTGCCTGCCAGGAATAGTGGGCAATTCGATGGCAATGCCGGACATCCATTGGGGGTACGGGTTTCCCATAGGAGGGGTCGCAGCCTTCGATCCAGATAATGGCGTGATCTCTCCCGGCGGCATAGGGTATGATGTGAATTGCGGCGTGAAGCTCGTGAGGACGGACCTGACAGTCGCCGATGTCGGGAAGGACATCAAGAAGCTCATCGATACGATCTTCGAGAACGTCCCCTCGGGAGTAGGAGAGAAGGGCAGAATCCGCCTCGGAGGGAACGAGATCGACGATGTGCTTGAGAATGGCGCCCACTGGGCCGTCTCGAAAGGATACGGCTGGGAAGACGACCTGACATCGAGCGAGGAGAGCGGGCGCATGCAGACGGCCGATGCGTCGAAAGTGCAGCTGAAGGCGAAGCAGAGAGGGGCTCCTCAGCTGGGGACGCTCGGAGGCGGCAATCATTTCCTTGAAGTACAGAGGGTCGAGAAGATACTCGACGCTGAGGCCGCGAAAGCCTTTGGCATCACCTCGGTCGACCAGATCATGGTTAGCATACACTCTGGATCAAGAGGCTGCGGGCATCAGATTGCGAGCGACTACATCAGGGTGATGGAGGGCGCCCTGAGGAAATACAACATCAACGTGCCTGACCGGCAGCTCGCGTGCGCCCCAGTGAATTCACCCGAGGGACAGGACTGCTTCGCGGCGATGAGCGCTGCCGCGAACTACGCATGGGCGAATAGGCAGATGATACTGCATTGGGTCAGACAGTCCTTCGAGACGGCCTTGGGGAGGACGGCAGAGGAGATAGGCATGGCATGCGTGTACGACGTCGCGCACAACATCTGCAAGCAGGAGGAGCACGAGGTCGAAGGCAGAAGGACGAAAGTCTATGTACACAGGAAGGGGGCGACCAGGGCCTTTGACAGCTCCAGACCCGAGGTTCCCCAGAAATACCGGTCCGTCGGCCAGCCAGTTCTGATACCGGGCGACATGGGAAGTGCGAGCTACGTCCTGGTTGGCACGAAGCAGGCGATGAAGGAGACCTTCGGATCCACATGTCACGGCGCAGGCAGGCTCATGTCACGGACATCGGCTACCAGAAAATTCTCAGCGAACGACGTCGTGGCGCTGCTGCAGAGCAGAGGAATCTACATAAGAGCAGCCTCGAGAGACGGGATTGTCGAGGAGGCCCCTGGAGCTTACAAAGACGTGGACGATGTGGTCCGCGTGGCGCACGGCGCCGGGATATCCAGGATGGTCGCCAGGCTCAAGCCCATAGGTGTGATGAAAGGTTAGAGCTGGATCAGCCGTTCGGATGCTTTCTGGACCTTTGCTCGGTGCTTTTCCGGGCATGCCACTGTGACTGCGTGCTCGAAGACCTTTCTTGTCTGGAGAGACGACGCGATAGAGCTGATCTTCGGAAGCATCTTGACCTTCCCGCGGTCGAGAATGCGGACATCGGTCAGGTTCAGCCGGGGCTCGGATATGGGCAATTCGTTCGAGGGTATGTCGACAACCACATACCCTGGATCAACGCCCGCCCGTCTCGCGATTTCCTCCTCAAGAGACCGCCGGTTCTTCATCACACCCAGCCGATCGACTTCGTCCCACGAACCCTCTTCCACTTCCGTGACGGGGATGTAGAAGGCACGCTTGAATAGTCTCCGGTACTTGATCATCGTGGCGATCTCTTCAGGATAGCCACCTCTGGAGATCAGGTGAGCCAGGAGAGCGGAGTCGGTCATTCTGTGAAGGAACTGGATCTCATCCCTCCCAAGCCCCTCGACGGCCTTGGCAAGCATCAGCTCGGATATTCTCACCGTCTTGTGGAAGTAAACGGACGAGAACATCAGGGCTCTCGCGACTAACATCCCTTCGACCGCGCTGAGGCCGCTTCGGTCGACGACGAGGTCATCGTTGAACACGCGAAGCGTCTCGACCAGTCTGTCGAGGTCTATTACCCCGTAGGCGACTCCCGTGTAGTACGCGTCTCTTACAAGATAGTCGAGCTGGTCAGCATCAACCGTGCTGTTCACTATCTGGGACATGTACCGCTTGCCGTTGAAATGAGCTTGCCCGTGATCATCGCTCAGCGTCCTCTGAGGCGAGGGCTGGTAGAACCTCCCCTCGAGAAGAGATGCGACCTCTTTGGGCTCGATCCCTGCCGACTCTAGCACTTCCGGAATAGACGCGTGCTTGCCGAGTATCTTCCTATCCCGTTCGGACAAGGCGGTCTCTTCCCCTCTGATCAGCCTTCGGGAGATCTCCGCGTGGTCGATCCCGAAGACTTCGTGCAGAACGACCTCGAAGGTGTGGGAAAACGGGAGGTGCCCGACATCATGCAGGAGAGCAGCGCATCGGACGCTCTGCGACTCGGCCTCTTCGAGTTCCAAGGCAGCGCTGATCCGACTGGCAACCGAGAAGGTCCCCAGTGAATGCTCCAGCCTAGTGTGGTTGGCCCCCGGGTAGACAAGGTAGGCCAGGCCCAGCTGGTGTATCCCATGGAGCCTCTGAAGCTCTGGGGAATCTATGAGGGAAAGGAACACGCCTTCGAAGGCGATGCTCCCGTGGACGGAATCCTGGATCATCTTCTTGGCGGACAACACAGATAGGACGCCATTGCTGGCATATAATGATTGAGGGGTTCACAGGAGCCCGAATTCATCTGAGGAGCCTGCCAAGCCCGGCTCCTGGATGCACGACGTCGGCTCGTTATACAACTTGATAACGATGGACAAAGCCTTTTAAAAACCCGCAAGTATCTTTACACTAGCAGAGCCGGAGGAGTTCTCTGATGGAATCCGAACTCGGCGGTACGAACGACGACAGAGTACAGATGTACATAGAGGGATTCGACAACAAGATCGGGGGCGGGATAAAGAAAGGACATGTAGTCCTCCTAGCTGGGACCCCCGGGACTATGAAGTCCTCCATCGCTCTGAACGTCCTGTACAATAACGTCAAGAAGAAAGGCGTCAATGTGCTCTACATAAGCATCGAGGAGTCCAAAGAGAGCCTTCTGACCGCGATGCAGCAGCTCGGATTCGGTAACATAGACGAGAACAAGTTCTTCATTGTAGACATTGGGAAACTGCGGCTCGAGCACACAGATGCCGACGTCGGAAGAGACTGGTTCAAGATCCTAAAAGAGTACCTGCGCAAGAAAGTCGAGAACGAGGGAGTCGAGGTGGTCGTGGTCGATTCGCTCACCGCCATCTACTCTCTTGCTAGCGTGACGAACCCCAGGCAGGAGCTGTTTCACTTCTTTGGATTCCTCAAGAGACTCGGCGTGACCACATTCCTCATTTCGGAGACGCAGCAGAACGGCGGCGCATTCGGCCCGTACAACGAGGATTTCCTCGCGGACGGGACTATCCAGCTAAGGTTCGTCGAACTCGGAGAGACAGATGTCCAGCTCAGGATCAGAGCTGTCAAGATGAGGCACTCGAAGATACACCACGGATACCTGACACTGATCCTCAGAGACGGGCAGTTCATGGCAACTACGCCCATCGCGGAATGAGCCTGGGACAGCCCTCCGGGTAGACGGTTGCATCAACCATCGACCAGTGCCCGCTCCGCCGATATCGCTCAGAAGCCGCCTTTGATCTTGTTCCTGTCGATCTTGACTCCCTGTGGAGTTATCATCAACAGGTTCTTGCCGACGCCCGCGACGTCCCCGTCAACGTCCCTGGAGACGTTCTTCAGCTCGGAGGTTATCCGCTTCATGGTCAAGTCATCGTTCGCAATAGATGTGTAGTCAACGACAACGATGTTGCCAGCATATACCTGAGCAGTCAATGTGCTCAGGTCCTCGTACCTGAACAGCTCACCGACTTTGACCACGGTCTTCGCGCCTTCAATCCCCGAGAGGCCTTCCTCTTCGAAGACCATCTCCGTGAGATCGATGTATTGTTCTGCAGCCATTGTCTCCTTCGGCTCTGACTCCTGGGCCGTGGGGAACGGTTTCTTCTTGAGAATCGTCAAGGTGCATCCCTCGCTCGATGTAATTATCTTGGCCGGATATAAATACTCCTGGTCGGAGCGCACCCCGGGCAGGGAAGTTCAACTCTCGGGTTTGGGCTCGTCAAGAGCCCAAAGCTTGTCACCCACGTGGTGGACCGACGCAACGGCCTTCCCTTTCTCCTTCAGCATCATCCTGGGAGCGGCGACAATCGCCCTTCCGACAGCCAATGGCTTCAGGTGGGTGACGTCTCTTATCCAGACGAGTTCGCCCTCTGCGATCTCACGGTCGCAGTCGACGATACCAGGCCCCATGACATCCGCTCCGTTGGCGACGAACTTCACCGCACCCATGTCAACAGTCACAAACCGTTTTGTTGCCGGGTAGCGAAGGAGCCCGCGGACCGTCAAGAACGGATGGCCTTCAACGGTGAATGCCAGGACCTTGCTGTCGATAATGACGATCTCGAATCCCAGAGTCTCTGCCATATCTATGATGGCGTTCTCGTCGAAGCTCTGAACCCCAAGGACCCGGTCGATCTCCGAAGCGATCGCCCTTATCTCCTTCTGTCTCAAACGATGCCTCTTCCTCAAGCGGACGTCCGTCACCCGCGCCCCACCCCTGCAAGGCTATCGAAATCGAGCCCAGTCACGGCTAGCAGCCTCCTCGCCTTGGCGTTCAGACGCGCGGCGTCATCTTCTTTTCCGAGAAGAGAGAGGGCATCCGCCTTTGCCTTGTAGGGCTCCCATTCCCTCCCATCGATGCCTATCGCCACATCGGCAGCCTCGACCGCTTCCCTATGCTTCCCCATCTTGATGCGGACTCTGGCCAGCGACAGCGCGGCAGACAGGTCGGAGGGGGTCGATGACAGTGCCCTGAGATACGACTCCTCAGCGAGCACATGGTTACCTGTTGACTCCGCCACTTCCCCCTCGAACACGTCGCGCTTCTCAACCTGCAGCGAGGGCCCGTGGGCACGCAGGAGAGCTAGGGCGCCTTCGAGATTGCCGCCGTAGGCCATGACCTTCGCCTTCACGAGCACGAGCTCAGGGTTCGGCTCGTCTATGGATGCGAGGCCCAGCACCTTGTCCGCCATTCGCCAGTTGCCCGCATCCAGGAGAAATGAGGCACATTCTGCCACGGCCTCCTGAGAAGATCCCAGCTCGCATGCACGTATCACATGGTCGGGGACGTCCGGCCTCGCCAAAATGCGCCTGATGAGAAAGATTCTCGAGAGCATCTTGGCATCTATCTTGCCCGCTTCCGCCGCACGCTCGAAAGCCTCCAAGGATTCATCGTACCTCCCAAGCCGGAAGAGCAGTTCTCCCTTCCTCTTGAACGCGGTCGTCTCCGCGTTGTATCCTGATCGTGCGGTGTCGAGACAGACGAGCGCAGCCTCAAAGGATGCCTGGGCGCCTTCTATGTCGCCCATATGCAATAGTATCTCACCCCTGTCGGTCCAGCCCTGATCAAAGTCGGGGTTGACGGCCAAGGACTCCTCTATGGACATGAGCGCCTCGTCAAGCCTTCCCAGCTGTCTCGCGACCCTGGACCGGGCCTTCCAAGCCTCATCGTACGTGGGGTTCAAGTCCAGAGATTCCAATATGAGGTCGTACCCGCCTTCCGGGTCGCCGGTCGCGGCCTTGCACACTCCCTTCGCATACAGCGCATAGTCGAAATCAGGCTTGATCTCCAATGAACGATCGTGGAATGGGATAGCCTCTGCCCAGAGCTCCATCTTCTCGAGCGCGTTCCCGATGTTGTTCCACGCGATTTCGTAGTCCGGATCGACTTGTATCGCGGTGACGAACTTCGGGATGGACTCGCCGTATCTCCCCAGGTTGTAGAGCGCATTCCCCACGTTGTTCCAGAGGACCTTGTCCGTGGGATCCGCCGCGAGCGCCTGCTTGTAGCACTCAACTGCCTCCTCCAACCTGTCGACCCCGTGCATCGCGTAGCCTTTGTTGTACCAGGCATGCTTGTGCTTGGGGTCGATGGATATCGCCCTGTCGAAGCATTCGATCGCCCGGTTGAACTCGTTGGCGCAGAAGCACGAGTAGCCGAGGCTGTTCCAGAGTTCCGTGTTCCTCGGGGAGCGTTCGACTGCGCGCTCGAACTCGATAATCGCTCTTGGGTAGTCCCCGAGCGCGTGGTAGGCGTTGCCAAGAGAAGCATATCCCTGCGGGTCCTCGGGATGCTTTAGGACGTACTTCTCGCACGCCCTGATTGCCTCCGGCCCCGCGTCGGCAGCCAGATACAGCTCGGCCTGCACGAGCAACAGCAGCGGTTCGTTCTCCGCCGGCTGGGTGAGCTTGTCAGTCACCGCCCGGGTCTTTGCTTTCCTCCCGAGCTTGGAGTACGCGCGCGCGAGCGCCGATATGTTCTCCAGTCTCTGTGGGTTGAGCGCAATAGCCTTGGCATACGCCCTAGCTGCGTCCCTGTAGATTTCCTGATTGAAGAGGCTATTTCCAAGGTTGTGCCAAGCAAGCTCGTAGGACGGAGTCAACGTCACGGCCCGCCTGTAGCTCTCGACTGCTTCATTTCCGCGGCCAAGGGCGTCCAGCGCCGCGCCCTTGTTGTTGTGGACGACCTCGTTCGACAAGCCCGAGGCGATCGCAGCCTCGAACAGCTCCAGGGCCCGCTCGAAGCAGCCCGCATCGTATTCTGCGTTGGCCTGCTGGAACAACAGAGCACTGTCGCTCTGGTCTTTCGGTAGCGTGCGCTCACTGGCCTGGGTCACTGTCATTTGCCATGACCTAGTACATAGATAGCATTTTCCCATATGCCTCAGCTCCCCCCCCCGTCCAAAGCATATATCAACAACCACGGATGATTCACCAGGAGAGGAGCTCCGATGCTGGTCCTGTTCAAGCCGTCGCCACAATCGATCATAAGGGCGTTCTTGGCCGGCAGAGTCCACAAGGCGAAGCCAGTAGAGGCCGATCCCAAGAAGCAGTTTCTCTTCGAAGAGTCTATAGACGCGGACGCGCTCGACTACGATTCGACATATTCCCAATACAAGGCGGAATACGGGGGAATCGACTTCCTCGAGGATGAGAGACTCTACGAGATACTGGAGGACGAGATCTTCTGGGCTTCGAGGTTCAATTCCCCCGACAGGCTCCAGTTGGTCTTCACCGTCCTTAGCCAGATCGAGAAGCACGGGACGAAGGCATACCTAGCACAGTCCTCGCCCGAGGCCAAGGAGATGAAGGACCGGGTCCGAAGAGTGACTGGCGAGTTCAGACGCGCTAAAGGGTTCCTGGTATTCTCAGAGGACAGGAAGAACAAAGTGATGACCGCAAGAGGGAGCTTCGAGCACAACATAGCCGATCTGGTCCTCCGTCATTTCGCAAAGAGGAGACCAGGATTCGCGGTCGTCGTCCTCGATGACGAGAACGCACACATATGCTACAACGACGAGATACTCGTAGAATCAAGGAAGAAGTTTCCGGACAAGCCCGGTAGGAAGGACGCAGACAGATACTGGCTGTTGCTGTCCGATCTCAAGCACCTCGAGTCGAAGAAGGACAGACAGTACTATTCGGGAACACTTCCGAGGAACTATGGAAAATGGATTATGGACGGGGTTCAGGCGTATGGGTCCGTGTCGAAAGTCACATTAGACGACTTCCCGAGATGAACAGTTCCGAGCATTACACGGGCTGTGGTCGCCTCCTGGGAGCAGCGTCTGGAACGTCGCTTACATTTGAAAAAGTTGATATTCTGCCAAACGAATTGACTCTGGCAGGACTAGCAAGGCGGGGGACAACGCTTTGAAAGGGCACGAAGGCACACGCAGAACCAGAGCCGATCTCGAATTGTATGCGGACATCCTGAGCCACGACATCCTCAACAACAACCAGGCAGTAATGAGTTATCTGGAACTCATAATCGCAACTCCTGAGGTTGACGACAAGACAAAGAAGTACGCGCTCAAAGCGTCCTCGCAAACGCGAATGCTAGCCTTGATGGTCGAGGACGTGAAGAAGGTGGCTTCGGGCATCATCGCCGCACCCTCACCCAAGGGCGTCGAGTTGAGGAAGATCGTCGACCAGACGCAGAAAGAGATACGCAACCTCTTCCCGGACAAGAAGGTCGTGCTGCGGACCACAATTGCGCCATCGGCGGCCTCCGAGAAGGCAGATGAGATCCTCGGAGACATCCTCGTGAACGTGCTCATGAACGCTGTGCAGCTGGACAACGTGGAGAGCCCAAGGATCGAGGTCAGCATCGAGCTGGCGAAGGCGGGGGAGGAGAGATACTGGAAGGTCGTCGTCAGTGACGACAACATGGTACTACCCCCGATGTTCAAGAAGGATGTTGCAGGCACGGTCGACGCCAAGAACAAGTCTACAGCGGTCAGAATGAGCGGACTCGCTTTTGCCAAGCTTGCTAGCGAGACTATGGGTGGGGGGATCCGCGGCGAGGAGATGGCGAAAGGCAGGAGCCCTCCAGGCTGCAGATTCACAGTGAGCATTCCTAGAGGGGCGGTGGTCCATGACTAGCGTGCTGATAGTGGACGACGAGCTCTTCATAGTGGAGCTGTACAGGGATATCCTGCAGCTCAGAGGCTACAGGGTTGTGGGCACGGCCTTCGACGGGGAGGAGGCCCTCCGCAAGTACAGTCAGGCACTGGAGAAGCCGGATGTGATAATCATGGACCACCGGATGCCGGTGATGAACGGCGTCGAGGCGACGAAGGAGATAATCAAGATCAACCCAAGACAGAAGGTGATCTTCGTCAGCGCGGACGTGCTGGTGGAGCAGGAGGCGCGGACCGCTGGGGCGATCGAGTTCCTCCCAAAACCTTTCAGGATGGACGACCTGATAGAGAAGATGGCGAAGATCTCTTTGCCATAGGCGAATTGGCCCCGTTTTGACTGGGCCCCTGGCAAATATATGCATTAATCTGAATACAAACCGATAAGTTCAAAAACACAACGCGCATATTGGGGAGAAGGTTGTTAAGGCAGATGCAAGACGGTTTCAAGAAGGCAAAGGCCATGACATTCCCCCGGCAGGTTCTCGCCGGGCATGACGTCATCCTAGAGATAGGCGCGATGTGCAGGGATTTCGAGCTTGAGGGCACAGCCCTGATTGTGACAGGGCAGACCACGATGTCTGTCGCCGCGAACCAGGTGAGGGATCTCTTAGGGGAGAAAGGGTACGAAGTCCAGCAGGTTGTGGTGGGCGAAGCGACTCAGGCGAATCTTGTGAAGGTAGAAGAGGTCGCCAAGGACGTCAAGGCATCGTTCATGCTCGGCGTCGGAGGCGGCAGCAAGATCGATCTCGCGAAACTCGCCTCTGCGAATCGCAAGAAGCCCTTCCTGAGCGTCGCTACATCAGCGTCACACGACGGAATTGCCAGCCCCAGGGCTTCCATCAAGGACGGCGGCAACTCACTATCCCTCAATGCGAGCGTTCCGATGGGAGTCGTCGCTGACACGGCCCTCATACTCAAGGCGCCGTACAGGCTGCTGGCTTCCGGGTGCGCGGACGTCATATCCAACTCCACGGCAATACTCGACTGGCAGCTGGCCGACAGACTCAGGACGGAGTTCTTCAGCTCGAGCGCGGCCAACCTCGCGAAGTACTCCGCAGAATCCATCATAGAGAATGCGGCAGCCATCAAGCCTTCGCTCGAGGAGAGCGTCTGGGTCGCAATCAGACCTATCATCATCTCGGGCATATCAATGGCCGTGGCGGGGTCCTCAAGGCCCACAAGCGGCTCAGAGCACATGTTCTCACACGTTCTGGATAAAATCGCGCCGGGCAAAGCTCTCCACGGAGAGCAGTGCGGCGTCGGGTCAATCATGATGATGTACCTACACGGGGGCGATTGGCAGCGCATACGTGACGCCCTCCAGCTCATAGGAGCGCCCACATCCGCGAAGGACCTGGGCGTCTCGAAGGAGCAGATCATAGAAGCGCTTGTGCACGCGCACGAGATAAGGAAGGACCGGTACACTATCCTTGGGGACAGGGGATTGACGCCCGAGGCTGCGGAACGCCTGGCGACGTTGACCAAAGTGATCTAGTCAGTCGGGAGGAGTTACGCATGGTATTGGTTACGGTCGTCGGCGAGATGCAATGCAGGAAAGGCTTCGAGTTCGTCTTCGGAGGGCCCCTTGCGGAGTGTCGCGAGTGCAAGGTCAAGAACGTGTGCTTCCACCTGGAGGAGAACAGGTGGTACCGCGTGACAGAGATTAGGGACGTCCACCACGAGTGCAAGATGCACGAGGGTGGGGTGAGGGTCGTGGAGGTCGAGAGACTTCCTACGAAAGCGGCCATACCCGCCAGAGCGGCCATTGAGGGGTCGATGCTGCAGTTCGAAGAGAGCAGGTGCATGATCAAGGGTTGCCCCAACTACAAGCTGTGCACGCCGCTGGGAGCGATGGAGGGGATGCGGTTCAGAATCTCGGTTGTCAAACAGGAAGAGGTCGAATGCCCGAGGGGCGAGCAGTTGAGGATAGTGCTGCTTGACTAGTCGTCGTTTCGGGCACGCGTTCTGAGCCGTCTTCTGATGAGCATAACAATCGCCACGAGCGCAAGCGCAGGTACGATGACATCACTGAACTCGGGGATTGGCGTGTCCGAGACCTCGATCGTCACGGCGTCTTCGGCCGAGTTTCCAGAAGGGTCGGTTGCGTTCAGCGTCACGACATACGTGCCTGCAACCGAGAATGTGAAGGCAGGGGAAATCCCGTAGAGAGTCACCACGCTGCTCTCGTACAGGAACTTCCACGTGTAGTTGGCAACGCAATCGTTGTCGGTGGAGCCCGAACCGTCGAAGTAGACCTCTTGACCGAGAAGCGCAATCTGGTCGAGCCCCGCATCAGCAACAGGCGGCTGGTCGTCGAGCACCGTGACGAGAACCACATCCGTGGAGTACAGCCCATCATGGTCAGTTACATTCAGCGTGACCGCAAATGTCCCCGCGTTATCAAAGACATAGTATGGAGTCGGACCGAAGAGCGTCTGAGATCCATCATCGATGAACGACCACACATAGCTCTCTATGCCTTTGTCGTCCGAAGACCCCGTTCCGTTGAGTGTCACATTCGATCCAACATAGACCTGGATATCGTCACCGGCGTCCGCGACAGGGGCTTCAGGGTTCTCTACCACGGTAAATGAGTGCACTTCGTAGGGAGCATATGTGGGCGACATGAGCTCAACGCCGCTCATGTCGTGCGCTACGAAGAAGTACTCGACAAGACTACCGACGGGGCAGGGAGGCAGAGTCACACCATATGTGTCGTTCCCAGACGAGAGCACGAGAGGTGACATGACCCACGCAGCCCCGTTAAGCCTAGAGTACAGGGCTAGATCGCTGGCGTTCACGCCTCGTTCAGCGGTGATATCAGCCGATATCTCATACCCGGTCTCCGAGTAGTAACGCGTTGAAGACGCAGTGTGCACGATATCGAACGCCTTTCCTTCCCTGTCCCCGGCGATCTCAATACCGTAGAACGAAGGCGGCAGATTCTCTAGGATTATCCCCCACACCTCGTCGTCGAGGTCGGGGTGGAACTCGCTTCCGACCTCGAAGCAGAACGCGTACACATCCTCGCCCCCGTACATCCAGTCGATCGAGTCTCCGGTCGTGAAATAGAGCTCAGAGGACTGCGCGGGATAGTAGCCGTTCAGGTTGGCGAACTCCGTCCCGATCCTGACGAGATCTGCGTTATCGGGCGGGAACTCATAGGTGTAGCCCCAGGGCCACATGACCCAGTTGCTGTAGCTGTGGAAGTCGATGGCGATCTCGAAATCATGAGCCTTGGTTAGGTCGCGAATCGCCTGCGTCTCCGGCTCAGAGAAGGCGTACATTCCGCAGTAGATCTCGGACGATGGGTCGTGAGACGATCCCGCCCCGCCCCATTCTCCGTCCGGATCTCCGTTCATAGAGCCGTTGTAGTTTCGGTTGAGGTCGACCCCGTGGCTACCGTCATAATTCAGACGCCTGTTCTTCCTCCACCACTCGTCGGTGGTCAAGGAGTAATCGAGACCATCTGGGTTGACCACGGGCACAATCCAAATCTCGCGGTTATCCACCAGCCAGCTCAGCCGAGAGTCGTTCTGATACTCATCGGTCAGGTTGTCCACAAGCTCTAGGGCGATTTCCGAGGTTGACCATTCCCTAGCGTGGGTCAACGCGACAATCAGAACCTCTGGCTCGTCCTCGTCCGATGAAACGTTGTCCGATATCTTCACCGCCAAGATGTCTCTGTCAGAGATCCCCTGTTTCTTCTCCCAGCTGTCCCCTATGTCGTATACGAGAGCTATGTCAGAATGCTGGGCCTGGATTGCGAAGATGTGGTCTCTAATCTGCGAGTAGTTGTGATAGTCGTAGTAGACGGGAGGGCCCTGATTGGGCTTCTCTTCAGTAGCGCCCTGACCCCCGGCGAGAGAATCAGTGGCTGTCGCAGGCGACAGAATGGTCAGAATGAGCAGAAAACAGGATGCGACGATAGTAGCCACCCGCTTCGTCAAAGTCATCTCCCCATTGCCAGTCCGGTGCCGGCTGGAACAGCACAGTAAGGAAATCCCGAGCTATATACCCATTCCGCGATAGATGAGCCGATCTCAACCGCCGCTCACGGGAGGGAGGAAAGAGACTTCATCTCCGTCTTTCAGAGTCTTTCCAGGCGGGCCGTACTCCTTGTTGACAGAGAGTATGATGTGGTCCCGGAACTTGGCCATTTGCGGGAACCTCTCGATATACTCCTCGAGCAACGACTGAACGGTCGTTCCATCCTTGATGTCGCGATCTTCTTCCTTGGCGCCGACTATGTCCCTGAATACCGCGAAAAGCTTGACCTTGACCTTCATCTGGTGCAACTCCCGGGCGAATCTCCGAAACGAACAACGGATAGATGCGGATTCCGTATTCAAAGATTCGCAGGCAGACAGCGCCTATGGTCGGCGATTGATGGATTGAGGCAGGGTCCACCTGCAGGTGCCGAACCGGAAGAACGGCACGTCAGAACTACATTGAGGATGCAGGCACGAGAAGCAGCCTTGCCAACCTGCTGGACGGTATGATTGATAATGAACCTGATAACAAATTAGAGAATAGTCGTTTCCTGCACTCGAAATGGAGAGGGGTATGCTTTATCAGGTCTTGTTAGAAAAGCTCTTTAAAGCAAAAAGACCGATTGGTGCAACCTACTCGCAATAGCAAAGCTTTTCACCTGTCGGACCCAGAATCGAGGTGGAGGAAGGAACGGGCTATCCAACCTGAAGAGGGAGGGCGAAGCTCTCCGCGTTGGGGGAAAGCACCGGATCCGTCGGGGAGAAGAGCCAGAAGTTACAGAGGGGGAGAAATGTCGACCGCTTCGGGTCAAGAAAGAGGGGGTACCGTCGCGCCCGGAAATCGCGATGGTCGACAAGGTCGAGGATGGGATATCGAGCCCCAGATCACCAAGAACGCAAAGACAGTGCTCGAGAGGAGATATCTTAGGAAGGATGATAACGGAAAGCCGATCGAGACGCCCAGGGAGCTTTTCGAGAGAGTGGCTCGGGCGATTGCTGCTGCCGATAAGCAGTACGGGAAGTCTGACCTCGAAGTGGAGAAGACTGCCGAACGATTCTATGAGATGATGGCAAGGCTCGAGTTCATGCCGAACAGCCCCACGCTCATGAACGCAGGAAGGGAACTCGGCCAGCTCTCAGCTTGTTTCGTTCTCCCCATCGGAGATTCGATGGAGGAGATATTCGACGCGATAAAGTACACCGCACTGATACACAAGTGTCTTGTTCCTGAGACCCTCGTGATGACCGATTGCGGTTGCGCAATGCTGGGAGATGTGAAACCTCACACATGGATTGAGACTCACGAAGGCATGGAAGCCGTTTCCGAGATGCATTCCAACGGAACGCAAGAGGTGTTCACGGTCGACACAGAAGAAGGCAACAGGATCACGGGAACAGCCCTTCACAGGCTGATGATACTGGAGAAGAACGGCGATTTCGCCTGGAGCAAGATCGGAAAGCTCAGGCCGGGCCAGAAGCTCGTGATGAAACTCGGCGGCTGGCTTGGAGGAACTCTCGACCACATATCGTACGATACAACAGACTTCGTGGGCACGGGCGCCGACGAACGGCTCGTATCTGGAAACGAGCGAGCGGTCTGCGATTTCCTGAGGAGATCATTCAGCGATAGTGGATGGATAACCCCGCACGGAATTGTCAACTTCGACGCAGGGTCTGAGAGACTTGCTGTCGACATACAGACGATGCTGTTCTACATTGGCGTCCCCACACTGCGAGACCATGCCAAGATCACAATCTGCACAAGGTTGGGGTTCCAGGTCTTCAAAGAGAAGATCGGGTTCGAATCCATGCTGCTCTCAAAGCGCCTCGCGGCCATCGACGTGGACGATATGGTCTCGGAGATGGAGCGGATCGGATGCGCGCATGACGGGCCCGACGATGATGGATACTACTTCGTCACCGTCAAGCAGGTTGTGCGCACAGGCAGGCGCGAGGTCGTGGACCTCACAATACCGAACGCACACGCATATCTCGCCAATGGGTTCATTTCTCACAACAGCGGGGGCGGCACGGGCTTCAGCTTCTCGCGACTGAGGCCGGCGAACGATTCCGTCAAGAGCACTGCGGGCGTCTCAAGCGGGCCCATATCCTTCATGGAAGTGTTCAACGCTGCCACGGAGACTATCAAGCAGGGAGGGACCAGGCGCGGAGCGAACATGGGGATCTTGCGCGTGGACCACCCGGATATTCTGCAGTTCATAACGTGCAAGAGGGAAAGCACGAAACTGACGAACTTCAACATCTCCGTTGCTCTGACGGACAAGTTCATGAGGGCAGTCGAGAAGGATGAGGAGTACGACATAATCAACCCGAGGACGAAAGAACCTGCTGGCAAGATGAAGGCCAGAAAGGTCTTCGACATGATCGTCAACATGGCGTGGAGGAACGGGGAGCCAGGAATCGTGTTCATCGACAGGATAAACCGGGACAACCCCACGCCCAAGATCGGGGAGATAGAGAGCACCAACCCGTGCGGGGAACAGCCTCTGCTCCCCTACGAATCGTGCAATCTCGGCTCCGTGAACCTCGCGAAGATGCTGAAGTACAAAGACGGAGGACAGGCAGTCGATTGGGACGTGCTGAGGGACACCGTGCACCTGGCGGTTAAGTTCCTCGACAATGTCATTGACATGAACAAGTACCCGCTGAAGCAGATCGAGAACATGACCAAGGCGAACCGGAAGGTCGGCCTGGGGGTCATGGGCTTCGCTGACATGCTGCTGAAGATGGGCGTACCCTACGATAGCGAGGACGCGCTCGAGCTCGGCCGGAAGATCATGAAGTTCATCGATGACGAGGGGCACAAGGCCTCCGTCGCGCTCGCCGAGGAGCGAGGCAGCTTCCCCAACTTCCGGGAGAGCACGCTCGCAGCCAGGTTCGCGAAGATCAGGAACGCGACGGTCACGACGATCGCGCCTACCGGGACGATCAGCATCATATCGGCCGCCTCGAGCGGGATCGAGCCCATATTCGCGGTTGCGTACGTGCGGAACGTTATGGACAAGGACATCCTGCCCGAGGTCAACCCCATCTTCGAGGAGACCGCTAGAGAGAGGGGGTTCCACTCGGACGAGCTGATGAAGGAGATAGCCTCGAAAGGGTCCGTGAAGGATGTGATGACGGTCCCCGAGGATGTGAGGAAGCTGTTCAGGACGGCGCTCGACATATCCCCAGGCTGGCATGTCAAGATGCAGGCAGCGTTCCAGGACCACACGGACAACGCCGTGTCGAAGACCGTGAACTTCCCCGCGGACGCGACCCAGAAGGACGTCGAAGACGTCTACATGACAGCCTACCAGCTGGGCTGCAAGGGTGTGACCGTCTACAGGTACGGCAGCAGGGAGGAGCAGGTGCTGAGCGTGGGGAGCGCGCTAGGAAAAGAGGAAATGGAGGGGGAGGAGGACGAAGGCAGGACGCCGCGGGCGAGGCCTTATGTGACCCGCGGGTCCACGCAGAGGATAGAGACGGGGTGCGGGCACCTGTATGTGACAATAAACGAGGACGACAGAGGGCTGTGCGAGGTTTTCACCCAGATGGGCAAGTCCGGAGGGTGCACGGCATCGCAGTCGGAGGCGGTCGGGAGGCTGATCTCTCTCGCTCTTCGGTCCGGCATAGAGCCGGAATCCATAGTGAAGCAGCTCCGGGGGATAAGGTGCCCGTCCCCGCTCTGGCAGCCCGGGGGCATGGTGCTCTCTTGCAGCGATGCCGTCGCCAAGGCGCTCGAGCGGTTCGCCAAGGAACGGGACGCGAGGGTGCCGAGGGAGATGTCCGAGGGCGCGGCGGGAGAGCCGATGCCCGAGAAGCAGAACTACGCGGAGAAGGGGGATGTGTGCCCCGAATGCCCCGAGTGCGGGAGCATGGTGGAGTACGTGGAAGGATGCGTCGTCTGCCGGACCTGCGGGTATTCCAGGTGCTGGTGACCGAGGCAAGAAAAGGGAAATCTGAATGCCTTCGGCCCGGGGGATGACGGGCGGAGGCAGCATTCTTTACTATCGGTCTCGATATGCGGCTACCGCCAAGTCTGCTCGATCGCGGCCTCATAGGAGGGGTGTCATGACATGCTTCATTGCGCACATGAAGAAGAAAGGCTATTTCGATGAGATCGGAATAGAAGTCACCAAGGAGAACTCGAAGGAGCTTGAGGGCGAAATCGCCAGGATAGTCGGGCGGGAGGGCAAAGGCTGTCCCGAGATATGGAAGGAGACGAAGACCTGGCTCCAGGACCCAGAGAAGAAGGAGAGACTGTACGCTGGGCTGAGATCGAGATTCTGATTCGCGCGTTAGCCTACATGTACTGGCAACCGAGCTGAGGCGGTACTGTGCTTGTCCCCGAGTGTGCGGCCGACTGTCCACTCATCTGAGCTCGGAGACGAACGCGGGCATGGCGATTGAGCATACTGCGGTCTGCCAGCTCAGGGGGAGGAGTTTCGGCCCACCCCTTGTGAAGAGCATATACATGCCGATGTACATCACCTCCAAGGAAAAGAGGACGAGAGAGGACCACATGGCAATGGGATCGAAGCAGTTGATTAGGGACATCAAGCCAGGAGACAAGATCGACAGCTACTTCTCCGTCGCTTACAAGAAACCGGTAACTGACTACAAGTATGGGGCAATGTTCGAGACAAGGGGGGCAGACAGGAGCGGGCAGATAACCCTGAAGTACTGGGGCGGTGAGGACAAGAAGAGCGTGCAGCAGATCCACGATTCCTTCGATAAGGGGGATGTGGTCAAGGTCGTTGGAGAAGCCTCAGACTACAGAGGCCAGCTCGAGATATCCATCAGCGAGAAGAACAAGGGCGTCCTGGTGAAGCTGGGAGAGGGGAGCTATGACCTCGACCAGCTGATCGACAAGCTCGAGAACATCGACGAGATGAAGGTCAGGGTGCTCTCGCTCATGGACCAGGTCGAGGAGCCCTTCATGAAGCAGCTTCTTGAGAGCTTCTTTAGGGACGAGAGATTCATGGCAGAGTTCGCGCTCGCCCCTGCCTCGATTCAGCTTCACTCCGCGGCGTTCGGAGGGCTACTCCAGCACACGCTCAATGTCGTCGATGTGTGCATGAAGGCTGCGGAGCTGCACCCAGAGCTCGACCGGGACCTGGTACTCACGGGCGCGCTCCTGCACGACATCGGTAAGGTACGGAGCTTCACGGTCACGACCCACATCAACCAAACGCACGAGGGTAATCTCGTTGGACACATCATTTTGGGGGATCAGGAGCTGATGGGGCACATCGCGGACATCAAGGACTTCCCCGAGGACATATCCTCCAAGCTGAGACATGTTCTCCTGTCCCATCACGGCAAGAAGGAATGGGGTTCACCAGTGGAGCCGATGATGCCCGAGGCCCTCACTGTTCACATGGCGGATGACCTCGACGCGAAGCTCGACTACATGATAGCGCGTAGGCGCGACGCGGTGACCGAGGACGATTGGATCTGGGATGGGCGCCTCGGCCGGCTGATATATCTCAGGTAACGACGACGTCCTGGAATGTACATCGGACCCTTGTTCTCAGTACATAACAATACATCAATGCACGACAGGGCTATATATTGTACATGTATTCGGCCCTCCCCAGAAGGAGGGTTCCAATGAGACCCATCAGGACGACGCTGACCACAGATGAGATGCCAAGGAAATGGTACAACATACTGCCGGATCTGCCGGAGCCGCTCGCTCCGCCGCTTAACCCGGCGACCAAGCAACCGATAGCCCCGAGTGACCTCGAGCCGATCTTCCCAAAGGCATTGATACAGCAGGAGATGTCGGACGCGAACTACATAGACATCCCGGAAGAGGTCCTGCAGGCGTACATGCTAGCTACCAGACCAAGCCCTCTCCAGAGGGCGCTCAGGCTGGAGCAGGAGCTGAAGACGCCCGCCAAGATATACTTCAAGCGTGAGGACCTCAGCCCCGCGGGAAGCCACAAAACGAACACCGCTCTCGCCCAAGCCTATTACAACATGAAAGAGGGCGTTGAGAGGTTGACGACTGAGACGGGAGCCGGCCAGTGGGGGACTGCACTGAGCCTCGCCTGTAGCTACTTCGGTTTGGGCTGCGAAGTCTTCATGGTAAGGGCGAGCTACGACCAGAAGCCATACAGGAGAGACATGATGCGGATATACGGAGCCACAGTTCACCCGTCGCCGAGTGAGCTGACTGAGTTCGGAAAAAAGCTGCTCAAGGAGAATCCGAAACACCCAGGGTCTCTCGGAATCGCAATCAGTGAGGCGCTGGAGACCTGCGTCAAGGATGGCAACGCGAAATACAGCCTGGGCAGCGTCCTGAACCACGTGATGCTCCACCAGACCATCATCGGCCAGGAGACGATGCTTCAATTCCAGAAGCTGGGCGAGAAGCCCGACTATCTGATAGGCTGTGTTGGCGGGGGGTCCAACTTCGCAGGGTTCACATTCCCGTTCATCGGGCAGAAGCTGAAGAAGAAGACGGATACCCAGTTCATCGCGGTCGAACCCACGGTCGTCCCGAGCCTCACGGCAGGGAAGTACGAATACGACTTCGGCGACACGGCAGGAATGACCCCTCTGCTGCTCATGTATACCCTGGGCCACAACTTCGTCCCGTCGCCGATACACGCTGGCGGGCTAAGATACCATGGAGCCGCTCCAACGGTCAGCCAGCTCGTGAAGCACAAGGTTGTCAAGCCAGTGGCCTACGAGCAGAAGGAGGTCTTCACGGCTGCGGTGATGTTCGCGAAGGCCGAAGGGATAATACCCGCACCCGAGACAAGCCATGCCATCAAGGCGGTTATTGACCTCGCGCTTGAGGCAAAGAAGAAAAACGAGAAGAAAGTGATCGCGTTCAACTTCTCCGGCCACGGCCTGCTCGACCTGGGCGGGTACCAGCAGTATCTTGACGGCAAGATGACATAGGCCATAAAACACCACGAGGGCACGGGATCCTCCCATGCCCTGAAAGTCTTCTTTAACTTCCTTAAAGTACACTAGACTTCCGCTCAGGCGAAGTATCCTTCTTGCGTTTCCTTGAGGCCCCTGTAAGCCCGCCTATAGTCCGGCCTCTCTAGCATAACCTCGACCTTTCGGTCGAGTTCGGCCTTGAGAGAGTCCTGCTTCGAGCTGTAGTACTCGCGCCTCAGAACGTCGGATATCTCGGACGAATACTGCTGCATCCCAAACATGATGACCGCAGACAGATCTGCGGACCGTGAGACGACGCTCAGAGGAGTGGGCGCTCCGCCCTTGATCAGATCTAGGAGATCGGGTGAGGACCCCCCGACCTCCTTGGCTACCGCCGCCATCTTCTGCGGGACCACCTCGACCGCCTTTATCTGGAATACGCGCGAATCCGTGAACACATACGTGTCGTATCTGCCGCTGATATTGTCCCTTCCGCTGAGAGCGCGCCAATCCTGCTTGCGCTCGCTCTCGTCGAACTTGACTTTCAGGTATCGCATGAACTCGTCGATGCCGTGGAATTCCATGACCACCCTGACCGTAGGCGGGATGGGCCATTAAACTTTCGGAAAAACATGCGGGCGACGCTCACCTGAAGCTCTCGCCCGTTATCCTCTCGAACATCTCGATGTAGAGCTTCGATATCTCCTCGATCTTCTGAGCAGGCAGGGTCGGTATCCTCGGCTCAGGCTTCTTTTGCTTCCGGGCTTCTGCAAGTCTGTCGTGGTAGCCCAGCTGCCTGTAGTACTGTCTTACGTTCTCCTTGCTGAGCTCAACAAACTCTCCCTTGGAGAAGTTCGCCCAATCCCACCAACGATCCTCGTCGGCGGTCCCGAAGGTGTCGACGATCATCAGTTCTCTATCCTCATCAAAGGCATATTCCTTCTTGCCGTCGACGTGTATGAGGTCACGCTTCTCCACTTCTTCGGCTATCTTGTCGTCGATCTTGAGGACCGCGCTGACAATCCCTTCGAACTCGTCGTTGCTCAGGCCTGCGATCTTCACAGCGTCCTTCTTGGTCAGCAGACGGTCTACCTTCTCAAGCTTCGTAGTGACCTCGACAAATGGCTCGGGCAGCTTCTCGCCGTACTTGACTTCCTTGGTCGCAGGTAGACCGAGCTTTGCGGGCTTGATCTCCTTGCTCTGTATCCTGTCCCACAGAGATCCCGCAACGTAGTGCCTGCAGATGACCTCGAGCGGTATCAGGTAGTTCGTGGTCTTCTTGTCTATCCTGCTGTACGGGAGTACTTGGACCTTCTGGACCCTAATCCTGTTAGGCGGGATGAGCTCTCGGAAATGCGTCTTGATGCCGCATGATCGCGCAACCTGAAACCAAAAAGCGCTTGACCTGCATAGTGTCTCTCCCTTGTAAGGGATGAGTGATGGGATTATCTTGTCGAACACGCTGATCTTGTCTGAGAAGACGAACTCCAGTGTCCGCGCGTCGACTTCGTAGACGTCCTTGACCTTTCCCTGGCGTATGAGTTTCATGCAGTACGATTGCGTTGTAAGCAATAGCTGTTCTTAATGCTTACGGTGAAGCTGAATGCACTGACTGAGAGCGCATCACGGACCGCACGGAGACAACTCGCTACTGTAAGGTCAAAACAATTAAGGTGCCGCTGACACGTGATTTCCACAACAGAGGATTTCGCCATGAACAGCGAGCTCGCAAGGCACTTCTCGGACCGTGCCAAGGAGATGAAGGCATCTGAGGTTAGGGAGCTGCTGAAGCTCCTGCAGGTTCCCGACATGATTTCTTTCGCGGGCGGGCTGCCGAACCCAGAGTCGTTCCCGGTCGAGATAATCCGGGAGATAGCCAACGACATCCTGCTGAAGGACGGCACTGCTGCTCTCCAGTACGGCATCACAGAGGGTTATGCTCCTCTGAGGGAGTCCGTGGCGGAACGCATGCAGAAGAAAGGCATGGACATCACGAAGGAGAACGTGCTCATCGTAAGCGGGTCTCAGCAGGTCATCGACCTGATGGGAAAGATATTCATCGACCCAAAGGACACCGTTGTGGTCTCTTCTCCGACGTATCTCACCGCGTTGACAGGGTTCGCTTCACTGCAGGCCACATTCGAATCAATCCCGATCGACCAGGACAACATGCGGATGGACATCTTCGAGGAGAGGATGAAGAGGCTCTCGAGACGGGCCAATCCGCCGGAGATAGTCTACGTCCTCCCCAACTTCCAGAACCCCGCGGGCGTCACAATGCCAGAGAAGAGCCGGAAGAAGCTCGTGGACCTGGCATCTGATTACGATTTCATAATCCTAGAAGATGACCCCTATGGCGAGCTGAGGTATGTCGGAGAGCACTTGCGTCCCATCAAGAGTTTTGATGACGAAGGCCGGGTAGTGTACATGAGCACTTTCTCGAAGATTCTGTCTCCCGGCTTGAGAGTGGGGTGGGCTGTTGCGGATCCAGAGATCCTCAGGAAGCTAATAATCGCCAAGCAGTCTACGGATGTGTGCGCGAGCGTTCTTGGCCAACGCATAGCTCACGAATACATTGCACGCGGACACATAGACCCGCAAATCAAGAGAATCTGTGAGCTCTACAGCAGGAAGTTGCGTCTGATGCTCGCGGGGATGAAGCAGTACATGCCAGAGGGCATCCGATGGATTGAACCTGAAGGCGGTATGTTCCTGTGGGTCACGATCCCGGAAGGAATGGACTCCTCCAAGCTCCTAGAGAAGGCCCTGAAGAAGAGAGTTGCGTTTGTGACGGGCAAGGCATTCTTCGCGGATCCAAAAGAAGGGACAAACACGCTCAGACTCAACTTCACGCACCCTGCAGACCCGCTGATCACCGAAGGGCTGAGGCGGCTCGGCTCGGTCTTCAACCAGGAGATGGTTCACCGGTGGGACAAATCCACTACGGAAAACGAGGAGAAGAAGATGCTGGATGCGGTCAGGGGCTCGCTCATAGGCAAGTCTTAGAAGACATCTGCCCCAGCATGGACGACGATTCCCTTCTCTGATATGGAATACGGCTTGACCCGTCTTGAGTGCGCGGTCCTTCTCATCTTCAGTATCCTGATTGTGAGCTGGACCTCTCCGCCTTCCTTGCTCTCCTCTGACTGGAGCAGAAGCACGCCATCAGCGGTGTACTCGGCAAGGCCGTCCCGTGATGACCTCGGATTCTCATCCTTAACCTCTGCGGTCAGCAGGGCAGTGGCGCCTGTGCTCCTGAGCAGCTGGCAGAGGTTGAAGAGATTCGACCTTCGCTCGTTCTCGTCCGAGAACATCATGTTGAGTAGGGAAACGGAATCGATGACGACGCGCTTGGCTCCGAAAGACTTGACGAACTTGGGAAGGTCGCTCTTGATGCGGGTGACGGTCGACTTGGCATCGGAAGGTTCCAACTTGAACACGCCGAGCTTCTTCGCGTCCAGAGCAGGGGAGAGGTCCCACCCGAACGCAAACGCGTTCTTCAGTATAGACTCCTTGTCCTCCTCCAGTGAGATGAATATGCATGGCTCTCCGTTCCTGAGGCCTTCGACGATGTACTGTATCCCGAATGTCGTCTTTCCAGTTCCGAACGAGCCCATGATGACGACTATGTGGTTCTCAGGGAAGCCGCCCTGGAGCATCTCGTCAAGACCCGAAACACCGGTCTTCACCCTGCTGGCAGCCAAGAACTTCACCCGACCCTTTCCGTGTTGATCACTACGAACCCGCTCTGCGATGTGATGATCGTCGCGAATCTGGCAATCCTCTCCTGATCGAGGTGGGGAAGCACGCTCATGAACTTCTCGACATAGAGGTACCGTTGCCGCTTGGATGTGTGGTGGAACTTCGCCCACTCGAACTTGAGAACGCCGTCCACGCTGTCAATGACCATTTGCTGGCGCTTCTTGTCCAGTATGTCATCCGTGAGTATGATATAGAATATCGAACCCCATTTCTTCGCCATCCTCTGGATGCCCTTCAAGAGTGCTAGAACATCTTCGAACTTGATCGTCTCCGAGACCACCAGGTCCGTGAGCGAGTCTATGACCACGAGGCTTCTAGGCGCTGTCGCGTCGAGGAAATCAACGAGGGTCTGGAGGACCCCATCCTCCTTCTTGTCCACGAACAGGCCGTTCTCTTCAGAGTCGACCCAACTTGTCGGCACGACCGTCCTCATGAAGTAGCCCTTCGAGAAATCCTTGAACATGAGACCGGAAGACAGGGACTCGTGGAAATCACGGTTGAAGGACAACTTGACCTCGCGCAAAATGTCTTCCTTCGACCTCGAGAATGTGATGTAGGCCATCTTCTCTGGAAGGATCCCGCCTTTACCCGCATGGCCCAGCATGAAGGCGCGCGTTTCGGGAAATTCCTTCACGATGCCTATCTTCGCAGCGCTCGTGAGGGCGAACTCCAGGCCTCCGCCTCCTACATCTCCTAGAAGCAACACTACTGATCCCACGGGCATTCCGCCGCCGATGATCGAGTCGAAGTCGGCGACACCAGTGGGTATTCTCTGTACATCCCCTTCTGACATCGGACTGTCTAATTGCATGCAGTTCGTTCATAATGAACCTTTTGGAGGGCTTAGAATCGCGACACAGGACGAGCACCTGCAAGAAAGAATCGAGCCCGCCACTCACGCGCGCTCGGCGAGGAAGTCCCTGAGGAGATGGAGCGCCTTCTCGGCGGCCTGCATCTTGACGTTTTCCCTGCCGCCTCCGAAGTTGTTGCTCACACACACACTTCGGTCCCCAGAACTTACTGCGATGTACACGAGACCGACGGGTTTGGCTGGCGTCGCGCCTGACGGCCCCGCGATGCCTGTGATTCCTATTCCAATGTCGGCCTTGAACGCCTTTCTCACGCCCGACGCCATCTGGTCGGCTACTTCTTCGCTTACGGCACCCTTGGTCGCGAGTACGCTGTGGCTGACGCCCAGAAACCTCTCCTTGGCGTCGTTGCTGTAGGAGATCACGCCTCCCACGAAGTAGTCGCTGCTCCCAGGGACATCGGTTATCATGTCTCCGAGCTTCCCACCGGTGCATGATTCTGCCACGGCCATTGTGAGCCCCCGTGCCCTCAGCATCTCGCCGACATCACCTGCGAGCAATTCGTTTCCCTCTCCTGGGGACTTCCATGCCCGCGTCCAAAAGCCTTCTCTTGCCGTCAATGCCCTCCACGATCTGGGCGACTGGTCCAGGGACGAGATGCTTCCACTTCCCACCCGATACGATCCGATGCCTGATCTCTGTTCCAGAATATTCGTTGGAGTTGTATGCTTTCGTTCTGGTGACCTTGTAGCCCGCCTGCTTGAACAAGCTCCTCGTCAAATCGCTGTTCGAGAAAACGATGTCGAACGGAGGAACATAGGATTCAACATGATTGACCCATGCGGCGTATCTGTTCACGTCCCTCACAGGTATGATGTGCACCCGGGAACGCTCATCAGGCCCGAGGGACGAAATCAGCATCTGGAATCTCTCCCCAGCCGTGAATGGATTATCAACTGTGTGAGAATCCTCGGCGCTGCCGATGACCACAACAATGTCATCGCACTTGCCCAGCGCCTCCCGGATGACCTCCAGGTGTCCCTTGTGAAACGGCTGGAATCTGCCTAACACGAGCCCGCGCAAGGGCGCATCCTCCCGATTAATGGGCTACCGGCCTGTCACTACCTGATACTTTCGGTGCTGAGGGTGGGTACTTGCCAGCGACCAATGCAGCCAGCTTCTTAAGCAGGCCCTCCTTGCGAGCGCCTACGAGCGCGTGAGAAAGCACCTCGCTGAATATGCGCACGGGTATGACCTCGATCTTGTCCAGGTACTTGTCCTCGAGCAACACGTCTTTCATGTTCTGGTCGGGTATGATCACGCGCTTCAGGCCCATCTCCGCGGCGGCCTCTATCTTCGCCGTCACTCCGCCGACTGGAAGCACCTGTCCTCTTACGCTAAGGCTACCAGTCATCGCGACGGTCTGATCCACTTCGATCTCCTCGAAAGCCGATATGACGGCCGTTGCGACGGCTATCGAGGCGCTGTCACCTTCGACGCCCTCGTAGGTCCCGATGAACTGGACATGTATGTCGTGATTGCTGATGTCCTCCCCGGTGTATTTCTTGATCAGCGCGGAGACGTTCTGCACGGACTCCTTCGCGATCTCCCCAAGCTTGCCCGTTGCGATGATCTTCCCGCCTTCCTTGTTCTGCGCGGGCGTGACCTCAGCGACGATTGGAGTGACTATTCCTGAATACTCTGCCATGGATGACTCTGCGTTAAGCACCGCCAACCCGTTGACGACACCGACCACTGAGCCCTCCGTGAGACAGGTCTTGTAATCCTTCCTGCGCTCGACCGCGCGGTCCGTCACCTGCTGTTCAAGCGACCGAGCGAGCTTCTTCGCCTCGAGCACGTGCTTCGCTTCGACAACAGGGGCTCCGCGCTCAATCGCGATGTCCCCAGCGACCCTCACGAGACCCCCGAGCTCCCTTAGCCTGAGGGTAAGCATCCCACGCCTGCCCGCGCGCCTCTGCGCCTCTCTTATGATCTCGGCCACGGCGCCCTTGTTGAAGTGAGGTATCTTCTTGTCCTTGGACACCTCCTGGCCTACAAACCGGATCAGTTTCTGCCTGTTCTCTTCGAGGTCGGGCATCGTACTGCGCATATAGATCTCGTATCCGTACCCCCGAATCCTGGACCTGAGGGCAGGGTGCATGCCGGCGACCGCGTCGAGGTTGCCAGCCGCGACGAGTATGAAGTCGCAGGGCACGGGTTCGCTCTTGACCATTGCTCCTGAACTCCTCTCGCTCTGGCCAAGTATCGGGAACTCCCCCTCTTGCAGGGCCGTCAGCAGGCTCTGCTGGCTCTCAATCCTGAGCATGTTAATCTCGTCGACGAACAGCACGCCCTTGTTCGCCTTGTGTATTGCGCCCGGCTCGAGTCTCTCGTGAGCGGGAGTCTCTAGCCCACCGCTCTGGAACGGGTCGTGCTTGACGTCTCCTAGAAGTGCGCCCGCGTGCGCGCCTGTAGCGTCTACGAACGGAGGCATCTCCTCGTTCTTGTGGGCTATGAGCAACTTGGGGACCATGAGGGCCTCCTTCCGCTGCCCGGTGTACCTGAACACCATGAACAGGAGGATTCCGCCGATTAGACCTATGAGAAGAAGCGTGGGGTCTCCGTAGGCGACAGCCATCAAGAACGCCATCGCGATGAATATGAACAGAAGCCCGAATGTCCAGGAGCTCTTCTGTGCCTTCTTCTGGTCGGCTTCGATCTTCTGCGCCTGGACTATCTCCTTTCCCTTGGCGGCGGGTACAATCCGTACTTTGGGCTCGTTCGAATCGTCTGGGTTGTGATATGCGATGACGTCCTGAAGCTCCCCCTTGGGTAGGAAGTCCACCATCGACCGCGCGAGCATCGACTTGCCCGTCCCTGGGTCACCAATCAGGATCACGTGCCGCTTCTGCTCAGCAGCCTTCTTGATGACCTTGACCGCATCGTCCTGGCCTATGACCTGGTCGACAAGCTGGGCGGGGACCTTGAGATCAGCAGTCGTCTCGAACTGCTGCTTGCTCATCCATTCCTCAATATCGGGGAGACCTAACTGCGACCACACAGAATTACCGCTCGCCATCAACTACACCAGACGCGCTCAGAGCTATTAAACGGTGGTGCTAAATAAGCATTTCCCCGTGAGTTCGCCAGTGGTCCATCCAGGCAGGGTCCCGATGAGGCGCTCTCCGAGTCCGAGAAGCACTTGCGCAGACCCCGGGACAAGTATAAGAACGACGGGCATGCATTGACCAGCGTCAGGGACATGGGACAAGGATGCGCGTAGACGAATTGGGGATCGACCCTAGGATTGTCGAGAAGCTCAAGACCGAGGGCATAGAGACGCTTTACCCGCCCCAGGCTGACGCGATACGGCCAGCCCTGGAGGGGAAGAACCTGGTCCTCGCCATCCCGACAGCCTCCGGGAAAAGCCTTGTGGCATACCTGGCCATGCTGCAGGCGGTCCTGAGAGGGGGTAAGGCGCTCTACATCGTCCCGCTCAGAGCCCTCGCGTCGGAGAAATACGAGGACCTGTCCAAGTTCGAGGACCTCGGAATAAGAGTGGGGGAGTCCACGGGAGACTACGACGAGATCGACCCCAACCTTCACAGATACGATATTGTCATCTCGACTTCGGAAAAGGCAGACTCCCTCTTGAGGCACCGCACGAAGTGGCTGGACCAGCTTTCTGTCGTTGTCGCTGATGAGGTGCACTTGATAAACGATCCTGACCGCGGCCCTACGCTAGAAGTCACGCTAGCCAAGTTCAGGATGTTCAACCCCACCGCACAGCTCATCGCACTCTCCGCCACAATCAGGAATTCCGGAGAGTTGGCGGAATGGCTCGGGGCGGAGTTGATCACAAGCGAGTGGCGACCCGTACCTCTGAAGGAGGGGGTCTACTGCGATGGGAAAGTGTTTTTCACGGACAACAGCTCTCGCAATATCCCCGAACAAGAAAGCCCCATCCAGGGGTTGGTTAAGGATGCCCTGGGATCCGGGGGACAGTGCCTGATATTTGTCAACACCAGGAAGTCTGCCGAATCCCTCGCCTCGAACCTCGGACGCACGATTAAGGATTTGGCCTCCGGAAAGAGCGCGGAACTCACAGGAATGTCTAAGAGACTGGTCGGGGAGCAGGAAGAACCTACCAATATGGGGGGAAAGCTGGGGAAGTGCATCAAGAACGGCAGCGCGTTCCATCACGCTGGTCTGACGAGCTCACAGCGGAAGCTCGTTGAATCAGCCTTCAAGAAGCACATCCTACGGTGTATAGTAGCCACGCCGACTCTCGCAGCTGGCATCAACCTGCCCGCGAGGACTGTGATTGTACGCGACGTGAAACGGTTCGACTCGAACATCGGGTACATCACCATCCCAGTTCTAGAGATCAAGCAGATGTGCGGCCGCGCCGGAAGGCCGCGGTTCGACACCTACGGAGAGGCCATCCTTGTGGCGAGGGACGATGAGGAGAAGGACCTGCTTCTCGAGGTGTACCTGCTTGGAGAGAACGAGAACATATACTCCAAGCTCGGGACGGAGCCCGCGATACGGTCCCATGTCATGGCGCTCATCGCCACCGGGGCTGCGTCGGATATCGGCGAGCTGAGGGACTTCTTCGGGCGCACATTCCTGGCCCACCAGACCGACGTCGGCTACTTGGGCGAGGTAATAGAGAACGTAGTGGAGTACCTCCAGGCAGAGGGGATGGTCAGGGAAGGAGAGGATCTGAGAGCGACCGCGTTCGGAAAGCGCGTCAGCGACCTGTACATAGACCCGAAGTCGGCGGTCATGATAAGGGACGCTCTCGGGAAGTACAAGCCTGGAAAGGCGTTCGGGCTGATACACGCCATCTGCTCTGTACCCGACATGCCTCTCCTGTACCTCAGGCAGTCGGACTACGAATGGGTCGACGAATACATCGACTCCTTCAGAGAGCAGTTACTAATCGAACCTCCTGACGACCTCTCGGAATACGAGATGTTCCAGTCGCAGGTCAAGACGGCGAGACTAATGAACGACTGGATATCGGAGGTGCACGAGAACGACATAGCGGAGACCTTTGGTGTCGGCCCCGGGGACATCAGGACGAAGGTTGAGATGGCTGAGTGGCTCACCCATTCCGCTGCGAGGCTGTCCGAGCTGTTCAACAAGGACGCGACGGACGAGATACGCCAACTGACTGTGAGAGTCTCGTACGGCATCCGGGACGATCTTCTGGAGCTCGTGAAGCTGAGAGGGGTCGGCAGGGTGAGGGCGAGGGCCCTCCAAGAACGTGGTATCAGGAGCATAGAGGACCTGAGGAATACCAGCTACGACCGGCTGAAGCAGATACCTACCATAGGGGAGGCGCTAGCGCGGTCAATCAAGAAGCAGCTGGGGCAGGCCAACGGGGCTTCCGAGCAGGAGCCTGAAGAGGGTCAGAAGTCGCTCCACGACTACAGATGATGATTAATGCATGTTCGTCCATCGGTGGTCCGATGGGCGTGTCGACGGTCGAGAGACAGACGGACCGACTGAGGGCATGGTGGGTCCGGGTTGGCCCCGGCAAGGGGCGGGAGACCATGAACAGCCTGATCAAGTCCACGCCATCTGCTGACACGAACCTCCTTGTCGTGAGAGCCGACCGCGTGTTCGGGCTGGCCCATCTCAGGAGCGCGCTGTATCACGCAAAGAGGGCGGTCGCAGAGGGCAGGAACTCCTCTGACTCCCTCGCCATGGAGACTCTGCTCTACCTGTCCGCAGAAAGACAGCTCGGCCGGGCCATAAGCAAGATGGAGATCAATGCATCCACGGAGCTTATGGTCGTAGCCCAATTGGGCGGGCCCAATCTCGAGCACCCGAAAGACTGGGAGGAACTCCCTGAGAACGAGGCCCCAGCTGTCGAAAGGCTTCTCGAGTTCGGAATCACCGAAGAGGAGATACGGACGGTGGGCCGAGATAGGGCGAACGAGCTCATCCTGGAGCGGGTAGGCTCGGTGGACATAACGAAGAAATGATGCGCAGCAGTACCCACTGTTATTAAGAACACATGCAGATTCCCTGGGCCGGTAACTGAGCATGCCAACAGTGGTCGAATGTGTCCCCAACTTCAGCGAGGGGCGGAGAAAGGCGGTCGTGGACAAGATCGTCTTTTCCATCAGGTCCGTCCCCGGGATCAAGGTCCTGGATGTCGAGATGGACCACGACCACAACCGGTCTGTTGTGACATTCACCGGTTCGAAGGACAGCGTCCAGGAAGCGGCGTTCAGAGGAGCTCGGGCGGCTGCCGAGCTCATAGACCTGAACACGCACAAGGGTGAGCACCCGCGAATGGGCGCGCTCGATGTCCTTCCGTTCATCCCGATAAATGGGGTCACGATGGATGATTGCGTAGAAATCGCGAAGAGAGTCGGGGCCCGAGTCGGAAAGGAGCTCAAGATACCAGTTTATCTGTACGAGGCCGCGGCCAGTAAGCCTGAGCGAAGAAACCTGGAAGACGTAAGGAGAGGGGAGTTCGAGGGTCTCAAGGAGGCCATTCTGAAGGACGATTCGAGGTTCCCCGATTTCGGACCCAGAATGCTTCACCCGACTGCTGGAGCGGTAGCCATCGGCGCCCGGATGCCGCTCATCGCATTCAATGTCAACCTCAAGTCAGAGGACGTCGAGATCGCGAAAGGGATTGCAAAGAAGATCAGAGCTAGCAGCGGGGGGCTTCCGTACGTCAAGGCACTTGGATTCCACCTGAGAGAGAAAGGCATGGTCCAGGTGTCGATGAACCTGACCGATTACACTGTCACCCCTATATCGAAGGTCTTCGACGAAGTCAGCAAGGAGGCTGCCAGCAGAGGGGTCGAAATCGCGGAAGGGGAGCTAATAGGACTGATCCCGTTGGGCGCCTTGTGCGATCTTGCCGCGAGATTCCTGAAGATACCTAACTTCACCAGCAATCAGGTATTGGAGAGGAGAATCTGGGGCTGAAACAGGTCCAGGGTCTGAGGGATTTCTGCGCAGAGTTGGCTTCGGACGAGCCCTCACCGGGCGGCGGGACGGCAGCAGCTGCCGCAGGAGCTGTAGCAGCTTCTCTGCTATCCATGGTATGCGGAGTCTCTCTCAGGAGCAGGAAACTGGAGCAGTCCTGGGAGCGCCTGACGAGGATCAGGGCAGAACTGGATGATCTCAGGAACGAGCTAGTCGAGCTCGCTCGGATGGACGCAGAGGCGTACGATGCACTCGTTTCAGCCTCGAGGGAGGCGAGGAGCAAGGATGACGAGCATTCGACAAGAAAGCTCGAGGCCGCCTTGCTCGTGGCCACAGATACCCCGTCGAGGACCGTCGCCAAGTGCATATCCGTCCTCAGAAAGGCTCAAGAGGTCGCGGAGCTCGGAAGCCGCAGCGCCCGCTCGGATGTCGAAGTGGCGGTATTCCTTGGGGAGGCTGGCGCAAAAGGCGCGGGCGCCAACGTGATGATCAACCTCGAAAGCGACAAGGACCCACGGCGTGCCGAGACGATGAAGGCACGCACGGAGAGCCAACTCAGGAGCGCGGCTGAGCTTGCGAAGAAGGCACTGGAAACGCTTCGCCCTGGCTGACCGGACCCACCAAGGACGGTCGTATCAGTATTGATAGAGATAACGATACCTTTAAGTCAGCCCAGAAAAATGAGAACCTGTACCAGTGAGTCCGCGGGTCAGTAGTCACCATGTACCGCGCTCAAGGGGCCTGATGCGATTTGGCCGGCAGCTATCTCAAGAGCCTCCAACTAGCCAAGCAGCTAGAGGAACGTGCTAAGGAGGCTACTAAGAATAAGGAGCTTGCAGAGAAGGAATACGAGGCTCTGCAGGAATTCATCGAAGATTGCAGGGATAACGACGTCGACCTCACGGAAGTCAGGAGGCTAGTAGGCGAGTTCGAAGCAGCAATGGCCTCGAAAGACTACCAGTCCGCACTAGGTCACGTGCAGACAGCTAGCGAGGCTGCAAAGAACGCTTACATCCAGAAGATCGGCGCCGTAGCGGACTCTGTGGACGCGTTGTTCAACCTCATGCAGGACTCGAATGCCGAACCGAAGGCTGCCCTCGACCTGCTGGAGAAGAGCAAAACCCTGGTTGTGAAGGACGACTTGGAGGGCGCGATGAAGTACGCAAAGAATGCGTACGACGCCGCGGAAAGACTACTACAGCAGCACTTCTCCGACTTGCTCTCTGAAGCCCAGGAGATCATCATCCAGGCGAAAGACGCGGGAGATGACGTGGGACTGTATGAAGGCCTGCTATCAAGGGCGAAGAGTGACCTGGACAAACAGGAATACGCCCCTGCCATCAGCCAGATCAAGGAGGCGGTCGATGGCGCGGGGGACAACCTCAAGACACAGATAAGGTCGGCCATATCGAAGGCGGAGGAACTCGTCGCCGCTGGAGAGGAACTAGGCGCCGACATGTCGAGGGTCAAGGGAAACGTCGAGAAAGCGAACGGCGCCCTCGAAGGCCTGCGATTCAAAGACGCGCTCGCATACGCGAAGCGCGCGGACACGGACGGGGAGAATACGATCTCCGCCAAGTTCCAGGAACTGGTGAGAGAGACCAGGGATGGCATCAAGAAGGTCAAGAGCGTGGAGGAGGACGTCTCGGTCCCGCAGCAGCTCTTGGACCAGGCGCAGGCCGCGATGAAGGAGAAGAAATACATCGAGGCGCTGCACGCGATTAGCCTGGCGCGGGAGAAGACCCAGACGATGCAATTCCAGTCTGTTCTCGAGGTCATCTCCAAGGCTCGGGACAAATTCGTGCTCGCCAAGAAGGTGGGCGTGGACATGGCCAAGGCCATCATGCTTCTGAACACATCCAGGGACAACCTCAAGCTGGGGAAGTTCGAGGACGCTGTTTCATATGCTGAACAGAGCCAGAAGGAGATCGACACCGCCCTCGAAGTCTTCTACAAAGCGAGGGACCAGCTGGTCGAACTGTCAAAGGCTATCAGACTCGCCGGAGACCTAGGGGTCGATGTTGAGCCCCTCAAGGAGAATCTGACCGAGGCAAAGGAGCTGTTCGAGGCCAGAGAATACGCTCAGGCTACGGACCGCATCAAGAAGCAACTCGAACAGGCGAAGAAGGTCGTTTACGACAGAACGATGGAGACCATAGACCTCTCTGACAAGGGAGCCAAGCTCGGCAAAGAGATGGGGGCGGACATGACAGAGGCCGAAGGCGTCCTCAACAGAGCTCTCGAAGCGATGTCTAGGGAGGATGTCATCGAGAGCATGAACCTCGCGAAGGCCAGCTTGGATGCGGGCAACGCGGCGATGACTAGACTCCTGAGCGACCGGTTCCAGAACCTGGAACAATTCGTCAACGGATTCGCTGGCGATGCCGATCTCACGGAAGTCAACGAAATAATCTCGAACGGGAGAGCCCACATAGCCTCTCTAGAGTTCGACAAGTCTTTTTCGCTCCTGAAAGAGGCTACACAGAGGATCGAGAAGAGCGGCCAGGAGGAGTGTGAGCGGCAGATACGCGTAGCGACTGAGAAGATGTCCGTTCTTGCATCCATGAGCGGAGACGTCTCCGACCTCAACATCCTCTTGAACAGGGCAAACGAGTCGCTCGCACAGAAGGTGTACGAAGACGCAACCGCAAGAGCAAAGGAGGTAATCAACAACGCCGACGAGCAGATGCTGAAGCTCGTCCAGGCGGAGTTCTCCTCCATCAAGGACGCCCTCGAAGAGGCGAAGTCGATCGGCATAGAGACCGATGAAGCGAGGACGGCGATAAGAGACTCGATGTCAAAGGCTGACTCGCACGACTACTCTGAGGCTTACAGGATCATATCAAGCACAAAGACCAGCCTGAGGGACAAGATCTCGAAGTACGACGGAGTGAAGGAGAAGATACACAGGTCGGAGGAATTGCTGTCAGAAGCTGCGAAGACCAGGGCGGATGTAGGGCCGATGCTCAGGAAGCTGGACAGCGCGAAGAACGCCTTCGCGAGCGGCGACCTTATTGACGCAGACAGGATGTTGGACAGTATCCTCGCCGAGACGGAAAAGAACCTGGCAATGTACCTAGCCGCGAAGTTCATACTCACGTCCAAGGAAAACATCGAGCTCGCGCAGCTGCACGGCATACAGACAGAGCCAGTCCAAGCCCTGATGTCCCAGGCCAAGGAACTGATGAAGAAGAAGAACTACGAGGGTGCACTAGCAGCTGCGAAGGCGTGTGACGAGAGCGTACGAAAGACGATTTCCAGCTCAATCGCGGACATGGTCAAGAATCTCCAGAGACTTCTGACGGACGCCAAGAACGTAGGTGTCGACACTTTGGGACCGGAGAAACTGACCGAGAGGGCGTCCGAGCTAGCAAGGAATGGCGACTACCTAGAGGCCCTGAAGTGCATCGAGTCAGCAAGAGACGACATAGATCATGTAAAGAACCTCAGCTCCCAGGCCGCGGTTGAGATCAGGGTCGCCAGGGGCAATCTCAAGGATGCGGAGATGCTCGACCTCGAGGCGGGGCAGTCGCGCGAGCTTCTTGAGCAATCAATCGAAGCGCTCACGAGGCACCAGTACGCAATCGCGCTCGAGCTGGCCAGGAAATCATCTGAGGCATCCATCGAGACCTCCAAGAGCAGGATATGGGACACGCTCGGGAGGTTCAAGGGGCGTATTGAGAGAGCCGCCTCCGAAGGCGCTCCGATAGGAATGGCCGAGAGATGCGTCGCAGATGGTCTGCAGGCATTCAAAGACGGCAGGTACCAGGACTCCCTCAAACTCGCCATGAAGTGCGAGGCTGAGATGGAGAGGGCGGAGATGCAGCGCGAGATCAGCTCGAAAGCTGTTGAAATGGCCAAGAGGAAGATGGAAGAGGCGCGCACGGAGGGCATCGAGAGCGAGAGGCTCAGGGCCCTCGTTCAGAAATCGAGCAAGCTCCTCGCTGAGGGCAAGTTCTCCGAGGCACTATCCGCCGCAATCGATAGCGGAGACGAGCTCCAGAATCTTATGGAGGGAGTGGACAGCGCCAGGATTGAGATGAGCGCGGTCAGGGAACAGATCGAGCGGCTGAAGAAGGTGAACATCAACACCGCTGAGTGCGACGAGATTCTCGACATGGCACAGGAGTACATTTCATCCCATGATTTCGTTAAGTGCAGGGAGGCTCTGAGGCGCTGCTCTGCCAAGGCTGCCTCGCTGTTCGAGGGTTCAGTTAGCGAGGTCATGGACATCAACAGGAAGACCATCGCTCGGGCCAAGCAGATGGGCATAAACACGAAGCCGTGCGAGGATCTGATGGAGGTTGCGAAGACATCTTTCTCGGAGAAGCTCTGGGACTTCGCATACCAGCAAGCTGAGGCCGCGAAGAGGGCGTGCATGGAGCTGATGAGCAAGAAGATGTCCAACCTCATCGACGACATCAGGGGCAGGACTCAGGCGCTGGGGAGGATGGGGGCCGCGGCGAGGCCCATCGAAGACATGATTGACGAGGCCGTCAGGGCGGACGAGGAAGGCGACTCTGCCCTGGCCTTCCAGACAATAATGAACGCGGATCAGAAGATACTCGCGATCGAGGATGCGCACAAGAAGTATCTGGACATATCGTTGGCCGCAGAGAGCGCCATAGAAACGCTGAACAGATTCGGCATATCGACAAAGGAAGCGGAGAGGCTTCTTGCACTCGCAGACATCGAGAAGGAGAAGGACTACGACTCCGCGATCGAGTTCGTTGCCGAGGCGCTTGACACCGCCAAGACCATGATGGAATCATATTCCCCTGACATCACAGGAACGATTTCGGCACCTGGCCTGCAGGCAGAAAAGGAGGGCGAGATCAAGCTAGTGCTGAGGAATGCTGGCCGGGTACTTGCCAAGGACCTCAGAATAGACCTGGCAGGGGAATTCAGTGTGGTATCTGTCTCGCAACTGAACGTCCTGAGGCCCGGGACGGAGGAGACTGTGACCGCGCGCATAGTTCCGAAGAACGACGGGGATCTGACGGCAAGAGCTACGATCTCTACGAAGAGACACCTGGACGGGAGAACTCAGTCATTCGACATTGAGGATGTCGTCCACGTGTTCAAGGCCGGCCCTCCATTCAAGATAGACAGGGCTACGGGACCGGCTAAGTGTGCTGCGTGCCAGGGACGGATAAAGCCGGGATTCGACATAGTCAGCTGCAAGTGCGGCAACCAGACTCACCTCACTTGCGCGAAGAGAATCGGACAGTGCCCGGTCTGCGCCCAGAAGTACAGCTTCTAAGCGGACCCGCCAACTCTGGCTTCTGAGATCCTCAAAGGAGGAGTTAGCACGCCGAACGCATTTGTGCGTTTCTTCCCGACCATGTCAATCCTTTTGAACATTTCCAGAAGGCCAATCCCGACGGTCGATTGGCGTATCGAAGGGCCAACCTCTCCATTCCTCACCGAGTAGCTCTCCATCATAAGCCCGGAGAACTCACCGGTTGCCAGATTTGGGTAGTCGAAGGTCATCCGGAGGTACACGCCATTCTTGGTCTCCTCGATCATCTCCTCCAGGCTCGAATCGCCCTTGCCAATGACCATGTTCGATGTGGATATTGACGGAGGATGTCTGTAGCTCCAGACTGACCCGCCCCTAGAGGAGTTGCCCGTGCTCGCGATTCCGTCTTTTCCAGCGGAATAACTGTCGTAGAGATACGACCTCAGGACTCCGTGATCGACCACGACCCGCTTCCTGGAGGGGACTCCCTCTCCGTCGAACGATCTGCTCCCTGTGGCCCACTCAAGAGTTGGGTCGTCAATGACGGAGAATGCCTCAGCGCCGATGGTTTTTCCGCAAGAATCCGCGAGGTAGCTCCGTTTTCTCTGAACACTGTCGGCATTTGCACCTCCCCCTATGGCCGTGGAGAACACGAAACCGATGGCCATCGGATCGAGGATGAGAGCATAGTCCCCGGTCTCGATCTTAGTCTGCTTCAATCCCTTGATGGCGTGCTCTCTCGCGGTTCTGCCGACCATGTCGATCATGCTCCTATCCAGCTTCCTGCTTGAGCCGGCATCATAGCCAGAGAACATCACTGCGCCAGAAGTCGCGACGACCTCGGATACAACATCTAGGGAGCTCATCTTCTGGGACGAGCAGAAGCCGTTGCTGTTCGCAAGCGCGACCTCCCCAAGCGCGAAACCCACGCTCGCATTGACCGAGCTGACTCTCCGGTCAGTGCCAGCGGCATCGGCGACTTCCATCACCATAGCAACAGCATCGTCGGGCTCCAGCAGCCTGATTCTGCTGTCGAATAGACCATCTACTCTTCGAACCTTCGACTTCTCGGGAAGGTCTTTGAAGTCTGGGTCCTTCGTTCCGGCCTTCGCCATGGTCACGGCATAGGCCACCGCCTTTCCGACCGATGAGGGGTTGTGGCCCGTGCAGTAGGCGAATCCAGGGCTTCCCCGAACGAAAGCCCGGATGGCAACGCCAGGATCTGTGATCACGCTAGCCTGCTTGATCGACCCCTTCTCAATCTCCGCCGAGATGAACTTGGAGTCCGCTACGAGGACATCGCAATGCGATACCCCAAGCTTGATTGCGCGCGCAACAGCCCGAGAAGCCGTTTCTTCAATATCAGTCATGTTCACCGCCCCTAGGCGAGTCCTCCTACCACGACGTCCGACACAGATATGTGCGGTCCTCCATCTGTCGTCCTAGCCTCCTGCCCATTCTTGCCGCAGTAGCCAGGGTCGACCAGCCTGAAATCGTCAGCGACGCATTTCACGTTCATGAGCACCTGCAGTATCTCGCCGGAAAGAGAAGCGTCTCTGAACCGGCGTCCTATCTCACCCTTCCTAATCTCGTACGCCTCGTCGCACTTGAACATGAACTGGCCTTTCGCGGGCTCAACGTAGCCGTACTGGCTCCCCTGGATCAGGAGCCCGTCCTTCGTCTCCTCGATGATCTCGTCCTTCTTCCACTCGCCGCCTCCAATGTAAGTGTTGCTCATCCTGATGATTGGAGTGTTGAAAAACGCCTGCGCCCTAGCGGACCCATTCGACTGGAGGTTCATCCGGCTGCCGGTCTCGAGGTTGTGCATGTAGCCTTTCAGGATTCCGTCCTGGATAAGGACGTGTCTCCTGGCTTTGACTCCTTCCCAATCGTAGGAGAAGTATCCGAAGGTGCTCTTGACGGTCGGATCGTCGATCAGAGACACCTGCTCATCGGCAACCTTCTCTCCCACCTTGCCTATTAGCACAGATGCGCCAGCAAGGATGGCGTCAGCCTCGCAGGCGTGTCCAAACGCCTCGTGGGCCAGAAGCCCAGTCATCTTGTTGTCCAATACAACTGTGAATTTTCCAGCGGGAACCGGCTTTGAGTCCAACAACCTCATCGCCATGTCTGCTGCTGTCTTGCCCAGGGCCTGGGAGTCACTCTGGCGGATGAGTTCGTACCCCCCAACGTTCCCCACAGCGGAATGTCCCCTCTGCATCACACCTTCTGCCTTGGACCATGCGGAACAGGCCGCCAAGGTCCATGTCTCTCTCGTGCTTACGCGAGTGCCAAAGGAGTTTGCCACAACCCACTCGCCTTCGAAATCATCATACCGAGCGTTCGTGCTGACAATCCTATCGTCAAGTCTCTTCATTGACCTGTCCTGTGCGAGGGCGTAGGCAAGCTTCTCCTCCACAGGGACATCGCTCGGGCGCTCCCTACACGCATATTTCTCGGACCTAGTTACCGCTTTGCCGGACTCCATCTTGAACTTAATCTTGACTTTCGACCTAGCTGCCTTGGCCATCTTGCAGGCTGAAGCCGCGGCGGACCTGACTGATGCCTGGCTGAGGTCGTTCGTCACTGCGAATCCCCAGGCACCACCTACAAACGCCCGAATGCCAGCACCCGACTCGATCTGCGCGGTGACGGTCTTCGTCTTCCCGTCCATTACGACTATGTTGGTGCCGGACACGGATTCGATCCTTATGTCCGCGAACTCCGCTCCCATTCTAAGGGCGTGATCCACTGCCTTTGCTGCTAAGTCTTCCACGGCTTGCCCCCCGGAAGAATCTGAAACGCATCCCTCAAGTTGAAGGTATCGTTATCACAGGGTCCTCTGGAAGTTGCTCATCTTCTCGACTGAGTGAAGGAAGACGCCCTTCGAGATCATCTCTGCGATCTTGTCTATGTCCCAAGACATCGGCCTGTCCTCCTCTAGCCTTGGCACCTCGGACCTTAGTGCTGACTTCACGCCCTCTATCACGGGGCTGGAGGTGGCCGAAATGAAATCGAGGCCCTGCGCGGCCACAAGAAACTCGATCGCCAACACCCTGTTGACGTTCTCGACTATCTTCCTTGCCTTCCACCCGGCTATCGTGCCCATGCTGTTGTGATCCTCCTGATTCGCGCTGGTGGGTATGGAGTCGGCAGACGCGGGATGGACGAGGATCTTGTTTTCCGAGACAATTGAGGCGGCGACGTATTGCGGCACCATCATTCCCGAGCTCACGCCTCCGTGTCTTGTCAGGAATGACGGCAGCCCGCTGAGCTTGTGATCGACGAGCCTTGCCACTCTCCTCTCCGAGAAGCTGCCCAGCTCGTGGACCGCGAGGCCGAGGAAGTCCATCGCCAACGCGACGGGCTGCCCGTGGAAGTTGCCCCCGGAAACGACCGTTCCATCCTCAGGGAAGAAGAGGGGGTTGTCAGTGGCTGAGTTGATCTCTACGTTGACGACATCTCCAGCATACCATATCGCCTCTATGCTGGCCCCGATGACCTGCGGGATGCAACGAAGCGTGTACGCGTCCTGGACCTTGGAGCAGTGCTTGTGTGACAGCAATATCTCACTGCCCTGCAGGAGGGACAACATGTTCTTGGATACTCTCAGCTGACCGGAGTGAGGCCTCACCTGCGAAATCCTCATGTCGAACGCGCTAGAAGTCCCTTTGAGAGCTTCGAGGGACATCGCCGCTGCTAGCTGAGCGTGGTCAGCGATCGTGGCGGCGTCCACAACCGCGAGCGAGCCAAGTGCGGTCATGGCTTGAGTGCCGTTGACGATCGACAACGCTTCCTTGGGGGCGAGAGCCAAAGGCGCGACGCCCTTCCTTCCGAGTGCCTTTGCAGCATTTTCCATCCCGCTGCCAGAATCCGCCTCGCCCTCACCAATCATAGCGAGCCCCAGGTGCGCGAGCATGGTGAGATCCCCGCTGGACCCCACCGACCCCTGCCTAGGTATTCTCGGGTGGACTCCCGAGTTGAGCATCTCCAGGAGCTTATCCACCACATCCGGCCTGATACCGGAATACCCTTTCGCGAGGGCGTTGGCTCTCAGCAGCATCATCGCCCGGACCACTTCGGTCGGGTAGCTCTCGCCAACACCGCATGCGTGGCTTCGGAGGAGGTTGATCTGGAGCGATTTCAGATCCTCATGCGGGATCTTCACATCCACGAGGTCTCCTACGCCCGTGTTGACCCCGTATATCGTCGCGCCGCTCTCAACGAGCCTTTCCAACGCAGATCTCGAGCTCTCCAGGCGTTTCCTGGCTTCTTCGCCAAGCGCGGTTTTGGCTCCCTCTCTCGCGACCCTCACAACGCTCCAGATTGTGAGCGTTCCCCCATCCACGACGACTCGGTCGTCTGCTCCGCTGTCCGATCCGTGCATCTGAAGCCCGCCAGCTAGTGTCCGCCGGAGAATCCGCCTGTGCGTATCTTAACTTAGCGGCTCATTGGGGCGTCTGAGGCAAAGGCACGAACTTGTACCCGTAGTGGATCACGCCCGAAGGGCCCTCCTCGCTCAGTTTTCTGAGCGTCGCCCTAACGCGCGTCCCAATCTTGATGTCTGCGGGGTCACAGTCGATCAACTGACCCGTGATTCTAGCCCCCTCGTCCATCTCCACCATGGCCACTATGTATGGCCTCTGCATCGAGAGCTCCTCGAGGCCCTCATAGACCTCAGAGAAAGAGAACACGGTGCCAATTCCTTTGAGCTGGACGGTCTCGATCTTTCCTACGCTCTTTCTGTGGCAGACAGGGCACATCTCCCTCCATGGGAAGTATGTCTTACCGCAGCTGTTGCACTTGAACCCCTCGAGATTGTACCTGCTGGGGTTCTCCCGCCAGAACCTGGGAGCAGTGGCCATGTCAGATCCTCCTGAATACGTGGACAACGGCCGTTGCCCCCGTGCCGCCTACGTTATGCGTGAGGCCGATCTCCGCATCCTTGACCTGTCTCTTGCCAGCCGTCCCGCGGAGTTGAGCGACTATCTCGACTGCCTGTGCAAGGCCTGTCGCCCCGATGGGATCGCCCCTCGCCTTCAGGCCGCCCGAGGAGTTAACTACCACATCGCCTTCCAGGCCAGTGCGACCATCCTCAGTCGCCTTGCCTCCCTCTCCCTTCTTGAAGAATCCCAGGTCCTCGATGGCGACTATCTCGCTTATTGTGAAGTTGTCGTGCACCTCAGCGATATCGATGTCCTTCTGCTCGACCCCAGCCATCTTGAAGGCGCGCGCAGCCGCTGCCTTTGTGGCCTCCATGGTGCATATGTCCCTCCTGTGATGGAGCGCGAGCGAATCGCTCGCCTGGCCGGATCCGATGATTTCTACTGCGTTGTCAGTGTACCTCTTCGCGTGATCTAGAGGACAAAGGACGACCGCGGCCGCTCCGTCTGAGCTGGGCGCGCAGTCGAACACCCTCAGAGGGGATGCCACCAGAGGGGAGCCGAGGACCGTCTCCCTGGTGATGGCCCTCTGGAACTGCGCCTTCGGGTTAAGAGAGCCATGCTTGTGGTTCTTCACCGCGACATCGGCTATCTGCTCCCGAGTTGTACCGTGCTCGTGCATGTGCCTCTGAGCGATCAGGGCATGCAGACTAGCGAAAGTCGCCCCTAGCTCCGTCTCCCACTCCTGATCCGCAGCCGCCGACTGGATGAGGGACGACTCGACATCGCTCACGTCCGTCATCTTCTCGGCCCCGCCAACCACAACTATATCGTGGAGGCCCGAGGCCACCGCCATGAAGCCTTGCCTGAGCGCGAGCCCTCCAGAGGCGCCTGCAGCCTCGACCCTGGTCGCCGGGACATGATCCCTGGCGAGGCCCGAATAGTCTGCGATCAACGCGCCTATGTGCTCTTGCTCGATGAACCGTCCCGCGGACATGTTCCCCACGAACAGGGCATCGATCATATCCGCGGAGACCTTCGCGTCGGCAACAGCCGCGAGGCCCGCCCTGATCCCTATGTCCCTGAAGGAATAGTCCCAGAGCTCGCCGAACTCGGTATCGCCCACTCCGATGACCGCAACTCTCCTCATATTCACTCACTCCCCAGGGTTATCTTGCCCCTGAATTTCGCGTAGGTGGCGTAGTCGAGATACTTTGGGGAGGAGATGAGCTGCTTCACCGTGGGCGCTCGGTCCCTCTTGTAGCTCGAGATCTCGTTCTCGACCGTGATCGAGAAGGCGTCGGAGCCAGCACCCGAACCGTAAGCAACAGCGAATATCCTCTCCCCGGGCTTCGCCTCGTCGAGTATGGCCGCAAGGCCCAACGGGACCGCGCCCGAATAAGTGTTGCCGATTTGAGGCACAATGAACCCGGTTCTTGTCTGCTCCTCCGAGAAGCCCAGCTGTTTCGCAACTCTGGTCGGGAACTTGCCATTGGGCTGGTGAAATACAGCGTGGTCGTAGTCCTTCGGGGTTGTACCCATCCTCTCCATCAGCCCTTTCGCGCCGTTCATTATGTGCTTGAAGTAGGCTGGCTCCCCAGTGAACCTGCCGCCGTGACGTGGATACATCTCGCCCTCCCGTCTCCAGAAATCAGGCGTGTCAGTCGTGTAGGAGTAGGTCTTCTCGATTGATGCGATAATCTTCTCCGACCCTATCAGGAACGCAGCTCCGCCCGCCGATGCAGAGTACTCGAGCGCGTCCCCGGGAGCACCCTGGGACGTGTCGGCGCCGATCGCGACCGCGTATTTGACGAGCTCCGAGCCCACGAGCCCCATGCATGTCTGGATGGCCGCGGTTCCGGCCTTGCAGGCAAACTCGAAGTCCGCGACTGTAAGATGCGGCGCGGCGTCAATCGCCTCCGCGACAATAGTGCCAGTCGGCTTGACCGCATATGGGTGCGACTCCGAACCGACGTAGAGTGCACCTATGTCCTTGGGGCTCACGTCGCACCTCTTCATCATGTTCCTCGCCGCCTCGACGGATATAGTAATCGTGTCCTCGTCTGGCGAAGGAACCGACTTGCTCTGTATCATCAGTCCTTTTGCCATTGCCTTCCCATCCACGCCCCAGACCTTGCCAATCTCTTCAGGCGTGATCCTATAGCGCGGAATGTATGCTCCGTAGCTAACGATTCCGACCTTCATCAAGTTCTCACCATCAGATCAACCGAGAGACTGAAGCTTCTCAATGATGTCCGCCACCGACAAGTCGGTCCTGACCAGAGGGATCCCCTCCAGCTCCGCGAGCCGAATGGCCAGCTCATCCACCTGCTCGGGCTTCTGATAGACCACCAATGCGGGCTTCAGCGGGTGCGCCCTGATCGCAATCATGGGCGACCTGCCGAACCTCACCCCGGTGAACACCAGAGCTCTTTGACTGCTCCAGCCGTAAATCTTCAGATAATCGAATGAACTCAGGGATGTTATGGCACGAACACTGTCGATGATGGTGTATCCGTGTATGTGCTTGTCCAGAGATATCGCAGGTGTGAGATTGTCACCCTGGATCTTCCCCACGAGATCGGATGCGAGAACCTCGACCGCGAACTCCTTGATCGAGATTATGGAATCGGTCTTTGCGGCAAGGGAGTATTGCTTCAGCACCTGCCCGCCGGTCTTCTCGTCGATCTCTAAGAAAGCATCGACGATCTTTCTCACGGTCGCGATGCCGGGAGACTTCCTGCGACCCGCTTCGTAGTCGCTGATGACCGATGGGGACACTCCGAGATGCTTCGAAAGTTCCTGTTGAGAGATCTTGAACTGCTCTCTCCACTTCCTGATGGTCTTCCCCGGTTCCTGAGAGAGACAAATCTCACCAGCTATCTTCTCTCTAACCTGGTCCCGCATGATTTAGAGAGCCTATTGTTTCTATAAATAGTTTGTCGTACTGTATTTACGGCAAAAGCCGTATAGCGCTGGCTCGGGTGGTTTGCTCCATAAAGCAATCAGAGAAAGTGGGTCCGAGGCGGGCGCTTCCGCCCTAGACCTGCGTGCTTGCAGCTCGCTTCGGAATAGCGCGTGAGCGAGCTCCCTAGGCGTGCCAAGAGAAGGCTCAACTGCAGTAGGGTTCTGTTGCACTAGCGGGTGATGACAGTCAGGTCACACCCCCGGAATGCAACTCGTTCCATTCGGCTCCGACCGTGCGCCCCTCTCGGGGTCGTATAGGGTCATCATCACGTCATGCTGGAACGCGCCGGGGTCGAACCGTAGACCCCCTGCCACCCCCA
>Ga0214474_1000035_pt1 | contig 78468 bp, 82 predicted proteins | sample RVTome_2_FD_187335 | JGI IMG/M metagenome (GOLD analysis project Ga0214474, IMG submission 187335) | Soil microbial communities from uranium-contaminated site in the Upper Colorado River Basin, Wyoming, United States - RVT95D214 HiSeq ... | reverse complement strand
GATGGAATATCTCATCTGGTATAATACCGACAGACCACACCGGGGAATTGGCAAGATTCCCCCAATGCGCTATTATCTGAATAAATTTATTCCTCCCGTTCAGTCCAATATGTTATGGACGCTTACATAATGTTGACTCACATATGACTAAATAATATAATATAGAAACATTTTATATTAGAGGTTGATCATGCCGAGAAACATTCGTACATATTCCCGAAACGGTAAACTGGTACAAGAACGCAGAAACCACATTGTGAATCACGCACTGAGACTATTCCTTGCCAAAGGTTATGACAGGACTACAATACGTGAACTGGCTGAATCCTGTGGAATGACCGAGGGCGCCATTTACAGGTATATCGGCTCTAAGGACGATATTTTACATCTTTTACTTCTTGATACAAAAGTCAATTTCATTGTTGACTTCCTGGAAAGCCTAGGTAGCGTGAACACGCTCGATGCTCTGAAGGAATGTATCCAGATATATTATAAGTGGTGTAATGATGCAGCTGACAAGAATATATTCTACAACCGCGAAATCATCAATTTCTCTGAGGCGGACCGACAGGTGCTATTAAAATCTCAATCAGATTATATCCATTTCTTCGAAAACCTGATTAAAAAAGGAGTAACCGAAGGGATCTTTAAAGCCAAGAATCCCCTTTTGATTGCACATAATATCGTGATGCAGGGTTTTGATTGGGGCTTGAGAAGGTGGTTCCTGAGAAGCTTCTTTACCCTGGAAAATTATACTCAACTACAAATAGAGCTGTTATTTAGCCATTTAGGTATTGTCAGTAAGGTTGCGTAGAAAGTGAATACAACCCAAAAACAAAATACCGAGTAGAAGGGGAAAAGAGAAGTGTGCTTGTTCTAGCTGTCCTACGAAACCACTGCTCTATCACTGAGCTACGCTGGCATCTAATCAAAAGTATAGCAGATTTTGACTGCCTGTTATTACCTGAGAGTTTCATGGAATTACGCCAAAGTGCTCATTTGATTACCCCTCTACCTTGTGCTACTATAAATTCGTCAGGCACTATTAAAAGCCCGAGGGAGTCCAGTAAGGACTCCTCTTTTGTAAACCGACGGGCTATCTTATTATTCTCTAACCAGTGCCCAGGAAGATACCATGCAGGTCGAGGAAGAACTTACCCGGTTTTCACCCGAAAAGGACATGTTTCTCACTGTCGGAGTTTTTGACGGTGTGCATCTCGGGCATAGATACCTGATCTCAAACCTCGTTTCCCGCGCAAAACAGCAGGGCTTGCTTAGTGGTGTCGTTACTTTCAAGCAACACCCCCGTGAATTACTCTCTCCTCATTCGCGACCCTCTTATCTGACGACTCTCGCCGAAAGAGAACAGCTTTTAAAGCGTGAAGGTGTTGATATGGTTATCTCGCTCTCTTTTACGAGAGAACTGGCAGACCTGACTGCCCTGGAGTTTGTCAGTCTACTGAAGAAATACCTGCGACTACGCGGATTAGTAATCGGTCCCGACTTTGCTCTGGGTAAAAACCGCGAGGGTAATATCACTACTCTGACCGCTCTGGGAAGCGAAATGGGCTTTACTGTCCATGCCGTTCAACCCAAGAAGATGGACGGTGAAGTTGCCAGCAGTACTGCCATCAGGAATGCTCTTGCAGATGGGAATATGCAGAAAGTGACCAGATTATTTGGTCATCCTTTTAGCCTGCAAGGCCAAGTCACAACTGGAGAACACCGCGGCGCCGGCATGGGTTTTCCAACAGCAAACATAGACGTCGATGCACGACAAGCACTACCACCTGATGGCGTCTATGCCACCTGGGCATATGTTGAAGGCAAGAAGTACCAATCTATGACGAATATCGGGAGGCGCCCTACTTTCGGTGCGCACAATAAACGCACCGTCGAGGTTTACATTCTGAGTTACGATCAGGAAATTTATGGTAAAGACCTGAAGATTGAACTTGTGGAACGTCTACGCGGTGAAAAGAAATTTGAAAATATTGAGGCGCTAAAACAGCAAATTGCCGAAGATGTGAAACATGGTCGGGAAATACTGGACGTGACGGAGAAAAAACAACATGTCTGATATTAAAACGACCTTCTCTGACAAAGAATTGAAACATCTTCTGAAGCGGGGTGTCTCAGAGGTAATTGTAGAACAGGAGCTGATCCAGCTACTCAAGTCTGGTAGGAAACTCCGTCTAAAAGAAGGGTTCGATCCCAGCACCACAGATATCCACCTCGGACATATGGTCGGTTTGCGTAAACTACGCCAGTTCCAGGACATAGGACATCAGGTTGTTCTCATTGTCGGCGATTGGACAGCACAGATTGGTGACCCATCCGGCGTGTCGATCACCCGCCCTATGCTCACTGCAGAACAAGTCAAAGCCAACGCTGAAACCTACATGCGGCAGTTTTTTAAAATAGTTGATCGCAGTAAAACTGAAGTCAGATGGCAGAGCGAATGGTTCGGTAAATTCTCGCTCACGGATGTCATACGTCTCACCAGTAAGTTCACGGTAGCGCAGATGCTTCAACGGGAGGATTTCAGTAACCGGTTCTCTGCTAGTAAACCCATCGCTGTCACCGAACTTCTCTATCCGATGTTACAGGCGTATGATTCCGTTGAGGTACAGGCAGATGTAGAATTCGGGGGACAGGATCAGAAATTCAATTTCCTCGTCGGACGTGAGCTACAGACAATGGTGGGGCAGAAACCCCAACAATGTTTCATGACCCCATTGCTCGTGGGTACAGATGGCATACAGAAAATGAGCAAAAGTCTAGGAAATTACATCGGCATCGATGAACCACCAAATGAGATCTACGGTAAGGTAATGTCGCTTGCTGATAATATGATTATCCAGTATTTTGATTTACTTACAGATGTCACGGAAGGAGAAATTGCCGAGTTCAATCAGGAACTTGCTGGTAGCAAAATCAATCCGATGAACCTGAAAAAACGTTTGGCTCGTGAGCTCGTGGCACAATTACATAGTCAGTCTGCGGCCGAGCAGGCTGATGAACATTTTATCAGAGTCTTCCAGAAGAAAGAACTGCCAGATGAGGTGCAGGAAATCCGTGTCAGTGCCGGAGAAGATCTGCGGGATGTACTGGTCAGAGCTGGTATAGTCAAAAGTAAGAGTGAAGTCAATCGTCTCATCCAACAAGGTGCAATAAGTGTAAATGGTGCCAAACTGGAGAGCGCCGCAGTTGATTATAAAAATGGTAATATTATTAAAGTAGGCAAACACCGCTTCATCAAAGTACTGATAAAAGAGGGGAAATAAGTTAAAGGGGAGGTATCACTACTTCCATGACACTTCCCTGCTGCTTTTACGAAACTATCTAAGGTTTAGACAGCATCATGACGCTTCCATGTCTATTATGCCGAAAATAAAACTTCAGTTAGACTTGTGGAATCGGTCCATAAAGTCAACTGTCTTCTGGATATCCCCAAGAGAAACCGCATTATAAATCGAGATGCGTATGCCGCCTACGGAGCGATGCCCCTTGAGGCCTACCAGACCTTCTTTCTTGGTCTCGGCGACGAACTTATTCTCGAGGTCTTCAGTGGGCAATCGCATGGTGACATTCATCCCGCTCCGGCTGGACTTTTCAGCATTGCCTTTATAGAAATCAGGTGCAGCATCGATAGCGCCGTACAGCAAATCCTTCTTGGCGTTGTTGGTCTTCTCGATTCCTGCCAGACCGCCTTTGCTTTTTATCCACTCCAATACCAGCTTCATGATATATACCGCGAAGACCGCGGGAGTGTTGTACAATGATTTGCTGTCCGCGTGGGTCTGGTAGCTTAAAATTGCCGGGAGGCCTTTTTTAGCCTTCGCCAGGAAATCTTTGCGAATGACCACTAGCGTTACGCCCGCTGGACCGAGGTTCTTCTGTGCCCCGGCATAGAAGAGAGAGAACTTCTTGAAATCCAGTTGGCGCGAGGCGATATCTGAAGACATATCGGCTACCAGTGGGACACTGCCGGTATCCGGAAATTCATGGAACTGGGTGCCTTCAATAGTGTTGTTTGAGCACATGTGGAGGTACGCAACATTATCCGGATACTTTATCTCGCTCATTTTCGGTACCCGGCGGTACTTTTCCTCTTTTGAGGAGAATGCCACATGTGCCCTGGCTACTGTCTGGCATTCTTTTAGAGCTTTGCTGGCAAATTCACCGGTGTCGACATAAGCTGCCGTCTGTCCGACGTCAACAAAATTCATCGGTACCAGGGCGAACTGGGTGGATGCGCCGCCCCCCATGAATAACACCTGGTAATCGGGGCTGAGACCAAGTACTTCACGCACAAGTGCGATAGCCTGGTCATTGACGGCTTCGAATTCCTTCTCACGATGGGAGCTCTCCAGGATTGACATTCCGGTGCCCTGGTAATCAAGTAGTTCTTCCTGTACCTTCTTGAGTACTTCCAGTGGTAAGGCTGCCGGGCCGGGATTAAAATTAACAACTCTTTTTACCATTCGTTCCCTCACATTTATTTGTAGATTTCTCTCGGTACTTCCTGATAAATAACAAGTTTGATTAAACAGCACCACCTATGTAACATCAACCTGGTCGGAAACTCATTAACCATTAGACTATCTCGTTATTTAACTCCCTTTGTTGTTTTGCTTCTAAGCTTCTTTGCAGGCTAGGTACAGATTAGTAAATAATTTCTCCAGTTTGTCCTCCGCTGTCGACGCAAAGGCAATCCGGAGTAAATTTTTCTCACTAAAGCAAATTACGCCAGTGCTATACTTGTTCAATAATATTTCCCAAACTTTATCCGCGTTCGATTTCTTACACTTTACACACATGAAATATCCCGAGTTAAAAGGAAGGGCTTCGAAATACTCCCTGTACTCAGGGTGTGCTTCCAGAACTTGTTTGACTCTCCGGTACCTTTTTCCAATTTCTGACTTGTTTCTCTGTTTTTCTTTATCGTGGGTTTCGGAGTTTATTCCGTTAAGAAACAAAGATTGGGATACGATGGCAGAACTGGAGATATTCCCTCTAATAGAGCCAGCTGTCTTGTCTTCAAGAGCTTTATACATCTCCGGGGTGCCGTTCTTGATGCCATAAGTTACGAACGCTACCCGGAACCCCCAGGCATATTCTTCCTTTGTAATACCATCTACCTTTATTGCAAGAAGATTTTCGTGGCAGTTAGCTAACTTGGAAAACAGTGATTCGGTCATCACCCTGTCTTCAAAGACCAGACCGAAGTAAGAATCGTCCAGAATTATAACCAGCTTATTTCCTGAATTTGCAGCCTCTTTGAGAACGGCTGTTATCTTTTCTCCCTCTTCTGATGTTGGAGTATATCCGGATGGGTTGTTGGGAAAATTTAAGAGCACAATTTTTTTGCCAATAGGACCTTTATTAATTTCTGATTTAAATGAGTCAATGTCAAACGTTTGGTTTTTAAATAGATTAAAAAACCTTAGATTGGCATTGTAGGCATTTGTAAATACGAGGTCATAGTTCTCCCAATAGACGTCTGAGAGAATAATATCATCCGTATCTTCGACGAACATATAGCCAACGATGCTCAGTCCATTAGTGACTCCACTGGTAACTACTGGAGTACTGATTTCATGGATTCCCAGAGAAGGATTTTTTGCTTTTATTAGTGCTTTCCATTTATCGCGCAGTAATTTAATGCCTTCACTCGGGGCATAGGGGAAAGCATCTTTAGCATCGATCTTCAAAAGACCTGCAATACTGGGCAGTATCATAGGTCTTCCATCATCCTCGTAGGCAGTGCCTATAGTTGCATTGATACTTTTGTTTTTAGCTGCCGCGCTCTGTGCCAGGATTCCTTTCGCCGGCCAATAGATTGCCTTACCCTTTTTGGATAGCAACTCGTAGGCTGTTTTACTGTGACGTTTAATAATACGATTGAGCTCTTCCGCCTGTGGATTTAATGCCGTCATTAAACACTCCTTCTGTTATTGGTGTATTAACCTCACTATTATCGTGACTTTCTTTGTAATTTTAAGATTAAAAATTTTGACTTTAAGTTCCAATTTCAGTTATTTACTGCCTCTTTGACATATTATTATACTAATTTGTGCGAGTCAGTTCTAGCCAGCAGAAATCTTGCCGGCACCGGAGAAGCCCGGTTTAAAAAAAGCATACAATTAATCTTTGCCTTAAATGTGGAGAGGATTGAAGGATAACACAAACACCTATCAAGCACCATCAAGATAATTAAGTAAAAAGAACATTTCCAAAACTAGCTTTCAGATGTTAATATTATAAAAGTTGCTTGAAATGATATTGGACGGAAAAGCTTACAAAATTTGAGACAATGAATCTGAACAATATTGTTCAGGATTTTGGTATTAAGAATTAGAATTTTATTGTTTAGGTGAAAAAATGGTAATGAAAGTTCTAGCACTTGATGGTGTTTCTGAAGAAGGGATTGATTGTTTACATTCCTGTGCTCAGGTTGATGTGAAGACTAGTATAAAACCTGAGGAACTAATTAATATCATCAGTGAATATGAAGCACTCATCGTGCGTAGTCAAACTCAGGTCACAGATAAAGTAATAGAAGCCGGTAAAAAGTTGATGGTCATTGGAAGGGCAGGAGTTGGCATTGATAACATCAATGTCGACGCCGCTACCCAGCGCGGTATCATCGTCGTCAATGCGCCTACTGGTAACACTATCTCTGCCGCTGAACATACCATTGCATTAATGCTTTCGCTTGCCCGTCATATTCCACAAGCATACATTTCGCTCAAAGGCGGGAAATGGGATAGAAATAAATTCACGGGTTCAGAGGTACGGGGTAAAACGCTTGGTATTATCGGTCTGGGTAATATTGGTTCTGAGGTAGCGAGGCGTGCTCGTGGTATGGAGATGAAAATACTGGGTTTCGATCCTTTTATCTCCGCTGGCCGAGCTAGCCAGCTTCAGGTGAACATGGTGCCTTTTGAACAGTTACTCAGACAATCCGACTTCATCACTCTGCATATCCCTTTAAATACACAAACTAAAGAACTTATTGGCGAAAAAGAGATTGCAATGATGAAACCGACGGTGCGTATCATTAATTGCGCCCGGGGCGGTATCATTGATGAAGAATTACTAGCCAGGGTAGTTGCCGAAAAGAAAATTGGTGGTGCCGCTGTAGACGTCTTCACCAAAGAACCAATGACAGATAGTCCGCTTTTCAAGGTAGATGGTGTCATTGTCACACCGCATCTTGGAGCATCTACAGAGGAAGCTCAGGTCACTGCGGCACGGGATGTCGCCGAGCAGATTGTCGATGTCTTTAATGGCAAACCCGCCCGCTATGCAGTGAACATCGCGTTTGTTGGCGCTGAAACTTATGCTGTGCTGGCGCCCTTTATGAAGGCGGCTCAGGCGACCGGCCGTTTCCTCAGCCAGCTTGCTGAAGGTCAGGTTAAATCGATACGTATCCGTTATGAGGGTGAAATTGCCAACTACGATACTAGCATCCTCAAAGCATCTGTGCTCGGTGGAATGTTGGAAACTATCAGTGAAGAGCGTGTTAACCTGGTAAATGCCAATGTGATTGCAACACGGCGCGGTATGTCTGTGGTCGAGGAAAAGGTCCCGACCTGCGAGAACTACACTGCCCTTCTAACACTTACGGCTACTACCAGCAGTGGCACGACGACGGTTGCTGCTACTGTATTGCGTGGTGACCCACATATGGTGCGTGTCAACGATTACTGGATTGATGTGGTACCGACAGGCGGTTACTTCCTGTTCTCCGACCACCTCGACCGACCTGGCATCATAGGCGCTGTAGGTAATATCACTGGGAGTTCCAATATCAACATCCACTCAATGTCTGTAGGGCGACTCAAACCGAGGGGACAGGCACTCATGATTCTGGCGCTGGATGAACCACTTCCGGAAGATGTGCGCCGTAAGATACTGGCGATCCCGGATATTCATACTGCCAAACTGGTCAAGCTATAAATCAATACGGGGCTCGAAGATTTTGTCTTCGAGCCCCATCTTTTTTCACCAAATATCTGCAAGAAAAAGTTAGAATAGGTTAACGCGGTCTTTGTTTGGTATTAAAGGTTATTAGAATTAATAAACATTTCTAAACGTTCCCGACTAATTGATGTTGACCATAAGCGTTCGATGACCAGAAGTCAGTTCTCCAAGGTGATATTCCACATAAATCCAATATGTACCCGAGGGAAGATCTGCAGTCGTTTGTATTTTAAGGATCGAACGATATTCATTGCGTGGATATACGGTGAATTGAACTGGCTCAATGGTAACATTTAGCTCAGCGGGCATGGGCATTTCGATTGCTGTATCCTTACCTTCTACTCTCTTGAAAGTATAGATTAGATTATCTGGCCCATACTTGCCAGTTGAAAGTTTAATATTGACTGTTTGGCTTCCACCTGCGTCAAACCTGAGAGCCCGATCAGGTAAACCAAAGTTATCTGTGAGCGTAAGTATAATTGAATCGAGCGTTTCTTTAACAATGCCGATAAAGGTTGATAAATTTACGCCGTTGAAATCCAGCTTCTCCTCATAATACGAATTGTTGCTTCCTAAGACCCGGTTCATTGAATAGACCTTATCATCAGTTATCTTATATCGTCCCCATGGGCCGAAATTGTTGTACTCTCCTGATTCAGTAATGCTCAGAAAAAATACCCACTTCTCCCCGGCTTGTGGCGGGGGGTCTTCCACCATACCTTCAATCCAACCATCTGGACTAGCCAAAGCCATATGAGTGAGAACAATTTCTCTGTCTGCTTTACCTTTGAGTACCGTCTCTACTCTAAAAGCCGATCTGGCATCATAAATCATCCCATGCCCCCATTCAGTCGGTACCACCTCGATAATCCTGTCCACTGTTCCTACAACGATGAGATCTGCTAAGTTGCATAGCTCCTCCATATCCTCGTAGTTCGTTGCCCAACTGGCTAAGCTTGAAGTACCCTGAATAAAAGTGATATTGCGCGTTGAAACTTCTTCTGTGCTAATCAGACCTGGTATTACTCCGGTTCCCCAAAGTGTGCCAAGAGCCGTCAGCACCATAGTTACTGGTAAAGCGATGCGCCATAACAGAATATTTCTCCTCCAGTTCCACCAGGATAGACCGATTTCGTGACGTAATGCATAGGCGCCAACGCCGATTGGTATCAAAATTGTTAGAGTAATAATCCAGATGTGTTTGGCAGGGTAACTAAAAAGAAAGATGATATCAAGAACCAAAGCCGAAATGCATAGAACCACACCTGTAAGAGCTGACCAGCGACGGTCGGCTCTTTTTTTTATGGCTACTATTCCCATAATCAGCCCAAAGATGGGAAGGATTCCCATACCCAGGAACATGTCGGATTTTAATGTTGTCAGGGCATAAAGCCCGAAATACCATCCGATAATTCCGAGCAACATTGAGTAAACATCAGCCAGTGCCAGGGCAAATCTGTTTCTGAACGCCAGTCCTATCATTATTAAGGTACCTGCTAACAAAGCTGCCCAACCGATATCAGTTATAATTACATAGCCTAATGGAGGAGGAGACATAGGAGCACTAATTATCTCTGGAATTTCCATACCCCGATACTGGTCCGCCAGTAAACCTGCAATGATTGCCATGAGCACGACTATCACCAGACCATAACGTAACCATAGTCGTGGAGATTGGTTAAGTTCTCGATGAAATGCGTAAGTAACAAGAGACACCGGTGTAACAACTGTAACCATTGTCAGCCAGAGCTGCGGAATGGGATAACCAACAAACATGATTGCTTCCAGGACTAAAACAAGGAGACACAGAAGTAAACCTGTTATGGACAACCATCGGTTAACGTTTCGCCGAATGATGTATATTGCTCCCAGGATAACACCATAAGCAGAAATAATACCCATTACAATTAGAACTTCCGGATGTCCGATTAGTGATTCACGAATACCGATCCCAATTCCAATGAGGCCGAGTAATACAGGAACAATCCCTGCTATGAACATTTTAAAGATCTTGTTTACCAGAAGACGACCTAGCATAATGAGAAAAGCTGCTAATAAAGACAGGCTGATAACAAGGTTTAGTTTTTCCCAGGTTAACGGAGGTGGTGCTCCGACGCTACTGGATGTTTCTGGACTTTCCACTGGTACCGTCAGCACAACGGCAATGAAAGCCAAAATGGCAATTGTAGCAAGTACGGGGCGTAACCATTTCTGAAATTGCTTTTTATTGTTTTCAGTCTTGATTGTCGACATGATGGCGTATTTAAGGTCTGGAAAGGCTGCTGTTTCATTGAGAGATGTAATCTTTTGATTTACCATCCTGTAGCTATCAAGGGTTGCCCGGCAATCAACACATCCAGCCAGATGCTCTTCTACAAACTCTCTCTGAGTACGGGAAAGTTCGCCATCTGCATAAGCCGAAAGCAGTTCCTTCAAATCTCTGCACTTCATCTCACCTCACCTCCTTGATACGACTTCTGGAACGCCTCTTTCCCCCTCGCAACGCGCATACGTACGGCATCTTCTGAAATCCCAATGGTTGCTGCAATCTCCCGATATTTAAAGCCCTCTACTAAATGCAATACCAGGCAGATTCTTAGTTCCTCGGGTATTTTTACCAGGATCTCCTGTATTGCTGCGGTCTCAGCTGTGTCGGCAGTATTGTCTCTAGTTGGGATCTCTATTTCTCTTTTCAATCTGGAAAAAGGAATGAAGGATATTAGTCGTTTCCGGCGATAGTACTGGTAAGCATTGTTGGTCGCAATACGATAGAGCCAGGCTTTGAGGGATAGTTCGGAGTCTGTCTTCAGGATACTTTTATATGCGTGGATGAATGTGTCCTGCGTCAAGTCCTTTGCTAGTTCATAGTCTCCGGTAAGACGATAAAGATACCGCTGTATCGGTGACTGATAATGTTCGACAATACCAGTGAAGGCGTCGGTATTCCCTGAACGAACTTGAGCTATAACTAAAGCTTCTTCCAAAACCATCGCTCTTTAATCAGTATTTGCTTTTATCCCTTATATCTATTGAAATGCATGAGAAAGGCAAAACCGAACAAGATTACTGCAAATTCCTTTTAATATGCTTACTATCATGCGTATTAATTTTGCCACAAGTATAAATCTATACAAGGTTGTGAGGCAAAAATAGTTGGCACGCCACGAGACATTATTAAGCGGAAAGACGAGAGTTCAAACATCTACAATCACATCACTGGTAAATCGACAGTTTGTTTTCTTGCGTCAAATAAGCTAAATTATTTTATCAGTTTTGTTTGAATTTGGGAGGAAACACCGATGGCTTACGAAGATTTATTACTGGAAAAGAAAGAGCATATTGCTCTTGTTATCTTAAATGCCCCCCAGAAGCTTAATGCCCTGGGTCGTGCCATGACACAGAGTATCGCTAAAGTTGCAGAAGACCTCGCTAATGATGATGAGGTGAGGGTCGTGGTAGTAACTGGCGCCGGGCGTGGTTTCTGTAGCGGGGCGGATGTTTCTATGATGGCGCCCAGACCCGCTGGTAGTGGTGTAACTCCGTCTGGTGCAGCTCCAACTGGTGCCGGTTTTTCGCGCTTTAATGCATTACAATTCATGGGTTATCCTCATGCAGATGTGTTCCCGAAACTCAACAAGCCGGTTATCGCCGCAATCAATGGTCCCTGTGTCGGGGGTGGTCTGTCACTGGCACTGAGTTGCGATATCCGTATTGCATCGGATACAGCACGGTTCGGAGCTTCTCAAGTAGCGCGAGCGCTTGTACCTGACTATGGTATGACTATGTACCTGCCTTTAGTCATCGGAGTCTCCAACGCTTTTCGGTTGATGTACACTGCAGAGATTATTGGCGCGGCGGAAGCAAAAGAAATGGGAATCGTCAGTCAGGTAGTTCCTGCCGACAAGTTGATGGAAACAGTGATGGAATTAGCCAACCGTATTGCTGAGCAACCACCCTATTCCATAGAACTGACGAAGTTAATGGTGTGGAGAGGTATGCTTGACCAATTAGCACGTCAACTTGACCTCGAGACATGGGCGACTAGAATCTGTCTGGGGACGGAAGACCACAGGAACAGCGTAAGGGCATTCCTTAGCAGAGAACCAATACCCAAGTTTCAGGGAAAATAGACAATTAAATTCGAAGCAACAATTTCGAAATACGAAATTTATTAAGCGTATTTGTATCTGGATTGTTCGTGACAAGAAGATGAATCTGACCATAGCTAGACTTGGGTCGCAGGATGGAGCACGCGCTCAGGCTAACTGTGCGCTATTCTGGGATATGAATAGTGCGTCAGCGAATCTTGCGGCGTATCTGGCTGATCCCAACTGCATCCTCCTTATCGCTGAGGTTGATGGTGAACCAGCCGGGCAGATCGTCGGCCACATTCTAAAGCGATGGGATTCCAAGAGTCCGATGCTCTTTCTGTTCTCTATCGACGTTGTGGAATCCCATCGAAGCAAAGGCGTCGCACGTGGACTTATCAAGGAGTTCCTCCATATCGGGAAGTTAGCTGGGTGTGGGAGTTCGTTCGTGTTCACGAACCAATCCAACACCGCGGCTATGCAGATGTACCAAGCCCTTGGAGGAATCCGAACTAACGCAGACGATGTGATGTTTGAATGGGAGATGGATCACAAACAAGAACGTTCACGCGGCGACTAGGTACGCGCGAGCCGCTTGTAGTTATAGCGATAAAGCCGTCCGATATCCTTCGGTCATGGCTTCCCTGATTCCACGTGGTTGAGAAGAATCTCCGATGCGATAGAGCTCAAGTACTTTTCCCTCGAGGGCTTTGTAGAGGTCATCATTTGCTTTATATCCCACAGCAATGACGATGGTATCTACTGGGCGTATGGTTTTCCGTCCTTCACTACTAGAAACAATGACACTATCGGTTTTAACTTCCTCGCATTTCGTCTCAGTCAGGAGGGCTACCTGTTTTCCCCGCAGACCATCCATCAACCGACGTCTGGTCATCATTCCCATATCCCCCGCCATACGCGGCAATATTTCGATGATTATCGCTTTTTTACCCATATTAGCCAGGTAGTAACCGGTTTCACAGCCAACCTGTCCGCCTCCAAGGATTACCACGTTTTGTCCGACCTTGGCTTTACCTGATAAAACATCCTGGGCGAAGAGTGCGTTTCTGGTGTCCAAGCCCGGAATTTGAGGTATTACCGGACTTCCACCGATAGCAATTACTACCACATCTGGTTTTATATCTTTAATAAGTTCCCAGTTTGCTACAGTACCAAGCTTGATTTCCACACCAGTTTTTCTTGTCTGAAGGATCAGACTCTCGGTGAACGGTAAAATGTCGCTCTTGTTGGGAGGTAATGCAGCAACATTCAGGAGTCCGCCCAATTTTTGTTCTTTTTCAAATAATATGACCTTATGACCTCTGAGCGCGGCGACTCTGGCTGCCTCGAGACCAGCCGGACCACTGCCGACTACTACGACTGTCTTCACCTTACTGGCGGGCTGGATACGGTACTCTCTTTCTTTCCCTGCGGCTGGATTAATGGTACACATCGTTCCAGGCACTCTATTTGGTCGTCTGTCAATACACTCCATGCACCCGATGCATGGTCTGATGTCATTCAATCTATTCTCAATAGTCTTTTTTGGCAATTCAGGATCGGCAAGAAGCCGTCTGCCGAGAGCTATCAGGTCGGCTTTTCCGTCTTTCAAGGCTTGTTCTCCAGTTTCGAAATCCAGTCGACCAACAGCTATCACGGGTACCTTGGTTACCTTTTTAACCTCTACTGCCAATGGTAAGATCGCACCTGGTGTGTCTGATATCGGGGCTTTCGTCGCGAAGGAACCGGCACCATAAGCCGATACATGGATCGCCTCTGCACCAGCATCAACTAACATGGGCACGATACGTTTCGTTTCTTCGATGGTGACACCATTCGGCACGCCGTACTCAGCAGCATTCAAACGAATCCACACCGGGTACTCCAGACCCACAGCTTTTCTCACCGCCTGCAGAATTTCTATAGCGAAACGGGCTTTGTTTTCGGGAGTACCGCCATATTTATCAGTCCGGACATTTGAGGCTGAGGATAGGAATGAAGCAATGATATACTGGTGAGCACCATGCATTTCTACCCCATCAAGACCTGCCTCTTTAGCTCTTCTTGCCGCATCCGCATACCATTGGACCCTTTCCTGGATTTCATCAACAGTGAGTTCGTGGGGTGGTTTACCATTTATACCAATATTACGATGCAGACATATTACCGCCGATGGGCTTACCTGGACCGGTTGACCGTCCCACAATTCCGTGCCCGCATGCATTAACTGCACGGCGATCTTAGCATCATGTTTATGGACTGCCTCGGCAAGTTTTTTCCAACCCTCAATGTGGCGGTCGGTACCGAGGCAAAGCTGGTTACCAAAATTGCATTTTACACCGGGAGCACTGCCTTCCACGATAATCAGTCCTGTACCGCCCTGTGCCCGCGCTTCATAGTAGTCAATAGTCCGCTGGCTAACAAAGCCGCCGGGTTCGCCTAAACCGGTGCCCATGGGTGGCAATACGATTCGATTTTTTAACTGCATCCGTCCTAATTTAAATGGTTCGAACATCTTAGAATAGGCCTTGTTCATCGTGTGTACCCCCTTTTAATGTTAATCAATTAGTTATCAGTTAAGCGGTTTACCACCAAACCCGCTGGTGCCTTGGGATAGAAATAGGTCGATTTACGGGGCATTTTATCATTAGCATCAGCGACGGCTTTAATGAGTTCCGGTTTCACAGGTTTGAGGAAAAAAGCAAGCTGGTATTCCTGTTTTAGTACCCGATCCAAAGCATCCTGACGCTCGTAGCTGTAGCTGATTTTCGTCTCATCGGCGCCACCAATCCCCAAACCAAGTATTTTTTCCAGAATAATGTGGTCGATGATGCTTACGTCCAGCTTGCGGTACAGATCACTATGGAATAGGGGCATGGTTTGTCCGTCGATGCTGTGCTCTTTGAGTGTTAAAATACAGAGATGATCAGCGCCCGCCGTCATGCAGGAGAAGCGTACGGGACCAGTCTGTGCCATGAGTTTATCTGCTTTTTGCCAGATGTCCGGCTTGTCCAGAGGTAATTTTACGATGTTAAAGAATTCGGTCAAACGTGTTTCCAGAGTGTCGATGACCGACTTCTCTATACCGCGAATTAGGCGGTGGGGTGCCAGTATGATAAGACCCGGCTCGGTGAAGCTCACCAGCGTCATCATCACGAAGTTAAAGGCGTCGTCGGGTGTGGTGCCGGGAGTCGTGGCGGCTTTTTCGCGACGGTACGTAAGAGCGCTCGTATAGCGGTGGTGTCCGTCGGCGATATACAGGGGAAGGTCAACGAAGTGGGCTGAAATCCGCTTTATAACATCTGTGTTGGTTATTGCACGCACAACATGCCGTTCAGCATCGGGCATAGTCGCATTGATGACCGGCGTCAGTTCTTCCTGGCTTTCAAACAGGCTGGCGAGTCGCTTTCTCCTGTCCTCATACATCGCGAGTACGGGGCTGGTATTTACCTGTAACGCCCAGAGCAGGTTCAGGCGGTCGTCACGTGCCGCTCCTAAAATCCCCTCGTGCGGGCGGACAATGCGTGTTTCCCACTCCTCGAGCCGTACCCGTGCCATAATACCCCGCCGCCGCCATTCTTTCCCCTGATGCTGAAAGTAGTGGTCGTGCAGGTAGATAGCAGGCTTTCTCTCAGGGATGAGGACGCGTTGTGCCAGCCATTGCTGCAGAGTTGCCGCCGAACGGGTGTACTTATTATCGTTCGCGGTGTCCTGCGGGAGTGTTTTCGCGTCTTCCAGCCGGATGAAATTGTACTCACTGCGTTTATGCAATTCCTCATGGAATGCCGGCGAGATAATGTCATAGGGCGGGCAGATAACACTGGCAAAGTCCTTGACGAGCGACTTCTTATAGCGCAAACTACGGAACGGTTGGACATCAGCCACGTGATTTCTCCTGGATGTTGAGTACTAGACTAGTTTAATGGAAAAAGGGGATGGGGGCAAGCAAATAGTGCGATAATAGAACAAACTATCCATATTTCTTAGTTATCAAAAGGTAGATACCATTGGTAGTCTTTGTTCTTCTTTGCACTGTCGTTGGTTATATGTAATAATTACCGCAACGATGTTAGTATTGTGGAGATTAATATGAAACCTCTAATTTATGTAGCTGGTCCTCTTTTCTCACAAGCTGAACGAGAATTCTTAGAGAAATTGGTAAATATTTTGGCAAAGTCTGCTAATCTTGACCCGGTTGAGAACTTTTTCTTACCTCATCGAGATGGGGGGGAATTAGGCAAAGGACCAACGCGTAAACATATATTTAATTTGGATATAAACAAGATAAATTCTGCTAATGTTATTATTGCTCTTCTTGATGGGCAAGATTCTGATAGTGGCACGTGCATAGAACTTGGATATGCCTATGCCCTAAATAAAAAAATATTAGGTATACTAACCGACTTCAGATCATATTGCACCAATGACCATGAACCTCATAAGCCGAATCTTATGATATGGGGTGTATGTGAGAATGGTAATACCATATTCAATAACTTAGAATCACTTTCGTTTGCTTTTTCGGAATATATAAAAAATACTTCCAATTCGTTTCACTCGGGTGTGACTTCGTTGAGCAAATAAAACTAATATGACATATTTGGATTCTGTGGTCGAAACAGAACGGTGCTCATTATCACCGTATGCTAAAAAAAGCACCGAATCTAAGGGGAGAAAAAGTCATCTAACCTCAGATCCAAATCGGACCGAATTCGAAAGAGACGTCCATCGTGTTCTTCACTCGTGGCCATTTCGCCGATTGAGAAACAAAGCCCAAGTGTTTTACGCTCCGAAAAATGACCACATTTGCACGCGTCTCGAACATGCACTACACGTTGCATCAATATCTAAAACAATATGCAAACATTTAAAACTCAACACTGACTTAGCTGAAGCTATCGCCCTAGCACATGACTTGGGACATCCACCATTCGGACATATTGGTGAAAGAATACTAAAAAATTTGCATAGGAATAATCATCTACCTGTTTTTAAACACGAAGCACAGAGTCTGCATATCATTGACCGCTATCTTCAAGATGGACAAGCTCTAAATCTGACTTATGAAGTAAGAGACGGTGTTGTATGTCATCGTGGTGAGAACTTTGTACAGGGAATTAAACCCGATAGAAAAAAGGATATAACTTTGGTTCAACCAGCTGTAGCTCGACGTCAACGACCATCTACTCTAGAAGCTTGCATTGTGAGATTTGCTGATGTCATTGCTTATCTTGGAAGAGATTATGAGGATGCTACACTAGTTGGTATCACTAATAAGAAACTACCACTTGAAATAACGCAAGTTTTGGGTTTGACGAATAGCGAGATAATTCGTAAACTAATTTATGACATTGTGCAAAATAGTCAAAATAAAGATGCAATTAGTCTCTCTCCTGAAGTTTATTCTGCTGTAAAATTGCTTTATCAATTCAATATTGACAATATTTATAATAACAAAGTAATAACTGACCAATCTAATAGAATTGAACAGATGCTTTACGATATCTTTTATCTTTTCTTGGATGTGGTAAAAATTTCAAAACGTGGTGTTAGAAAAACTAGACTATATCACGGCGAAGCCATTAGTACTTTCTATCAATTTCTCGATGATATGAGATATTCCTCTGTAGAATCAGATGAGCAAATAGTCAGCGATTTTGTTACCGGTATGACTGATATTTATGCTACGAGGGTATATCAGGAAATGTTCCTTGTAAGCCCACCAGTATAATCTATAGTTTGATATTAACGTTTCTTAATCTAAGACTCTTGCCTTCTACAAATCACTTCTCACCAAATCAGCACCATATCCAGAATCGTGTCATCGTAATCAGGTGCTGTGTAATAGTAACCGGTTTCTGGAATGACAGTGGTGTAATATCTCTTGCCGATAGCCGGCATTGCCTGCTCGTCTGATTGCGGTTCAAAATAGACAAGTCCCCGGTCAATGGTGTTGAATGCGACAATGAGGTGTCCCTGTGTGCCAACGTATCTCAGTTCCACTACAGCACATCGGATACCAACTGATTCTGCGTTATTGCAGACATCCCGGGAGAAGTGACTGCACACATAAGTCGGATCAATATAAGATTTTTCGTCGGTCCTGTCATTAGCCATGAAAGCCAGCACTTCTGCCCAGGTGGGGTCTTTAATGGTGTAGCTGTGCCCCAAGCCATCGGCAAAACCTGTATCGTAGCTGGCAGTCTCACCCTTGCTGTAGCCATCCTGATATCCCGTCTGGGTTCCAATAGCTAAACCAGAGGTGTAACCGGATTGGTAACCTTCTTGCTCACCGACATCATAGCCCTCGGTGTAGCCTATTTTCTTGCCTTCAACTATGCCATTATCAGTACCGGTCTGGTAGCCTTCTCCGTAGCCAGCTTCCAGTCCAAACTTATAACCGTCATCTTGTCCGGTAGTATAACCGACTTTCTCCCCACTATCGTATCCCGTGCCGTAGACCTGGTAGCCGCCAAAACCTACGCCAGCGATAACGATAATGGCAACTAACGTCCATAGTATTTTCTTCATAAATTACTCCGATTCTGTTTTCTTTGCTTTTATTAATATCAAATTTAATCTTTAATAACAATAAGTAATTAGTACTCTGATTTGCTTCTGTGTGCACACAGGCTGTGCTATAATTCTACCAAAAGCAAGAGCGATTGCATTGAGTGATTTAGAGACTGCTCAAAAAAGGGTTACTGAGCTCCGCAAACAATTGAACCATCACGGTTATCGCTATTATGTGCTCGACAGCCCGGAAATCAGCGATGCCGAGTATGATAACCTGCTGCAGGAGCTACAGCGACTGGAATCGCAGTCCCCGCAACTAATCACGCCTGATTCACCCACCCAGCGTGTCGGCGCCGCGCCGCTGGAAGCCTTCGGAGTTGTGGAACACAGACTGCCGTTACTTTCGCTTGGCAATGCCTTTGTTACGGAAGATCTTTACACTTGGCACACACGCACGTCCCGTTTGCTCGGTGTCGAGCAGTTCGATATGGTCTGCGAGCACAAAATTGACGGACTGGCGGTGGCGCTTGTATATGAGAACGGACAGTTCACACGTGGTGCCACACGTGGTGATGGCTATCGTGGGGAGAATATTACCCAGAACCTGAAGACCGTCCGCAGTATTCCTCTTTCAGTATCGAAAGATGCTCCGCCTGTCTTTGAAGTGCGGGGTGAAGTTTTTCTGCCCCGTGCTGGCTTCCGCAAGCTCAACAGAGAGCGGGAAGAAGAGGGACTGCCTTTATTTGCCAATCCGCGTAATGCGGCTGCCGGCTCGGTGCGACAGCTCGATCCGCGTATTACGGCGAAACGTCCTCTGGATATTTTTATCTATATGCTGGGGTGGGCGGAAGGTAAAGCCACACCTGTCACGCACCGGGAAACAATGGAATATTTGAAATCGCTTGGCTTCAAGGTGAATCCGAACAACCGTCCTGTGAAAACCATCGAGGAAGCTGAAGCCTATTATCAATCGTGGCAACACCAGCGTGACACTCTGCCATATGAAGCCGATGGCGTTGTCGTCAAGGTAGATTTCCTCGAATACCATGAAATACTGGGGGATGTCGGGCATGAGCCGAGATGGGCGATTGCCTACAAGTTTCCCGCCATCCAGGGCACTACACGCCTCAAGGAAATCGGTATCAGCGTGGGCAGGACAGGAACATTGAATCCCTACGCTATTCTGGAGCCGGTGCAGGTAGGTGGTGTCACTATCAAACAGGCGGCACTCCATAATGAAGATGATATAAGACGCAAGGATATCCGGGAAGGCGACTGGGTCCTCATCCAGCGCGCCGGTGACGTTATTCCGGAAGTGGTTGGACCGATTGTGAGCCGGCGCACGGGACAGGAAAAAGAGTTCAACTTGCTCGATAAAGTTTTCAACAAAGAATTGAAGCGACCTGCTTGCCCGGAATGCAAGGGCGAAATCATCAAACCGGAAGACGAGGTAATGTACTATTGCTCGAACGCGGCTTGTCCGGTGCAGGTGCAGAGGCGGATGGAATTGTTTGTATCGCGCGGCGGTGTGGATATCCGCGGACTGGGAGAGAGCCTGATTGTCATGCTCTTTGAGAAAGGGTTCGTCAAAGATGTTGCCGATATCTACACTCTCAAAAACAAACGTGACCAGCTCATTAAAATTGAGCGGATGGGTGAAAAAAGCGTCGATAATATTTTGAAAGCCATCGAAAAGAGTAAGTCGGTGAACCTTGCGCGGCTTATCGGAGCGCTGGGTATCCGACATGTAGGCGAAGAGACGGCGAACCTGCTCGCTGAACAGTTTACTGACCTCGACGACCTGGGAAGTGCATCTGTAGAGAAACTGATGACTGTCCCCAGCATCGGACCGAAAATTGCCGAGAGCATTGCCGCTTTTTTCCGGCAGGAGGATAATCGCCATATCATTGATAAATTAAAGAAAGCAGGCGTTTGGCCTAGGCAGGAAATTAAGAAAACCGAAAACTTACCGCTGTCGGGGAAAGAGTTTGTAGTTACCGGTACCTTGAAAGCCTTTTCCCGTGAGGTTGCCCACGAACGCATTAAAGCGCTGGGCGGTACAGCAAAAGATAATGTGACCCGCAATACCACTTATCTGGTAATGGGTGCCGACCCGGGTGAAAATAAAATAGCACGTGCCCGCACTCTGGGTACGCCACAAATTAACGAGGAGCAGTTCCTTGCCATTCTGGAACAGAAAAACTGATAACTGGCTGATTGTGGGGTTGGGGAATCCTGGGGAAAAGTACGTCCACAACCGGCATAATATCGGATTCATGTGCCTCGATGAATTCGCCCGTGCCCATAATATCTCTATGATACGGAGCCATGCCCGTGCGAAAACCGGCGAAGGTAAAATTGCTGGCAAAGATGTCATCCTTGCCAAGCCATCGACTTTTGTGAACCTGAGTGGTGAAGCAGTGGGGAAGCTCGTCAGGAAGCATGGTGTGAAGCCGGAACGTCTTATCGTGGTTTATGATGAACTTGACCTGCCGGTGGGGAGAATCCGCCTACGGCTTGGGGGAAGTAGTGGACACAACGGCATCAAGTCCATCGTCGAATATGCCGGCAGCGAAGAATTTATCCGTGTGCGGGTGGGCATTGGTCGACCTGAGGATGTGGAATCGGGGAAAACAGATAGACGCGAGGTTATCGACCATGTGCTTGGCGATTTCTCAGTAGAAGAGATGGCCATAATGGAGAAGATAATACCACTGATGAGTGAGGTGCTGTTGTGTTTGCTCACCGATGGGCTGACCGCCGCCATGAACAAGTTCAACGGCACAGATTTCAGAAAGGCGCCAGCGGACAAATGAATAGTCTCGCCGAGTTTGTCTATCAGGTTGCGACCACGCGGCACCGGTTCAAGTTCCTGCTTTCGGTAGCGGGTGTTATCTTCTGGTACGGTGGTGTGGCGCTGATGATTTTTATTTCGCCCTGGGTAGACCGCCGGCTTGATCTGGAGTTATCGATTACCCCACCCGTCCGACTTCCCATCGCCATCATTTTGCTTGCCATTGGCGTGCCGATGGTTGTCTGGACAATCTCGCGGTTCTTCCGGGCGAGGGGTACTCCCATCCCCTTCAGTCCGCCTCCTGGTTTTGTCACGGATGGTTTATATAGCATTGTGCGGAATCCGATGCACCTCGGCTGGGTGCTGGTGTTAATTGGATTAGCCGTATTGAGGCAGTCCTTCTCTCTGCTGGTAATCATGGTGCCGTTTTTTATCGTGGCACATATTATTTACTATAAACTCGTCGAGGAAAAGGAGCTGGAGAAGAAGTTCGGGCAGGCTTACCTCGATTATAAAAAGCGCGTGGGGATGTTTATCCCGCGATTCTGGGGAAGTTAGATGTCTTTCTTTATTGTCATACTGAATGCAGTGAAGTATCTAGTAACCTTTGAAAACTAGATTCTTCGCAACATTATAGCGGGTATACCAGACTAAATGGCTCAGAATGACAGGGGTTGTAGGGTATGAACGAATATTACGTTTACATTATGGTTAGTGAATCCGGAGTGCTGTATACTGGAGTCACGAATGACCTTGCTCGTAGAGTATTTGAACATAAAAGTAAAATAATAAAAGATAGCTTCACAAATAAATATAAAGTGAACCATCTGGTATATTTCGAATCTACTCCTGATATTGATGTGGCTATTGCGAGGGAGAAGCAAATTAAAGGCTGGATAAGAAGTCGGAAGGTAAAACTAATAAATAGTATGAATTCTGAGTGGCGAGACTTGAGTCGTGATTTTATGGATGTAGAGACAGAATCATGAAAAAACTGAACCTTACCCAGCCTCTTGAATGGCTCGGGGACAGAGTCCGTCTTCTCGACCAGACCCGACTGCCGGCGGAAGAGGTCTATCTGGACATCACCGATTATCGCCATATGGTCGATGCCATTAAAACAATGAAGGTCCGTGGCGCACCATCAATTGGTATTGCCGGGGCATACGGCTTGGCTCTCGGTGCTCTGCAGATTAAGGCAAGAAGTATCAGTAAATTTCTTGAAAAACTATACCCCATCTGTTTGGCGCTCGTAGGCACACGCCCCACCGCTCGTAACCTCTTCTGGGCGATTGAAAGAATGGAGAAGGTGGCGCATTCGGGCAAAGATATCCAGGAAATCAAACAGGCGCTGGTAGACGAAGCCGTTAAAATACACACCGAAGAGATAGAAGCCACCCGCAAACTGAGTCGTAACGGGGCACGGCTCATTAAAGAAGGTATGACTATCCTCACGCACTGCAATACAGGACCGCTCGCGGCGCCCGGGTATGGCACCGCACTGGGTATTATTATCTACGCCTATCAGCAGGGCAAGAAGGTCAGGGTTTTTGTTGATGAAACGCGTCCATTGCTCCAAGGCGCGCGTCTGACTGCCTGGGAACTGAAAAAAGCTGGAATATCCTTTACGCTTATAACCGACTCCGCGGCAGGGAGCTTTATGAAGCGTGGGGAAATAGATTGCGTGATTGTGGGTGCAGACAGGATTGCCTCTAATGGAGATACAGCGAATAAGATTGGCACTTACACACTGGCAGTACTGGCCAAGGAACACGGCATTCCGTTCTATGTTGCCGCGCCTACCAGTACCATCGACCTATCTCTGAAATCCGGCGATGATATTCCCATCGAGCAGCGCCGACCTGAAGAAATCACTCACATAAAAGGTGTACAGATAGCCCCTGACGGCATAGATGTCGCCAATCCCGCCTTTGATATCACCCCCGCAAAATACATCACAGCCATCGTGACGGAAAAGGGTATAATAAGAAAACCATTTGGGAAAGTAAGGTAATGGCAACAGGAGACTTCGTAACAGCAAGTGACGGCGGCTTGGCGATATCTATCGGGCCATGGGCTAAAGAAAAACTCCATTATATTAAACGCTATTGCGAGATATTTAACACAGGTATGAAGAACACTTGGCCTGTGAGGAGTTATATTGATCTGTTTGCAGGACCTGGAATCTGCGTAGTTGAGAAAAGCGGTGAGGAATTATTAGGTTCTCCACTTGTGGCACTGACTACCACCATCCCATTTAGCCATTATTATTTCAACGATATGGACGCTGAATCAATCCAAGCTCTCCAGATGCGTGTAAATAAATATGGGATAACTAGTGTAAAGTGTATCAATAAAGATTGTGATTCAGTTATAGACGAGTTACTAACACAGTTGCCTAATAACTCTCTGGATTTTTGCTTTATTGATCCTTTTAAATGGGAAATTAGATTTGACTCAATACGGAAGCTTACAGAAAATCGACGAATGGATTTGGCTATTACGTTCCATGTTGGTAATATGAAGAGGGTAGCTGAAGACCCACCTGCAGAACTCTTGCATTTCTTTCCAGATAAAACATGGATTTCGGATTATAGGAATGCGAGAGATAAGAGAAAGTCAACGGGACGTGCTCTTTTAGATGCTTATGAGCGTGGATTAAGCAAGTTAGGATATATTGCAGTAAAAGATTACGTACTGCAGGTGAATTCTAATAATGTGCCATTGTATCATTTAGTGTTTGCAAGTAAGAGTAAACGTGGTACTGATTTCTGGGATAAAATTGCCTCTCGTTCAGAAGCTGGGCAAATAAGAATGTTTGCGGACTGAAAAGGTGAATTAAGCATGGTAGTAACGTTAAAGAAAACGGCGAGTTTATACGATGGTATGTTGGTTCCCACGATTCGCCAAGTTGGGGACGGTTCCATAATCACGAAATTTGATAAGACGCCAACTCCCCAAAAATCTACTGATGTTATTTGTCCGCATTTTATGGAATTTAAATGGGCTTATGGGTGTCCTTTTGATTGTGCCTGGTGTTATTTAAAAGGAACGTTTAGATTTCAGCCTAAAGGAGCGAGCCCTGTCTTTAAAAGTTATGAGAAAATAAAATCTCATATTAAAAGATTCCTTGATGAGGAGCAAACACCCGCGATTTTAAATACCGGTGAACTGGCAGACTCCTTGATGGGAGAAGGACTGAGTCTGCCATTTACAAAATTAATCATTCCTATCTTCGAAGAGCAGGACAGACACAAGATATTATTCGTAACAAAATCTGTTAATATTACGAACCTTCTGGAAATGCAAAAACACAATCAAGTGATTATGAGTTTTAGTCTAAATTCAGAGGAAGTCGCGCAAAAATGGGAAAAGGGAGCTCCATCTGTAAATAAGAGAATCCAGGCAGCAAAAGAGTTATATGAAAATGGTTACGAAATCAGAATCAGAATTGACCCTATGGTACCAATTACAAACTGGGACAAGAAATACAAAGAATTGCTAGAAAACATTTTTGCTAATTTTGAACCTTCTCGTATTACTATTGGCTCTTTACGTGGATTGCAAAGTACAGTAAACAATTGCATTGATAAGAGTTGGTTTCAGTATTTAGAAGAAAACTCTAATTGGGGAAGGAAGGTTAAATTTCAAGTACGATTTGAGATGTATCATAAGATTATTGATGAATTACAACAAAAATACGGCTATTCGAATGTTGCATTGTGTAAAGAGACAATGAAAATGTGGTCTGAATTGGAACTGGATTACAAAACTATAAAATGTAATTGCATATGGTAACCAGGAGGTCTTAATGCCCGCATCACCTAAAGCCACCATCGCGGTTATCGGGGGGACAGGACTGGGAAACTCCTATTTTGAAATATCCAGCAATCCGTTATAATAGAAACACAGTTGAGGAGGTGGATGATGGCAACCAAGACGAAAGAACTAACCACTAAAATAACCTTTGAGCAGCTTAAAAAATTGATTGATGACGCCGTTGAAGAAAAATTGCAGGATTTCCTGGGTGACCCTGATAGTGGATTATCCGTGAAACCCGAGGTTCTCAAAGAACTAAAGGCGTCTCTAGCGGCAACACGACGTGGTAAAAGAGGCATCCCCCTGGAACAGCTGGCTAAAGAGTTAGGGGTAGATTTAGATTGAATTATCGCGTTGAATTACTCCCGAACGCCGAGGATTCAATTCGCAAAATGGATATGCCAGTTAGAGGCCGCATTCTCCGCAGAATAAAATGGCTCTCAGCCAATCTAGATATAATCAAGCATCAAATGTTAGTCGGTAAATTTCGAGGAATGTACAAAAACAGGATTGGTGATTACCGCATTATCTATTCCATTGATAGAGTGAATGGAATCATGTTTGTCCACCGTGCTGGTCATCGTAGCGATGTCTACGAACAGTAATCTTATGATCATAATTTCCCAATCGCTTTAGAAGGAGCTTTCATATGCCCATATCACCTAAAGCTACCATCGCGGTTATCGGGGGGACGGGACTGGAACAAATCGAGGGGATGACCAGCGTCCGCACCGTACACATTGATACACCTTTCGGTAAACCGAGTGATGCCATTACCATCGGCAAGCTGGAGGGAGTGAATGTCGCCTTTCTGCCGCGGCACGGTCGTGGACATTTTATCTCCCCCACCGAGCTCCCAGCCCGTGCTAATATTTACGCTCTGAAATCGCTGGGTGTGCAACATATCATCGCCGTGTGTTCCGCCGGTAGTTTTAAAAAAGAGGTCGCACCCGGTCATTTGCTCATCCCCGACCAACTCATCGACCGCACACGGAATCGTGTCAATACCTTCTTCACGGATGGCATTGTTGCCCACATCAGCTTTGGTCATCCCGTCTGCCCGGACTTGAGTAAAATCCTCTACGAATCGGCAAAAGAAGTCGGTGCTACAGTTCACCCGAAAGGCACCTATGTCACGATGGAAGGTCCTGCCTTCTCCACGCGCGCCGAATCACGACTGTACAAAAGCTGGGGCGCAGATATCATCGGCATGACGGCGCTGCCGGAGGCGAAACTCGCCCGTGAAGCAGAAATCTGCTACGCTGTAATTGGTTGCGTCACAGACTATGATAGCTGGTGGGAGCCGGGCAAACCGGTTACCGTCGATATCATTCTCAAGACGATGCGGGAAAATATTAATACCGCCCGCCGCATCATCAGGCTGGCGGTCAAGAAGATTCCGAAGAAACGTGACTGTGAATGTGCTCACGCTTTGAATGGAGCAATCGTCACCGACCCGGCAAAGATACCACCAGCACAGAAAAAGAAGCTGGGATTACTGATAGGAAAGTATATAACATGAGAATGTCACCCTGAGCAAAGCGAAGGGTCTCCGTGCCTAATAAATAGATGCAAGAGATTCTTCGTTCGCTCTGCTCCTCAGAATGACAATTGGGGGAAGAATTGTCCAATCGTCAATTTGGTGGTATACAGACGATGATAGGTAGCCTGCCATATAAAGACGCGAATAAGGCGGTGGCTGTGGTCATGCGTTACCAGAAAGATATACCCGCCTGGCCTCAGTTACCTAAACGTGCCTATGTCGAAAACATGTACACGCAGTACAGCGAGGGCTTTCCCGGCATTGTCGTCGCAGAAAACAAAACATACGTCAACCGCAACCAGGACCTGACAAAACTGCTGGAACGCTTCTATACAGACTACCTTGCCAACGATTTTGCGAAGTACGCGGTTTCGGCGGAGTATGCAGCTGGCTTACACAAATTCCTCTCGCTGGGTAGTCTTACATCGCGCACTGTCAAGGGGCAGGTTACGGGTCCTGTCAGCTGGGGTCTAACGATTACCGATGAAACCGGCAAGGCAATTATCTACGATGAGACCTTTGCGGATGTGGTACCGAAATTCCTGCGGCTCAAAGCGAGCTGGATGGAACAGACACTGAAAAAGCTCAACAAGAATGTCATCATCTTCCTCGATGAGCCATATATGTCCGCGTTTGGTTCGGTGGGGATGCAGTTATCAGGGGAGCAGGTTATCAGTCTTCTCAATGAAACCTATGCAGGTATCAGCGGTATCAAGGGCGTTCACTGCTGTGGTAATACCGATTGGTCGATACTATTACGAACTAAGATTGATATCGTTAACTTCGATGCTTATAACTACGCCGGTTCGCTTGCAATCTACGCGACGGAAGTTAAAAAGTTTCTGGATAGGGGTGGGGTAATTGCATGGGGTATTATTCCCACCAGCACCGAGGCGATTTTAAAAGAGTCTGTGACCAGTCTGAAAGACCGTCTGGAAGAAGCGATGGTGCCCTTCACCCGCCAGGGCATACCCGTTAAAAAACTGGTTGAGCAGAGTCTATTGACGCCTGCCTGCGGTCTGCCCACTGTCAGTGAGGACGCTGCAGAACGCGCCCTGCAACTACTGGTTGAGCTTTCCCAGACCATTAAAAAGAGATACCTCTAGGATTAAGTGACAACTGACAATATTTAATTTTCAATAATTTATATTCTGTTTGTTAGTTGATACTTGATAGTTGATACTTTATCATTGAGATATGAATAAAGGTAAAAGAAACGCTCTCATCGAGCACCGCAAGAAGCAGACAAAGGCAAAAGACCAGCGGCGTGCCCAACGTGCTGCTTTAAAAGCCACTCCCAAGAAGTAGTTGACAGTCTACCATGAAACACGTCTGCCTGCTTACGGGACCGCCCCGTGTCGGCAAGACCACGCTTATCAAACAGGTGGTTAGTGAATTCCATTGTAAAGCCGGCGGTTTCTACACGGAAGAAATCCGGGAGCATGACCAGAGGCGGGGCTTCCGTCTGGTAACACTCGATGGCAAGGATGTGGTGCTTTCTTACGTTGACTTCAAGAGTGCCTACCGTGTTGGTAAATATGGCGTCAATGTGGAAGGGTTAGAGCAGGTGGGTGTGACGGCTTTATTGGATGCAGTGCGTGACTGTGAACTGGTGATGGTTGATGAAATCGGCAAGATGGAAATGCTATCGCTCAAATTCCGCGATGCTATTACCGGGCTTATCGGCAGTCATCAGAGAGTTCTGGGCACAATCCTTTTACACCATCATACCTGGTCGGATATCATCAAAGCCCAACCTGAAGTGCAAGTGATAATGCTAAACCGGAACAATTATCAGCAGGTGCTCAATGAAGTGAGAAACTGGCTCAAGGAGACGGCATGACGGCGCTTTCAGATATCGTTAAAACCCTCTCCCATCCCACTGCTTATCCCGAGCCAACTAAAAAGGTGGAGATTGCCCAGACGCAGATGTCTGTGGTCTTCCTCACCGATAAGTTCGTCTATAAAATTAAGAAGCCGGTCAATCTTGGCTATTTGGACTACACTACGCTGGAGAAACGCCAGCATCTCTGTGAACAGGAGGTCAGACTAAACCGGCGTCTCTGCCCAGAGGTCTATTTGGGCGTGGTGCCCATCACCCTGGATAATGGCAAAATAATCCTTGGCGGCAAGGGTGAAGTGATTGAGTATGCCGTTAAAATGTGCAAACTGCCCCAAGATCGTATGATGGATGTTCTCCTGGCAAAAAACCGTGTTACGCCAGCAATGATAGTTCGGGTGGCAGAAAGAGTGGCTGATTTTCATAGTAAAGCGGAGACCAGTCCGGATATCGGCAAGTTTGGGAGTCTGGAGACCATCACCTTTAATAGCGAAGAAAACTTCAGTCAGACGGAGAAATACATCGGGCGCGCTTTTTCGCTAGAACAACATAATCGACTTGTACGATACACACACGACTTTGTCAAGGACAAAGAGCCTCTATTTAATAAGCGTGTGTCTGAAGGCAAGATCAAGGACTGCCACGGCGACCTCCACGCGCAACACATCTGCTTCACCGACGACATCTGTATTTATGATTGCATCGAGTTCAACGACCGCTTCCGCTACGTGGACGTGGCGGCGGAGGTCTCTTTCCTAGCGATGGACTTAGACCGCTGGGGGCATCCGGAACTTTCAAATCACTTTGTGAATGCCTATGTGGCTAAGAGCGGTGACAGAGAAATCCCGGCATTGCTCAACTTCTACAAATGCTATTTTGCTTATGTGCGCGCCAAAGTAAATTGTTTCCGCCTCGACGATGCGCTCCTTTCGGTAGAGGAGAAAGCAAAGGCATTGGCTGACGCTAAAAATTATTTCGCGCTGGCGGAATCGTATAGAATGAGGGACGAGCAATGAAAAAGTCATTTTTAAAATATGTGAAAGAAGAACTGGGCGATGATTTCCTCTTGATTACCACCGGCTTGCCCGCTACCTGGAAAACGGAAACCGGTGATGAGGTCGTGAAAATCAAGCAGTGCCCCATGCTCCGGTCGGACGTTATCCGGCTGGAAGTGCTCAAAGGGCAGGATGTTTTCGATGAAAAGGTCGCGGGCAATATGAGCAATCGTCTCTCGGTCTACGATGAGGTATTCCGCCGTGCGGATGAAACTTTGAAGCAGAGCCGCTGCGCCATCCTTGATGCCACATTCATTACGCAGGAGCTCCGCAAACGTGCTGCCGAAATCGCGATGAGAAACAATAAAACTCTGGTCGTTCTTCAGACTCAGTGCCCTCAAGAAGTCTCCCTGCACCGTATATCGAAGCGCACCAAAGAAAATTATGAGTCCAATGCCATTACCGAGCAGGCTTATCTCAATAATGTCAGTAAATTCGAACCTGTCGACCTGATGGATATCAAGCGAAAGTACCCCTCTCTGTCTGTAACTCACCTCACCGTCGATACTAGTCAGGGCGAACAGAATAAACTGTACCTTGTTGATATTGAGAAGCGATGAAGATTGACCTTCACATCCACACGAAGACCGGCTCTGACGGTGCTCTATCGGTGGAGGAAGTCCTGCGCGAAGCAAAAAACCGTAATCTCACATTCATGTCAGTAACTGACCACGACTCACTCGATGCCCAGGATAAAGCCATAGCGCTAGCGATGGAATACGGAATCCGTTACGTCACAGGTATTGAACTCAATGTCACATTTCAAACACCCAAGGCGAAAACTATTTCACTCGATTTTCTGGGATATGGCTTCGATATAAATAATCGGACTTTGCGTGAGAAGTTACAGGTGCTGCGTGAGCACCGCGAGTGGCGGGCGCGGGAAATAATGGAGAAAGTAAACGCTGAGCTTATAAGAGAGCGCATCATGCCACTTTCAGACCTTGATATGGAAATTATCTACGAAAGTGTCGATGGTACATTTGGGAGACCACATATTGCCAATTATCTGGTGGAAAAGGGCATTGTAAGCACGGCGCAGGAAGCCTTCGATAAATATCTGGTCAAGTGCGATGTACCTAAGTATCCACTCTCACTGCCCGATGCCTCCAAACTCATAAGAAATGCTGGCGGCATCCTCATTCTTGCTCATCCCAACGATCCTCACGGTACATCTCTGGCGAGTATCAGCAAAGACCCGGCACAGCAGACCAGAATCATCGCTGAAAGCATGTTAGAATACGTTAACGGCGTGGAATGCTGGCATCCTCGGCATGACCGATTGACGACTGCTCATTACCTTGGTTTTACAGAGAGACACAAACTGATTGCCACCGGCGGCAGTGATTGCCATCAGAAGCCAATCGTGATGGGTACAGTGAATGTACCCTCTATCGTAGCTGAGCACATAAAACGTTAATAATCTGGCATTAGGTTTGTTTTATTCAGCAGAATTTTGTAGGTAGACCTGTGATAAAATTATTCTAATATACTTGAATTGTAACTGTAACATTGTTATATTTACACCGAATTCATAAATGAATAAAATCGGTAGACCCACGAAAATAAATATACAGAAGCATCCTCTACATGGACATTTTAACGGTGAAGTGCCCTGGTTGAATGGATGCAAAGAAAACAACAGGAAAACATGTTTGGATTGCCCCATACCTCTAGAGAACTGTCCGGCTGAGAATCCCCGGCTCCACAAAGGCGGTCGTCCGAAAAGAACGAAATAAAAAACATCCTTACAGGGAGAGCAAATGGCAAAGGCGAAAAAGAATTACGATGTCAAGGACCTGAAGCTGGCTGAAGCAGGACGTCTGCGCATTGAGTGGGCGGGGCGAGCGATGCCTGTGACTAAACTGATTGGTGAACGGTTCGCGAAAGAAAAACCGTTGGAAGGTATCCGCATCGCTGCATGTCTTCATATCACCACAGAGACTGCCAATCTGGCGCTGGCACTGAAAGCTGGCGGTGCTGACCTGATTTTTTGTGCCTCTAATCCATTGAGCACACAGGACGATGTGGCGGCGGCGCTGGTAGAATATGGTTTGCCAACAAATGCTATCAAAGGAGAGGATGGCGATACCTATTACAAGCATATCAATACCACACTCGACCACAATCCGCAGATTACAGTCGATGACGGCGCCGACCTTGTTTCCACGCTCCACACCAAGCGTAAAGATCTGATTAAGAATGTCATCGGGGGTACGGAAGAAACGACCACCGGAGTCATCCGATTACGCAGTCTGGAGAAATCCGGGAATTTGAAATATCCCATCATTGCCGTGAATGATGCAAAAACAAAATACCTCTTTGATAATCGCTATGGCACCGGTCAGAGCACTATTGACGGTATTACCCGCGCTACCAATATTCTATGGGCAGGCTCGAAAGTAGTGGTTTGTGGCTATGGTTGGTGTGGGCACGGTGTAGCGATGCGTGCCCGTGGTATGGGGGCTCAGGTTATTGTTACTGAAGTCGAACCGGTACGCGCTCTAGAAGCTGTCATGGATGGTTTTCAGGTAATGCGATTAAAGGATGCGGCGAAAATTGGGGATGTGTTCATTACCATCTCCGGCGATAAAAATGTTATCGATGAAAAGCACCTGAAGGTAATAAAGGACGGCGCTATTCTCGCCAACAGCGGTCATTTTAATGTTGAAATCAATATTCCGGCACTGGAAAAAATGTCGCAGGATAAGAAAACAATACGCCCTATGGTGGAGCGTTACAATCTCAAAGATGGACGGAAGTTATATCTACTGGGTGAAGGCAGGCTTATTAATCTCGCCGCCGCCGAGGGACACCCTGCCAGTGTGATGGATATGAGTTTTGCCAACCAGGCGCTTTGTATGGAATATCTGGTGAAAAACCAGGGTAAACTCGCCGTTAAAGTTTACGGCGTACCGGAAAAGATTGATAAGGAAATTGCACGGTTGAAACTTGCCTCAATGAGAGTTAAGATAGATTCCTTAACACCTGTTCAGCAAAAATATCTGGATAGCTGGCAGGAAGGAACTTAGAAAGGGGATAGCAGGCATGACCAATAGTTTTTCGGAAGCTCGCAGGTATTTATTAACCTCGGAGTCAGTAACAGAGGGGCATCCGGATAAAGTCTGCGACCAGATTTCTGATGCTGTTCTCGATGAGATAATGAAGCAAGACCCGATGGGCAGGGTCGCTTGTGAAACAGCCGTAACGACTGGTCTTGTTGTCGTACTTGGTGAAGTTACCACGAAGTGCTATGTCGATGTCCAGAAGGTAGTCCGCCGGGTTGTCAAAGAAATAGGTTATACGGACCCGCGCTATAACTTCGATTATCAGTCCTGTGGCGTGATTATCGGCATCAAAGAGCAGTCGCCTGATATTGATCTGGGTGTCAGAACGTCACTGGAAGCCCGCGAGAAAAAGAAGGTTGATGAACTGGATAAGGAAGGTGCCGGCGACCAGGGCATGATGTTTGGATTTGCTTGCGATGAGACTCCAGAGTTGATGCCGTTGCCGATTGCTCTATCTCATAAGTTGTGTCTCAGACTTGCCGAGGCGAGAAAAAAGAAGATCATCCCGTATCTCAGACCGGATGGTAAATCGCTGGTTACAGTGGAGTATTGTCTGGGCAAGCCAAAGCGCGTTACCAGTGTCGTTATTGCTGCACAACATGATGACGATGTTACAAATGAAAAAATACGGCAGGATGTCATCGAGAAGGTCATCAAGAAGGTTATTCCGTCTAAATTTATTGATAAAGATACACAGTTCTATGTAAATGGCACCGGCAGATTTGTCATTGGAGGGCCAGCTTCCGATACCGGTTTCACCGGTCGCAAGATTTTGGTAGATACCTATGGTGGCATTGCCCGGCATGGTGGTGGTGCTTTTTCTGGCAAAGACCCTACCAAGGTCGACCGCTCTGCCGCCTATATGGGGCGCTACATCGCTAAAAATATGGTCGCCGCTGGCCTGGCAGAAAGATTGGAAATTCAGATTTCTTATGTAATTGGTAAAGCATCGCCACTATCTGTTTCGGTGGAGACTTTTGGTACTGGTAAGGTGGACAATGCTACCATTCTGAAGCTCATCAGTAAGCACTTCGACTTGAGACCAGCAGCAATTATTAAGTACCTTGATTTACGCCGACCAATTTACCGTCAAACTGCGGCTTACGGGCACTTCGGACGCACCGATATCGACCTGCCCTGGGAGAAGACGGACATGGTGGCGATTCTGAAGAAAGAAGCTTTCAAGAAATAAATCCTAATACCTAAATCGTAAATAATAAACAATATTGAATTCTTATTAGTTAAGTTCGTAGTAAGGGGGGCGTGGCAATTGCCCCCTATTTGTTAGTGATACATAACAACCAATTGTTAACGGATTTTGAGAGTTGAGTGATTCTACCTACATATTGGTGATCGCAGATACACATGTAGCGACACTTGAGCAGTTGCCTCAAGGACTCCGCCAGTTAATTAGAGACGTAGATTATGTTGTACATTGCGGTGATTTTACCGAACTCAGAGTAGTAGAAGAATTACGCAGTCTGGCAAAGCATTTTGTTGGTGTATATGGGAATACGGACACTCCTGAAGTCAAAGAACTGCTCCCTGCTGAGGCATTTTTAGAGATCCACGGTAAAAAGATTGCCATTACTCATCCCTATTTTGGTGGACCGCCGTGGAGGCTTGAGGAAGAGCTCGCTGAAAGCTACCCTGCGGCTGATGTCATCCTGTTCGGGCACACCCACGATGCCTGCTCGGTTCGTAAGAATGGTGTTCTTTTATTTAATCCGGGACAGGGGTATCCCATGTTCATTATGCAAGCGAGTGTTGGTATCCTGAAAGTGACGGCGGAAGGGGTGGAAGGGCGAATTTCTTCTATAGATAGTGCAGTGTTGTTCTGAGAACCTGTTCGCGCTATTATGATACGTACAGGATGAAAGAATGCTAAATCTAATCAAATTCGGCACGGACGGCTGGCGGGCGGTTATCGCCGAGGACTTTACCTTTGAGAATGTCCGCTATTGCGCTCAGGGTGTGGCAAGCTATCTCAAAACAAAGGGATTAGCCAATCGTGGTATTGCTATTGGGTACGACCACCGTTTCGCTTCCGAGGATTTTGCGGCGGCCACTACAGAAGTAATGGCGGGTAATGGAATCCATACGTGGCTCTCTCCCAAAGCTATTCCCACCCCCCAGGTCTGCTTTACCATACTCCAGAAAAAAGCCGGGGGTGGCATCGTTATTACCGCCAGTCATAATCCGGCAAGATACAATGGCTTCAAGTTCCGGGAAGAGACTGGCGTCAGCGCTTCTTCAGAAGTCAGTGCTGAAGTCGAAAAACACATATATCAGGCTCTCAATAGCCGGAAAATCGAACAGATGCCACTCTCAGAGGCACTGGATAAAAAACTGGTGGCGTACCTCGACCTGACAGTTGATTACCTTGCTCAAATCAGTCGACTTGTCGATATTGAGAAAATCAGAAAAGCGGGAATGAAAATCATCATCGATTCCATGTATGGTGCAGGATGTGGGTTGTTCCGTCAATTGCTTGATGGCGGCACGAATAAACTAATAGAAATCAATGGCGAACGCAATCCATCGTTCCCCGGAATTAATCCCGAACCTATCACTCCTAACTTGAAAAAACTCTCAGCGATGGTGATCAGACGGAAAGCAAATATCGGGCTTGCCACAGATGGTGACGCCGACCGTATCGGAATCATTGATGAGAAGGGGCATTTCCTCACACAACTGCAAGTGTTCGCTCTGCTCGCTCTGTATCTGTTGGAGATACGTGGTGAGCGTGGTGCTATTGTGAAGACTGTAACTTCAACCAGCATGCTAGACCGCCTCGGTGAACTTTATAAAGTGCCTGTACATGAAACACCTGTAGGCTTCAAATATGTTGCGCCTCTGTTTCTGAAACATCATGCTTTAATTGGTGGGGAGGAGAGTGGTGGTTACGGTTTACGCGGGCATGTTCCAGAACGAGATGCCTTATCCGCCGGGTTGTATATCATTGATTTCATGCTCCAGACCGGTAAGACACCGTCACAGCTTCTGGACTATCTCTACACCAAGGTAGGACCGCATTATTACGACCGCCTTGACCTGCATTTTCCCGAAGAAGCTAGAGAGCAAATAATCGAGCGTGTTCAGAAAGCTAAACCAGGCGCTATTAATGGTGTAAAAGTGGTGAAAGCTGATACGATTGACGGTTTCCGCTATTTTATGGCGGATAATTCCTGGTTGCTTATCAGGTTTTCCGGCACCGAGCCAATACTGCGTATTTATAGTGAGGCAGGTAGTCCTGGACAAGTACAAAAAATTATTCTAGCTGGTAGAGAGCTTACGGGGATTTAATATTACATTCCTCACCAATCCCCGTGTTTTTTACCTACAATATATGAATTCGTTAAATACTTCCGGTTGTCTGGCTGGTAAGTTTTTTAAGTTTGAGTAATGCTAACCGCATGTTCGATTTGTCCCAGGGTAACGCAATTTGTGGCTTAATACTGAGCCACATTTTATTAAGAATGGGATGTCCGCAAAATGCCTCAAGGTCTTTTTTAAAGTCGTACCATGTCTCATATTGTTGAACGGGAGCAGGAACATCTAATAAAGTGGTGCTCATAATCCTATTCGATTTCATGTCTATCATCGGTTTCCTTCCTTTTAGGTCAAGATAGATTGTCGGCAGTAATTCAAATCATACTTGGCATACTTACCGGCAATGTTTCTACTTCCGGTTTCTTAACGAGTTTGTTTTGATAGAAATGATAGCCACATTGCATACAAACATATTCATGGCGGCTTTCTTGATACATGTTCCCGCCGATGCATCGGGGACAAGAAACCCACTTCCGGTGTTCTACTGTCTGGTTAGCCTCCTTCTTTGTGAATATGCTGTAAGATTGATAGGGGGTTTGCAATTTTACTGCGATAGTCATGTCACACCTTCCACAGTCTTGATAAGTATTGATACCAATTGAGACTATTATTCTACGAATGCTCGGCTGAGTCTATCCATCCTTTGGACTACCTGAAATAGTACTTCAGTAATGGTCGACTTCTACCCGTGAGCAGACTGTGTTATAGGGAATACAGTTTCTATTTAAACAAGAATAGGGAAGAGAGACAACATGATTCCAATGTATTGACTTTTTTGCAGAATTAGCTCTAACATTACGGCATATCCATTTGGATGCTAGCAAGGAGGTGGAAAGGCGATGGAATATAAACAAATCATCTACCAGCCTGGAAAAGTAGCACGGCTTATCCTTAACCGTCCGCGTTATCTGAATGCACAGAGCACTGTGATGAGAGAGGAAATGACTGACGCCTTTGACCGGGCAATGACCGATGATAAAGTCGGCGTGGTTATTTTATCGGGTGCTGGAAAGAGTTTTTCTGCCGGACATGACATCGGTACGTCGGAAGAACTCGCTGACCAGCAGGCAAGAGGCGAGAATAGGGACAGGTTGGGGCGTTACAAGCGGATGCGCAGGACATGTCTGGAGTATTGCTTGCGGTGGCGTAATCTGCCCAAGCCAACCATCGCCATGGTACACGGTTACTGCATCTTTGGTGGTTGGATGATTGCCTCGTCAATGGACATCCTCTTCGCGGCGGAGGACGCCCTTTTCCTACCAACGCACTTTCAGTATTTCACACCACCTTGGGAAATTGGACCGAAGAAAGCTAAGGAAATCATATTCGAACACCGGTTTATGACCGCCTGGGAAGCCTGTGAGCTGGGCTATGTCAATCGTGTCTACCCACCCGAAAAGCTGGAACAGGAAACACTCGCCTACGCCGAACGGGTGGCGGACAACTGGTTTCGCGACCCGTTCCGTGTCCGCACTGCAAAATTTTCCATCAATCACATGCAGGACACGATGGGCTTTACCACCGCCCTCGAAGCGGCTTACCAGAGCTACTGTGTGATGGTGGGATTGGAAGAGCGAAAGGTTGCGCCACCTAGAGAGGGCGGACTCGCTAACACACCACTAGCATTAAAGAACCTGGAATTCACAAAACCCTGGCTGGAATCAATACGTACAAGAAAGAAAGTCTAGCGCTCGAGAAGGAGAGCAATTTCGCGGGCAGTTAGTTCTCTGACTGCGCCCTCTTTTAACTCACCGAGAGTTAGATTGCCGGTGCGGACTCTTTTCAGTGCCAGCACGCGGTAGCCGAGCCGGGCAAACATACGGCGTACCTGCCGCTTCCTGCCTTCATGAATGGTCAGGCTGTAATTATATGGTTTGATTGTTACTTCTCTGATTCTAGCCGGTGAGGTCATCCCGTCGTCAAGCAGGATACCACGCTCCAGTTTTTGTTTTTCCACAAGCGTCAACTTCGCGGCAATCTGTATCAGATATTCCTTTTCATGTTCATAGCGGGGGTGAGTCAAACGGTTGGTGAGGTCGCCGTCGTTGGTGAGGAGCAGGAGTCCGGTGGTATCTTTATCCAGCCGACCGACGGGATAGAGTCGCAGACGGCGGAACTTTTCCGGGAGAATGTCCTGCACCGTGCGTCCTCCCCGCTCATCTTCGGTGGTGGAAAGAATGCCTTGCGGTTTGTTAAGCATCAGACAAACGGGTTTCTCCATACTCAGAGTGACCGGGTGGTTGTCCAGTTGAACGCGGTCGGTTTTTGTATTCACAAGCAGGCGGAAATCCTCAGCGACCTGTCCATTCACCGTGATACGACTGCTGCGGATAGCATCTGCCATCTTGCGTCGCGATCCGATACCGGATTCTGTCAGAAGCTTGAGAAGGGGGACTGCTTGTGGTTTGTCCATCCCTTTCAGTATAGAGGCTTTCAGAGTCGATGGCAAAGGTGAATGGTCTATTCTGCCCCTTAGCTCTGCCTCATCGCTTGCTTCATCTCACATACCAGATTGCCAGCCCGTTTTAATGTCAGGTCTTGCTCCATAAGCTGGATGAGTCGACTGCCTACGATGACGCCATCGGCAATTTGTGCCACTTGTCGTGCCTGCTCCGGTGTGCCGATACCAAAGCCGACACAGAGCGGTTTATCTGTAACTTTTCGTACTCGAGTAATAAACTGCGAGAGGTTTTTTGGTAGCTGACGTCGGGCACCAGTGACTCCGGTTACAGAGACCATGTAGATATAGCCATTCGAATGCTCCGCTACCAGACGGATACGCTCCTTAGTACTGGTTGGGGCAAGCAGGTAAATCATATCGATGTTATTTTTATACGCAGTTTTTTCGAGCGCTGTACCTTCTTCCGGTGGTAAATCGGGGATAATAAGACCATCAATACCAGCCTGAGCACAGTCCCGACAGAATTTATCGAGCCCGTAACGAAAGAGCGGATTAAAATAAGACATGAATACTAGTGGGACTTTGACTTTCTTACGTAACTTTTCAGCTACATCAAGGCAAACTGCAGTCGTGACGCCGTTCTGTAATGCTTGAAAACTCGCTCGCTGGATAGTGACGCCATCAGCAAGCGGATCGGAGAATGGAATCCCCAGCTCAATGATATCCGCGCCATTCTTGATAAGGAGGGGTACAACTTTAAACGTGGTTTCGATGTTTGGATAGCCAACTGTTACATAGGGAATAAAGGCTTTATGATTGGCGTGTTTGAATACCGACTCAATCCGGTTCATAGTTTCACCCCCAGTGCCTCTGCTACAATGCCCATATCCTTGTCACCGCGTCCGGACAGATTGATCACGACGATTTTATTTTTATTCAGATTCCCGGCGATACCAACGGAGTAAGCAATGGCATGCGCACATTCCAGCGCTGGTGTGATGCCTTCGGTCTGGCAGAGCAGTTGAAAACCACCGAGGGCTTCTTTGTCCGTGACGGTGACATAGGTCGCGCGGCCGCTGTCTTTGAGAAAACTGTGTTCAGGACCAACACCCGGATAGTCGAGTCCTGCGGAAATGCTGTGCGTTTCCATGATCTGTCCGTGACTGTCCTGCAGTACATAAGACTTTGACCCGTGAAGCACACCTATCTTTCCTTTTGCCAGCGAAGCGGCGTGTTTCTTTGTATTGATGCCTTTGCCACCCGCCTCGACTCCGATAAGTTGCACTGACTTATCATTAATAAAGGGATAAAAGATACCGATAGCATTGCTTCCACCACCGACACAGGCAACAATATAATCCGGCAGTCGACCTGTTTTCTTCATAATTTGCTCTCTGGTTTCCTTGCCGATAATGGATTGAAAATCGCGCACCATCGCAGGATAAGGATTGGGACCCACCACTGAGCCAAGTAGATAATACGTGTCACGGGCATTTGTTACCCAGTCGCGCATCGCCTCGTTAATAGCATCTTTCAGTGTTCGACTTCCTGACGAGACTGGCCGCACTTCGGCGCCCATTAACTTCATGCGGAAGACATTGAGTGATTGCCGTCGCACATCTTCTTCTCCCATATAAATGATGCATTTCATACCGAGCTTGGCACAGACCGCAGCGGTGGCTACCCCGTGCTGCCCTGCACCGGTTTCTGCGATAATTCGCTTCTTGCCCATCCGTTGAGCGAGTAAGCCTTGTCCCAGCGCATTATTGATTTTGTGGGCGCCGGTATGAGCCAGGTCCTCACGCTTCAGGTATATCTGGGCGCCGCCACACTGTTTTGTTAAATTTTCGGCGAGGTAGAGCGGTGTCGGACGACCGGCATAATTGCGGCATAAAAAGTCGAATTCCTTCCAGAATCTCTTATCCGTTTTGCACAATTCATAAGCGGCATTCAGTTCATCGAGTGCTGGCACGAGTGTCTCCGGTACGAACCGCCCGCCGTACTCTCCGAAGTACCCTCTCTTATCTGGTAACAATTCTATTCTCCTTCGAGCCCTTTCAAGAGCGTTATAAAAGTCTTTTTAACAACCACTTTTCTTCAGCAGTCTATCCAAAGCTCCGTAGATTTCTGTATATTAACGTTTTAAATACATTATCTCTTTCATCAATTCTGCAAACTGCTCGGGATAAAGGGATTGCATGCCATCAGATACGGCATGCTGGGGGTCATGATGAACTTCAACCAGCAGTCCGTCAGCACCAACAGCGATAGCTCCTTTTGAAAGAGGGATAACGTAATTCCTCAGTCCGGCAGCGTGGCTTGGGTCAACTACAATGGGAAGGTGACTGGCTTCTTTAATCGAAGGTATAGCACTTAAATCTAGAGTATTCCTCGTATTATTAGCGAAGGTGCGTATGCCCCGTTCACATAAGATAATCTGGCTATTTCCTTCTGACATAATGTATTCAGCGGACATCAGCAATTCGTCGATGGTAGCCGCAAAGCCCCGCTTCAGTAGTATCGGTTTAGATGCGTGACCAGCCCGACGCAGTAATGAGTAATTTTGCATGTTTCTAGCGCCAATCTGAATAATATCAGCGTACTCTTCAACAACATCAATATTTGTGTGGTCAGTAGCTTCGGTTACAATCAACATGCCCGTTTCTTTACGGACTTTTTCCAATATTATCAAACCTTCCTCCCCCAATCCCTGAAAGCTATAGGGAGACGTCCTGGGTTTGAAAGCACCTCCTCGAAAGACGGAAGCCCCATATTTTTTCACGATGCGGGCAATAGTAAGCGCTTGTTCTTCACTTTCCACAGCACATGGACCAGCCATAATTATAGGCTCTCTCCCGCCAAATTTAACATCACCAACGGTGACTACTGTGGATTCTGGATGTGTCTCCCGGCTGACAAGTTTATATGGTTTGGTTACCGGGACAGTCTCTTTAACACCATCTAGGGCAAGCAGTCGTGAATCCTCAATGGGGCCTTTGTTTCCGATGATGCAGACCGCTGTCCGTTGTGCACCCGGTATCGGAATACCCTGGTAACCCATACTTTCTATTTCATGGATAACTGCTTGTACCTGAGCTTCTGTCGCACTATTTTTCATAATAACGAGCATCTGGTTACTTGCCCTCCTAATCAAAAATCTGTGACACCACTCCAATTTCTACTTGTTACTCTCAAGAAGACAGCCTTCCGGCTCACTCTGTGTTCCAGATTGTCCTGATAAATGCCTCGATTTTTATAGGGTCTTTGAGACCGTTTGTTTCCACGCCTGAGGCAACATCGACTCCCCATGGCTTGACTTCCCTGACCATCTCTGCCACATTCTCAGGTGTTAGACCACCAGCCACCATTACAGGGAACCTGGCGGCGACCGCTTTGGCTATTTGCCAATCGAAAGTAATCCCCGTACCGCCGTACTTGCCATCGACTACCGTATCCAGCAGACAGAGAAACTTCTTTCCCTGCATAACCTCGTACCATTTCTGAACTTGTGCCAGGGTTAAATCAGCGTTGGCATCAGGGCTGACATGCACCACCTTGATAATGGGGAACGTGATGTCACGGCAATATTCAATTGGTTCCTGCCCGCTTAGCTGCACACGGTCGAGTCTGCATTCGCGGGCGATTCGATTCACTTCCTCCGCAGACGCATTTCTAAAAACTCCTACTGCTTCCGGACGCGGGTTGATGTCACATACCGATGCCACTAATTGCGCTGCTTTTTCCGGTGTGACCCGTCGCTTGCTTTCTGCAAACACCATCCCGATGAAGTCAGCACCTGCCTTGCCTGCCTTCACCGCATGTTCAACTTCCATGAGACCGCATATTTTAACTCTGACCAAGTAACTCCTTCATTTTCCCGGCAATATCCGGCGAAGTCATCAATGTTTCGCCTACAAGCACCGCATTAATCCCCAGCCTTTCCATCCGTTCCATGTCACGACGGTCTTTAATACCGCTTTCGCTGACAACGAGTCTACCAGTAGGAATCCGCGGCCGCAATCGTTCTGTTGTGGTAATGTCAGTGGTCATCGTTGTTAAATCACGGTTATTAATACCGATAATGCGGGCATCTGTCTGCAGGGCAATATTCAATTCATTTTCGTTGTGCACTTCCATTAGACATACCATGCCCAGTGAATGACTCAATTTCAGTAGTGCTGTGAGTTTGGCAGGTGTCAATATCGCTACAATTAGCAGGATGGCGTCAGCCTCGTAAGCCCGCGACTCAAAAACCTGATATTGATCAATAATAAAATCCTTTCGCAGAATGGGTATTTTGATCACCTGTCGGATTGCGCTCAAATACTCTAGCTTGCCCTGAAAGAATTTCTCGTCGGTAAGTATGGAAATTGCCGAGGCACCATTTTCAGCATATGTCTTTGCAATCTCGACAGGGTTGAAGTTTTCACGGATGATACCTTTCGATGGTGAGGTTTTTTTAACCTCAGTAATCAGCTTCAAACCGCCATTACTCAGTGCCGATACGAAATCCAATGGTAGTGATTGTACCGTTGCCCGCTTTTTCAGTTCTGCCAGTGATATACGGCGTTTCGATGCAACAATTTCCTTGCGTTTGTTGGCGACAATGTCATCTAGAATCATACCTGTACCCTATTTGAAACTCTGCGTCAGTGCAATGAGGCTGTTAAGCTTATTCAGTGCTTGTCCAGTACCGATTGATTCTCTGGCATAACGTACTCCATCAGCGATTGTTTCTACATGTTCTGCTGCTAATAATGCGGCGGCGGCATTGAGTAAAACTGCATCCGCTGCAGGGCTTGCCTTTCCGGAGAGAATGTCTCGTAGTAATAATGCATTTTCCGCTACAGTGCCGCCCTTCAGGTCAATGAGTTTTGCGCTTGGTAAACCAATTTCCTCAGGAGCAATTGTGTATGTGCGTAATTTGTTATTCTTAAGTTCACCGATAAATGTTTTACTCGTAACAGTTAGTTCATCAAGTCCATCCTCAGAATGAACGACCAGCGCATGTTTACAGCCGAGTAACTTTAATACATTAGCCATCTTTTCCACAAGCGCGCCATCAGCCACACCGAGCACCTGTGCTTGCGCACCTGCCGGATTGGTTAAAGGACCTAAAATATTGAACACGGTGCGTATTCCAATCTCTCTCCGTGGTACGGTTGCGTATTTCATCGCCGGGTGGAATGACGGGGCAAACATAAATCCAATGCCGACCTCTTTCAAACACCGCTGGACCTGCGCCGCAGTCAGGTCGATTTTCACACCGAGTGCCTCCAGAACATCCGCCGAACCGCATTTACTGCTCATAGCACGGTTACCGTGTTTTGCTACCTTCACCCCCGCTCCTGCCACCACGAATGCAGCGGTGGTGGAGATATTAAAGGTTGCGGAGTTATCCCCACCTGTACCGCAGGTATCAACGACTGGTTCGTCTATAGAAACGTGCACGGCTTTAGAGCGCATTGTTTGTGCCATGCCAGCAATTTCCTCAATAGTCTCACCTTTGAGACGAAGGGCGGTGACAAAAGCTCCGAACTGTGCAGGCGTAACCTGTCCATCCATTATTTCCGCCATTACCTGCGCGGCTTCATTCATAGTCAGTGATTTTCCGTCAACTACCTGTGAAATAGCTTCTTTAATCATTTTGTTTTGCTCCGTTCTCCATTACCGAGGTTCGTAGAGGTCCGAGTGTCCAATTACCTTTCTCTTCAACCAATTCCCTTTTAGATTCAAACAATCTACCGAAAACATCTCTATATTGGACGTCAAAATACATGACTCCTTCTTTTTCATGTACTGCTTGACACAACTGTTTTTCTGGTTCTCCAACTGCGATAACTCCAAAATTATAGTCGAGTTCTTCTGGCTTCGGTGTCGCTATGCCTATTATCATATGCGAATGAACATCAAGCGCCGGACCTAATCCTATATTTGCGAGAATACAGTTAAGCCCTTTTGGATGAGTAGTTGCTTTGTGAGCTAGTCCTCTTTCAATATAATCGTTGGCTGATGTACCTAATTGTATGTCAATTACAGGGCGAACCGTGTCATATCTTGTTTGAGCCATCTCTTCGGCCATCTTTACGCTGGCGTTTACTTGCTTTTCTGTAGCTTTACTTAAGTTGTGTGTTTTCCAAGCGTAGAAAGCAGTAACTCCAACTAAAACAAGTGTAGAAATAGCCTGAATCCAATCTGTAATAGTCATGTCCATTTATACCTCCATCTTCAGCTTCTTGTTCCATATCTCCCCCTTTGGAAAAGGGGGACTAAGGGGGATTTCCAATTCTAAATCCCTCTCAATCTCCCTTTACGGAAGGGAGAAGAAACGAGTTCCTAATCATGAACTTTCATGTTCTCAAGTATACTCTCCACTACTCCATCTATATTATTCAGCACATCGGTGTCAGTAAACCTCAATACCTTTAGGCCGAGTTTCCTCAAATCGTTATCCCTTTTTGTGTCGGACTCTACCATTTCGCCATAGTAATGCTGTCCTCCATCCAATTCAATGACTAGTTTCGCTCTGGGACAGAAGAAATCGACTATGTAATTCTCAATGATTCTTTGTCTATAAAATTGATAACCATTAAGTTGTCTCATCCTCACTTTTGACCAGAGAAATCTCTCGGCATCAGTCATATTCCTTCTTAGCTCTCTGGAATATTGCTTTAGTTTATTGTTGTAAGGTAACATGGTAAAAAATCCCACTCAATCTCCCTTTACGGAAGGGAGAAAATTTAATTAGTGTGTTTTAGGAAATTCTTTAGTATTTCTTTCCCATGCTCGGTCATAAAGGACTCCGGGTGAAACTGGATGCCGTGTACTGCATATTGTTTATGCCTTACCCCCATAATTTCGCCATCGTTAGTCCAGGCAGTAACCTCCAAACAATCGGGTAAGTGCTCTCGCTTGATGACCAGTGAATGGTATCGGATTGCTGAAAAGGGATTAGCCAATCCAGCGAACACACCCTGATTGCTGTGGTGGATGGGCGATGATTTACCGTGCATAATCTGCTTTGCTTGTCCCACAATCCCGCCGTAGCTATGGCCAATACATTGGTGCCCCAGGCAAACGCCGAGAACTGGTAGTTTTTGTCCGAAATGTTTAATGACATCGTTAGAAATACCAGCATTTTGTGGTGTGGAAGGTCCTGGAGAAATGACAATCCTCTCTGGCTTCATCCGCTCAATGTCTAGAATTGTGGTCTTGTTATTCCGCACCACTATAACTTTCTCTCCCAGCTCACTAAGATATTGAAAAAGATTGTAGGTGAAGCTATCGTAATTATCTATCAGTAACAACATAGCCCCTCCCCTGAGCCAGTCCGGGCTGTTCTGCCTGGGCGATTGCTTTGAGTAATACCTGCGCCTTGTTCATACTCTCGTCGTATTCCAGAGCAGGCACACTATCGTAAACAATACCGCCGCCTGCCTGCACATAAGCGATCCCCTGTTTTAGCACCATCGTCCGGATGGCGATTGCCATATCCATGTTTCCATTGTAGGAAAAATAACCGACCGCACCTGCATACGGACCGCGTTTCTCCGGTTCGAACTCGGCGATGAATTCCATTGCCCGGATTTTGGGAGCCCCGGAAACTGTACCTGCCGGGAAACAGGCGCGCAAAGCATCGAAAGCAGTCATTCCCTTTCTCAGTTTCCCTTGAACGTGGGTAACGAGGTGCATTACGTGAGAATAGCGTTCCACCTCCATCAGGTCACTTACCTCAACTGTCCCCGGTTCACTTACCCGCCCGATGTCATTTCTCCCCAGGTCAACGAGCATGATATGTTCTGCCCTCTCCTTTTCATTTGTCTTCAGTTCTTGCTCCAATCGTAAATCTTCTTCCGGCGTAATCCCGCGTGGTCGGGTGCCGGCGAGGGGACGGGTGGCAATCACACCGTTTTCTACCCTGACCAGAATCTCTGGAGACGCGCCAACAATATGAAAATTACCTAAATCGAAATAGAACATATATGGCGAGGGATTGATGGAGCGTAAAGCCCGGTATATTTCAAATGGGTCAGTGCTGGTAGGCTGGGAAAGACGCTGGGAAAGCACGACCTGAATGGCTTCACCGGCGGTAATGTATTCTTTTATCTTGCCAACGGCTTTTTCAAAGTTCTCACGGGTAAAGTTCGAGGTCAGATTACCACTGGCAACGGGTGTCGGACTGTAACGGTGATTCGGGAGGGGTTGGTTCAATCTATTAATCAAGCTATCAATGCGTTCTACCGCCTGCTCATAGGCTGTTCTAATATCGTTGTCGGGACGGACGTGGCTCAACACCTTAATTTTATGTGTAACATGATCGAAGATAAGCAACGTATCTACAAACAAAAACAGGGATTCCGGAACACCGAGATTATCGCGTTGAGATGATGGTAGTTTCTCGAAGCGGGTAACAGTTTCGTAGCTCAGGTAACCGACTGCACCACCGCAGAACTTGGGGAGGCCGCTCACTGGTGCGATCTTGAATTTGTTTAGTTCCGCAGCGACTAAAGGCAGAGGGTCGGTTTTATCATCTGGTTTCGTAGCTATTATTTTGTACGGGTCCGTCCCGATGAAACTGTAACGGGCGAGTCGTTCACCACCCTCCACACTCTCCAGGAGGAAAGAATTGCCATTGCGATTAATTTTCAGGAATGCGGAAACAGGCGTTTCGAGGTCAGCGACAATCTCACGGTAGATGGGCACCAGATCGCCCTTTTTGCCCAGTTTTTTTACTTCCTCTAAAGCAGGATAGTACATGGTCACCTCCGGAAAACAAAAAACCCTTCGCTTCAGGGGCGAAGGGTCTCCGCGGTGCCACCCTAATTATCCCGATGGAAATCGGAACATCTCTTTTCAGGTACATCCTCTCATCAGTGGGGAGATACCCTGGGCTGGTTAACGGTGCCCGTTCCGTCATAATTTACTTTTCCCGACTAAACCAGGAATTTCAATCTTGCGGCTCCCGAGTCCATTCGGCCAATCTCGCTGACGCCGGTTCACACCTAACCCGGCTCTCTGAAGTCCCGCTGAAGGCTTACTAGTCTCGTTCTCAGCCTTTGCTTATTCTATTATTATGTTCAGCATATCAAGGCAATCGTGGGCTTGTCAAGTTCTGCCACTGGTGGGAGTCACACCTGTGAAGTAAGTAAGTCTTTATCATTCGAGGCTGTTAGTTTATAATGCATACAATGGTACGTACTAAAAGACAAGGAGCGGGAAATGTGTGAATTTTGTCATAAGCACGGTGAAGGCAAGAAGTGGTATTTGCAGGCACAAAACTACTCCGAGGATTTGCTTAGCGACCTGCGACGTCGCAAATTCATTAGCGATTTTTTCTTAGAGCCGGAGCTTCAGGCAAGAGGGGAAGGACAACACAAGCTCTTACAACGTATTCCACGTTTTGCAATGAATGCTTTAAATCCCTTAAGGGAGTATCAACAAAAGAAATTTCATTACGGACAGGTTGTGCCGATTGAGGAGGTTGAACACATCTTCAGTTTTGTAAATTCTGTTACTCGGATAGCTTGCTACTGTCGTCAACTTACCCTTGGAACTGAGCAAAGGTACTGCTATGGAGTGAGCATGGCACCTCCGGGCGAATCGCAGTTTAACAAGATAATACGCTCCATCGATGCAGATTACCTTACAGGGCCGAAGACATCAGGGTTGGAAGATTTATCCAAAGAGGTCGCGCTTAACAGTCTCAGGGAGCTCGAGAAAAAGGGACTCTGTCATACCGTGTGGACTTTCGTTACTCCATTTATCGGAGGTATATGCAACTGCGACCGCTCGGATTGCGGGGCAATGCGTTCTACCATCACTTTGAACTTTCCAGTAATGTTCCGTGCGGAATATGTAGCCAGTGTCAGTCCTGAGCTATGTAATGGATGTCGACAATGTATGCGTGTCTGTCAGTTTGGTGCCATGGGTTTTAGTGCCGCAAATGAGAAGGTCATTATTGACCCACGACGGTGCTATGGCTGTGGAATCTGCCGTGCCAGTTGCACTAAAGATGCCATCGTCTTAAACGAACGCTCAGCAGTCCCTCTAGCTTCTCATTTATGGTAGCCAGATATAACTACCGAGCGTTACCAACTCAGTTTGTATTATTTTGCGTGTTCTGTTACTAATAGTTTTCGCGTTCGAAAATGGTTGCCATTCCTTGGCCGCCACCCACGCACAGGGTTGCCAGTCCGAAGCGACCGCCGGTGCGCTGTAGATGTCTGGCGATGATAGCCGTCTGTCGTGTGCCGGTCATTCCCAGTGGATGCCCGATGGCAATTGCACCACCATTCGGATTAATCTTGCAATGTCCGCGGCGGTTGCTTTCATCTCGCGAATCCAGTAAGTGACCACAACAGCAAATGCCTCGTTGACTTCGAAAATGTCGAAGTCGGAGAGTTTCAGCCCGGTCCGCTTGAGGATTTTCTGTGTGGAGGGTACGGGACCTGAACCCATGATGGTGGAATCGACACCGACCGCAACCGCATGCCGGAAGGTCATCATTGGTTTGTAACCGAGTTCCTTCGCTTTTTCCTTCCTACAATTGTTCTCAAGACTGGCCGCATCAGGTCTCTAGCGGTGATAGACCGATAGACACCGCGGTCACCGGCGCGCCCAATCGGCGACCGGCAGGCATCAACGATAACCGCTTCTTTCATTGTGTTACTCCTTCTCTCTTAGTGTCTGCATATTCGGAATTAAAGCATTAATCCCAGTAGACCACCAAATCCGCCCCATTCTAGCAGTTGTTCTAAAAAACTGTTAAATTCGGTGATAAAGTTTGTGGTTGAGAGTTCGGGGTATAGCTGTAAAGTGATGAAAGAATACAGAATAAAAAGAGCGTAATTAGTTGTAAGGATTGAGCCTATTTAGTAGAAAGATATGTTAGTTGCTTGTATTTGGTCCTGGTCGTAAGGAGGGCAAAATTTCTAATTCTGCCCATTTGATTGAGTCGACATTATTCGTTGACGCTTTGGATACCGACATTTCCGGAGTAATGCCATTATCCGGGATTTCCATCATTCTGTAAATATGCTCGATAAGTTCTTCGACGTAATCGGTCTGACAGGTGTCAGATAGGGGTGCTTCCTGCGCTTTCGCTCGAATAAAATTTTTACCTTCCTCCACTATGTCCTTAATAGCCGACTTATTTTCTTCCACAAGTGTGTCGACTGCTTTTTGGCGCTCAACTGCCAGTCTTAGTGCTGTCTTACGCGTTTCTTCGTCGAGAGCAGTACCCACCATTTGATACAGCAGTTTCTTTATGGATTCTTTATTATTGTTCGTCATTTTTCGTCACTGGTTTTCCGGATATATTCGACCTTAACAATTTCCAGCCATGCCGGTCTCTATGAATCTCTTTTGGAATTCCGTTCTTTATCTTGTGTATTATCCTTGTATACCTTGAAATCATTGAGAAAACGTATCAAATCCTCTTTGGAAAACCTCCTGTCACCTCGATCGCAAATGCGATATGAAAAAAGCAAACCAATGTCGCTCCAGCGCCGCAGTGTATTGGTATGCACGTGGAGAAATTCAGCGGCTTCTCTGACGGTGAGGAGGGGATTTTCTTTGTTTATATCGTTAGTATCTGGGTATGCCATCTTTCATATCACCTTTAGATGTTAGTCTTATTCTTTCCACCATTCAGCCATTCCTGCCTGACGACTTTCTTTTTCCGTTGTCTCCAGCTTTCACGACGTATTCAACCTTGACCATTTCAGCTTCTTTCCTGAGGAGATCGAGGTCTTTTTCGGTAAAGATGTGCCAGCCACGCCGGTCTCTGCGCGTCTGTTTCAGGACGCCGACTTTTAACCAGCGAAATAAAGTTGCACGACTGATACCCGCTTTTGCGCAGGTCTCAGCGGTTCTGTAATAGACCTGACCGTTTATTTTAATCGCCATGCGTTGTTATCTCCCTGCTTGATAAGCATTGATACTATTTGAATCTATTGTGCGGTGAATTGGAGTTTTGTTCAATCCAACGTTCTGGCTATTTAGTATGGTACTATCGTAATCCTCTGTGATGAATAACCGGCAGAATGTTATAGAACTGCACCGATAGCATCGCGTTTTGGTAGAAATTACTACCACGAAAATCAATGAAAAACAGGAAGGGGAGGCACTGCCTCCCCTTAATTCCAAGAATCGATTGTTTAATGAAAACTGACTTAAGGTGTTACAGGTGCTGGTGCTACAATTACGATGCTAAAAGGTTTAGTAACAACCTGCTTTGGGTCTGATTTATCTTCGACTTTAATGATCAAGTTGTAAGTATTTACTGTAGTTGGTGTACCACTAATAATACCCGTTACTGAATCGAGTGTTAATTCAGCCTCTGGTGGTAGTGTACCCCCTGCAGCTGCGCTCCAGCTCCAGGTATATGGTCCCTCTCCACCAATAGCTTCGACCATTGCTGAATAGGCTACATTAACTTGCCCTCCAGGAAGAGGACTAGTAGTGGTTATCTGGAATGGTTGATTCATTGTGGTCACTTTGACTACCGGTTTAAATATATATGTATCCTTGCCGGTAAGCACGACTGACTTGAGCGCATCGAAATCGAAGAGAAGCTCGGTATCGCCACCCTTAACGATTTCGAACGGATGGACAAACTTTAATACGTCACTGGGTAATTTAGCATCATGGAAAACTAACTCGCCCTCGCCATCAATATGGAGTTCGACCAACTCGACATCCATCCTGAGTTGGGTATATTTGCCGGGATCGAGGAAACCCACGGCTACCTTTTCATATGTGTCATCGAAGAATTGAAGCAGGTCAAACTTTAGTTTGCCATTCACGGCACCAACTAAAGGCAGGTCTTTCCATTCACCACCGTTTCCATTTTCCTGCTCTTCTTCGGTGTCCTCGCTGCCGGCTACATGGACCTGTACACCTGTAATAGTCAGCCAGACTTGATTAATATCCGGTGCACTGGGAGCATCGGTGATATTAACAATAAGGCGTCCGGCTGTAGCCGACGTTTGGTCGCAGGAGGCGAAACCTGCTGCCACTGTCAATAGCACTGTAAGGATACCAATAGCGAAAAATACAGTTTTTTTCATCATTAATTTACCTCCTTGTGTAGCTTTCTCCTATGGTTTCCACTATTTAATAACGATAGTAGTGGTAAAAGTGTCAGGGTTGCTTCCTGGGTTCTCCCTGTCCCTTATCTTTATCAGGAGTTGTTTGCTCGTTGGTGATTGGGGTCTGACTTGAACCGCTCTCACCAGCTTGTGGTTTCAGTAGATATTTGGCACCATCCTGCGCATTGCCGGTATTTACCACTGTAAGGTCAAAGGTAAACGAGGTCACTGAATCGGCACCTACATTAAACGGTATCTTGACCTGCAGTTTGTCGCTGGGCAGTTTAATTTCGATTGTTTCGCCGGTTGCTTTCAAGACACCTGTAACCTGACTTACCTCAATGACGACTCTGGTGTATTCACCAAGCGGGACATTTCCTTGCCACAGTACCTGAGTAGCGTCTCCAGGTAATGATGCCAGGTTAAATTCCTGTGTCGTCGGAGTAAATTCGACCCACTGCTCCTGATCTCCTGTGTGGAGGAGCCAGACTTTTTCAATGGTGACATCCACCGTGCTAAAATCTTCGATGGCATTGACATCATCACTTACCATAAAGATAAAGTTCCCGTCTGTGCTGGCTGACGGAATAGTGGTTGTAGGTATTGCCGGCCAGAGGGCCGGTCTCAGTGCAAAAAGACTGACAGCCACTAGTAAAACAACGGCGGCCGCACTTACCCAGACCACACGTGGTTGTATCATCCTCTGCCAGAAAGATGGCTGGCGACGGCGTTCAAACTCCGCATATAGTTTTATACGTGCACTTCGCTTAGCTTCTGCTGAAGGTACAAACGAATAAGCCGTTGCAGTTTCCGTCATCGCCTTCAATAGTGGTTCGAGCTGGGCTTTGTGTTCCGGATAATCTGCAAGGCACTTGTCCAGACTCTCCCCGCGGCTGAGTCGGTCAATGCACTTGTCCAATATCATGTCGAATTCGTTTGTCATCTTTGTTCTTCTATTGTCTATTTACATTTAATAGTTGTCGTAGTTTTTCCAGAGCAGCTCTCTGCATCTCACGTACTGCACCATCGCTCTTGTTTAGAATGTCCGCCGCCTCTTTTGATGTTAGTCCTCCAAAGAATCGGAGTCTTAACACTTCCTGTTGCTCTTCTGTGAGTTGTATCATTGCTGCCCCTACTTTTTCCATCTCCAGTTTTCTATTGACGTCATTGAATGGGTCCTGGTTATCTATTATTTCAACTGTTTCGATCGGGACGGTTTTAATTCTGCTTACCTTGCGCAGGTGGTCTACCACCAGGTTATGGGCTATTTTGTAGAGCCATGCCTGCATCGGCAACCCTGTATCCCGGTATGTTTTTATCGACTTTAACGCCTTTAGAAAAACCTCGCTGGCAATATCCTCCGATTCGGATTTATCTCCGATATGTATGTATACATATCGCGCAATTTTGTCATAATACTCTTCATACAGCGCGACCAACCGCGCTTCATTATCTCTAATTTCCTTGTTCGTGTTTCGTGGAACTTTGGATGCCATTCCGAGTATATCCTGCCTATATCGCTTTCCAATATACTACTATATTTCAGCCGGCATCCGAAAATCTCCATAACCCCTCATTATCTACAACTATTTGATGTGCAATTATTACAGCCTTTACTTATAAGCATTGTATTCAGAAAGAAAACGAACCAAGTCTTCCTTAAAAAATCTCCTGTCTCCTCGAGAACTAATGCGATATGCTACAAGTAAACCGATGTCACTCCACCGCCGTAACGTATTGGCATGCACATGAAGGAACTCAGCAGCTTCACTGACAGTAAGAAGCGAAGAATCCTTTTCGATGCCTACAGTAGATGAATATGCCATCACTCTCACCTCCAGTTCTAAGCATTATCCGCTATACTTATTTTCCCTTCCATTATTAGTAACGAAGCCATAGTACTTTTGTCAGGAAAATTCTAAGACTGTCTCCATGCTTAAGGTGTCAAGTAGTCTGCTATTGACGAAATTATCAGCTTCAGGTATGGTGAAGTTGGTCTAGGAAAATCCCCTGTTTTGTAAGAGACCGTATTTAAAAATATGGAACAGAAAACAAACAATAATAATTCCCACCTGTCTAGACGACTTGGTCTCTTGACGACCACCCTGGTCGGTATCGGTGTCATACTGGGTGCAGGTATTTATGTATTGGTGGGAGTTGCCGCCAGGCAAGCCGGAAATGCCGCCTGGATGTCATTCCTGATAGCGGCGGTCGTGGCTGGTTTTACCGGACTGTCCTACGCCCGACTCAGCAAAATGAAACCTAAAAATGCCCCGGAATTTCAATATCTGAATATGGCATTTGGACGTGCTCCTGCATTCTTGGCCGGGTGGCTTGTTCTTGGTTCTACAGTCATATCTGCAGCAGTAGTAGCTCTCGGTTTCGCTGGTTACCTGGAACATCTTTTCGGTATACCTTATCTTGGTGGCGCTATCGGACTGATATTATTATCATCTTTAGTGGTATTCATGGGAATCGGAGAATCAACTGTATTTGCGGCTGTACTTACCCTTGTTGAGGTTGGCGGTATCTTGATAATTATTTTTATTGGTATACCCTCGTTCGGGCGGGTAGACATCTTTGAAATGCCTGAAGCCGGGCTTTCGGGAGTAATCGGCGCGGCATCGCTTATCTTTTTTGCTTACCTCGGTTTTGAGGGGATGGCAAATATGTCTGAAGAGATGAAAAATCCACAACGTGATTTACCGAAAGCCCTGTTACTTGCTATCACCATTAGTACAATTCTTTACATCCTTGTGGCTATCTCGGCAGTAAGTGTAATTGGTTGGCAAAATTTGAGCGCTTCAAGTGCTCCCCTGGCGGCTGTCGCGGCTGAAGTGATTGGTGACAAAGCAGATATACTACTTACAGCTATCGCACTAGCGTCAACCGCAAATACTGTTATTTTATTGCTGTTTGCGGCGTCACGTTCTATGTGGGCAATGTCTTGTGCCGGTGTGCTACCGAAGAATATATGCGTCATTGGAGAACACCGACATACACCGTGGCTTGCGATTCTACTGGTTGGTGCCATCGCATGTATTTTTACTCTTTTTAAAAGTATTGAAGATGTGGCTGAATTTACTAATTTTGCTGTTCTGTTGGCTTTTATTGGTGTTAATGCCAGTGCCTTTAAGTTATTTACTAGAGATGCTACCACGGGACGAATAAAGCACATTTTGATGAACCGCATCATGCCGCTTTTAGGTTGCATTACTTCGCTCTGGCTTGCTATTACCCTTGGTTGGCGAGCTGCGGTCTTCGGTCTTATATTACTCAGTGCTGGAATTGCATTTTACTTTCTGATGAAGCGGATTTACAGGAATTAGCCGGAGATGACTCTATCTCTACCTTCCTGTTTGGCTTTATACAAGGCAGTATCTGCCAAGCGCAGGAGTTCTTCAATTTTTGTACCGCTAGACGGATATGCACTGACTCCGAGCGATATTGTAATGGAGCCGAGGATTTTTCCTTGAAAAACCAATTCCATTTTTTTGACTTCTTCTCTTATAGTTTCTGCGCGTTTGACGGTATCTTCTAATGAGGATTCGGGAAGAATAACTAAGAATTCCTCGCCGCCATACCTGCAGGCAATATCCGACCCTCTGAATTTTTCTTTTAATAACTTGCCCAATTGACTGATAATTTTGTCACCGGCCGCATGTCCATAAACATCATTGAATTTTTTAAAATGGTCGAGGTCAGCCATGATGATACCAATCTGCGTCTGTTTCCTCATCGCACGTAAGATTTCTCGTTGCAGTGACTCTTCCATAAAACGTCTATTATACAATCCGCTCTGTGGGTCCTGAATAGACTGCATCGAAAGGCTTTCACTTAACTTTACATTAGCAAGTGAGAGTGATAAGTATTCAGACAGAGTATCTGCCATTTCTCTTAAATCTGCCAGTCCCATACCCTGCGCCGAGTCTTTTATGTTGAAGTCATTCATCAGATGAAGCAGTCCCAGAATATCACCCTTTGCCATCAGCGGTAAGCACATATAGGGTGATGTCAGTGTATGTTTCAGGTGCGGACAGATAGGTCCCGTCTCTATGTTATCAACCACATAAGTTCGACCGCGCCGTAATCCCCAACAGGCATCTGGGGTAAAAATAGTCTCTTCTGCATTTACGGGGAAACCTCCCCAAGTAGCTATTGATTCGAGGTCTGACCGGGAATTGCTCAGAAGAAACAAAGCTCCCTGTGATTTTGGGAACAACTTTTTCATGTATCCCATAATAATGGGAGCAGTTTCCTGCATCTTTGAGCAGGCTTGAAGCATGTCTCTCATTTCTGTCAAGATAGTGCTTTGCTGGCGTTGCTCCTCAAGTTTTTTAACCATTTTGGTCAATGTTTCATTCGTCTGGCGAGTTTCTTCCTGCATCAGCTTACTTTCGGTAATATCCATGAAATTACCTAGAGTAGCCCGTTTTCCCTGAGTCCGATATGATACTACGGTTTCGAGTATCCACCTAATTTGGCCAGGCTTGGTCACGACACGGTATTCATATGGTTCACAACGCCCGCTTTTCAATGCATTGACCGCATTGATTCTGACCAGTTCACGGTCTTCAGGGTAAATGTAATCTGAAGATTTTGTTTTTAGAAGTTCATCCATACTATAACCGATTATTCTCTCAAACTGGCTATTGATATACTGGAATTTTCCATCTTGCACAATATAGATACCTATTGGAGAACTCTGAGTAAAGGCATTGAATAACTCCATAGCCTGTTCTCGTTCAGCAGTATTACGCACAAAAATCACAAAAGCAATGTCCCTACCGGATTCGTCTTTCATTGGTGAGACGGTCAGAGAAACATGAACACGGCTGTCATCTTTTCTTTTGTGGACAGTGTCATGACGAACGCTGGGCTCTCCCTGCTTAATTCTTTTAAATGCTTCTAAGGTATTGTCCCTAAAATCCAGTGGCTCTAAAAAAGAGTGCTCTCTACCAATGACATCTCGTGCATCATAACCGTATAGGTCATGGGCTCCTTTATTCCAACTGGTAATGACTCCGTCCGCAGTTTCCACAATGACGGCGTTATCCCACGGTTCGAAAATCTGACTGAGTCGTTTTAGTTCCTTGTCCATATTCTGCCTATAACCACCCTTCCTCGTTGTTGTAACCGTATTCAGTAGGTAAATGGCGAAGCCCTTAGTTTATATTCCCATCCGAATACTAAATGAGATATTAAACAGTATATCCACTGCTCCGGTCATGATCCAAGGCGGATTTCTGCCTTATGTTATGATCATTTTCTCAACGCGATTTACTTCGGTTTTTAATCGCTGTATATCGTCTTCGGTGAATAACCTCCAACCATTTCTATCCCTGTGCACTACATCAGGATATTTTTTTTGCCTCACCCACCTTAAGAAAGTGAATCGGTTCGTGCCTGCCAATTTACAGGCTTCATGTGTGCTGTAAAAAATCTGGCCATCAAGTTTCAAAGTCATTTCAAGCACTCCGCTATGTCCGTCTATATGCAACTATAGTTGAGCATAGTGCTTATCGCTCTGTTTACCAATCACCTAAACGTACCGCTTGGCTAAGAAAATAGTACCAAACATAGAATCATTTAATAGTCAGCAGGCTTTATATGAGACATTATGGGTATTGACAACCATACTCTGGCAGTATAATATATGTTCTTTGTAAGAGACTCCTTATGAGAAAGGGATGCCTATCGGAGTAGAGTCTTAGAGCACGGCAATTAGCCCGGAAACCTGAAGAGGTGGTGTAAAGTGCTCCACCTTTTCTTTTTGTTGGAGGCGTAGTAAATTTGTAACCAAAATTTTACCTGTTTGTAACCCTGTCATTACCAGGGATGAGAATTATTAATATTATCGTAACCATTAAGGTTTATAGTTGAATCTCGTAAATCGAAGACCATTTACAAATCGATTATTAAGTTGAAAAGGTCGTGAGCGGGTGACGATAGACGAACCCGCAAGTAATATGGGAGAGCTTCAGGAAAAGCTCTCAGTTCCTTGGGAGGTGGTTAATATGGCGGTCTGGAAATTGAAGAGTTGCCCTCGTTGCAATGGTGACCTCTTCATTCAGCGTGAAACTGATGGCTGGTATGAAGAGTGTTTGCTATGTGGCTATCAACATGATGTGTCCAACAGTGTTGCCGCAAGCTCAGCTAGTCAAATTAGCATTAAGGGTCAACTAGTAGATAAGAAACCGTATCCTAACGTTCGCTCTAATGCGAACTGACACCACGGTTCATCGAATCACGCTTACAAAGCTTAGACACCGTGGATAATCCAGAGACCCCTCGCAAACATCGAGGGGTTTTCTATTTCTAAGAGAATTGATCTAAAGTTTCGCTTTTACTCCGATGTGCTATAATCCCAAGTTGTGAAGTCGCTAACGGTCTATCTGGGGCTGGGGTCAAATATGGGGGATAGGGAAGCTAGCCTCCGTCATGCCTTAGGATTGCTCTCAACGAATGTCAAAATCGAAAAGATATCACCCGTTTACGATACGGCACCTGTCGGAAATACAGACCAGCCGCGTTTTCTTAACTTGGTGTGTAAAGGAACCGCGCTACTTTCTCCCTCCGACCTCCTGACTGATGTAAAAAACATCGAAAAACAAATGGGACGTGTATCCGGTCCACGAAATAGCCCGCGCCCTATCGATATTGATATACTGTTTTACGGCGACTCGGTGGTGAAAACACCGGAGTTGATCATCCCACACCCACGACTACAAGAAAGAGCATTTGTACTGGCGCCACTAGTGGATATCGCACCAAGGATGAAACACCCGATCAGCGGGAAGACAGTAGTCCGATTGCTGAGAGAACTCAAACGGACAAAAGGCGATGCTGTCAGAAGGCTTGAGTCAGGAGGAGCTATGTACGAAATATCAGTTGAAAAAGACTTTGATGCCGCCCATTTTTTACGTGGCTATCAGGGTAAGTGTGAAGCACTCCACGGACATCGGTTCAAGGTAGTGGTAACCGTGAGGACGGATAAACTGAATGATATCGGACTGGGGTATGATTTTACGGAGCTGAAGCAGAAGCTCGGTGAGGTACTGGCACGGTTTGACCACACATGCCTAAATGAAATTGCGCCATTCAAGCGCATCAATCCATCATCGGAGAACATTGCCACAACAATTTACCGGGAACTAAAGCGGAAACTCAAAGGTGCACCGGTGGCTATCACCGCTATTGAGGTATGGGAATCACCGCAGAGTCGGGTTACTTACCGACCGGATTAGCAGGCTTTTCCTGTGGCAAGAGGTTGGGGATAGTTTCCTCAATGGGGTAAGTTACATTGCACTTGCCGCAGTAGAACGAACCGCTCACGATTTCCCTTTCATTTTCCTGGGTTATCGTAAGGATAAGCTTGCCCTTGCAGACCGGGCAGACCAGGATATCCATCAACTCTTTTTTCATAGGTGATTATCAGTATAACACAGACAAAACTTTAAATTCTAATATCTAAATTTTAATTGAAACAGCTAATTTATCTTTATTCTCCACTCTTTCCTTAAACCCTGTTACAATATAACCACTATGCCAGACAATGTTGTTCCTTTCGCTGCCAATTGTAAGACTACTGCTATGGGTATTATGCCCCATACTGATGTTGCACAAGCCCTGAAGCTGGCACTCAGTCTGGATGTCCCTTTCTGGCCTCAACTTCCCAATACCAGCTTCTATGAAGATATGTATGTGCAGGCATCGGAGAGATTTCCCGGCATCATGGTCGACCTCGAAAATAAGAAATTGCATTTCGACAAGACAAAATTCGATGAAGGTCTAGGCGATTATTCAACATGGATGTCGGACCTACACAATTTTGAATTGAGTCGCGATTACTCTGCAGTTTTCCACCGCTTCCTGCAAGAAGACCTGGCGGGCTACACCGCTATTCGGGGTCAGTGTATCGGGCCTGTGAGCTTCGGTTTCCGCATTACCGATGCCGATAACAAACCTGTTATCTATGACGACAGTGTCCGCTCGCTCTTGTTTGATTTTTTACAGAGGAAAATTAATGTGCAGTGCCAGCAATTGCAGGAGAAAAACGCAAATGCTTTTGTCTGGCTAGATGAGCCGGGATTAGGCTGGGTATTCAGCGGTTTGTCTGGCTACGGTGATGTCCAGGCAAAGAAGGAATACAAGGATTTCCTGGATGGGTTGGATGGGATTAAAGCGCTTCACCTCTGTGCCAATGTCAACCTGCCCTATCTTCTCGGCATGGGCATTAACCTGCTCTCTTTCGACGCCTATCAAATCGAAATTATGCCCAAAGGCTATGCGGTTGCCGTTACTGATTTTATCAGGAAGGGTGGGGTGATTAGCTGGGGAATTATCCCCACAGATTCTATCAGCCTCAGCCACGAGACCCCTACAAGCCTGTTCCGCTTGCTTACCGGTTACTGGGAGGTTGTTACACAGAATACTGGATTTTCTATAAAAGAAATTGCGGCACAAGCCCTTATTGCACCGGCACGATGCTGTCTCAAGAATATCGGGAAGGTGGGTGCTCGTGATGATTCTTCAACCAGCAAGATTTCCGGTAACGGTGCCACGAGTGAAGAGCAGGTTGTAGAAAAAGCGTTTAGTTATTTGAAGAATCTCTCAGGGCTTCTGCGAGAAAAATACAGTCTGTAAATCCGCTACTATACAACGTGACATATGACACTTTGCTACTTAATCATAAGGTTTGTTTTTATTAGGATTTGTTGATAGTCCTGTTAGATTACTGACCCCCAAATTATCAAAATATTTAGCTTCAACCGTATTGAAAATTGTCATAATGTGACGTATAATAAATTGAAAGGGGGCAGGTGGTTGGTCAAACAATTGATTGATGACTTGTCCTTGAGTGAATAGAATATTGGCGGGTTAAATCTCAAATGTCCCGCTTTGAAATACCAATCGCAGAAGTAAAAAAGTTATGGTACCGGTGAATTAGCCTCTTCTATTTGCGGAATTTTTATTTTTATTTTGTTTTTATCACCGGAAATTCAGGAAGGAAACAAAGCGAGAAGCTTTTTAAGGTTGATATGTGTATTGTTGTTTGAAATCGGCTGAATTCTCTTAACTCAGGGTTTAGACGGGCGAATAAGCGCTGTTGCACCGAGCTTTTCCCGATCAAGTCATTGCCGATGGGTGGAATAAATCCATCCGGAAACCTTCCTGACAGGTATCATCTGTCTGACCGACCCAGTTGGATCAGGGTGAGTTATGAAGATTCAATTGGGCAACGGCAAAGGTAAAAAGGATAATAGCCTGGCGCTTCTACATGGCGAAGCTGCCAGTTCATCTATTGAAAACGCCGGGTGCGCTTATCAGTCGCCTTCGGTTATTGCCGCTGGTGCCACTGCCCAGGGTGTTGCTCTTCTCAGTACGCTGACCCACCTTGTGCTCTCTATCCTTCTCATCAAAGTTCCCTCTCTAGTCGAAGGTAAGCAGAGTTCACTGAAACGAACCACTCTTATCATAGCGGTTGTGAGCGCAATTACCTGGTTGCCCATTGTATTCGTAATGCTTTTCATGAAAAATGTTAGTCCCCTGCTATTAACTGCTCTATGGATTACAGGTCTGGTACCAACAACTCTGCTCTTCCCATTGCGCGATAACTGGCTGGCGGGTCTGATACCTGCCGAGAAAATGGGGCGCTATCTGAGCTGGCGCTCTGTGATTGCGGGTGTATGCTATCTGGCTACTTTCTACTTGATGGGGTTTATTCTGGATAAAACCACCGGATTTGAATCGAAAAGCTATGCATTTATTCTGGCAATCGCTTTTTTAGCCTCAGCTGTTAGTGTAGTTCTGTATTGCAGTGTGCGTCCGCTAACAGCACCCACGAACATCGAAAATAAGCCAACTTTGACATTCATTAACTTTCTTAAAGATTCTAGAAAGAGTCACCTGGGCACATTTATTCTGTTTGTTTCTCTGTACACGTTCGCGGTAAATCTGGCTGGTCCGCTCTTTGCGTCATATATGCTCAGCGACCTCAACTTCAGTTACATGACCTTTACTGCTGTGGTTTCATGTGAATATGTCGCTCGAATTATCAGTCTTACTTTCTGGGGTAGAAAGGTAGACAAATCCGGAAGTTTGAGGGTACTCAGTTATGTTTCATACTTGATCCCAGCAATGCCCGTTCTCTGGCTCTTCTCCAGTAATTATTTATATCTCTGTGGTGTGCAAATGATCAGTGGCGTTGTCTGGGCGGCTTTTGACCTCTCTGTACAGACATTCATTTATAAAGCTACCCCACCTGACCAACGTTTGAGATATATTGTATATCATCGAAGTCTTACCTCTTTCTCGGTGGCACTCGGGGCAATTACCAGTGCTTTTATGCTAAATCATATGTTCCGTATTTTTGGGAGCCAGATACTCGGGATGTTCCTTGTTTCTGGTTTACTCCGGTTGGTTATTGCCAGAATGATGTTACCAAGACTTAGTTTGCAGGGCATTCCGGATGCCGTTGTCCATCCAGAGCTTGCAGCAGAACTAGCAACAGTCCCACTGCCAATTAGAATGGGACTGTACTACTATCCGGATGCATGGAGAAAGTTTACCCGCCGTACAGTAACCACAGGCAGCAATATTATTGGTAGAGCAACCAGTACAATTGGTATATCCCAGAATGGACTTTTCTATAAACCAGCTAGATGGGCAGAGTACCTCAGTAAATCTGGTGCGCAACTGGAAGCAGTGGAATCTCAAGACGCCAGCCAGTCTGCACGCGATAATCTGTTCCATAAGTCAGGAAAATGGTTGGAATACCTGACCGGGATTGGTGCTCAACCAGCACCAGTGGAAACCAGGAGCTCTATTCAACCCATACGTGATGGTCTTTTCTACCATCGGGAAGGATGGGCTTACTTCCAGGAACAGCTTTCCAAAGAAGATGTCAACAAAGAAAAGAATCAGAATGTAAGCCGCAGTGGACTTTTCAACAATCCGCAACGCTGGGGGGACTATTTAAAGCAATCACTGGTATTGAATAATGCTATAACACGCACGAGCGGTGAAGGAATGACGTTACGTCAACCCATTTTCTATCATCCCGAAATGTGGCAAACATACCAGAAAGGAATGGTTAATTCCAGAATTAGTGTTGAAGCAAAGGAACCAGCTTCTCGGAAAGGCCTTCTCTACCATCCCGAAGAATGGCAAAAATATGGCAAGCAAATAGTTACACGCAAGAACAGAAAGACATCACCTCAAGTCGGCGCCGCAATTACTACTTCTACAATACCCGTTTCAAGAATCAGAGCATCAGCAATGCTAGCATAAAAGCATTGATTAAAACAGTTTTAATCTTCTGAAATCTAATCAAGCATCATCTAATAATACTGTGATTCACTCACTTTGCCCGAAATATCTGTTGCTTGTTATTTTTAGATAAGGCCCTGCTGCGATGCCCGATTACCCCCAGAGCTCCGGTCACGGGAGGGGTGGTGGCGTAAATTTAAGTCGGGGAAATGGCGTCCTCTCCATCCCCAACACTCTGGTTTCCCCCAGCAGGGCCCGAGGAACTCCTTCAAACTTACTATAAAACCACAATGGGGAAATATGTAGTTTTTATTATGACAATCTAAAGAGTACTATTTCATGCAGTTGTTACAGTCAATAATCTTATACGATTATTGACCCTCAATATATGATAGGTTGATGAATTTGTCAAGTACCTTGGTATTACCAATATCATTACGAAAGTACGCGAAGGTTTGGTACTGAATGGTGATGTTGTAGATTGAGGGAAAGTCTTACTATATACACAGGTATACAAGATGGGGTAACACTATGCCTATTGAGCTTGAAGGTAAAAGCTACTACAGAACAATAGAAGCCTGTCGCATTATTGGAATTAGTAGAAATACTTTATTCCGGTGGATGAAGAAAGGTATGATAGGACAAAAAGAATATCGGGACTGGAGAGGCTGGCGGTTGATCACTCAGAACCAGCTAGACACTCTGTTAGCCATGACTCGACAAGTATCAATTAATGAAAATAAAAATAGACTAAATGGAGGCAAGTAATGTTAATAAAAAAAGGTGTTTTACTTTTCATTGTGTTAGTTGTTTTATGTATAAGTACTGCTGGTTGTGTATCTAAGAGTAAATATGAAACTCTGACGCAAGACTATGAAACCAGTCAGACGAATTTGATGTCAGCCCAGCGGGAGTATGATTTATTGCAGGCTGAGATGACAACACTGCAGAAAGAGTGGGAGGTTGCAAAGTCCGCCCTTGACGCGGAGATCGCAAATAAATCTGCTACAATTAGTAAAGCTCAACAGGATATAGCTGAACTGCAACAGGATATTGCCGAACTGAAGGCCGAACTAGACGTGGCATTAAACACGGAGATAAAACAGGCATTCGCCTTCAGTTTTCAGAGTAAAACCTTTACCTGGGAGCTTTCAATTCCACTAAAGACGTTCTTGTACTACAAAGATCAATCGAGGATAACCGATACTTCTAGATACACCAAAATGGTAACCGATAATTACGCCGATAGTCTACTTAACAAACTTATTTTACAAATTAAAGATGCCGTTCTCCGTTATAATTTTAATAAGTCAGATACAGTCGACTTGGTCGGTGCTTTTATCCAGTCACTTATTTTTGCAAATAACAATGTAACTACCCCGTACGACAATTATCCACGTTATCCGATTGAAACCCTTTTTGACCAGACTGGGGATTGTGAAGACACCTCTATCCTGACAGCCGCGTTGTTATATCGACTTGATTATAGTGTGGTTTTCTTTGTTTTCACTGAACCGAAGCATACCGCTCTTGGTATGTATGTTCCAGCGGCTATGGGATTAGACGGATGGGAGTATCAGGCGAAGCGATATATTTATCTTGAAACAACAGGAGATACCTGGACGCTCGGTCATGCTCCAAGTGCGTATATAACGCTTCAGCCGGAGATTTACCCAATAGGTAAATAATATCGCCTCCTCTCCGCTTAAACATAGGATTGATTCATTATCGTCGAAAGGTGATATTTGCCTGAGTCAACTCTGCAGGCAATCGGGACCACATCTAAAATTCGCTAGGAACGTATCCGCTTCTTCGAACTGGCTTTCAGAAAATTTGGTTAATCAGTTCGAATCCGCTTGGGTGGGCGGTACTGTACAATAGACAGAAACTTTTATCTGACTTTCAGCCTTCTTTGAAGTCAACGCGTTTTTGATTATTCCTTTACCTGTTCCTTTTTCCTGAATAAAGCCAAGCACAGTAATATATGCATGCAGGATTCTTACGGATATACGATGCCCAAATTCGCTAGACATAATCTCTAAGGTTCCAGCCCCGTTGGTCAACTAACACGGCACTGAAATAAAATACTATATCTTCCCCAAAAATCTGCATTAATGAGAAGTCCGACCAAGGGGAAGAACCGGGGCAAAAGGAAACGGAAATAAGGTGGTATGAATTAGGTTTGAATGGTACAATGAACATAATATAAACAAGAATTTTGCTTTGTATTAAGGCGATTTCTAAAATGGCAAGAAACCGATATCTATTTTGGAGGCTATATCACTATGAATTTTGATATTGAATTAGTTGGAAAAATCGGATCAATGGCATTGATCCGTGAAGTTGAACATGATATTGACTATAATGTCTTCAGCCGCATCGGCAGCGAGCTTCATCCAGGAATGATTTGGGTCAGCTCTGGAGCGGTGGAAATAGGTCGTCTAGATTATCTCAAACGGACAGGCTATGAGTTAGACGGCTCCAAAGATGAAGTCATGACGGACTATTCCGCACAGGGACAAGCAATTCTGATGGAGGAATATCGTCGATATATTCCATCGAAATACTCTGTCCGACAGCTTTTAGTGGAGCATATACATTTTAATGACGCCGAAAAAAGAGAACATATCTATCAATTCCTGATGCGATGCGTCGAGCAGGGCGCTATTCCGATAGTGAATTATAATGATACCGTCAGTTTCGAGGAAAACCGACGCTGGGAATTAGAGCAACTGCGAAGCAACGGGCAAGAAAAAGTTGTGGAATGTATTGACAACGACGAGACAGCTTCGGTAATTGCCACCTTAGTCCACCCCCGAAACTTGCTGATTTTTTCTTCAGGCGATGGGATTTACTTAATTCCGGAAGATCCGTCTACATTAGTTGAACGAGTGGAGGGTAAGGATACGGATGAAGTGATTGCGGCCATTGACGATTTGCAAAGACATTGCTTTGGAGCCAGTCGTCCTGGTGCTGGCGGAGCAAAAACAAAGCTGGAATTTATCAAAGATCCAATTCGTCAAGGTACAACTGTTATGATCGCAAATTCAAGATACCGGATTTCTGATGTTCTATCTGGGAACTGTCCTCGGACGATCTTTCAAATCAGATGATAATAACATACGGGAAAGGCTGCCATTATTGAACGAGGTATACGCTTTAGTTTGTCCGTTTGACGCACACGAATGAACGGCGTGGAAGTGATACTGAGTACCAATTGTCAGTAGGTTGAGGAAGCGGGGATGGGAGTTCTGCCTATTGTCCAGTACCGTTATTATGAGGCTAAAATGGTGGGCGATACTGGATTCGAACCAGTGGCTTCTGCGATATGAGCCGGGGTATAGCGACAAAATCCTGTTGTTAATTTACAACACTCGTGCTATCTTACTCTATTAGCCTCTCTGTTTAGTGATTTATCCTTATCGGTCGGACTACGGGAGTCGTTTCAAACTCCCTGTTAAAAATCAAATAATCTTACAAAACGAATCACATCTATCAGGTAATCGTAAAATGAAAAGAAAACGCGGTGCTCAGAAGGGCAATCAAAATGCGCGCAAACATGGCTTTTATTCCTCCACCCTCAGCCCCACGGAATTATGCGAATTCTGCAGTCTCATTAATCTGAAAGGCATTGCCCCGGAAATCGCTGTCCTCCGTCTCAAGTTACGCTCTTTACTTCAGCACGACCCAAGTAACCACCGCGTGCTCGGAGAAGCCTCTAATCTATTATCAAAATTGTATGGTGCAAAATACCGCTTGACACAAGAAGACACCCACCAATTGAATACATTCATTAAGGGCATTCTTGAACAACACCCCGTTCCAGTACCTTCTCAGCCTGATAAGCCCGCTAAAACGGATGGTTGATTCTTACAAAACGAATCGAGTGTACTTTAACATCTCTAAATATTTGTTTTACAGGTTATGTAATCTTATCACACTCAAAAAGGGCTTTTGTCTCAATAAAAAATCGTGGCTTTTCCAAAACGACTCCGCAGAGTCGTCCTGAGTCCTTCTAAAAGGACGAATGGACCTCTTCCGTAGAGTCGTCCTGAGTGAGCATTAGGCGAGCGAATCTGACGTCGCAACGTCATACTGAATCTACATTAAGTAGACGAATGTATCTATAAGCTTATCCTGTGCCTTGTCACGTACCTGATACGGGAGTACCTCAATAGCCGTACCTTCAGGTCTTGCTACTCGATTATTAGCACTTGTTTCGGATTTTGTCACCAGAGGTTATAAACCCGTTTCTTCCGGTAAACCCAACACCAGATTCATATTCTGCACGGCTGTCCCGGAGGACCCTTTACCCAGGTTGTCAAAGCGTGCAGAAAGCAGAACCCTTTCGCTGTCGCCGAAGACAAAGATTTCAAGATTATTAGTGTCGTTACAGTCTGTAAAAGTCATAAAGCCGTCTTTCAGGTAATCGTCTGGTGGATAAGGCATCACTTTAATAAACCGCTCGCCGGTATAATGTGCAGCTAGTACTGCTCTGATATCCTCAGCAGAGAGTTGCTTTTTCAGATAGCGTACTACGAGCGGGATAAAGATAATTTCGCCGTTATATACATTGACTACGGTAGGATTAAAAAGGGGCGATTGAGCCAGGCCGACGATTTTAGTCATTTCAGGAATGTGTTTGTGATTCAATGCGAGCGAATATGGGCGGGGATTTTTTATATCGTCTGGTGCGCCCTCGCTTTCATAATCGCCAATCATGGATTTACCACCGCCACTATAGCCGGCAAGGGCATAGCTGGTAATCGGGTAATCCGGAGCAACAATACCTTTAGACACAAGCGGGTAAAGTATGGAAATGAAACCGGTAGCATGACAGCCCGGCACTACAATTCTCCTTGAATTTTTTATCAATGTTCGCTGCTCTTTATTGAGTTCAGGCAGACCATAAATCCAACCCTTTGTCACACGATGTGCAGTTGAGCCATCTATCACGCAGACTGATTTGTTTGTGATGAGGCTGACAGATTCGCGAGCGGCATCATCCGGCAGACAAAGAAAAACGACATCTGCTTCGTTTAGCAGTTTTTGCCTGGCTTTGGGATCCTTACGTTTCTCGACTGGTATCTCAAGAAGCTCAATATCTTTTCTACCATTCAGCCTCTCATGTATGTTTAAACCGACGGTACCGTGCTGGCCATCGATAAACACTGTCCGTTTCATTTTAGTGCCCCCAATTTCAGTGCGGAAGCATAACCTTCTTCGAAGGCGGTCAAATTCAGCTTGCCCGTATTTTTAGGTACCGAAGCGAGTACGGACTCTTTCATTGCGTCTATAGAAAGTGCCTTGGTGACGGCGGTGAAAAATCCTAGCATTACCACATTAGCAACTGCTAACCTGCCCAGTTCTACGGCAATCCGGCGGGCTGGCATAGGAATTAGTCTCCGGGTATTATCCATCTCCGGTTTTACCAGGTCTTCATCGATGATGACCTGTGTGTCTTTACGTATCTGCGGGATATATTTCTGATAGGCTTCCTGAGACATAGCTACCAGAACACCCGGTGTCTCAATATATGGATAAAGTACAGGTTCATCAGAGATTATCACATCCGCACGGCAGGTTCCCCCACGAGCTTCTGGTCCGTAGTCCTGAATAAAAACGGCATGATGATGTTCATAAACAGTAGCAGCCTGCCCGATGATAAAACCAGCTAGGATAATCCCCTGTCCGCCGAAACCACACAATCGAATTTCGTAATTACTTGTCATCTTTTACTCTTTGGAGCGGGAAGATAAGGTTTATCGATGTCAATAAACTTGCCGACGATTATCTGACTGTTCAGGGAAATATCGACATCAGCTAGATTAGCGTAATGTTTGACGATGCTGTTGTAACGGTAGTATCTCATCTGATCAAGCCCGGTCGCCTGCTCATTCATACGTCCATAATATGTAGGACAAGGACTGATAATCTCTACAAAACTAAATCCTTTTTTCTGAAATGCCTCAATGAAAGCCCTTTCCATCTGCCGCACATGGGCTGTCGTCCAGCGGGCAATATATGATGCCCCTGCTGCTCCTACCAAATTTGGGATATTAAATGGCTTTTCTATATTTCCCTTACGTGATGTCGTCGTACGACCTGATTCAGGTGTAGTGGGACCTAACTGTCCGCCAGTCATCCCATAGATGAAGTTATTGACGCATATAACGGTGATGTCTATATTACGACGTGCTGTGTGAATCAGGTGATTGCCACCGATTGCCGTTATGTCGCCATCACCGCTAAAAACCACTACCTTCAAGTCGGGATTAGCGAGTTTCAGCCCGGTGGCGAAGGGTAAAGCCCGACCATGGGTAACGTGGAAGGAATCAAGCTTTACATAGCCCGCTGCCCGTCCTGTACATCCAATACCGGAAACTATTGCGGTCTTATCGATATCCAGACGTGATTTGTCAATGGCTCTCAGTACTGTGCCGAGAATCATACCCAATCCACACCCGGGACACCAGATGTGCGGTAAACGGTCGGTGCGTAAATATTCATCCAATGGATGTGTGCCAATATGTGCTATCGCAGTCGTTTTCATCTCACCGCCTGCTTGATTGCTTCCAGTATCGTTTCGGGGTCATGAACAGCACCACCCATGTGAGGTACCAGGATTGTTTTTGTCTTGCCCGCTGCTGCCCGTTCGACTTCCAGAGCGATTTGTCCATAATTTATTTCTGGTACTATATACGCCTTGATATCTTTCGCGATTTCTCTCACTCTGTCTATAGGGAAAGGCCAGACCGTGATGAGCCTTAACATACCGGTATTGATGCCCATAGCACGCGCTCTCCGGACAGCAATGGTAGCGACACGCGCTGAGATGCCATAACTGCAAACCACTACATCTGCCTCTGCGATGCCATCCTCTTCAATTTCAATGATAGCTTTGCGGTTCTTTTCAATCTTATCGACAAGACGGCGGATGAGTTTATCCTGTGCTTCCGCAGTCATAGTCGGGTAACCACGTTCATCATGTGTTAGTCCAGTAACATGGAATCGGTAACCTTCGCCAGCGATTGCCATTGGCGGTACCAGATCATCATCGGGGACATAGGGTAAGTATTCCTGTGGTGGGACATTAGGTTTACGCCGTGGCGTTATCTTAATTTTTTCCGGTGCGGGAATTGTCACCTTCTCGTACATATGACCGATGGATTCTTCGGACATCACCAGCACTGGTATGCGATATTTCTCTGATAAATTGAAGGCTTTGATAGTCAGGTTAAAAACCTCCTGTGGTGAAGCTGGTGATAATGCAATGATACTATAGGGTCCGTGACTACCCCAGCGTGCCTGCATCATATCTCCCTGTCCGGTCATTGTCGGCAAACCAGTAGAGGGACCGGCGCGCTGCATGTTGACGACGACACACGGTGTTTCCAGCATCAAGCCCAGCCCAATGTTTTCCATCATCAAACTGAAGCCTGGACCAGAAGTAGCTGTCATTGCCTTCAATCCCCCCCACGAAGCTCCAAGCACTGCCGCCATGGAAGCCAGTTCATCTTCCATTTGAATATAGGTCCCGCCGACTTCTGGTAAGCGTTCCGACATATGCTCGGCTATTTCTGTGGCGGGTGTAATAGGATAGCCAGCGAAAAAGCGGCATCCGGCTACAAGGGCGCCTTCAGCACACGCTTCGTCACCGCTTAAAAAGAACTCTCCTGAAATTTGATCTGTACTGGACATGGGTTATTGTTTTCCGGCAGGCGTCGCTACATATATAGCAAATTCAGGGCAGACTCGACTGCACATAGCACACCCGGTGCATTTATCCGGTTCCGAGACACGGACAACCTGATAGCCTTTGGTGTTCGTTTCGTTAGTCTGGAAAAGAATATGCTGTGGACAGAACTCAACGCAGAAGGAACAGCCTTTGCACCGTTCATCAATAACATGAATCTGATTCTGTTTTGCTCTGGTAGTCACCTGAATCTCCCAATTTAATTGATTCAAAATGATATTAGACTTGCTTCTACAATACCACAGTGGCTTTTTAGTTAGCAAACATAACAAGGGTAAAAAGTGATGATATGAGTGTGAAAATTACTTGCCGTTATTTGTTGTCTTTTCACTGCTGGTGTTATAATAAACGTTAACTCTGTAGAATTGGAGCAAAGATATCCCCTTAAAACTTCCTCTGTCATTTTTCTCTTTTATAAAGATTCGAGGCAATATTGTTAGACAGTCCTTTCCAAAAAGCGCTTGATTATATCTACAGTTTTATCGACTATGAACGGCAGGGACCGAGAGTCCGGCAGACCTGGGACCTCAGGCGTGTCGATGAGTTATTCAACCTGCTAGGTAATCCCCACCTGAAATCAAAGACAGTGCATATTGCCGGTAGTAAAGGCAAAGGCAGTGTCGCTGCCATGACTTCCTCGGTCTTGACCGCCGCTGGTTACAAAACCGGACTTTTCACTTCACCCCATCTCCATTTTTATAACGAACGTATCCGCATCGATGGTAGTTATATTAGCAATGAAGAAATTGTAACGCTAGTTGAACGTGTTAAACCTGCTGTTGAAGCTGTGAATAAGGCGGCTAAATACGGCAAACTGACTACTTTTGAAGTAACTACAGCGATTGGATTTAGCTACTTTGCTGATAAGAATGTTGATTTTCAGGTCATTGAGGTTGGGTTGGGGGGCAGGCTGGATGCTACCAATCTTGTGAACCCGGACGTATGCGCGATTACTTCGATTAGCTACGAACATATGGACCTGCTTGGTAATACGCTGACCGCCATCGCTACAGAAAAGGCAGGTATTATCAAGCCCGGCTGTACTGTGGTCATCTCCCCGCAGGGGGAAGAGGCAGGGCGTGTTTTTGAGGAAATCACCCGCCAGCGAAAAGCCCACCTCATCCGCGTGGGTAAAGACATTACCTATAAAGACCTTGGATTTAAAGGCTTCAAACAAACACTGCAGGTAAGGGGTAGATTGGGTGAGTACCGGCTGACTATCCCATTATTGGGTCAGTACCAGCTGGACAACACTTCCGTAGCGGTCGGAGTTCTTGAAGTGCTGATGGAGAAGGGGTATCACATTCCTGTCCAGAAACTTGTAGATGGCATGGCTGAGGTTAGCTGGGAAGCACGGCTCCAGGTACTCAACAACCGTCCTCTCGTAATAGTAGATGGTGCACATAATGGTGATTCCGTGCATAAACTGAAGGAAGCTCTGAAACACTACTTCAAGTATGATAAAGCCATTTTAATTCTGGGCTTATCCAGTGATAAAGATGTAGAAGGTATCGTGGCTGAATTAGCACCGGCTTTTGATAAAGTCATAGCGACGCGTTCCATACATCCCCGTGCTATGGTGACGGAACCAATCGTTACTGAATTCAAGAAACATAATATTGAAGCTCAACAGACCGATGATATTTCCATCGCCTTGCCAATGGCACTAAAGATGGCGGGAGAAAAAGACCTGATTTGCGTTACCGGTTCACTATTTGTTGCCTCTGGCGCAATTGAGCAGGCGATAGTATTAGGATTGAAACCCTAGAAAGTTAGAATAATAATGACCAGGCCTAATATGCCACCGGGTGGTGGTCCCGGTGGAATGATGCGGAGGCGAGACTTAACACAGGGTAGTATTTTCAAGAACCTCTTGTTTCTTTCCTGGCCTATGGCTGTCACCCAGTCCTTGATGACACTTGGTCCAACCATCGATATGATATGGGTGGGAAAACTTGGTCCCCTGGCAATTGCTGCCGTTGGTGTTTCAGGGGTAGCCGTCCAATTGGCTCAAGGGGCGATGATGGGGCTTACCACCGGTATGCGTGCTCTTATAGCCCGTTTTATTGGTGCCAAGGATATGGAACCGGCTAACCGTGTAGCACAGCAGGCTATCGTTGTTTCGATGATTTATTCCATTATTATTGCTATCGTAGGCGTTTTTTATTCTGAAGAGATAGTGTCATTAGTTACCAAAGATGCCGATATTATCAGTGTAGGTGCAGCATATCTGCGGATTCAGTTTGTTGGTGGCGCCACCATGTCCTTTCGGATGATGATGGATAGTATCATGCAGGCTTCGGGCGATGCAATGAATCCAATGCAGATTGCTATTGTCTTCAGAATTTTTCACATCATTCTCTGCCCATTCATGATTTTCGGATGGTGGATTTTCCCCGAATTAGGTGTGAGAGGAGCGGCTTATACTAGTGTCATATCGCAGAGCCTTGGTGTTGCTCTGGGACTGAGGGTGCTTTTCGGTGCTAGGTCCCGGTTACACTTAACATTCAAGGGTTTCCGATTTGATTTCAATATTATTTGGCGTATCGTGCGGATCGGTTTCCCGGCTTTAATTTCCGGTATTCAGAGGAATCTAAACCAATTCATACTTCAAAGATTTCTGGCGCCATTCGGTACTATAGTTCTGGCGGCACACACCATCAGCCAGAGATTAGAAATGCTGATTATGATGCCAGCAATGGCTATTGGGATGGGTGCAGGGGTACTTGCTGGACAGAATCTGGGTGCTAAACAACCAGAACGTGCGGAGAAAAGCGCATGGTTCGCGGTGGTGTTGGTGGAGGTTTTTGCCATCTCAGCAGGACTACTGCTATTTATCTGGACGACGCCTGTTATCCGTATTTTCAATAACGACCCGACACTGGACGAAACAGCTACACAGTTCCTGCACATTGCTATTGTCGGCTGGCTTTTCATCGGCTTTATGTTTGTTTTGATGAATAGTTTGCAGGGAGTCGGCGACACCGTCCCCACCATGATTATTAGCATCATCACCACCTGGTTTATCACAATTCCATTTGCGTATTTCCTTCCTAAATGGACGAACTGGGGTGTCATCGGCATTCGTTGGGCAATGACTGCCAGTACAGTGGTAGGAGGAGTGGCTAACATCATCTACTTCCGCACGGGAAAGTGGAAAACCCGTATGGTATAGTAATTAAACTTACTTTGAGAACTTAAGTATTGGGGGGAATTATCATAAGACCCAATATGCCATCAGGTGGCGGACCCGGTGGATTGATGAGGGGACGTGACTGGACGCAGGGTAGTATTTTTAAAAACCTCCTGCTTCTTTCTTGGCCTATGGCTGTGACTAATACCCTGATGATGCTAGGGCCTACCATCGATATGATATGGGTCGGCAAGCTGGGTTCTGGGTCAATTGCGGGTGTCGGAGTCGCTGGCACTGCCGTTCAACTGGTAATGGGTGCCATGATGGGCTTGACAGCCGGCATGCGAGCACTCATCGCGCGCTTCATCGGTGCTAAGGATATTGATAGCGCCAACCGTGCTGCTCAGCAGGCATCAGTTGTAACTGCAATCTATGCTATTTTAATGGCTGTCGTTGGTGTTTTCTACTCGGAAGAAATTGTCGCTATGGTTGGTGTCAAACCGGAAGTCGTTGAAGCCGGCGCGGCATATTTACGCATCAATTTCATCGGTTCCGCTCCGATGGCATTCCGTATGATGATGGACAGCATAATGCAGGCTTCCGGCGATTCGATGAACCCGATGATAATAGCGGTCATTTATCGTATCCTGCATATTGCATTGTGCCCCTTCTTAGTATTCGGTTGGTGGATATTTCCTGAGCTCGGTGTCAGTGGGGCTGCCTGGACGGCCGTCATTTCACAATCTGTCGGGGTAATACTGGGCATTAATGTACTGTTCGGTAACCGTTCGAGATTGAAACTAAGCATTCGAGGTTTCCGCTTCGATTTTGACATCATCTGGCGTATTGTGCGCATTGGCTTTCCTGCGCTCATATCTGGAATACAACGGACGCTTCAACAATTTATTCTACTACTGTTTATGGCACCATTCGGTACTATTGCAGTTGCAGCACATACAATCTCACAGAGGATTGAAATGATCTTATTTATGCCAGCCATGGCTCTCGGTATGGGGGCAGGTGTTCTGGTAGGGCAAAACCTCGGTGCAAACCAGCTGGAAAGGGCAGAGAAAAGTGCCTGGTTAGCCACGATGATTGTGGAAGTTGTGGCTGTTATTGCCTGTGTGGCGATACTTATCTGGTCAGATCCTATTGTCAGTGTCTTTAATAGTGAGGCTGATGTTGTCAAAACGTCGACCGAGTACCTTTACATTTTACTTCCCAGCTTTGTCATGGTTGGTTTTATGATGGTACTGATGAATGCAGTCCAGGGAGCTGGCGATACCATGCCGATGATGATAATCAGTATCGTCACAACGTGGTTGATTACTATTCCTTTTGCATATTTCCTACCTAAGTGGACAGACTGGGGTGTATACGGAATACGATGGGTAATGACTGCAAGTATGGTTTTAGGTGGACTAGCTAACATAATTTACTTCCGCACGGGCAGGTGGAAGACGAAAAGGGTATAACGACGCATCAGCTAAGTATTAAAATATCTATCAAAGTCCTACCAGTGTATAATGTGTTATTATGTTTTTCTCTCGCATATCAGGGAAACAGAATTTGGATAGAAACAAAACTAACCCGTCTATTGATGTACCCAGTAAAAATAGCCCAACGCCCTCAGGTCAATTCCCAGGTAGAACAGGAACTGCAATTGATCTGACACAGGGCAGTATTCCTCTAAATCTTCTCAAGCTATCTTGGCCTATGATTGTCGGCAGTGGTCTAAATATGCTGGGTCCCACTATTGATGTCATGTGGGTAGGGAAGTTAGGCTCTGCAGCAGTAGCAGGAGTCGGCGTTGCAGGTATTGTTATCATGGTGATAATGTCCGCGATGATGGGACTGGTCACCGGTATGCGTGCTCTTATTGCCAGGAATATCGGCGCGGACAATGTCAGTGACGCTGTAAATGTTGCCACGCAATCGATTGTCGTGAGCGGCATTATATCGGTCATTATCGCGGCAGCAGGCTTTTTTTTAGCAACACCCTTGCTGGCATTGATGGGATTGGAAGCAGAAGTTGTCGATGAAGGAGCAGCTTACCTGCGCATGGTCTTTATCAGTGCCATTCCAATGATGCTCCGCTTTATGTGTGAGGGTAGTATGCAATCGGCTGGCGATTCTTTTCGTCCGATGACGATTACGATAGCTTACCGTGCAATCCATATTGCCCTTTGTCCCTTTTTTATATTCGGCTGGTGGATTTTCCCGCAGATGGGCGTTACTGGCGCGGCATTCACGAATATTATCTCGCAGAGTATTGGTCTGGTAATTTCAATCTGGATACTTACTACTCACCGCACCAAAATACATCTGACTTTTAAAGGTTTCAGGATTGATTGGAACACAATCTGGCGCATATTAAGAATTGGGATACCATCGTCCATAATGGGTATTCAAATGTCTCTCGGTAATTTCATACTAATTAAATTAATAAGTCCTTTCGGAACCAGTGCCATTGCGGCGCACACTATCTGGCAAAGGGTAGATATGCTTCTCATGATGACCGTTATGGGACTGGGAATGGGTGGAGGTATTCTGGCAGGACAGAATCTAGGTGCGGGCAAGCCAGAACGTGCTGTAAAAAGCGGATGGACTGCCGCTCTCATGGGGCAAGGATTTTTAATCATCTGTGCTGTACTAATATTTTTCGGAGCCGAGATCGTCGTGCGTCTTTTTAATAGTGAACCTGCTCTCGTAGAAACAGCCAGTTCTTTTCTCAGAATTGCAGCTTCTTCGTACCTGGTAGTTGCTTTCCTATATGTTTTCCAGTACTGCATTTCCGGGTCGGGTGATACATTACCGCCAATGATTTTCGGTATTGTTGGAACATGGCTCATCCAGCTCCCTCTCGCCTATTTTCTACCGAAGCTTACAGGTTGGGGTATTTATGGGATACGCTGGGCAATGGCAATTACTGCAGTACTAATGACCATAGGCTTCACGCTGTATTTCATTTCAGGACGCTGGAAACGTAAGGTGGTTTAGACTGATTGTTATCTTATTCAATCTACATTAAAATGTTAGCAGTGTTAACTCGATAGGTTAAAACGGGAATGAAAGTCGTTATCCAGCGTGTAACTAGAGCGAGTGTGAGAGTCGATGAAGAAGTTATCGGCGAAATTGGTCCAGGGCTGGTTATCCTTGTAGGGATAGCTCAGGGCGATACATCAGAGGATATAGAATACCTTGTCGAAAAAACTATCAATCTGCGTATCTTTGCAGACACCGAGGGAAAGTTCAATCTGTCTGCACTTGAAGTGAAAGGTAATTTACTGTTGGTAAGCCAGTTCACTTTGCTGGCAAGTACTCGTAAAGGACGTCGTCCCGGTTTTACAGATGCGGCACCACCAGACCAGGCTGACATACTTTTCAATCAGTTTGTAGAACGAGCGCGTGCGAGTGGCTTGAAAGTAGCAACCGGGAAGTTTCAAGCACATATGCTGGTAGAAATCCACAATGATGGCCCTGTCACGATTGTCATCGATAGTCGGGAGCGGCTAGAAAGTCGTCACAGCTGATCCCCAAATATCTGCAAATATATGCAGATGCAACATGTTGCATTTTCTTACTCCCCTCTGCTAGAATTGTTTCGTGAACCTGTTTAGCAGAAGACCAAAATTGACTGAAGCGCACAATCATATTATTGACGAACTCCGCCAAAAAGGGTTGCGTATGACTCCCCAAAGGATGATGATTGTCGCCGCTATAGAAAACAGCACCAACCACATCAGTGCTGAGGAAATTTATGCTCAGGTTACTGAAAAATACCCGAATGTAAATGTATCGACAGTATATCGCACTCTTGATACTCTCGAAGAAATGAAGTTAGTCACCAAAACAGACTTAGGGGATGGACGTATCAGGTATCATCCGGCTGATAAAGGACACCACCATCATCTGGTATGCCGCGAATGTGGTGCAATTATTGATTTGGACGAAAAGGCTCTAATAGGACTTCAAGAGACTTTACTTCGAGAATACAATTTTGTTGCCGAAATGAGACACCTGGGGATATCAGGTAGATGCGTGAAGTGTAACCGACAGATAGTAAAAGAGCTATAGAAATCTTAAAAAAATTTCTATATGAGATGCGAATAGTTGTAGATGTATTAAAATGCGAAGGAAAATAGAAAGTGAAAAAACCAGTACTCATTGTAATAGTGTTCCTGAGCGTTGCCATACTCTTGTTGAGTAGCTGTAACAGAAATGAGGAACCGAAGCTAAAAGTCGTTACCAGCACCTCCCTCATAGAATATATCGTGCAACAGGTCGGAGGTAGCCTGGTTGATGTAACAAATCTAGTCCCTCCGAACCAGCATCCGGGCAATTTTGACGTCAAACCAAGTGATATTGAAAAATTAGCTCGTGCCAGTCTATTCCTTCTGCACGGTTTTCCTGGAGAAGGTTTTGCTGATGAACTTATCGCTTCTGCCAATAATCCTAATCTCATCGTTAGCAAGGCTAGTATTGATGGCAACTGGATGATCCCTTCGGTACAGATAGCGGCAACTGACAAAATCGCCAGTATCCTGAGCGAAGTGGATAATGAGAATGCTGCTGCCTACCAGCAGTCAGCAGTGGAATATAAGTACAGAATTCAAGCGAAAGAAACAGATATCAGAGCCAGATTAAGCGAAGTTGACATATCGAAAATCAATGTGATTGCTTCCATCCGACAAGCCGATTTTCTAACCTGGGCAGGTTTCAATGTAGTAGCGACCTTTGGTGGTACCCAATCTCTGACACCTCAGAC
>Ga0214474_1000034_pt1 | contig 80540 bp, 73 predicted proteins | sample RVTome_2_FD_187335 | JGI IMG/M metagenome (GOLD analysis project Ga0214474, IMG submission 187335) | Soil microbial communities from uranium-contaminated site in the Upper Colorado River Basin, Wyoming, United States - RVT95D214 HiSeq ... | reverse complement strand
TTAGTTTCCTGGCTGCGCTATTCTTCATTTCGGTGGCTCCTCCTACTTTAGTTTTCGTCCTTCCGAGGGGACTAATCTATTGTAACTGGAGCCATCTCTATCCGTTATTCAATATACTAAATTGACGGATACAGCACCAGTTGCCTTATAGATAGGGCGCTAGAATCAAATAATGAGGAATTACAACATGAAGCGTCCATTCATCTTGTACGATATCCTAAGGTATTCTTAGAAAAAAACGGACACGCTTCTTTCCCTGAATGTTTGCTCTACAGGTGCAATGCCAAACTGCCAGATGATGTGAGGGAGAATGGGGCGGCAGCGCTGGTGGGCATTATTGCAGAGCGTCCCTTCCGTGACTGGAATTATGGCGTTCTCAGCAATCTAGTACTTACGCTATTCGAAGTCTCAGAAAAAGAGAGTAATATAATTTTAAGAGCATCCGTTGGGTATTGTTTATATAAGATATTAAGCATCTATCCCGGCGGTCATGTGTTTGAGTCCCACCATGCAGACCCCATATCTACTGACAAGATGAAAGCAGGGTTGGAAAAAACTGGATATGCAAAAGGAACGGGATGTTCCGCCTATTTCATATCACTTGCTGAGAGACTTGAACAGTGGGTAAAAGAAAGCATGGACGAAGAGAAACCATAGCTATCTTCGACACATTAGTCGCAAATTAAACAATAGAAATGGCTGCATCTTGGCGCTCACTGATAGCCTCATCGAAACGGAGAGCCGCAGCTTTCTGCATCCCAGGCATGACATGGCTATAGGTATCACCCGTGATGGCAACGCTGGCGTGTCCTAGTCTCTCACTGACGACCTTTAATGGCACAGTCTGTTTAAGCATCAAACTGGCGTGGGTATGCCTTGAGTTATGAAGTGCCACGAGCTTTGCTCGTGGGTCTCTACTTACTTTTGACACCAGCACGTTTAGCAATTACTTCCCATGCCCGGCTGACAGTAGACGGTCGGAGCGGCTTGTTCTCTATTCCACTGGTGAAAACAAGGTCGGTGTCACTGACTGTCTGACCGAATCGGGACCGTAAATGCTCCGTTGTTTCTCTTAACTGGCGTAATGTGATGGTTGCGGTTTAATTCTGAAGGCGGTAAGGCGTAAATGACAAGCCCGTCCATGTTCCGAGGCTTGCATGGCCAACGCCGGGCGCAACTTCTCAAAATTCACTGCTTGTTAGAGTTTGAGAAGATTTTCGATGAGTATTTGGCTGGCAAAGTACCGGCATACCTGGTCACTATCCGGGCAAAAAAGATGCTCCAATGCGGATTGCCGCGGCTAAAGTAAAAAAGGTATGGCTAACGGCTTGTTGTGGGTTAAATCGGTATATATGGGTGGTTTTACGCTCAAGAGGGTGGTAGAACACGACTTGTACCCTTAAATAGTTAGAAAGGACGGACTTTAAGACAATATACTGGTCGGCGGTGTAAAATGACACGTCTGGCACATCTCTGTGGTAAATACAATAAAAGCAAGGGTAAAATAATACTTCTCTTGGCGCAAGAGCCTAATTCGTGGTATAGCGCCCGTCAGATGCACTATATACTCGGTGTGCCGGTCGGTAGTGTCCGTAACATAGTCCGTAGACTTCACTGGTGCCGTCCACCATATATTAAACGCCGATTAGTAGGTAATTACCTGGGTACATGGCGTTATGAATATGCCATCGGTGTACGCGGTGCGAAATGGTTCTCTAACGCACTACACGCCGGTATGCCAGTAAATGAGTTTGTTCAAGAGGTAAATGACTGGCAACGGTCAAGGCGCTAAGGGGGAGGGGGTATATATGGGCAAGGATAGTTTTGTCAGTGGCACACGCATAAATAGGCGTATTGAGATGTTGTCAAAGCCCGGTGGGGTGGATATTGACAAAAGATTGAATAGCCGCGTGAATCGACTCAATAGAATAGGTGCTAGACGTTCTCACCGGCGCGGATTGGTGTGAGTTTGTAGCGTTACGGTATCGATGTAACGGTAAGGGCACGGTGTTGAATCCGTGCCCTTAGTTTTTGGTTGAAACTGGTCACTTGCCGTAGAAGTTGGGGTGTGCGCTATAATCAAGGAAATCGTAGAGGTTCAATAGATGGCAGGGAAAACAGGTGAATCCAGACTGTTCCAAAAGTCATCTCATGCGCATGGCCTATCCCCATCGCCAGCCACCCCGCGACGCTTGTAGCAGGCGGGATGGTAGTAGACGAAGCTGCGACCATGTCGGACGCCGATACCGATTGTGTTCTTACCCATCTGCTTACGACACTCCATACAGTGAGCACCACGTTGCTTGATACGGTAGTTGATACCCTCTTCTGTCATTTCTCTCCTTTCTGGAGCTTTGCTCCAAAAGTGCTGTCTGTTCCAAAAGTAGTTTACGAAGACTTAGCATCTTCCAAAACAGCATCTGATTTTGACCAAATATGTTTTTCCCCACAGGAGGGGCAACGGACGGTATAGGTTGCAAGGACATTGGTAGAATTGTCAAAACTAGATTTGCTCATAGCAATACCAGTTGGTACAAGTCTTTTCGTTTTCGGGCATTTTATCATAACTCTTGGCATAAAGAACCTCCTTGTAGGATTATTATGAGTATATCACGTTATACCAAATAGCAATTTGCTTACATTTTGCTAACGGAAGAACGAACAATTCTAATTTAAGAAAGGAGTAATTGTTGATTGGGTTTGGAAATAGGTATATTCTGCGCACAAAATGGTCACCGAAATGGTCACGGATTTTTACAAGGGACATTATTTATGAGACTAAAATGCTATGTCTAATTGTTGGCAATAGTGGCGTATTCGAGGTTAAAGTGGGTGACTAGGTATAATTTCGAGAGCGGCACCATGAACCACTCGGTCACCTCTCCAGCTTCAAATATTAGCTTAAAACGTAGTCGTTAGGCAAGTTTGTTGAAGTTTGACGAGTATGATGCTATTATCAGCAACAGCCCTGAGACAATGAATAATAGACGTAAGTCGAGGTTTTTTGACATCGCTACTTTTTTCGTGCATAATATCCCCAAAAAGTGGCAATTTGAACAACAACACCATATACTGTATGCAAGAATATTGGCAAAGATGAGATGTAGAAAGGCCGGATATAGAGACCACAAGCTAATTTAAGTGTTCTTACTGGCAGATAGTGCTGGATAGATATATTGCTGAAAGGGGAAAGAAATGGAGTTCAAAGGCTATCCTGAGTACAGTTCACGTCAACCACTAATCCTCAAATACTTTCTGAAGAGGCCGGTAGAAGTGTATCCGGATGACATCGGCATTGTTTACAGAAATGATGCCGGTGAGTATTTCCGATTCACATGGCGACAATGGCATGAGCGCACTGCCCAGCAGGCCCATGCTCTCAAAGCGCTGGGTATCAAACCGGGCGGACCCTTCGAGCCGGGAGATAGGGTGGGGACCATGGCACTCAATCATCACCGCCATATAGAAAACATCTGGGCGAGCGTTCTGACCGGAGCGGTAGCGCATCCTATCAACATGAGGTTATCGATGGATCATATGACTTATACCATTAATCACGCCGAAGATAAGGTAATTTTCTTCGATGATTCAATTCTACCTCTGGTCGAAGCATTGTACGACCGCATTAAATCCACCGTAAAAATGTTTGTTTACATGTCGGATAAGCCGGGCTTACCTAAAACCAAGGTACAACCTCTCTATGAATTCGAGGAGCTAATCAAGAAATATCCAAAAACGTATGACTGGCCAGATTTTTCAGAAGACACCTATGCCGTGCTCTATTACACGACCGGCACTACAGGACTTCCCAAGGGTGTCATGTTTACCCACCGCCAGATTGTGCTTCATGTCCTGTACGGGATGGCATCCATGGCTTTCAGGGTCAGGCGACCTGAAGACCCGGAGCCTCCTACTCAGAATATACCGATGATGAATATTCCTCTATACCATATTCACGCCTGGGGCTCGCCATTCTCATCAGTAACTGCCGCGTCGAAGATTGTATTTCCGGGGCGGTTCTCCCCTCAAGCATTCTGTGAGATGGTGCAGGAAGATAAAGTAACCTCCGCGGGTATGGTGCCCACGATGCTGGCGATGCTTCTCGAGTATCCGGACCTTGATAAGTACGACCTGAGCAGTTTGGTTGGCTTGGGTACCGGCGGCGGCGCTCTACCTCTTGGTTTGAAACAAAAGGCGGAAAAAAAGTTCCCGTTGATGAGAGCCGGCTCAGGGTATGGTATGACCGAAACACTGGCAGGAGTTCTCGGTTCCACCATCAGGCGGAATATGGTGGATTGGCCTCAGGAGAAAATAGACGAGATTATGGTTAAGACCGGTGTGCCTGGACTGGGAATCCAAGCCAGAGTCGTCGATGAGAATGGCAAAGATGTGCCGCACGATAACCAGGCGATTGGTGAGATAATACTGCGGGGTCATTGGATTATGGAGAGATATTATAAGGACCCCGAGAGGTCGGCCACATCGTGGAGAGATGGCTGGTTCCATACCGGGGATGCGGCTAAAGTCGACACAGATGGATACATAATAATCGCCGACCGTATCACCGATGTAATCAGAAGCGGCTCTGAAATGGTACCCACCGTGCTACTTGAAAATCTGACGTGCAATGCCGATTTTGTTCTGGAAGCGGCTTATGTAGGTGTGCCTGATGAGAAGTGGGGAGAAATACCTATGGCGCTGGTGAAACGTGTGCCAGGTACCAAACAGACTGAAGAAGACATTATGAAGCATCTGCAAACCGAGGGTGTGGACAAGGGGAAGATCACCAAGTGGATGCTTCCAGCTTACATGCTATTTACAGACGATATTCCCAGAACCAGTGTCGGCAAGTTTGATAAGATAGCTATCCGCAAGAGGATTCAGGAATTCGTAAGCAAAGCCAAGAAAGTACGGAATATTTAATGCGTCTGTAAAAATAAAAGTAATATATCACTGAGCCAATACTCGATTAAGTACGAAAATGGGGCAGGTTTCCATACACAGACACCTGCCCCTGCTCATTATCTGGAAGATTGTTTAGCCTCATCCAGCAGTTGTTCTAAAATTACCTGGATGTCTTCGGTCGCCCTTGAATTGTTTACAATCGTGCCTTTAAAACCAGCCTCGTTAAGTTCGAGGTCGAAGAATATGGTGCCGATGGTCTGGATTTTCCTCTTGGTAAGCTCTTCTATCATTTTTCCCCTGACTTGCTCGGAAGGCACTTTGTTAAGAATTGCCTTGATTCTAACTATCCCCATTCCTTGCGCCATATAACCTATCTTCTCGGCAAGCACCATTGATTCGTATGAAGGTTCAACTATTATCAGGACCGTGTCCATATATCTTTCGACTCCGCGACCGAAGCTTTCAATGCCGGCTTCCATATCCACGAGCACAATTTCCTTCTCCGTAACGAGTAGTTTTCCCATCAGGTCGCGGGTCATATCTGCCATAGAACAGGCACAGCCCTGAAAGGGGTCCTGAATTTTACCAACCATCATGAATTTGAGGCTGTCACGGTTGAGGATGTATTCTGATGGTATGTCAGATACCGATATCTTTTCACGTTGCAACCATTCTGAGTCAGAACTGCGGTCACCTGAAGAAAAACGGCTCAATAGTGTTATCAGGGGTTTGGGTTCTTGAGTAAAGCCCAACAGACGGGAAAGCCCCGGGTTGGATTCATCAGTATCCAGAACCAGTACGGTGAATCCTTTGCTTTTCAATGCGTTAGCTATCAAGACGACTATGGTGCTTTTTCCCACGCCACCTTTTCCGCAAACGGCTATCTTCTTGAGTATACTCGTGGTCGGGGCATGCGATTTCAAGTATTCTCTAATCTTTTTTGAAGCTTCAATCTTCTGTTCGTCGGTCTCAGCCGAACACATCTCGCAATTGATGCACCCTTCGTCATCGTAGAATGCCGCCCCCATCGGGCAGTGAAACAAGCCCATTTAAGTTCCCTTTATCTCTCTCAATCCCCTGTTGTGCCAAATCCAGCCTTCTTAACAATATGATACATGAAGAACCTGCGTATTGATAGAAGATTACCGCGCAGGTTTAGTACTCAATCTTATAGAAAAGTCTAGAACATATCCTTTTTATCCACCCAGGACGGAATGTAACGATAATACTCGGGTGGGTTTGCCTTTGACAATCCTTCGTAAGTCACTCTTGCTAAAGCGACCATTCCGCGTTTATCCCGGTACAGACCGACCAGTTCCTTCTTTTCCAGACTCAGCAGGTGTTTGTTCAATTCAGCATCGGCTATATCCAGTATTTCCTTAATATCATCTATCGTCATGTGAAGGCCTGGATTAATCCGATAGTTCTCTGCCAGCACTTTGAGAACATCATTGTCACTGGAGACGGACTTCTTTGGCAGTGGTTTCCCTAACGGCATAGGTACCTTGAGCTCCTCGTCAATTACTCTGGGTGGTATCTTTAAATCGGGCATCATGCTTCTAAGTCCCTGGCGGTAGATGAGGAGTTTCAATACTTCACTGGTGCCCGCTGCTATCTGGTTGACTTTCATGTCTCTCATAATTCGCTCGACCGGGTAGAATTTCGTAGTTCCATTACCCCCCATGACCTGAATAGCTTCGATAGCGGTTTCCAGCCCTCGGTCAAGATTGAACATCTTAGCGATGGCAGCTTCTACTGGTATTTCTTTTCCGAGGTCGGCGCAGTAAGCGGCATAGTAGGTTATCAATCTGGCGATATTGAGCTTCCATATCATATCCGAAATCTTGAACTGGTTGGTAGCGATATCACCGGTCGGGGCATTGAACTGGATTCTGCGTTGCAGATGCTGTACCGCATATCTCATCGCCTCTCTCATTCCACCCAGGGCTGGCGCGGCGTTCAACACTCTTTCCACATTCAAGCCGCTCATCATCACGCGCCACCCATCGCCCTCTTCTCCCAGCCGATTGGCGACCGGTACACGAGCGTTATTGAAGCTCAGGTAGCCATTGTATACGCCATCATATGCCATCAGCTCATTTATCTTTTCGACAGAAAATCCCGGCGTCCCTTTCTCAATCACCAGTCCGGTAAGATGACGATACTTTGCACGGTCATCTGGATTTTTACTGGTTCTAACATAAGTCATATAGACATTTGCCGCCGCCATGCAGGTCTGGAAGCGTTTCTTGCCATTAATTATGTAGAAATCTCCATCGCGAACGGCATCGGTTTCTATACCAGCGATATCCGAGCCGGCGTAGGGTTCGGTCATGGTAATAGCTCCCACTAGTTCACCTTTAGCAATCTTGGGTAGCCAGCGTTGTCTTTGCTCTTCAGTGCCATCATGGATTAGCTGATGCACGCCGCCAAACATGGTAGTCCCCAGGGGGCTGCCTAATTCAGCCGCCCGGCCTACTTCCTCAAGAATGATAGAGGCGCCGGTGACTCCCCATTCCTCAGCATGTCCGCCATATTTAGCGGGTATCTGTGCACCGAACCAACCTTGTTTGGCAATTTCCTTAATGCCTCTCCATGGAAACTGCTTTTTCCAGGCATCCTTTTCACATATCGGTATCAATACTTCATCTACAATCCTTTTCGCGTCTTCAGCTAGTTTTTTCTGGGATTCATTCCACCATGGAAAGTGTTCCAATTGTCACCTCCTTAATTCGTTAATATACAGGAATATTTTTATGGAAAGGAATCATTTATGGTTATCATGATGGGTCTGGATAATGTGAGCAAAGTCGGCGCGATGGATACTTCGGTTGCTTCAGAATCCGGGTCGTGTGGTTATCATGTCTCCATTATACTTACAATCATCGTAAAATGTAAGCCAAGTTCAGTATACTATGCCCTCAAAGCAGGCTGATACCAGGTCGGATAGTAAATCACGAGATGAGAATGAAATTCATTATACCACGATTTGTCAAGAATGCATTTCCTTCCATTTAAATGTCATAATAATAGGGATGAGTAAGCTATCGGGCACAGTCACTGACCTCACCATCAAAGACATTGAAGAGCTTGTGATATCTCTGGGCGAACCGGCGTACCGTGTAAACCAGCTTCTCGATGGGGTGTACAGAAGGTTGGCGGTTTCTTACGATGAGATGACGGATTTATCTCTTGTATTGCGGCAGAAATTGGAGAAGCGAATTGCCCTGCACACACTTTCGCTGGTACGTGAGGTAGTATCTAGAGATGGGACAGTGAAAGTCCTTTTTAGGTTAGCAGACGGGAAGACGATTGAATCGGCACTGATGCTCTATGCCGCCGGTGCTGGCAGACCGCGTACCACTGTGTGCCTCTCGACACAGGTCGGTTGCCCTATCAGCTGTCTATTCTGTGCCACGGGTCAGCAGGGCTTCGAACGTAATCTGACTCCGGGTGAAATTATTGACCAGGTGCTCTATTTTGCCCGTCGGGTCAGGGATAGCAGTGAGGAGAGCCGTCACAGCCATATCACCAATATCGTCTTCATGGGTATGGGGGAACCGCTGGCAAACTATGAAGCGCTGATGCAAACAATCGTGGCGCTAACATCACCCAGATGTTTTGGGACGAGTCCCCGGAATATCACCATCTCCACAGCAGGTCTGGTCCCACAGATTCGCCAGTTGGGTCGGGAGAAGGTGAAGGTCGGATTAGCAGTATCTTTGCACGCACCAGATAATACACTACGGAGCAGATTAGTGCCGTTAAATAAAAGATATCCACTTGAAGAACTTATCCCTGCCTGCCGCGAATACGCTGAAAAAACAGGACGCCGGGTGAGTTTTGAATACGTTCTTTTTACGGGGATAAATGATTCATTATCTCAAGCCGGGGCGCTTGCCAAACTGCTTGTGGGAATTAACTGCCATGTCAATCTTATCCCGGCGAACCGCACTGCCGATAAAGCCTTTCAGCCGCCATCTCGCACCAGGGTGCTTGCTTTCGAACAGCAATTGAAGCTGGCTGGCATTAACTGCACTCTTCGTTTGAGTAGGGGACAGGACATCGATGCCGGGTGCGGTCAGCTACGGAGTTCATTATTAAGACACGAAATTCAAATTAGGAAATAAAAAACGACCGAAGAGATTAAATCCTCTCGGTCGTCTTCTTTTTCAGTTTTCACGGAGAAAGTGTTATATTAAATCCCGCCGGACTATTTGCCCAGAGCGGCTTCGTCCTTTTTGCGGATAGAGCGTCCGCCGTGTCCGTGTTTTACGCCCTTGTACATGTCTTTGTAGGATTTTCTCTGTTGTGCTTTTTCCTGTTTTCTCCCCATTGCCCTCTCCAGATGCTAGCTATTGGTAACGGCAGATGCTGATGATGGTTTACGCCGGGTCGAATAGCTCCGGAGATGTGTGTAGCTCTGCCGTAACATAACCTGCCACTCACCCCAGTCCAACCGGGCAATGTCCAGCACCGCCTGGTGCAATGCCTTGTCGTCCGTAAGACGGTAGAAAGCTATGTTATTTTCACTATACGTTTTCACCACACCTTTGTCAATGAGCTGTCGTAATGCCTTCTCGACGTAGCGTCGTTCACCACTGACACTCAGAGCATGGAGAATTGCCAGTCCGCTGAAGCAAGCATTCGGATGCCAGCCAAAAAACTGAATAAGCTCCAGACAATAGGGGTCGTCACTATATTCTTTTATTAATTGACACAGAAACTCCCTTTCGGTCGCCTGTGCGGTAGCCATGTTTCCTCCTAACTGGTTCAAGTTTGATGGGCTTGTCACCAGGACTGGTTCGTACTGTCCCTAGCTGCCGGTTAACGCTTAATCGGTACCGTTTGAGGAGGCATCATGCGCACTTTAGGTAATTCACGCTGTCTCAAGAAGGATGGGGTATCAAGCTGGTCTTCAGTCTTGAGGTTCTTGAGAACCTTAGTGATCTCCTTCTCACGTGTCGCACTGCCCAGACTGTACATGCCTTCAAAACCGGTGGCAATTAGAACCAGGCGCACTTCCTGATTCATGTTCTCTTCCAGCGCTACGCCGAAGATAACATTGGCATTCGGGTCAACTGCCTGCTTGATGACTTCTGCCGCCGCATTGACCTCGAAGAGCGTCAGCGAAGAACCGCCGGTGATATTGAAGAGCACACCCTTGGCACCTTCCATAGCGATATCCAGCAACGGGCTAGCGAGCGCCTGCTTGGCGGCATCCGCCGCGCGATTGGGACCCGTGCCTTTGCCAATGGACATCCAGGCAGGTCCGGCATCTTTCATAATGGTGCGGATATCAGCAAAGTCCAGGTTGATGAGACCCGGAACGGTGATTACCTCAGCGATTGCCTGCACGCCATGATGAAGCACCTCGTCCGCCAGTTTGAAAGCGCCATCAACAGACATTTTCTGGTCGCAGAGTTGGAGCAACCGGTCATTGGGGATAATAACCAGCGTATCCACTTTCTCCTGCAGGCTCTCAATGCCAGCTTCAGCGGTCTTGCGGCGATGATTGCCCTCGAAGCTAAACGGTTTCGTGACAATGGAGATTGTCAGAGCGCCGCTTTGCTTGGCAATATCAGCCACAACCGGTGCCGACCCAGTACCTGTACCGCCACCCATACCAGCGGTCACAAATACCATGTCGGCACCGGAGAGTACCTCTTTAATCTGGTCGCGGCTTTCCTCCGCGGCTTTCATACCTATCGTCGCGTCACCACCGGCGCCCATGCCGTGTGTAAGGCGTTCGCCAAGTTGGATGCGAACTGCCGCTTCGGTAAACGCTAGTTGTTGGGCATCGGTATTCATTGCTATGAATTCGACGCCACGAATTTGTTCGCGTACCATTCGTGTGATAGCATTTGACCCGGCGCCACCCAGCCCGACGACCTTAATCCTCGCCCCAGTGGGGACAAAATTTGCTTTTGACATTTTCATCTCTCCTTATATATCAGACTGCTCGTTATCGGTAGTGCGTCCGCGAAAATACTATTGGCGGAATAAACGGAGTATCGGTGAGACCATCCCGCGGATACCCCCCTTGGCGTTGGGACTCTGGGCGTTATTGTTCCGTATGCGCCAGAGCAGCAGGCCAACACTTGTAGCGTAAGCCGGGTCACACAGCGCATCCGAAACACCAGGCAAGTTCACCGGTATGCCCAGTCTCACAGGGAAGCGAGTGATTTCGCGAGCCATATCGACCATGCCACCCAGGTTAGCGCCGCCGCCGGTGAGGACTAATCCGGATGGGATGAAGTGGGCATAATCTTTCTGCGGCAGTTCCATGACAATCAAGCGGATAAGTTCGTCCACGCGAGCACGAATGATTTCACTCAGGTCATTCAAGGAAATAGTCTGCTGACCGACATTGATAGTCCGGTCATCATTAGCTTCGGCATTAGCCATCGGGGTGATATTGCCGTACTTCTTTTTAATATCTTCTGCGGCTTCATAGGTCATCCCCAATCCAATGGAGATATCTCGCGTAATCTGATAACCGCCGACTGGCAGAATAGACGTATGGCAGATGGCATTATCTTTGAAGACGGCTATATCGGTAGCAGCCCCACCGATATCTGCCAGCAATACGCCATCCATCCGTTCTTCCGGAGCGAGCACTGCTTCGGCGCTGGCAAGTGGCTCCAGTACGAGGTCTTCAATCTCTATACCGATACTGCGGATACACTTGGTCAGGTTCTGGATGCTTGTCACTGCGGCAGTGATGATGTGTGTTTCAACGTCCAGGCGGAAACCATGCATACCGATGGGGTTCTTAATACCCTCCTGTCCGTCTACAGAATAGGCGCGCGGGATAACGTGCAGAACTTTCTGGTCGCTGGGGACTTCCACTGACCGTGCTACTTCAATGACTCTCTTGAGGTCTTCTGGGCGGACCAACTTGTCGTTGCGTGAGATGGCGACAGCACCGCGGTTGTTCACGGAGCTAATGTGTCGACCAGTAACACCGACATAGGCTGACTCTATCTTATAGCCAGCTGTTCGCTCGGCACGCCGTACTGAATCGCGGATTGATTCCCGAGCTTCGTTCAGATTGACGACCATGCCTTTGGTCAAACCCTGGGTAGGAGCGACGCCGACCCCCAGGATGCGGGCATTGTTCTTTTCGTCAATATCGCCCATGACGGTGCAGACTTTGGTCGTGCCGACGTCAATAGCCGAAACCTTTGTTCTCTTCATTGTGTGTTTACTTCCTCCTCGATTTTGAATATATAGAAATGTTATTCGCGATAATGAATATGCCAGTTGGAATCCAGCGTGCCATGATGATTGTCTTCGTGCCCAAGGTAGCATTCCGCGAGAAAGCCGTTGGGTGAATCACCGCTACGGACACCCGGTGATGGTTCTTCGGCGATACTAAGATTGAAATCCACGACGCCGGTCTTGAGTCTTTCGTACTCTATTGCAGTTGACATTGGCACACCCCCTAGAATATCCCCTCAATTTTATTGAGCGTTAACTATTATCGTAGGCTTGCTAAAAAGGAAAGTAAAATTTTGTCCTTACCGTTACCATAAGGTTCCAGAAAGTTCCAGAAATAATAAGTATGGTAATGATTTTGGAACTTGGAGTATGAAAAAATTCACTGGTTCCGTCTGGTTGCCAAAAACAGCCCTTGAAATGGCATTTTTTTAAGCATATAATTAACCAACTAAAGGGGGAGCAGCGTATGTCCATGGAAAATTCTAAAAGGGGGACACCTCCCTATATCTCTCCCAGCACCTTCCGTCATTTAATTGAACAATTTCAAAAGAACCTGCCTGACCGTATAGATCGCAGTTATCTTGACGAACTGCATTCGGGCAGTACTAGCGCACAAATCATGTCAGCTCTTCGGTATCTGAATCTTGCTGATTCATTGAACAAGCCAACTCATCATCTGAAGCTACTGATAGCATCTTCAGGCGAAGAACGAGTCAAGCGGTTAAAGGATGTTGCCAATAGCGCTTACAGTTTTGTGCTCAATAACGGCTCTGTAGATTTGCAGACAGCTACATATGCCCAGCTGGAGGAGTTGTTTCATGACCATTCTGGAGTGGATGGGGATGTGCGGCGGAAGTGTATTAAATTCTTCACTTCGCTTTCCCATGATGCTGAAATCCCACTATCTCCGCACATTACAAAAAGAGTCCGGATGGCGCGGGGTATACAGACAACCAGACCTACCATCCGGAAAACCAGTTCCAGAAACATCAAGGAAAAGGAGATTCCACAGCAAACATTTAAAGTTCCAGAACAAGCAGAATTACTGGATAAACTTCTGGATAAGTTTCCTGATTATGATATGGCATGGAATGATACGCAAAAAACAAAATGGCTGGAAGGGTTTATCCTGTTCATGCAGAAGATATATCTGGATAACAAGAAATAATGGGATTACACTTCCCCATTTCCCCTCCAGCCTTTTATAGATTACTTTAAAAATCTTCTATGGCAACTTCCTGAAAGTTCATATTTATTTAGAGCGTGAAAGCATTATCTGATTTTCGTACGGTTCATCCGATTGTCGTATCAGAGAACCGTAATAAGCTCCTTACATTTTGTGTACCCGTGTTGCTTTACTGACAAATTCATCTACTTTCTTACGGATGGCTATCTTGTCGTATTTACCAACACTGGTCTTAGGAATATCATCCGAAAAAACCACATAGTCAGGCAACATCCATTTGGTTATCTTTCCCTTGTCCACACCTTCTTTCTCAAGGAAAGTCAGGACGTCTTTGGGGTCTTGCTTGGCGCCGGGCACGAGCTTGACGATTGCCATCGGGCGTTCGCCCCATTTTTCATCGGGGACACCGACGAATGTCGCTTCCAGAACGAAATCTGCGGTACAGGTGATGTTTTCTAGGAGCACGGTAGGTACCATTTCGGCACCACTGCGGATGACATCTGTGATACGGTCGACAATCTGGATGTAACCAAGTTCATCAACGGTAGCGGCATCACCAGTATGGAACCAGCCGTCCCGCCAGGCAGTTGCCGTCCTTTCCGGGTCTTTAAAATACTGTTCCATAATCCAGTGTCCTCGCAATACTATTTCACCCTGAGTATGATTGTCATGCGGGACTTCCTTGCCTTTATCATCCACTACTTTAGCCTCAATACCATCAAATGGTAGCCCGGTTTTAACTCGAATTGCATCTAGCTTTTCTTTTGGCCAGTCTGCCATCCAGCGCTTAATTTGAGCGCCGATTGACCCAGCGGCAGTTTCTGTCATACCGTAGCCGGAGCCGACGTTAAAATTGGGGAACAATTTTTCTGCCTTTGCTTTTAGACCAGGAGGCAGAGCAGCTCCGCCAGTGCCTACGGTCAGGATACTACTCAAATCCCATTTTTTCAGGTCAGGATATTCAATCAGCATAGCAAGCATGGTAGGCACCATACCTGACGATGTCACTTTTTCTGTTTGCACCAGTTCGCAGAAGGATTCAGGCGTAAATCTACCGGGGAAAACAATTTTGCTAGCTGAGTAAACACTGTACCAGGGCGCTCCCCAACCGTGTATATGGAAAAGCGGAACATTGACCATGGGGATATTTACCTTTGGATTTTCTGGAGTATCCGGTGTGCGTGGCGCCGTGCCCGTGGTCGCAATCAGGTGTATGGATTGTAAATAGAGCTGGCGGTGGGTGAACATAACACCCTTTGGGAGACCGGTAGTGCCGGTAGTGTAGTATAATACGGCAATGGTGTCTTCTGAAAAATCGGGCCAGTCATAAGATTTCGGTTGTTTCTTCAAAAGCTCTTCATATTCATGTATAGGTTGAATGCGTGTCTGGGGGAGTCCCGGTTTGTCTGACATATAGACAACCATTTTAACGGTGTCTTTGATTCTATCCCAGATAAACTCCAGGAGAGGCATAATAGCATCGTCTACAAAGATAATTTTGTCTTCAGCGTGATTGATGGTGTATACGATGTGGTCCATAGATAACCGCATATTAATCGGGTGTGCCACTGTCCCGATACATGTACTGGCGTAACATAGTTCCAGATGGCGATGGTGATTGAGCGCCAACGTAGCAATTCGGTCTCCCGGCACTCCGGGTTTACCTGGTTTTGCGCCAAGAGGTCCAATCAACATATTGGCAAGCTGGCAGGTGCGTTCGTACCACTGCTTCCAGGTAAATCGGAAATACTGCCCGGCGTCGTTCCTGTAAACAACGCCAATATCATCCGGGTAGAGACGCAGGGGTCTCATCATCAGGTTCTTGATGAGAAGGGGGTAACGACTGCTGTACTCGGGATAGGTCTTTGCCGCCATGAAACACCTCACATTCTATATTTTTCTATTTTTGGGCAGACACTCTGAAATGTCTGTCATTATTTCCTCAGTACCTCGTAGAGACGTGCTACGTTCATACGTTTTATCATTTGCTCCATGGCTTCACTGCCGGGGAGCATGGGATATTTCACCGGGAGTTCGACTTTTTCTTGTGCTTCTTCCACACTCCAGCCTTTTTTAATTGCGTCAGAAACCGTGTCAATCCATGCCTGGATAATACGGTGCATTTCCGGTAGATAGGTGGGGTCGCAAATATCGCCATGACCGGGCACCAGAACTTTGGCATTCAATGTTTCGAGCCTTTTCAGCGATTCGAGCCATTCAAATGGTACAGCCTGTTGAAGCCAGGGCTGGACTCTGCAAAACACATTGTCTGACGTAAAGACGACTTTTTCCTCGGGGATAAAGACAGCAATCTGGTAGGGAGTGTGACCGGGAATGCTGATGAGCTTGAACGTGTGGTCACCGACATAAAGAGTCATTTCACTGGTAAATGTAATGGTGGGCGGGCGGAACTTGAAGCGTCTCATCAGGGCATAATCAGCGGGGGATGATTGCTTCATCCGCTCTTTTGACTGTTTTGCCGATGATGCAAGGATTGCCTGGCGGGTACCTTCGTGAGCCACTACGGTGCCCTTAAAGAAACAGTTTCCACTAAAGTGGTCGCCGTGTGGCTCAGTGTTAATTAAATAACGGACGGGACCATGTTTGGCGATGATATCCCGCCACTTGACAGCATCTGTGGGCATTTGTGGGGTATCGATCATTACCACGCCATCAATGGTCACTACGAAACCGGGATTGCATCCTCGGAAATTTGTTTCAGCATAGACATTCTTGGCAATCTTCTGCATTTTCATTCCCCATACCAGTTTTACTGTGCCTGTAAGACATAGAAGACGGTCATATTGTAATGCAAAGAGTAACGAAATGACAAGGGGTATGCCATAATTATTTAGTAGCTTGTCCTCTCTTCTTTTCATTTCAAGTTGAGTGATTTAGCCTCTCAGATAACATCTGTCAAGTTACATCGTAAAAGAGTCCTGTGTTATAATAAATCACGCTACTGTTGTATTTGGAAAGGGGCGTAAGAGCCTCACTCAATGGAAACATTCAGCCAGATTGCCGCGCTTGCTATCTTCATCATCATGTTCATCGTGATTACCACAGGCAAAGTCCCCAGGTATATCCCAGCTCTTATCGGAGGCGCGCTGACCGTCATCATCGTCTTCCTTCTTATTCTCAAAGAACCTCAGGCTGTCGTTTCAGTCCTCAATTTCGGTCAAATAGGCCAGTTAAATTTTTGGATACCCGGTCATGAAGCAGAGGTGTCCCACGGTGTCAACTGGCAGACCATTATCTTCATTGGCGGTATGATGATTATGGTAGAAGGGCTGGGGGAAGTCGGTTTTTTCCGCTGGCTGTGTCTTTTCGTTGCCCGTCTGGTCAAATATAAGGTTGTTCCTATTCTGGTTGCCTTTATGTTGCTATCCGCGTTCCTGTCTATGTTCATCGATAGTATTACCGTAATGCTATTCCTGGCTACCGTGACTATAGAACTGGCGCGTCTTCTGAAGTTCAATCCTGTCCCTCTTATTATTTCCGAGATATTTGCTTCAAATGTTGGTGGGAGCGCTACGATGTCCGGCGACCCACCTAATATTATCATCGGTACGGCTTTAGGTTATTCATTCTTTGATTTTGTGGTTAATACCGGACTCATCGCCTGGATAGGCATGGTTTTTGTGCTGGTATTCTTCTACTTCGCATTCCGGAAACAGCTCAAGGCTTCACAAGATACCCTGAATGCCGATACCAGTCAGTATCCAGAACCTGGACAGGCGATTACGAATAAAACTCATTTCCTGATTAACACGGGTATCTTCATATTGGTCATTATTCTACTTGTAACTCACGCGCAGACAGGCATTTCCGTAGCGGCAATCGGCGTTATTGCAGCTCTTCTAACTATCGGTTTTGCTTTCCTGAAACGCGGTCATGGCGCTATACACATCATCAAACGGCTAGACTGGCAGACCCTGTTGTTCTTCTTCGGGTTGTTCGTTTGTGTTGGTGGACTGGAAAAGACCGGCGTTCTCGAATCGCTGGCTAATTTCATCGGCAATGCCGCCGGCGGTAATATTATTGTCGTCGTGACTATTATTCTGTGGGTGTCTGCTTTTGCCTCAGCGATTGTGGACAATATTCCCTTTGCCGCGACAATGGTGCCGGTCATTGTCAATCTCTCACATGTTGGCGGTTTTGACCTGCATCCCATGGCATGGTCATTAGCGCTGGGTACGGACATCGGTGGTAATGGGACACCGATAGGAGCTTCTGCCAATGTGGTCGGCACCGCCATTGCGGAGAAAAATGGCTATCCCATCAGCTGGGGTAAATATTGTAAATATGCTCTTCCTGCAATGATTCTGACCATTGGTATCTGCTGGGGTTACTTGGTAATACGTTATGCGTAAGGGTTCACCCTGAATAAGAATTCACCCTGAAGGGAGGTGGAAGATGCTGAAAAAGATATTAGTGCCACTGGATGGGTCTGAACTTGGCGAGATGGCTTTGGTTTATGCTAAAGAACTAGCTGGTGCTATCAATCTTGAAGTACAAATGGCCTGTGCGACTGAACGCCAGGACGAAGCAACTCATCGTATGTGTGGGCTTTATCTGGAGAAAGTAGCAGAACGATTGCGTACCCAGATAAAAAGGATAAACTCAGAATCGGACGTTAAAACCGTCGTTGTCGATGGCGAGCCTGCTACAGCCTTAGTCGAATATGCAGAAAAAGAGGGTATTGACCTGATTATCATGATGTCCCACGGACGGTCGGGAATTATGCGATGGGCAATAGGTGGTACTGCTAGTAAAGTCGTCCAGAGGTGCCGGATACCGGTGCTTCTAATAAGAGCTTCGCAGGCGCTTTCCAAGCGGCGTCCGGTGCAGGTTTTCAAAAAGATTCTGTTGCCGCTCGATGGCTCTGCAATGGGAGAAGCAGCGTTAACTTACGTGAAACCCATTGTGAAAGTTCTCAATTGTGAGGTAATACTGTTCCGGGTAGTGGAAATAGTACAGCGTGTTCATACAATTGGCGGACTGGACCATTTTGTCTACAGTGAGCAACAAATTGAGCGAATGAAAGATGAAGCATTGAAGTATCTGGAAAAAGCCTGCCAGCAGTTTGATAAAGGAAATGTGAATATAATCTTAGGTGTCGGCGACCCTGCCCATGAGATTATCAAACTATCTGACGAAGAAAATATCAATCTGGTCGCTATGTCGTCTCATGGCAAATCAGGTATGACGCGGTGGGTAATGGGGAGTGTTTTCAGTAAAATCTTGCAGGCTGGTGAGACACCACTCCTGCTGGTGCGTCCAAAATAAAAGTAGCCAAAGAACCCTGTTTTATTCTAAACTGGTATATGTACATTTAGCTCCCGATGTTTCAATCTGGGCAATTGGGAAAGCAGTGGTGTACAACCTTGTGCCCCTGTAGCTCAGGTGGATAGAGCACTGGCCTCCGAAGCCAGTTGCGGGCGTTCGAGTCGCCCCAGGGGTAGTTAACAAAAAGAGCTACATTTATAAAGGAGAGTTGTTTAATTTGGAGGTTCACTTGATAACAAAGACCGGACTCATTGAAATCAGGTGGCATGGGAGGGGTGGACAGGGTGCTGTCACTTCGGCGGAATTGCTGGCAAAAGCAGCGATTGATGAAGGGGAATATGCTCAGGCGTTTCCTGCCTTCGGACCGGAGCGGCGGGGTGCTCCCGTGGTTGCCTTTGACCGTATTGACAGTCGCTTGCCCATCCGGGTACGCGCCGAAATTCGCCAGCCAGATGTCGTTATTGTTCTTGACCCCACTCTCCTGCGGGTAGTCAATGTTACCGCTGGTCTGAAAGCTGGAGGCATACTCGTCATCAATACCCGTAAAAACTTTGAGGCGATTGAAAAGGATTTTGGCAGTAATTGGAAGCTGGCGCTCGTTGATGGCAGTCGAATTGCCCGTGAAATCCTCGGTGTGCCCATTGTAAACACGACGATGCTGGGTGCACTGCTAAAAGCAATGCCGGTCGTCACGATGGAAGCGCTTATAAAACCTCTTGAAGAGCGATTTGGTCGCTTGGCAGAAAGAAATCTGAACGCCATGAAACGGGCGTTTGAAGAAACCATGGTAAAGGAGTGAAGTGAACGCAAGAAAAACCGAGGCTGAATATACCTGGAAAGACATGGAAATCGGTTGCATAGTTGCCGAGCCGGGAAGCAGTCAGTATTACCGGACCGGTGATTGGCGCTCACAGGTGCCCAGGTACACATTCTCCCGTTGTATCAAGTGCGGCGTGTGTGCTCTGTACTGTCCGGAGGGATGCATCGGACCCAATGCTGATAGTCACTTTGAGGCAGACCTTTTCTGGTGTAAGGGTTGTGGCATTTGCGCTCGTGAATGTCCCACCGGCGTTATCGGTATGGCTGATGAGGAGGAATGATGGGTAAAAAGGTTGGAATGGAAGTATCTCTGGCGATTGCCGAAGCCGCTAAAATGGCTAACACGGATGTGGTAGCGGCTTACCCCATCACGCCGCAGACGCATATCGTGGAGCGGCTGGCGGAACTGGTTGCCAATGGTGAACTTGATGCAGAATACATCCCCGTTGAATCCGAACACTCGGCGATGAGTGCCTGTCTGGGTGCGGTAGCCACCGGCGCCCGTACTTTCACAGCGACCGCCGGTCAGGGACTGGAACTTATGCACGAAGTCCTTTATGTTGCCTCAGCGATGCGCTTACCCGTGATTATGTCTGTTGCCAATCGTGCGCTTTCTTCTCCACTTAATGTATGGGGAGACCAGTCTGACCTGATGGCAGTGCGCGATACCGGCTGGATTCAAATTATTTGTGAGAATGGACAGGAAGCCTATGACAATGTGCTCTGCGCCTTCCGTATCGGGGAAGATAAACGGGTTCTCCTGCCGGTAATGGTGCATGTGGATGGCTTCTACCTGACTCATGTCGTTGAACCAATTGAGATTCCGGAGCAAGATAAGGTAAATCATTTCCTGCCATCCTTTTCTTATCCGTTGCCTCTGGACCCAGATAAACCGTTAACGATGGGAGCGTTTGCGCCACCCATACTCTTTTCTGAAGCCAAGAAAGCCCAGGAGGTCAATCTCCGCGCCGCCAAGCCGGTGATTCTGGAGTGCTGGGCGGAGTTTGCGAAAGCCTTTGGGCGTCAATACAAACCGATTGAGCAGTACAGAACCGAGGGCGCTAAAATTCTGCTCCTGACTCTCGGCAGTTTTGGCGAGACGGCAATGGCGGCAGTCGATAAACTGAGGGATGCAGGACAGTCGGTTGGTTTGCTCAAATTACGTTTGTGGCGTCCCTTTCCCTTCGAGGAACTGCGGCAGACAGTCGGCAGAGCCGAGCTACTGATTGTGATAGATAGAGCTTTGTCCTTTGGCGGTCCGGGTGGCCCCGCTTTCTCCGAAATCAGGTCGGCGCTGTACAGCGAAAAGAACCGTCCACGTATTCTTGGTTTTGTTGGCGGTCTTGGCGGTCGGGACCTGACAGTGGCTGAGTTCGAGGGTATGGTCAAGCGGGCGCAGGAGATGAAGCCGTCCGGCGCTGAACAGGAATTCGAGATGTATGGGGTGAGAGAGTGATGAAGAATTATAGTATCTATGCGGCACGGGTAACGCCGCCAGTTGAAGGTTTTGCTCCCGGTCATCGCGCCTGCATTGGGTGTGGAGAAGCCCTGGCGGTCAGGCTTGCCACTAAAGCGGCTGGCGAAAATATCATCGTCGCTAATGCCACAGGCTGTATGGAGGTCGTCTCTACCCAGTTACCGGCGAGTGCTTGGCGTATGCCCTGGATACACACCCTTTTTGAGAATACGGCGGCGGTCGCTTCCGGTGTTGAGTCGGCGCTCAAGGTGCTGGAGCGGAAGGGCAAGCGTCCGGCAAAAGGCACGAAGGTAATCGCTATGGCAGGCGATGGCGGTACCAGCGATATCGGTCTGCAGGCGCTATCCGGGGCTCTGGAGCGCTATCATGATTTACTCTATATCTGTTTCGATAATGAAGCCTATATGAATACGGGCATTCAACGTTCCTCAGCGACTCCCTTTGGGGCATCAACCACAACTTCTCCTGCCGGCAAAAAAAGCATCGGGCAGAAAACGTGGAAGAAGAATATGCCGGCAATTGCCGTCGCTCATAATATTCCCTATGTGGCAACGGCTTGTCATAGCTACCCATTTGACATGATGGATAAGGTGAAAAAAGGACTGGCGGTCAATGGACCAGCCTATATCCATGTGCTCTCTGTCTGCCCGACCGGCTGGCGGTCGGCTCCCGACCTTTCGGTGAGGCTGGGTAGATTGGCAGTGGAGTCAGGTGTCTTCCCTCTCTATGAAGTTGAGGGCGGCAAGTACAAACTAACGGTGGATATATCACCACTCCGCCCTGTTCAGGACTATCTGAGCACGCAGGGTAGGTTCCGTCATCTGTCCGATGACATGGTGAAGGAAATTCAGGCGCGGGTCACGAAAGAATACAAACTGCTGAAGGAGAAGTGTGCATGAAGGTGAATCAGCGGCAGTTGAAATCGAAGATGAAAAGAATTTTGGGTCGTAATGGCAGTGACCGCGGCATGCTGGTCTCTATTCTTCAGGATACGCAGGCGGAGTTCGGTTATCTGTCACGGGAGGCGATTACCGAGATAAGCAAACAGTTGGATGTTCCCTTGAGTCAGGTATATGGCGTGGCGACATTTTTCAAGGCGTTCAGCCTGACACCGAGAGGTAGACATCAGGTTCAGGTCTGTCTGGGCACCGCCTGTCATGTGCGTGGCGCCGAAAAGATTCTCGATACCGTGAAGCGTGAGCTGGGCATTAAACCCGGTGAGAACGATAAAGGACTGAACTTTTCACTGGAGACTGTCAACTGCGTCGGTGCATGTGCGCTCGGACCGATTGTCATTGTTGATGGCAAATACTCCGGTGAAATGAAGATTGAAGCCGTGAAACCGCTTCTGGATGGCTACAAGTAATGCCCGGTGAATCTGTAAGTGAGGGACGGACATTGAAAAAATTACGTTCACCCAGAGAACTCGAAGAATTGCGGAAGACGATTGTTAAAGAACGTGAGGTACAGAAACCTAGTATTAGTGTTTGTGCGGGCACTGGATGTAATACCCTGGGATCTGGCAGTGTGATCAATGCTTTCCGGGCGGAACTGGAAAAACAAGAACTTACCAGCAAAGTAGACCTGCTGGCAAGTGGCTGCCACGGCTTTTGTGAACGTGGTGCGTTGGTCGTTATCTCTCCACAGAATATTTTTTACCAGCGGGTGCGCGAAAAGGACGTTTCGGAAATAGTTACCAAGACTTTAATTGAAGGTCAAGTAGTTGAACATTTGCTCTATCCTGACCCGGTGACGGGGAAACGTATTGCTCATGAGCATGAGGTGCCGTTCTATGCCAAGCAAAAGCGTCTTCTGCTGGAGAATAACTCAAGGATAAATCCAGAAAGCATCGAGGACTACCTTTACTTCGGCGGTTATGTGGCGCTCGCGAAAGTCACCAGCGGAATAACTCCGGAAGCTGTCATCGAAGAAATTAAAACCAGTGGATTGCGGGGACGTGGTGGTGGTGGTTTCCCCACCGGCAGAAAATGGGAAACAACCCGCCATGCGAAGGGCGATGTCAAATATGTCATTTGTAACTGTGATGAGGGTGACCCCGGTGCTTATATGGACCGTAGTCTCATGGAAAGCAACCCCCATTCCGTACTGGAAGGGATGATAATAGGCGCATATGCTATCGGTGCCCACGAAGGCTACATCTACATTCGTAATGAGTACCCGCTGGCGGTGAAAAATGCTGCGACAGCCATCAAACTGGCGGAAGAGTACGGATTACTTGGCGATAATATTTTGGGTTCCGGTTTTGATTTTCATGTCAAAATTAGTCGTGGCGGTGGGGCTTTCGTTTGCGGTGAATCAACGGCTTTGATGGCTTCTCTGGAGGGCAAGGTTGGAGAACCGCGCGCCAAGTACGTGCATACCTCGGAGAAAGGTCTCTGGGATAAGCCGAGCAATCTGAATAACGTAGAGACATGGGCGAATGTGCCCCTGATTATCAATAACGGCGCCAAATGGTTTGTCGGTATCGGCACGGAGGGCAGTAAAGGCACAAAAATCTTCTCGCTCGTCGGTAAAGTACGGAACACGGGTCTGGTGGAAGTGCCGATGGGTATCACTCTCCGTGAGATTATTTTCGATATTGGCGGTGGAATTCCCGGCAATAAGGAATTTAAAGCGGTGCAGACAGGTGGACCTTCCGGTGGATTTATCCCGGAGAAACTCCTCGACCTTAAGGTCGATTTCGATGAGTTAACCAGAGTAGGCTCGATGATGGGTTCCGGCGCTATGATTGTCATGGATGAGAATAACTGCATGGTGGATATGGCGAAATATTTCATTACCTTCTTACTCGGTGAGTCCTGTGGCAAGTGTCTGCCCTGCCGCGAAGGTCTTAAACAGATGCACTACTTACTGACCCGTATCACCGATGGTAAAGGTACGATGGCGGATATCGAATTGGCAGAGAGTCTTTCCAGTACGATGCTCGATACCAGCCTATGCGGCCTCGGCTATTCCGCGCCCAACCCCGTACTGACTTCGCTCCGTTATTTTAGAGATGAGTGGTTGGCGCATGTCGAAGAGAAGCGGTGCCCGGCAAAAGTCTGTAAAGAGCTCATTACCTATAACATCACGGAAAAGTGTCCTAATTGCGGTCTCTGCGTAAAAGCCTGTCCGGAGAAAGCCATCACACCACAGGGTAAGAAGAAACCGGTCCTGCTCGACCAGAAGAAGTGCATTAAGTGCGGCAGTTGCTATGATGTCTGCAAGCTTAATGCGGTACAAGTAAAGTGAGGATGAGACCGATGGTAAAATTGACCATTGACGGACGAAAAACTGAAGCCAAAGAGGGAGCGATGGTACTGGATGCCGCCCGCGCTCTTCATATTTATATTCCCACACTCTGCGCTCACGAATCGGTGTCAGCCTACGGAGCGTGCCGACTCTGCATCGTGGACATCACGACAAAGAGCGGACGTAATCGTCTGGTTACTTCCTGTCTCTATCCGGTAGAAGAGGGGCTGGTAGTTAAGACCAATACAGAACAGGTAGCAGCGCATCGTAGAATGTTAATGCAACTACTGCTCGCCCGCTGTCCGGAATCAAAAGAACTGAAAGATATGGCAAAAAAACTCGGTGTGAACAGTACTCCGTTCCCGGTGGAAGACCCATCGAAGTATCACAATTGTATTCTTTGTGTGCTGTGCACACGTGCCTGTGCCGAAGTCGTCGAGCAATCTGCTATCAGTCTTGTCAACCGAGGTGTGGAGCGTGAGATGGCGATTCCATTTCTTGACAATTCAGATGCGTGTATTGGTTGCGGTACCTGTGCTTATATCTGCCCGACCGGTGCCATCACAATGACGGATGCCAGGGGCAAGCGGCGTATTGAAATGCCGAACAATACAGTGGAGTTTGAGCTGGCGAAGTGCTCCGTGTGCGGTCGGTACTGGTTACCGAAAAAACAAATCGCCTGGATGGCGAAGAAGTCCGGTCAACCGCTGGAGTTTTTCGCGAAGTGCACGGATTGTCGCGATTAGAAGTGGTTTGGATATTATAAGTTAGCATTACCAGTGTAATGTATAAAGGAAATGGCTCGGAGTTTTAACTCCGAGCCATTTCCTTTTTTGTCTTTGACTGGCTGGTTACTTATTTACTCATCATCTTTTGTCTCAGGTCTAAATCCATCCATTCGTATTTAAGGTAGCTAGATCCATTGTAGTAACCCAGACTGAGCTCGCCGTTCCAGTTTTTCACCCATGGCCACCAGCAGACATAGGAGTAAGCGAGTGGTGTGGGAATTACCCAGCTCTGCTCGATGACGTAGGGCACCAGTTCCGCGAAGTTTTTCAACAGCTGGGCTTCATCGTAGCCGATTAGATCCAGGTTAGTCTTCATCACTTCATTAACGCGTTCGTCGTTCACGTAGCTCTGGTTCCATGTGCTTGTGCCGCTGAAGCTCAGCATTTTCAGAATGTTAGCTGCACCTGCGGAAGTATAGTAAATCATATTATCGTAGTTTCTGGCTCTGATTCTGGCGACCCATGTGTTATAATCCCTGCCGTCCAGTTTGAGGGTTACGCCGATTTCAGCCCACATGCTTACAATCAAAGAGAGATAATCAGTGGTAGTAGCAGTGTTGTAGAAGGTAATGGTCGTGGTGAAACCGGTGGGGTAGCCGGCGGCGGTGAGCAGGTCTTTAGCTTTGGTCACATTGTGGGAATACAGCTCCCGTACGTTGGCAGGGAGGTTCTCTATAGGCACGTAAGCATCTTTGTATTCCTTGATGTAGGCGGCGGGCCAGGACAGGATAATGGCTTTGCCATCGTAGAATTCATCCTTGATTTTGGTGAAGTCGGTGGCGAGCATCAGTGCCTGCCGTACCCCTAGTTTGCTGAAGGGCAGGTCGGCTTTATCCGTCCTCATATATATTGCCCCGCAGCCTTCAGCGGTGTAAGACATGCGCTTGACATCGGGATTATCGAGGAATTCCTTCATATCGTCATACTCCCCGGTGATGCCGTTGACTTTCTTGGTGCGGAAGGCCGTCATGGCGGTAGCCGTATCGGTGATAACCAGCCACTTGACACCATCGACGTAGGGTAGCTGGTCTCCCTTGCCGGGACCGACAGGGTTGGTCATCCAGTAGTTGTCGTTGCGGGTAAAGGTAACGGAGCCATTGGAGATGTAGTCGGTCAGCATGAATGGTCCTGTGCCGATGCTGTTCTTCCAGTCGTTCATGTTGTCTTTGTAATACTCGAGGGCGTCTTTCGGCATGATGGAGATGTAATCGGGGAAGAGGCTGATGACTTGTGACCACTGGTCAGGAGGGCAGGCGGTCGCATCGACAGTAACCGTGCGGGCGACTTCGTCACCGGTAATCTTGACATCCTTGGCAAGGAGGGGGTAGGTAATCTTGATATAGGCGCCGGGATTGGTGCACATTCGTTTGAAGGAATAGACGACATCTTCGACAGTTAGCTCACGGCCGTTGGTGGGTGGCTTGTTGTGCCAGTAGACGCCTTCGCGGATGTGGAAAATCATTTTGCCTCTTTCGGGGATTTGCCAGCTATCTGCCAGTGCGCCGGTCTTGTTGTTCATGGTGTTGATGCCGGCGATGATAAAGTCGTATTCGCCGGCGCCGGCGGGACCCTTTGCCCAGTCGCCCTGACACATCTCCTCATTAGTCAATTTGAGTGTGCCAGCGGCGTAGTGTTGAATGAAAGCTTCGTCGAAACCCGCAATATCGGCAGCTATTCTAGCGGTAGCAACGCCGCCATATTTTGGTTTCTCACTGTAGACTTGCGTATCTTGTTTTACTTCTCTTTCTGGGGGAAGGGTTACAACTCCTTTGATAATTGTCGGACCTTTTACGACTTTTTCTGGTTCTGTGCCGCAGGACGCCAGAATCAATGCCATCACGGTGAGCAGTGTTAGAGAGACCCATAATACCTTTTTTCTCATATCCATTCTCTCCTTATTTATTTTTCATAAAACAATCTTAGAGGAGTGCTGGAAGAATAATTTTAAGGTGGCAAAAGTGAAATGAGAACCCGGTGAGATATACGGATACGACTATGCTATTATGAATTAAATAATTTGTCAAGTGATAAACGAACAATTTTTCAAGGGTATTGCCAGTACTATTCACGGGAATTCTCAAGGAGAATTGGTAGGTTGTATTTGCCACCGTATTTGTGTGTAATGTATAAAAAGAAATGGCTCGGAGTTTGAACTCCGAGCCATCGTTTGTCCCTGACTGGCTGGTTGCTTATCTCTTCATCATCTTTTGTTTCAAATCCTGATCTATCCATTCGTATTTGAGGTAGCTAGGATTGTTGTAGAAACCGACACTAAGCTCACCGTTCCAGTTCTTTATCCAGGGCCACCAGCAGACATAGGTATACGCGAGTGGTGTGGGAATTACCCAGGACTGCTCAATGATGTAGGGTACCAGGGCAGCGAAGTTTTTAGCCAGCTGGGCGTCATCGTAGCCGATTAAATCCATGGCAGTCGCCAGCGCCTCATTAATGCGTGCGTCGTTCACATAACTCTGGTTGAATGTGCTTGTGCCGCTGATGCTCTGAAACTTCTGCCAGGTAGCTGAGGAATTATAGTAGATCATATTATCGTAGTTTCTGGCTCTAATCCTGGAGACATATGTGTTGTAATCCCTGCCGTCTAATTTGAGGGTTACGCCAATGTCAGACCACATGCTTGCAATCAAAGAGAGGTAATCAGTGGTGGTGGCAGTGGTGTAGAAGGTAATGGTTGAGGTGAAACCGGTGGGGTAGCCGGCAGTGGTGAGCAGTTCCCTGGCTTTGGCGACATTGTGGGAATACAGCTCCCGTACGTTGGCAGGGAGGTTCTCAATGGGCACGTAAGCATCTTTGTATTCCTTGATATAAGCGATGGGCCAGGCCAGGATAGTGGCTTTACCATCGTAGAACTCGTCCCTGATTTTGACAAAGTCGGTAGCGAGCATCAATGCCTGCCGGACCTCCAACTTGCTGAAAGGCAAATCGGCTTTATCCGTCCTCATAAATATTGCGCCACAGGCTTCAGCGGTATAAGACATGCTCTTGACATCGGGATTATCGATGAATTCCTTGAGATCGTCATAATAGCCGCTGATACCGTTGACTTTCTTGGTGCGGAAAGCCGTCTGGGCGGTAGCCGTATCGGTGATAACCAACATTTTGATACCGTCGATGTAGGGGAGCTGGTCTCCCTTGCCGGGACCGACAGGATTGGTCATCCAGTAGTTGGGGTTGCGCATAAAGGTAGCGGAGCCGTTGGAGATGTAGTCGGTCAGCATGAAGGGACCGGTGCCGATGCTGTTCTTCCAGTCGTTCATGTTGTCGTTGAAGTACTCGAGGGCGTCTTTCGGCATAATGGAGAGGTAATCGGGAAAGACACCGGTGACATTTGCCCACTCAGATGAAGGACATGCGGTCGCATCGACCGTAACGGTGCGGGCGGCTTCGTCGCCGGTAATCTTAATGTCCTTGACGAGGAGGGGGTAGGTAATCTTGATATAGGCGCCGGGATTGGTGCACATCCGTTTGAAGGAATAGACGACATCTTCGACAGTTAGCTCCCGGCCGTTGGTGGGAGGCTTGTTTTGCCAGTGGACGCCTTCACGGATGTGGAAAATGATTTTACCTCTTTCGGGGATTTCCCAGCTATCTGCCAGTGCGCCGGTCTTGACGCTCATGGCGTTGACGGCGCCGATGACCCAGTCGGATTCGCCGGTGCCGGCGGGACCCTTTGCCCAGTCGCCCTGGAGCATCTCCTCATTAGTCAAATGGAGGGAGGTAGCAACGTAGTGTTGAATGAAGGCTTCGTCGAAACCCGCAATATCGGCAGCTAACCTAATATTGGCAATGCCGCCATATTTTGGTTTCTCACTATAAACTTGTTCAACTGGTGGTTTTTCTCTTTCCGGTGGAAGGGTCACAACTCCTTTGATAATCGTGGGACCTTTAACTTGTTTTACTGGTTCCGGACCGCAGGACGCCAGAATCAATGCCATCACAGTTAGCAGTGTCAGAAAGCCCCATAATACCTTTTTTCTCATCTCTCTTCTTTCCTTTCTATACATCAAACACAAACGGTATTTTGGAGTATCGGTTTCCCCACTATCACATTTTGCACCTCCGCTGTAATAACGTTCTCAAAGTGATTCCGTATCAGTTTATAGACTAGGTCGTCTTGTGGGACCGCCGGAGTAGCGACCGAGACCGCCTCTGAGTCTGGGATCGAGCAAATCGCGCAGGGCGTCACCGAACATGTTAGCGCCATAAACGACGATACTGAGTGCCAGACCGGGGAAGATAGCTAACCAGGGAGCTTGAATCATATAGCGGCGGGCATTGCCGCTGAGCATGCCGCCCCAGGTGGGAGCTGGGGGTGGGATGCCGTAGCCGATGAAGCTGATACTTGACTCAGCGAGGATGGCACCGCCAAGTCCCATGGTGAACATGATGATGAGAGGCGCCATGATATTGGGGAGGATGTGTCTCATCAGTATTGTACTGGTTGGACAGCCGATAGCCCTGGCGGCTTCGACATAAGTATTCGATTTGATAGCCATGACGGCGCTTCTGGCAAGTCTGGAACCGGCGATACCACCCTGGATGCCGAGGACGAGGATAAGCTGGGCAACGCCTTGGCCGACTATTGCCAGGAAGGTCAGCATGACGAACATGCCGGGGAAGCAGACCCAGGCGTCGACGAAGCGCTGGATGATGATATCGGTTTTACCGCCGGCAAAGCCGGAAATCATGCCGATGATGGTACTGATAACGGTAGCAAGACCGCTGATACCAAGTCCGACGAACATAGAGATACGGGCACCGTAAATGATACGGCTAAGGACGTCTCTACCGACATTGTCGGTGCCCAACCAGAAGCTAGTTGAAGGGGCTTCCAATTTACCGCCTACGAAGGCATCGTTATAGTCGTAAGGCGCCAGCCAGTTGGCAAAGATGCCGACAAAGAGGAACAGTATGACGATGACGGCACCAACAGTGCCCAGGGGTTTCTCCTTGACAAATCTTGTGGCCAGGTCAACCAGGAAGGGTCTTTTTTTTCTTATTGGCAGTGTGCCTGCATATGTATCTTCAGTCATATTCAAACTCTCCCTCTAGCGATAGCGGATTCTGGGGTCTAACCAGGCATAGGACATATCGACCAGGAGGATTACGACGAGGAGGATAGAGGCCATCATCAGGTTACAGCCGGAGATGATGGGGTAGTCACGCGCGCCAAGAGCGTCGAGCATGTAGCGGCCGATGCCTGGCAGGCAGAAAATTTGCTCCATGATGACCGCGCCGCCGATGAGGGTAGGGATCTGGCCGCCGATGATAGTGACCACTGGAATCATGGCATTTTTCATAGCGTGGCGGATGATGACGGAGCGTTCCCTGAGACCTTTCGACCAGGCGGTCTTGATGTAGTCCTGACGGAGGACTTCCAGCATCATGGTGCGGGTCATTCTCATGGTGCCGCCAGCCGAAGCAGTGCCCATGATAAGTCCCGGGATGAGGAATTGCACTATATTAGCGCCGAAGTTTTTGGTAATGGGGATGTATTCCACCGCTGGCGACCATCCCCACCAGATTGAGGGGAGGACGAAGACCAGGGTGCCGATCCAGAAGCCAGGGACGGCGATGCACAGGATGGCGAAGCTACGACCGAGGTAATCGCCGATGGTGTCCTGGCGGATGGCGGAGTAGATGCCGATGGGGAAGGCGACTATCATGCCGGTGATGATGGAGATGATACCCAGCTCCATAGAGATAGGTATGCGGCTCAAAATCTCGGTGGTGATGACGCGTTTTGTCCAGAGCGATTTACCGAGGTCGCCCTGAAGGATACCGTGGAAACCGCCGCCATTCTCTTCAGGTTGCGGCAATATACCCACCCAGCGTAGGTATTGGACATGAGGAGGGACATCAAGTCCCAGGCTTTTCTCGATGTTTTCTCTTATAACTTCGATGGGGGTGTCACCTACCATATTGTCGCTGATCATCATGTCGATGACATTGCCCGGAACGAAGCGGACCATCAGAAAGGTCATGATAGTTACCAGAATGAGAGTGGGAATGATGAGGATAGCTCTCCGCGTAATATAAGACCGCATGCTTACCTCCTACTATCTAGAATAAATACCGCTTGCCTGGAAACAGTTATATCTACTTGCTCCTTTACTCGTTTTATATATACGAAAATAGCAGGAAAGTATTACATCTCGGAAAATTCCCGTCACAGACTTTCCTGTGAAGCCATTTACCGTTTCGAAGCTGATCGGTGATGTAGAATAGTCTAATTTAATAGTGAAACCCACTAAACCTAATCCGTGCCATATACTTGAATGACTGATAGAGTGTCAAATCTGAAACTACAATCGATTGCGAATATGCTATCCTTAATTTCCTTTTTTGTCAAGTGGGAAGTTGGACGATTATTCATCTTATTGAGACCGATGGATGCGCTGATTGTCAGGATGAGAGGTAAATTGAATTAAAGAGAGTTAGGGTGTTGATGAGATAAATAAGATAGCTCGGAGTTTAAACTCCGAGCTATCTCTCTTTTGTTACTTTGCTCTGTAGTCTGGTTTATTTCTTCTTTGCCGCTTTCACTTTCTGGTCGATCCATCTAAATGTAGAGCCATTTTCGGTCTGGTAGTAACCGACCGAAAGCTCGCAATTGTAGTTTTTCACCCATGGCTGGAAGAAGTAGAAGATATATGGTTGAGGTGGGGTGATTTGCCAGCACTGCTCAAGAATATAAGGAGTTTGCGCTTTAATCAGCGCCTGTGCCTCGGCTTCCTTAAACGGGTAGAGTACATTCACCTGGTTATACACATCTATGAGTTTTTGCTCATTAATGCTACCTGCATTAATGTTGTTGGGTCTCCAGTTGGTCATCTTGTAAGGCGCCTGGGTGCCATCGTAACACAAGATCATATGTTTGAATGTTTTACCGTTTAACTCAGATGTGTAGACCGTATTCTCCTTTGGTACAACATTCACTGTGACATTGATTTCCTTCCACATATCTTTAATCAATTGGAGTAAGTCCTGCTGAGTCTGGGAAGCAGTAGTAACAAGTATGTCCGCTGTGAAGCCAGCACTCTGACCTGCCTCAGCCATAAGCTGTTTAGCCTTGGTGACATCGTACTTGTACAGGTCCTGGGTAGTCTGAGGAAGTTCGGAAAACGGCGTGAACATGCTTGCGAGTTCCGGGAAAGGCATTATCGGGAAAGTGAAATCGACAGCATTCCCGCCGTAGAATACATCCTTGATTTTCGCGCGATCGGTTGCCATGGAGAGCGCATACCGAACTTTGATGTCATCCCAGGGGAAGCCCTGCCCTAATTTCATCTGTATGCTGTTGCTGGTGGGCGAAAGATATTGCCCCATAAGTAAATCGGGGTTAGTCTTGTGTAAAGCCTCTGCAACATCCCAGGTGATACCCTGATAAGCATCAATTTTACCTGTTTTCAGTGCGGTGACGCGCATCGACTCATCCGGTATAATCAACCGTAAGTATTTGTCCACATAGGGTAACTTATTCCCGGGGATGAGAGGGTCGGTCATCCAGAAGTCAGGATTCTTCACATAGGTGCAGGAGCTATTTGGTACGTAGTCCGCTAATATGAAGGGTCCCGTACCGCAGGAAGTTTTCCAATCCCTGAAGGTGCCCTTGTTGGAACCTTCAGTCGCCGCGCCATCACGCGGGAATATGTTACAAAAACCCTGCATAGCAATAAATAGCGGTCCCTGTTTTCCGACATTAGTTTTTATTTCCACTGTCCACTGGCTGGTGGCTTTTATAGAGAGCGGAGCATCAGCTCCCCGGTACGTTGAATACAGGTAAGCCCCGGCAGTTTCAAAGTTTCGTTTTAAGGAGAACTCGACATCATAAGCATCGCATTCACGACCGCTTACCGGCGCCTTATTCTGGAAATGAATCCCTTTACGGATATTGAAGATTATTGTCTGGTCGTCAGGTACCTCCCAGCTTTCAGCAATGCGCCCTGCGGTGTATTGTAGAAAGGTCATGCCTGCAATCTGCCAGGTCACGTTGTTGGAACCAGCTGGTCCTTTTGACCAGTCCCCAGACATAAGGGGTTCGTTGGTCAAACTACCTGGCACGGCTAAATACTGCGGAGAGGTACTGGAAACAGGGTCGAAGCCCGTATAATCGGAAGCTGCACAGCCGATATACGTTCCACCGTACTGCGGTTTCTCGACCGTTTTGCCTGGTATTGAGGTTTGAACCATCTCTGCCCCTGCAGTCACTGGTGGTTTTGGTATTATGCTCGTGGGGTAGGTAATCTTTCCTTTTACTATTGTCGGTTCTTTAGGCGTGGTGGTTACAGGCGCCTCATTACAGGATGTCAGCACCATAGCTGTAATCAACAACAGACTAAATAGTAACCACCCAATTTTCTTTTTCATAGATACTCCTTTCTTATATTCATTATTTGTTGGCTGGAAAAATATCTCACATATTTTACCTCCGGTATCAACTATTTTCTGGGGGCTGATTGCTTCGGCATTTTTTTCTTTGTCCCTGAGTAACGCCCCAGCCCTCCCCTGAGCCTGGGGTCTAACAGGTCTCTAAGTGCATCACCGAACATGTTGATGCCATAGACCACGAATGTCAGGGCAAGTCCAGGCCAAACTGCCAGCCATGGGGCGGTCATCATGTAAGTGCGCCCGCTCGTGCTGAGCATTCCCCCCCAACTGGGCACCGGTGGCGGAATACCCCAGCCGAGAAAACTGATGCTGGCTTCTGCGATAATGGCGGCTCCCATACCCGTGGTAAACATGATAATGATAGGTGCGGTAATATTGGGTAAGATATGCCTCATCAGTATCCGACTGGTCGGACAACCGATAGCCTTAGCGGCGTCAACATAGACATTCTCTTTAATGTTGAGAACCGTGCTTCTGATTACTCTCGAACCGGTGATCCCACCTAGAAATCCGAGTACGATTATCACCTGCCATAAGCCAGGTCCGAGGATAGCCATAATCGTCAGTATCAAAAATATTCCCGGAAAACACATCCAGGCATCGACAAATCTCTGGATAACCAGGTCTACTGTGTGTCCCATGAATCCAGAGATTAGCCCGATAGCTGTGGAAATAACTACCGAAAGGGTACTAACGGATAGGCTGACAATCATAGAGATACGGGCTCCGTAGATAATGCGGCTGAGTACATCGCGCCCAAGCTGGTCTGTCCCTAAAATAGTTGTACCTGATGGCGGCGATAATCTCTCTGCCACGTAGGTCTGATCATATGCATAAGGCGCCAGCAAGGGGGCAAAAAGACCTGCCAGGAGCAATATGAGAACAATAGCGGCACCAAACGTACCCAGTGGCTTCTCCTTTAGCAGCCTATAGAATAAATCACCTAGATAAGAGCGTCTCTTGCTCGCTGATGCTACCCCAACGGTGATTTTGTTTGTACTCTCCGCCATTCTTTAATTCCCCTCTTCTATCGATATCTGATTCTGGGGTCCAGCATGCTATATGTTAGGTCGACGGCGAGATTGATAACCAATATTACGGTAGCCATAGCCAGGTTAATGCCGGAAATAATGGGATAATCCCTCACGTTCAGAGCTTCTAGCATAAATCTGCCCATGCCCGGCAGAGAAAATATTTGCTCCATGATAACTGAGCCGCCGATAAGAGCCGGTATCTGCATTCCGATGATGGTAACTACCGGGATTAGGGCGTTCCGCATGCCGTGCCTGATAACAACCACTCGTTCCCTGAGCCCCTTTGACCAGGCGGTGCGGATATAGTCCTGGCGGAGCACCTCCAGCATCATCGTCCGCGTCATTCTCATCGATGTTCCAGACGCAACCATGCCCAAGATGACGGCGGGAATACTAAATTGTATGAGGTTAGCCCCGAGATTTTGTGTGATCGGGATGTATACCACCTCTGGTGACCACCCCCACCAGGTGGCGGGGAAGACCACAACCATCGTTGCCAGCCAGAAACTGGGAAGTGAAATACAGAGAATAGCAAAGCTACGCCCTACATAGTCACCAACAGTATCCTGCCGTATTGCTGAGTAAACACCTATCGGCAAGGATATTAATAATCCGGTGATAATCGCCATAATACCAAGTTCAAGAGAGATTGGAATCTTGCTGATTATATCAGGGAATATTGCACGCTTTTGCCAGAGAGATTCCCCGAGGTCGCCTCTCACCGCGTGTCCCAGCCAGTTAAAGTACTGTATATAGACGGGTTTATCCAGACCCATCATTTTTTCGACGTCGGCGCGGCTAACATTTTCTCCTGACGCCGCCGATAGTTGGCCCACCATAATATCCACTACTGAGCCGGGAACAAACCGCACTGAAAAAAAGACAATGAGGGTTACCAGAAAGATAGTAGGGATGAGCAGTAATGCTCTCCGCATGATGTAAGCCCGCATTTCAGCCTCCCACTGTGTAAATCAGTAACGCTTTCTGTAAAATAACTCTACCTGTCTGGAACTATATCTGTTTTATTGATTGTATCCGGGAAGCTCTTCGTTTACCCTTATGCCTGCCCCGGAGTTTCTCTTATTTATTTTTAGCCTTATACAAGTTAACTTGCAATCTACATTCTGCATTCATGCATTATTCAGTTCAATCAATTATAACGTTAAAATCCCCCTCCTGATTTAACACTACATATCCGAAGCATTTGCGGAGCGTAAATCTTAAACGGAAATCATCTGCGAATATGCTATTATGATTGCCCTCGTTTGTCAAGTGGTAAGTTAAATATTTTCCATCAGAATCAGTAGAAGTCATACTGTTTATGCCTTTCCTGTCCTGTAAAACGAAAATGGCTTCTAGAAGTCGATTCATTGTGTAATAGAAATTAACAAACTGTTCAGAAGTATCAGAATTACTGTTGGCGTATATAGATAGTGTCTGCGAAGATAAATTGAACATGGTATTGAATCTTGATAATGCTATTATTATTTTCTCGGTTTGTCAAGTAGTAACAGGGCTTTCAGTGGTAAATTGATGAAATATCATTCATTATTGAATTATTTTACTATGTCTAATGGTGCAATCAACTCAATAAAAATCTACTCACAAAAATTTAGGAATAAAAATAAGCTGGCATATGCCATGTCATAATTTAACATAATCTATTGCCGGAAGATCGCCAAAGTTCCCGTTTCAAACCAAGGACTAATACGGTACACCAGCTTGACCCCCAATAGCACTGTCGTCTATACTTCTCAAAGAACGGGGTGTAGCGCAGTTGGTTTAGCGCGCAGCGTTTGGGACGCTGAGGTCGGAGGTTCAAATCCTCTCACCCCGATTTTGTCATATCACATTTGACATCGAATTGTTGCAGTAGAACCCGGCGGTCAATACGGACCAACAGAACTATGAAAAAACCAGAATATTCACACTATCGGTAAGAGAACGGAATAGTTAGACATAATGCTGGAAAAACAAAAAAGGCGTCATGTTGTGGTGATGGGCATCGGCAATCTGCTCCGCAAGGATGATGGAGTGGGGATACATGCACTGCAGAAATTGCAGGAAACAGGTTCCTTTCCAGCTGATATCAATGTAGAATTTATTGATTGTGGCATTGAGCCGGATATCTCTATCTTTCTGGAAAGTTCTGTTGATAAACTCGTCATCATCGATGCTGTGCAAGCGCATGGTAAACCCGGTGCTATATACCGTCTCACTCCAGATGTGCTCGAAAGTGAAAGACAGGACATTGTATCTGCACATGATTTGAACTTACGAGAAAGCCTCATTATGATGCGACTGTTCGGGAATCTTCCTGTAGAAACAGTTATCATCGGGGTGGAACCTGGAGAAATGAAGTGGGGTACTACTTTGACTCCCGAAGTTGAGGTTAAATTCCCGGAATTAATTTCAATTATCCTCAGAGAAATCGCTCTCTAGTTTTTCCCATGAAGATACTCGTCTATCAGGATATTGTACTCATAAAAGATTATCGTGTCGGACTTGCTTAATATTTTGTGCTGTGATATAGTGCCACCAGTCCTCAATCTCTACACTTCAAGGTAGCGTATTGGTAGGGGGATGTTATACTCTGGTTTGTCTTTTACTTTGATGCAATAAAGACATTTACTTGAAGAGAGTAGACTGAGGTGCATAAATGTTAACTGATGAAATAAGCATTATCATACGTCCTCTCAAGCAGGCTGACTTCGATGGTGTGCTCAAATTGGTAGGTAGTCTTATTACCATGAGGGAAGTCAGTTCTCTAAGTCCCCAAAACGCGGACGATCTATCTTTTGTTGCTGAGGCTGATGGGAGGGTCGTAGGTTTTAATTTTGCTCACGTGCTCTATGTAGGTATTCCACTGGTGAAGATATGCGTGATTCAAAGTATCGTCGTCGATGAAGACTACCGGCGGCTGGGAATAGGAGAAAAACTCATTGAAACCGTAACCAAAAATTGTGCTAAATACAAAATAGAGGCAGTGCGAGCGCTCGTCGATGAAACGGATAATCGTTTACAGCGGTTTATTGAGTACCTTGGTTTCCAGCGTAGTGTGGTGGCAAATTACGATAAGGTTATTGATGCTTAGAGACAAACTAGGAGTGTTGAGTGAATAGGAGACAGGAGGTGAAGAATGCCGGCGAAGCCTTTTCGTGAGATGCTTAAAGGAGACCAATTCTTGGTTACAGCCGAGACGGGTGCAACAAAAGGTTCAGACACAACAAAAATGGTAGAGTACATCGAGTTGTTACGTGATAAAGTGCACGCACTCAGTGCAACGGATAACAAAAGTGCAGTAATGCGGTATCCATCTCTCGGTCATTGTCTCCTTATTAAAGAACTTGGCGGGGAGCCTGTACTGGATGTTACCTGCCGTGACCGTAACCGCCTGGCGATTCAAGCTGACCTGTTATTTGCCTGGTCACGTGGTATTGGTACAGTGCTCTGCCTCACCGGCGATTCTATAGAGGTCGGAGAGGATAAGAAGGCTAAAGCAGTATCCGACCTTGATTGCGTGCAGCTCATCGATCTGGTGCATGCGCTTAACTCTGGCAAAGATATGACAGGCAGCGAGTTGAACGGCGGCACAGATTTCTGCATAGGGGTTACGGCAACCACGCACGATGATCGCGGTGAATCTAAAGCAACGAAACTTCAGGAAAAGCTTGCAGTGGGTGTAGATTTTGTCATCATACAGGCAGTATATGCGATTGATGACCTTAAAAGGCTTGTGGATTTCATCAGAAGTTGTGATACGAAAGTGAAGGTTCTTGCCGGTATTATGCCTCTGGTGAGCGTTGCAATGGGTAGGTATATGAATTCTAACATGCCAGGTATCTTTGTCCCGAATTATGTTCTTGATGAAATGGCTCAAGCTCCGAAAGGTAAATCGTTATCAACCGGGATTGAACTGGCTGTAAAGATGATTAGAAAGATTAGAGAAGAGAAAATCTGCGACGGGGTGCACATTATGTTTCCAGGGCGTGAGGAGCGAATACGGGACGTCATCGAACTCGCAGAACTTGCCTGATGGAACTTAGAAGTGGAGACAAGAGGGTAGTTTGATTTTGCGTTTTCCATGACAAATTCTCTGCGAATCGAAGTATTAATTTCTGATGGGCGAGGAACCAGAAAATGACGTCAACAACTCCGGCTATCGCACATGAACCGGTCTCCCGTGAAAAGATAATAGCATTAAGTGGAGAAATACTCTCCACGTGTTTCCAGTGTCAAAAATGCTCCAATGGTTGTCCACTCGTCTTTGCCATGGATATTGCTCCCCATCGTCTCATACATTCCATTCAACTTGGAAGAACAGAAGAAGTCCTCAACAGCGACACCATCTGGGTCTGTGCCTCCTGCGAAATCTGCACCACCCGTTGCCCTAATAATATCGATATAGCTCACCTTATGGACACCCTCCGGCAAATATCTATGAAGCGAGGGGTTAAAGAATCTCAAAAGCGAGTTCCTGTTTTCCATGCGGCGTTTCTTTCAAGTGTCAAGAGATTCGGACGGATGCATGAGGCAAGTATGGCTCTCACCTATGCTTATCGCAGTGGGGGAATAAAAGGAGTCCGTGAACAGTTTAGCCTCGGTCTGGAGATGTTACGTAAAGGTAAAATCCGGCCGCTACCTGACCGCCTGATGGCAGGCAAACAGGTAAATGATATTTTTCACAAAATTGAGAATGGAGAGCAGTCGTGAAAGTTTCGTATTATCCCGGATGCTCTCTGGATGGCTCGGCGAGGGAATATGGCGAATCAATTAAAACTGTGACCGGGGTGCTTGGCATTGAGTTGGAAGAACTACCTGATTGGACCTGTTGCGGCGCATCTTCGGCACACGTGACTAATGATGGGTTGGCTTCTGCCCTGGCGGTAAGGAACCTCGTCATCGCAAATAAAATTGGTCGGGATGTCCTTGTCCCGTGTGCTGCCTGTTATCTGAGATTGAAAAGTGCGGAAAAGGAACTCAAATCCGGGAAACAGATTGAAGAAAACCCTGGGAAATATTCCAGTAACATACATATTAAACATAGTGCTGATTTCATCTGGGAAGTGTGTGGAGAGAAGGCTATCAGAGAGAAGGTACAGAAGCCACTGGAAAAGTTAAACCCGGTATGTTATTACGGATGTTTAACAACCAGGCCTCCTCAGATAACTGATGCTAAAGACCCGGAAGACCCTAAAGCCATGGATAATATTCTGAAAAGTCTGGAAGCCAACGTTAAAAGCTGGTCATACAAGACTGACTGCTGTGGTGGGAGTCTCATGCTAACTCATCCGGAACTTGCGAAGAAACTCGTTGGACATCTTTTCGATATGGCGTTGGAAGCCGGTGCGAATTGCATCGTGGTCGGTTGCCCCATGTGCCAGTCCAACCTGGACACGCGGCAAAAAGAAATAATGCAAGCTAATGGCAACCGATATAACGTGCCCATTTACTACTTCACTGAACTCATGGGGTTGGCTTTTGGTTCTATGTCTGTGGATAAGTGGCTTAAAAAGCATTTAACAGATGCAAAGACATTACTCAAACAGCAAGGATTGCTCTAAGGAGAGTATGGACAGCAGGGGCAAGGATAAAATCGGAGCTGTAATGGTGGTGGGGGGTGGTATAACCGGTATGCAATCGGCGCTGGACCTCGCCAACTCCGGTTTCAAGGTCTATCTTGTGGAAAAAACAAGCTCCATTGGGGGCAGGATGTCACAGCTTGATAAGACCTTCCCCACCAATGACTGCTCTATGTGCATGATTTCACCCAAACTTATTGAAGTAGCCAAACATCGCAATATCGAGATCATCACTAACGCCGAGGTAGAGGCGTTGGAAGGCGAAAAGGGCAATTTCACTGTTAGCGTGTTGAAAAATCCACGCTATATCGATATTCAAAAATGTAGCGGGTGTGGTGATTGTGTTCAGGCTTGCCCGGTAGAACTAAGCAATGAATTCGAAATGGGGCTCAACACTCGCAAAGCGGCCTATAAACGCTATCCTCAAGCTATACCCGGCGCCGTGGCGATAAGTAAAGGAGCCAGACCTCCCTGTAAGCTTACATGTCCGGCGGGATGTAATGGGCAGGGATACATCGCCCTGAGTTCCAAAGGGAAATATCTTGAAGCCTTGAATCATATTAAACAATGGATACCTCTGCCAGCGGCGGTAGGTAGAATTTGCCACCATCCCTGTGAGCAAGAATGCAATCGTGGCGATATAGACGAGCCTCTTGGTATTGCGCCGCTGAAAAGATTTATTGCGGATATTGTGCGTGAAAAGCGAAAAGATGGGAGCCTGCCGCCGGAAGAAAAACCAGTAATAGACCCGACTAAACCTAAGATAGCAGTGATAGGGTCGGGACCCTCAGGGTTGACCTGTGCTTATGACCTGGTAAAGCACGGCTTCCCGGTTACTATTTACGAAGCGGCATCTAAACCTGGTGGTCAATTACAGTGGGCTATTCCGAAGTATCGCCTGCCTAAAGATGTACTGGCAGCGGATATTCAGGATATTATTAACCTCGGGATAGAGCTAAAACTCAATACTCCAATCAACGACAAACTATCTTTAAAAGACCTCAAAGACCAAGGATACAAAGCAATCTACCTGGCTATCGGGGCGCAGAAAAGCCGTAGCCTGCCTATTAAGGGTATAGAGCTTCCGGGTGTGTCTCTCGCGTTGGATTTCCTCAGAGACGTCAATCTCGGTAAAGAAATTAAGTTAGGGAAGAGAGTGGTGGTCATCGGTGGGGGTAATGTGGCGATGGATGTCGCCCGGAGTGCCCGCCGTCTCGGCGCCTCAAAAGTACTTGCTGTCTGCTTAGAATCCCGTCCGGAAATGCCGGCACACTCGTGGGAAATAGAGGAAGCCGAAGAAGAAGGCGTTTCCATCCATAATTCCTGGGGTCCCACAGAAATAATTGCTAAAGCGGGGCAGGTATCATGCGTTGTATTCCAGAAATGCACTTCAGTATTCGATAAAGATAAGAAATTCAACCCCAGCTATGACCCGAGTATCACGACTAGTATCGACTGTGATAACGTAATAATTGCCATTGGACAGGCAACAGACCAATCTGTCCTTTCGAAAGCTGTCCGGGTAAAAACCACCGGTGGCGGCTGGCTGATTGCCGACCCGGTGACCCTCGCTACAGATGAAGAAGGCATATTTGCGGGCGGTGATGGTGTTTCCGGACCTAAATCGGCAGTAGAAGCCATCGCACACGGGCACGAAGCGGCTGTTTCAATTGAGCGTTATCTATTAGGACTTGACCTGAGAGAAGGTCGAGTAAAGTCGCGAGAGGAACCAGCGCCCATACCTGAAGGGGAACATGCCAGAAAGCACCGGATACGTAATAACAGGATTCTCCTGGAAAAAAGACTTACCAGTTTCGATGAGATGGATTTGACGTACAGCGAGGAAGAAGCCAAAGCCGAAGCGGAACGCTGTCTCAACTGTGGATTGTGCAGCGAATGTCTTCAGTGTGTAGCAGTCTGCCAAGCTAAAGCCGTTGACCATTTGCAGAAAGCCGGACATCTTACCCTGGCTGTAGGTTCCGTTGTCCTGGCGCCTGGTTTTGATCCGTTCGATGCCACCATCAAAGGCGAGTATGGCTACGGACGCATGCCCAATGTCATCACCAGCCTGGAGTTCGAGCGTATCCTTTCAGCCTCGGGTCCGTTCCAGGGGCAGATACGCCGACCTTCGGATGGTAAACATGCTGTCAAGATAGCCTGGATACAATGCGTTGGCTCGCGTGATGTTAGCTGTGGCAGAGACTATTGCTCGTCAGTTTGCTGTATGTATGCCACCAAACAAGCAATCATTGCGCGGGAACATGAAAGTACTATCCAACCGACCATTTTCTATAACGATATACGGGCACAGGGGAAAGGTTTTGAGCGGTATTATGAGTCGGCGAGGACCAGATTCAATGTACGCTACATCAACAGTATTCCTTCGATGGTCAAGGAGTTGCAGAAGAACCATAACCTTCTGGTTGAATATACCAGTGAAACAGATGGAAGAGTCCAGGAGGAATTTGACGCGGTTGTCCTTTCCATTGGCATGGTGCCTTCTGCGAGCACCAAAGTGCTTGCGGAAAGAATTGGCATCAATCTGGACAGGTTTGGCTTCTGCGCTACCCATGAGACCGACCCTAACGTAACCTCACGTCCCGGGGTATATGTTGCCGGTGCTTTTGTTAGTCCGATGGATATTCCAGAGTCGGTGATGAGTGCCAGTAGTGCCGCTTGCCTGGCTTCTCAGGAAATCCACGAAGTACGGGGGAGTATGGTAACCGAAAAAACCTACCCACCGGAGAAGGAGATTACTGAGGAAGAGCCAAGAGTCGGGGTTTTTATATGCCGTTGTGGTTCTAATATCGCTCGTGTCGTCGATGTCCCGGCAGTACTCACATATGCGAAGACACTACCGCATGTGGTTCATGCTGAGGAAAACCTGTATACCTGTTCTACAGATACGCAGGACAAGATTATCAAAGCCATCAAGGAGGGAGACCTGAACCGCATTGTGGTTGCTTCTTGTAGTCCACGCACCCACGAACCGCTGTTCCAGGATACTATCCAGGAAGGTGGACTAAACAAATACCTCTTCGAGATGGCTAATATACGCGACCAGTGTTCCTGGGTCCACGCCACTCATATGCCGCAATCGACTTCAAAAGCAAAGGACTTAGTGCGCATGGCTGTAGCTCGTGCTATCACTCTACTGCCGTTGCATCAATCGCGGGCTGAAATTACCCGGCGAGCTCTGATAATCGGTGGCGGTCTGGCTGGCATCACTGCCGCTCAAGCGATTGCAGCACAGGGTTTTGAAGCCGTGCTGGTCGAAAAGGAAAAATTACTGGGTGGAAACCTGAGGCGTTTGCATTACACAGAACACATTGCCGACCTGCAAGGCTTGCTCGCTACACTTATTGCTCAGGTTGAATCGAATTCCCTTATAAAAGTGTATAAAGGGGCTGAGGTCAAAAGCCTCTCTGGTTATCTAGGTAATTATGTCACAGAGATTGTCGCCGGAGGAGGGAGCACTGAAAGAATCGAGCACGGGGTGGTAATTATAGCCACTGGTGGTGTAGAGTACAAGCCTACCGAATATCTCTACGGGAAATCGCCTGGAATAATCACCCAGCTTGAACTGGAGAAGAAAATTGTTGATAGAGACGCGCTCGTCACAGATGCGAAGTCAGTGGTAATGATACAGTGTGTCGGCTCGCGCGAGCCGGAACATCAGTACTGCAGTCGTGTCTGCTGCAGCCAGGCGATTAACAACGCCATTAAACTGAAAGAACTAAACCCGGGTAGAGAGATAACAGTGCTCTACCGCGATATCCGGAGCTATGGTATGCACGAACTGCAGTACCGCAAAGCCAGGGAAATGGGAGTAACCTTCATCCATTTCGATGTCGAGAAGAAACCAGAGGTCACTCAAGAAGTCGGGAAGTTGACCGTTAAGGTTATGGATAAGACACTGGGTAAAGAGTTGCTGCTGAATCCGGACATTATTATCCTGAGCGCCGCTATCCGTCCGCAACTCGATGCTGAGGAGTTCGCCAGCAAACTGAAACTGCCGTTGACACAGGACAAGTTTGTTATGGAAGCCCATATGAAACTGAGGCCGTTGGACCTTGTCAATGAAGGGATGTACCTCTGCGGTCTGGCTCACTCACCGAAGACCGTTTCTGAATCGATTGTTCAGGCGAAAGGGGCGGTTTCGCGGGCGCTTACCGTACTTTCCCAGCCTTATCTCATGGTGGGGGGTATTGTATCTGTTGTCGATAGCGAAAAGTGCGCGGCTTGTCTCACCTGTGTCCGCTCCTGTCCCTTCGATGTACCGCATATAAACGAAGAAGGCGTGGCTTATATCGAAGTGGCTGCCTGCCAGGGTTGTGGAATTTGTGCCAGTGTGTGTCCTCGTAAAGCGATTACATTACAACACTATTCTGACGAGCAGGTCATGGCGAAGACAGCCGTTCTGGTGGAATCAGCCGTGGAGAAATAATAGATATGAATGAATTGAACGAACCCAGCATTGTGGCATTCTGTTGTCACTACTGTGCATATTCGGCGGCTGACCTTGCAGGGTCGATGCGTTTAGAGTATTCACCGAATGTACGCATTATTAAGCTGATGTGCACCGGCAAACTGGATACATTACATCTGCTGAAAGCTTTTGAGGATGGGGCTGATGCGGTGTTTGTCGCTGGCTGAGAGGAAGGCAACTGCCATTTCCTGGAAGGAAATCTGAGAGCCAAAAAGAAAGTGCAGCAAGCCAAAAAGCTGTTGCAGGAAGTGGGGATTGAGCCCGAACGGGTAGAGATGTTCAACATCGGCGCTTCGGATGCGGTGTTGTTTGCCAGAGCCGCAGACCAGATGACAGAAAGCGCCAGACGGCTGGGACCGAATCCTCTGAAAAAACCTCGAGGTGAAGTGAAATGATTATTGCCGAGAGAAAGCTCTTTGAGCAGATATGGGAAAGTATAAAAGACCGTAAGAGTGTGCTTATTCTGGGTTGTGGTACGTGCGTTAGTGTCTGTCAATCCGGTGGTGAAAAAGAGGTGGGCTTATTGGCGAGCGAACTCAGAATGAAGAGCAAACTTGAAGGCAAAGAAATAAAAATCGAAGAAGCGACTATCGAGCGACAGTGCGATAAGGAGTTCTTTGATTCCATAAAGGATAAGGCAAAAGAATACGATGCAATTCTTTCCATGGCGTGCGGCGCTGGTGTTCAATTTTCCGCCGAAGTACTGGAGCCTGTCGTGGTGATTCCTGCACTGAATACGCGTTTTATCGGGGTTACTATGGATGAGGGTATCTGGGCAGAAAGATGCCGGGCTTGCGGGAATTGCGTTCTCCGTGATTATGGTGGCATATGCCCCATCACCATCTGTGCCAAGAGCCTGGTCAACGGTCCCTGCGGGGGCAGCAAGAATGGTAAATGCGAGGCGAGTCAGGAGAAGGACTGCGCCTGGGTATTAATATACAATCGTCTTAAAAAACAAAACCGACTGGATGAACTGCGGCGCTGGGCTCCGCTCAAAGATTACACTACTCAAACTCATCCGGGGCGATACGTTAATGAGGCCTACCGGAAGCCGGAACTGGAGGCCAAAAATGTCAAATAGCAAACTGAAACAAGCATTTGATTCAGGGAAATTTGTGGTCACTGCAGAAGCCGGTCCTCTTAAAGGAACGGAAGTAGATGAAATGGCAGAAATAGCCGGGGTCTTAAAAGGGAAAGTGGACGCTGTTAATGTTACCGACCAACAGAGTTCGGTAATGAGACTCGGTTCGATGGTTATTTGCCACCTGTTGAAAGATTGGGGACTCGAACCTATCTTTCAGTTGACCTGCAGAGACAGAAATCGTATAGCTTTGCAATCGGACCTTTTAAGCGCCTGGGTGCTGGGTGTTGAGAACTGTGTAGCGCTGACCGGTGATTTACCCTCTTCGGGCGACCATCCTCAAGCCAAGCCTGTGTACGACCTGGACTCTGTTCAACTTCTACAAGTTATCAGGAATTTAAACGAAGGGCATGATATGGCTGGCAATGAATTAAAGGGGAAGCCTGATTTCTTTGCCGGCGCGGTTGTGAATCCGGGAGCAGATACAGAAGCTGCTTATGAACTCCAGCTTATGAAGCTAGAGAAAAAGATTGCCGCTGGTGCCCGCTTCTTCCAGACTCAAGCTATTTTTAACCCGGATACATTCGCTAGGTTTATGAAACGTGTGGAGCAGTACAAAATCCCGGTCTTAGCTGGTGTTATACCTTTGAAATCAGCCGGTATGGCGCGGTTTATGAACAAAAACGTTGCGGGCATTAATGTTCCAGAGCCGATGATTTCCCGCATGACGAAAGCAGAAGATAAGACCAAAGCTGGTATAGAACTGTGCGCTGAATTAATCAAGTCCTTGAAAGGCATGTGTCAGGGTGTGCATATCATGGCGATTGGCTGGGAAAAGAAGGTGCCGGATATCCTGGATGTGGCAGGACTAACTTAAATAGTTTGTCTCTCCTTATTCCTCTATTTGATTCCCCCCTCGTTCGGAAGTGGAGGGGGGCTCTCTTTTTTCGGGTGATGCTTTGTGTCAAGCGTTGCCGTGTGTAAACGCCCGGCTTGCCTGTACTCAATTACCAAACTTGACGTTAATACTCGAATACCGTAAATTTGGTGCTACAGACATATATTTTTATAGAGTAAGGAGTACACTCATGGCTGGTAAATACGGATATGCTGGCAGGATTTTGCGGGTGGATCTGTCATCGGGAAGGACGACCACTGTTCCCACCTTGGATTACGCGGACAGGTTTTTGGGAGGAAGGGGTATTGCGGCTAAAATCTACTGGGACGAGGTCTCACCTGAGGTCAAGGCTCTCGAACCGGATAACCGTCTGATATTCATCACTGGACCTCTAGCCGGCGTTTCTCCTGGGGTGGGGGCAGTCCGCTGGCTGGTGTGTGGCAAATCTCCAGTTACCACACCGGAACAGTTCAGTTACTGTAATTTAGGTGGAAGCTGGGGTACCGAGCTCAAGTTTGCCGGTTATGATGGAGTTATAGTTCAGGGAAAATCAGACAAGCCGGTATATATTTCCATTGAGGATGGCACGGCTGAGATAAAAAATGCTTCCGCCTTGTGGGGCAAGAGTACCCTTGATACCCGGGAGATTTTGAAAAAGGAACTGGGCAGCCAGACCAGAGTCGTGGCTACCGGTCCGGCAGGTGAGCATATGTCCACGATTGCTACCATTTTAGCCGACAATGACGCCTCCGGATCGAGCGGTTTCGGCGCGGTGATGGGTTCGAAGAACCTCAAGGCGATTGCGGTAAGGGGAAGCGGGAAAATAGCCACCGCCGGACGGGAAAAACTTACCGAGCTTACCCGCCACATCCGTCAGATGCGTCGGACTTCGTCACAAGGAGAATCAATCTGGGGTGGAAGCGTAACTCCGGACAAAAAGAAGCTGGATATCTGCCGTGGCTGTAGTCTCGGCTGTGAGCGGAATGTATATGAATCTAAAGATGGCAGGAAAGGGAAATTCATTTGCGGGCAGGTGGGATTCTATTCGGGGAGAGCGGGGAGATACTATGGTGACAAAGACTGGCATGAAGTCCCGTTCCAGGCGGCAATGCTTGCTAACGACTACGGGCTCGATGTCTTTGCGATTGGTCCGATGATGGCGTGGCTCTCGCGGTGTAACCGAGCGGGTATTCTGACCGATGAAAACACCGGCATTCCATTGTCGCGGATGGGGAGTGTGGATTTCATAGAAACGCTTTTGAAAAAGGTATCGCTGAGGGAAGGTTTTGGAGATGTCCTTGCCGATGGCATCGTGCGGGCATCCGAACTGGTGGGCAAAGATTCGGGCAAGCTCATCACGGACTATCTTACCAAGGGGGAGCAAGGCTTGGCATACGACCCGAGGTACTTCATCACCACCGGGCTTCTCTATGCTATGGAGCCGAGACTGCCGATACAACAGCTTCATGAAACATCCCGGCTGGTGCTCGGGTGGCTTTCTTGGGTAGGTAAATCCGGGCGTGCCTATCTTTCCACCGATATCTGCCGTGCCATCGCTAAAAGGTTCTGGGGCACGGAGCTTGCCTTTGACCTCTCCACGTATGAAGGAAAGGCGCTGACAGCAATTAATATACAGAATCGCGAGTATGCCAAGGAAAGCATGATTCTCTGTGACTGGATATTTCCGATTATGACGGTTGAATTCTCCGAAGACCATATTGGTGACCCGTCGCTTGAGAGCCAGATTGTCTCGGCGGCTCTGGGAGAAGAGATAGATGAGGAAGGACTATATAAAATTGGGGAGAGGGTTGTAAATCTGCAAAGAGCGATATTAACCCGGGAAGCCAGGGGTAGCGATACCATTGCAGACTTTCACTTCACGGTTCCTCAGAGAGACGACCCGATGAATCCGCGCGGCATCGCACCCGGGAAAGACGGAGAGATAATCGTCAGGAAGGGCGCCATGCTTGACAGGGTGAAATTTGAAGAGATGAAACGAGAGTATTACCAGCTCAGGGGCTGGGATGCGGCGAGTGGTCTCCAGACAAAAGCAAAGCTGGAAGAACTAAACCTCAAGGATGTGGCTGACGGACTGGAGAAGCGGAAGCTGATAGTATAGGGGGAACTTGAGGATATTTAGCAGTTACTCAGATTGTTATCTCGGGAAAACATAAAAAGCAATTGAGCATTTATCGGTGATATAATAGCCATATGATATGACCGGATGTTGTTAACCATCTTGCCCGGTGTTAATGGGAAAACCAATGAACAAAAGTGTCCGCAATAAGATGAAAGGTAAAGTCGAACCGGTTAAGCCAGAGGCTGTGGATAAAAAAACAGCGTTAAAGTTACCGCAAGGAGTAATTCTGCATACGCCGAGCGAAGAGACAGAGAATAAATATATTGCAGAGGTCCCCCTGTTAACCGGCTGTCGTGCTTGGGGCAACACACCGGAAGAAGCTCTGAATATGCTAAGTCGTGTCGCTGGAGATTACATTCGATCGGCCAAAGCAGAAATTGCTAGTCGCGGTCTGGAGATTGTAGGCAAACTTAAATACCAGCGATATATTCAGAAACACCAGCGAAATATCCAAAAACGCCAGCGAACTACTCCGAGATATCAGAAACCAATACGTTCTTTCGCCATTGCCAATAGTTCAAATTTCATTGATTTCTCGAAAAACGGGAAATTCGCCGCGATAGTTGAAGCTCAATCAAATCCACAACTATTTATCGTGGATATTGATAATGGTAACATCCAGTCCTTATCTTCAGTAGAACAGGGATTAAACAATTTAGGTTATATGGGTGATGGTAGTGTCTGGAGTATGGCTATTTCAAACAATGGAGAATGGGCAGCAGTTGGTTACGATGACGCGGACATCTTATGCTGGGATGTGAAAAATAAGCGTGTGCTTTCCAGATCTACAGGTAGTATATGGCAGGAACCGGTCAGTTGCCTGGAATTTTTTCCTAACGATCAGTGCTATGCGGCATACGGTGGTTATGGCTACTTAAGTGGATATGATATTGGATCAGCAAAATATCTTCATATTATTCCGTGTCACTTAAATGATGTGCATGCATTGGTATTTACGGATGATGGATGTAAACTCCTTATGGGAGGGCATCCCCACCGTTGCGGTTTATTCCTTGAAGATGTTGTTAGTAATAAACAACAATTATCGGTATTAGAAGGTAGACTAGAGGGATTGTCATTCAAGGGTTCGGAAGGTAAGACTATTAATGCGGTTGCTATATTCCCAGACAACAAAAGAGTATTATCTTTGGACCGGGATAGCACAATTACTATATGGGATGCCACGTGCGGTGAAGAGATTTTGCACTGGTATCATGATAGCTTACGCTCAGAAATGAGCTATAAGGTTAGAGAAGGAAGTGTAGCTATTTCTCCGGACGGCAGAAAAATACTGTCCGCAAGCGGCGGCAACTATATGCGCCTCTGGACGCTGGATGGTGGTGAAATCTGTGAATATCCGCATAATTCCACGGTATTGAAAGTGGCATTTTTACCAGACGGGCAACATGCGTTGTCTGCCTGTGCTGGTTCTATCTTACTGTGGAGATTACCTTAATATAATAACAATCTAGTAAATTTTCCTTTTGGAAGGATAAATTTAGTTGGGTGCCTTTCAGTCCCGCTAAATACGATATAAACCGATTGATATCCTGTTACCCTGTAGGGATGTAGCCAACAGGTTGGAGAAGCGGAAGCTGGTAGTATTGTAGAACTTCAAATGATTACTTATATAATCGTAAGCTTTGTCAGTGGTATCCTTTTTGGCGTTTTGGATGGTTTAATTAATGCCAATCCTTTTGCTCAGAGACTTCACGAAGTTTACAAACCAATTGCAAAAACATCCTTAAATGTCCCTGCAGGAGTTGTAATTGATCTGATTTATGGATTTGCTATGGCAGGAATATTCCTGCTCATTTACAAAAGTCTTCCTGGTGAAGTAGGTTTATTGAAAGGCATAAGCTTCGCCTTCTTAGCGTGGTTCTTCCGTGTTGTTATGTCCGTAGCCTCAAGCTGGATGATGTATAAAGTGCCCATTAAGGCGCTACTTTATACGCTTCTCACTGGTTTAGGTGAAATGCTTATACTTGGTATACTTTACGGTTTCTTCTTAGAACCCTGGTTATAAAAGATGATTATATAACCTACCTGTTATTTAGTTGCTCTCCACATAGCGATTACAGTCTTGTTATCCTGAGAGCTGACCCAGATCATAGCGGCATCATTTTCGTTATTTTTATTGTACATGCCCCAGCTCATTCCTTGTACCTCCATCCACCCCATTTCTTTCCAACCCTTGGCTGGCATCTGGCTTCTGTAGAAAGCAGCTACCTTTTCGAGGCTGTCATTGGTCTCATAATAGCGCCATTCAAATTTGGAATAATCCCCTTCGGCTGGTGGAATTGACCAGGTTCCTTTTTGTACTTGACCTGCGCCAGAGTATATGGGCATATCATTCCAACTCAAGCCACTTCCTGATGGCGTTGTTGTTGGTGTTGTGGATGAAGTCGAGTTCGATGTCGACGTTTGGGTTTCCTCGCTTTCCTTTGAACCGCAGGCGACCAGACCCACGCAGGTTACGAGCACAACCATTACCAGTAGCAACGATATTATCCTTCTCAATGTGTTTCCTCCTGTTTAGTTAATTATTCATTATCCCCAAGTTGATATAAGCTATGGTTTTTTGCTAGCCCCGCAGGGCGATTATGGCTATTATCACAGGAAGTAATAACAAAGTCAAAATTCTGCTTCTTGCAACTACTTTTTTACCATTACTCAATACTTCTAATATGCCTGATCGCATATTGTGACGAAATCTACAATTGCCGACAAACTTCATTTCACAACGTAGTATTAAGTGACATCCGAAGTAACGTGAGCATTTTAGATGCCCGGTCTTTACATTTATAAGAGAAATGCACAACAATAAAGGTAACATTGAAGCGTGTAACCTTTTCCATGTTTTTTACCACTATATAGTATAAGGGTCGATAACAGGTGAGTTTGTGGAAGAAAAAATGGATATCGAACTAGTCAATCTGGCACGCAACGGCGATAAAAACGCCTTTGGTCTTCTCGTAGAGCGATACCAGGCGATTGCACAGCGGTTCGCGATGCGGTCGGTCGCGAATAGCGATAGTGTTCAGGATATAGTTCAGGAAGCGATGCTGCAAGCCTACCTCTCATTGAACAGTCTCCGTGATCCGGCACTATTTAAAAGCTGGCTATACGGTATTGTGCTAAATGTCTGCAGGCATTATATACGAGACCGGAAGACAGTTTTTTTCTCCATTGAGGCGATGGCCGGCGGTTTGCAACTTGATGCCATACCGTTTACTGATGCATCCCCCTCTCCAGAACAGATTGCTGAGGAGCATGAGTTACACAGCATTGTGATGGATACGATTAATGAACTCGAACCCGCAGACCGGAAGGCTACTCTTCTGTTCTATTACAACCAGATGAGTCTGCAGGAGATTGGCGATGTCCTCGGTATTTCGACTAGTACTGTTAAGGTACGTCTCTACCGTACCCGCCAGCGGCTGAAAGCCAGCCTGTTATCGAAACACCCGGAAATTATCTCGATTGAAAAAAGGAGGAAAATTATGGTCAGGGTTATCGTTGCTGATGTTGTTAAAAATGAATTAAAGAATGGAAAAGATCAACCATTTACCAGTTATGTCATCATACTTCAGGATGAAGCGGGACAACGTGCATTGCCTATTTGGGTGGGTCCCTTCGAAGGTCAATCTATTGCCATGGGACTGGGTGAATATGCTACTCAACGCCCAATAACGTTCGACTTTTTCGTCAGTCTTTTAAAAGCTGTCAATTCAAAAATAGAAGAAGTGCGAATCGAAACTCTCAAAGGAGATATCTTTTACGCAATCGTTAAAATACGTTGCGGAAAGACCTCTGCTGAGATAGATGCCCGGCCGAGTGATGCACTGGCTCTCGCCGTTCGCGCTGGCAGCCCGGTCTTCGTCTCTGAAGAAGTCCTGAAAGTTGCCGGAATGGCTATACCACAGACAGCCAAAAAATTACCGGCTCGTAGTGGAGTAGAGAGTATACTTAAAGAGATCAGCGATATGCAGCAAAAATCACAGCCGGCATCCGGCCAGCGTGAGGAAATAATGAAGGCTAGAGAGAAGTTGATGGCTACGGTTTTCCATGCCTAGGAATACCTTACCGTAGACCATTTGCATTGGTAACGTCTTCGAATTATTTTCAGAGATGGGACAAGGAATCAATCCCTTGTCCCATCTATAATTAACAAAATAGTAGATTGTGACTACACAAGAACTAATTCAAAGTGAGGTAGCCATCACCTGCGTTAGGTTGCCTTCGGCGGGGCTTTCGGCGCTGGTTTTCCAGCAGTCACAGGCTTCTTCTCAGCAGTATCCGCTTTGGGAGCAGTAGTTTTTTCTTCTGCCGCAGGCTTCTCTGCTTTAGGAGCGGATTTTTTCTCCCCGCTTGCGGTTTCTGTCTTAGGCGCTTCTTTTGTCTTCTTCTTTCTCGGCTCCGGCGGTTTGATGCCCAATCGCACCGCAGAATGGTCGCGTCCCAGGTAGAAGTTCAACCAGGATGAGGTATGCAGAAACTCCCAGTTGTTCGGCGGCACGATATACTCGCCGATGGATTCTTCTTCGTGATGCCCCTTCAAGCGCTCGTAAGCCCTCACCCAGATGCACTTCCGTTCTTTGGGGTAAACTTCGCACCAGCCATCGAGACTGCCGCCGCAGGGACCGTTTCTCTGGTTCTTGGGGCACTGGGATATGGGACAGAGGAAAGCGACATCGAACAGACCGCAATCGCCGCAGTTCTGGCAATCGAAAAGCATCACCTTGCCGATGTGTTCCATACCCTCGAAGATGTGCTTTGGAGTATGTGTGCCATCGAGACTTCTGGCGATGGGCTTGAGCGATTTGAAGACGACGCTATCGGGATTAAAAAGGGTGGCATGTGCCACGCGTGAGAGAAGATAAACCGGCGGATGGGTCGCTTTCGCGTTTCTGGCGGCTGGTTTATTCGTATTCAGTCCAGTTTTCTCATCCTTCTCGAAATAGTAGAAGCCATCTTTCTGCGGGAAATCGAACTCAGGTAGGAAATCTCGCCACTTCGGTGCCCATTCCTCGCCTTTAGTAATAATGTAGTCGACCATCTCGTAAGTGGCACCATGCCCGCCGATATGTGCACCGGCATAACCCATTCCTTTAGCGAAGGCGTACATCTTGGCGGCGCGGTCCAAGCGTGTCTGACGTCCTTTGTCTTTAGCATTACGCTCTTCATCTAATTTTGTCAGCAGTTTATCCGTGACCACACAACCAGGAATCTCGCCGGCATTCATGACGCGGGCGGCACCGTAGGGCAGAAGGTAGATGTTAACGAATACGGGAACGTTATAATTGTTAACTTTCAGCCATGTCAGGACCTCGTGGTATTTGCGGGCGTCATAACCAACCTGGGTGATGATGAATTTAGCACCGGCTTCAACCTTCTTCTTCAGTTTAAAGTACTGCCCCATGAGCTCGGCTTCGACTGCCTTGAACGGGGAGACGGCGGCGCCAGCAAAGAAATCGGTTGGCGCTAATCTGGTCTTCTTTCCTCCGGATTCCTGTTCCATACCCTGATTCATTTTTTCAACCAGTTGCAAGCCCTGTACGGAGTCGAGATCGAACACAGGTTTCGGGCGACTGTTGAAGCCGCTGGTGGCGGGATAGTCGCCGGTCAGCATCAGGAGATTGCGCACACCGAGTGCGGCGAGTCCGTACAACAGACTCTCACATTGATTGCGGTTCTTGTCGCGAAACGCTAAATGCACCAGCGGTTCAATGCCGAGCTTTTTGATTTCGGTACAGAGGATTTCGGTGGAGATAGCAGGATTGCCGCCGGGATTATCAGTGACGCTCATGGCGTGGATTTTACCCCTGCGGGCGGCGCGCTGGGCGTTCTCGATAAGTTCTTCCTGCTGCATTTCGAAAGCGCCGCGCCCCGGAATCTGCTCCCAGGTCACAGCGAAGACATCGGGACTCAAGATGGCTTCTTTCAGGGTGTTAACACGCTCCTGAAGGCGGTCCTGCAATTTTTCCTTCAAACGCGCTATTGGCTCTGCCAGTTGTGTAGCGGCGTTACGCTCATCGCCAGCGAGTGATATATACTCATCGGCTTCCATCTGCATGCCTTCTTCCATGCTCAGGGCGCGTTTCGCCGGGTCTTTGGGATTAATATCTACGATGAGTAACGGGATGTTTTTCGTTATCCAGCCCTCGCGGAATCTGCGATGGAGTTCGAATGCAGCACCGCGCGGTTCTATGTAGCCGAGTGCAATTATTTCTGGCAATTCCTTACGCGCCACATCCAACCCCTGTTGCATGGTGGTGGCATGGATTATTTCAGGATTACCGTCTACAGCACGTTTGACCATATCAACTAGTTCAGTTCCACTACTGACAACGAGAATTATCCCACCCTTTTTACTCTGCAGCATTTTTTCCTTCTTTCCTACGTCTCCGATTGTTAGCTCTCCGTCTCCGACATAAGCAGTTTTTTCAACTGGTCAATACGTTTTAACATTTCTTCGGTCTGTTCTGCAACCTCGGTGAGATTCATCGTGCTGGCTTTTACTCTTTGCAGAACACCTTCTACGGTCTTTTTTAAGTCTGCGGCATCAATCGGACGCCATATATATCCCTTTACATTATGACTGAAACCATCGCTCCAGCGCCAGCCCTTGCGCGGGTATTCCTCAGGACGGACGTCTACTACTAAAATAGGGACACGTGCGGTGGCCTTGTCTTCTGCCAGTTTGTTGGCAACCTGTCCTGAAACGCCGCGCGGTTCTAGATAACCGAGCACAATTGCATCCGGGACCTCTATCTTTGCCTTCTTTAGTCCCTCCTCTGCACTTGAGGCGCAGGTGACATCGAATGAACTCTTGAAAGCCTTCTTTGACGTCTCAACAAAACTAGCTTCGCAATCAATTATCAGGATACGAGGCGTTTTCTCCACAGGTCACTTCCCAGAGTATACCAAATTACACTACTATTGAGAAGGATTCAGCGACTGATTTCAAGCGCATACGTGACTGTCTCATAGTACGCAATTTCAGTGAGAGCAGAGAAACAAAGCAACTGTTTGAGACGAAAACCTGATTCAGGAAGCATAGGAAGTGGTTTATGCACTAAAGTGACGGTAGAAAGGTGCAGTTATGCTGTGTTTTGTCCGTAAAATATGGCACTAGCTGTATGTTAAGATTGAAAGAATGTATTGCGGTGCGGGTAATGCTTCAGCGATATGCCGTATTATTGTGACATGTAAAATCGAGAGCAACGTGGTTACACGTAGAGGGTTTTATCATAGTTGATGACAGAGCTGCGCTGGAAATCGATGTACTCTACGAACTGCTGTAGCCGCATATCACTCTCTTCCACAAGCGCCCGGATAGTGCCGATACCACAATCAATACATCTCTCGATAATCGCTTCTATGAGTTTTTCCCCGATGCCGAGTCGACGGTAGTCATCGTGGACAACAATTCCCTGGATAATGCAGATTTTACTCAATGGGATACCGACATGGAGCAGATGTGCCAGATTGAAACCCACCACTCGTCCGTCTGCTTCAGCTACAAAACAGAGACTGGTTGGGCTTCCCAGGTTTAATGCGTCAAGGTCTTCGTGAGTGACGAGGTCCCAAGCCAGACTGAAAACAGCTTCATAATCCGTTTTCTTGATTGGACGAATTGAGATATTGACTTCACCAGTGTCCATGTAAGTGCCTCCGGGTATAATATTCCCTCCCAAACACTTCAGGAATTGGCGTTTTGTTTGATAAGGTACGATTATTGTGATAAGGAGGATAGCGTTTAGTTATTTCTACTTTTTCGTCAGTAGCGCTCCCACTTGTTTTAATAAAGCTTCCGGACTTACCGGCTTATCAATGTAGCCTTCTGCTTCAAGCTCTAACCCGGCACTGACCGGGATATTTGTCTCGCCGCGGTGCTGTGCGAAGCTTGTTAGCATAATAACTGGGATGTTTGCCAGCTTTGGGTCGGCTTTCAGTTGTTTACAGACGTGGAAACCATCCTTAGTTGGCATCATGATATCCAGAAGGATGAGGTCTGGTTTCTCCTTACGGGCTTTTACCAGGCCTGCGTCGCCGTCGTAGGCGGTCACGACCTCGTATTTGCTTTCTAATACTATCTTGGTTGCTTCTACAAAAACCGGGTCGTCGTCAACGAGCAAGATTTTCGCTGGTTCTGTCATTACTTGCCTCCTTTTGTAATTGTTAGACTGGTAGCGCCCGTAGTTCTCCGCTTTAGTAATGCCTTCTCAACCCTCTGCAGGAGAATAGGCGGGGAAATCGGTTTATTTACATAATCATCGACATCCAGATCGGATTCGGTTTCCAGTTCAAAACGACGACGACTGCTGTCTTCTCTAACGGCGCTCAAGATTATTACAGGAAATTTCCGTCCGCCAGCATTCGTCCGTTCTTGAAGCCGTTTGCAGACTTCAAAGCCATCCATTTTGGGCATGAGCAAGTCAAGCACAAGAAGGTCGGGCTCTTTTTCACCTATTTTTATCAGGGCTTCCTCGCCATCCTGTGCTGTGCGCACTTTGTAACCCTGCGATTCTAGCACCAGAGCTGTAATGCGTCGCATTTCCGGGTCGTCGTCAGTTACCAAAATATCTGCCCCAGCCAGCAGGTGTTTATCAAATTCTTCTGGTTTTCTGGTGGCCTCCAGCACTTTGGGCAAGGAGAAGCTGAATCGGGTGCCCTTGCCGGTACTTGGGTCCGGGCTCTGTACCCAGATGTTGCCCCCATGTGCCTCAACAATTTTTTTTGCAATGGACAACCCGAGACCAGCACCATCTGCCTCTACCCGCCCGCCACGAAAGAAATCGCTGAAGAGCTTTGGTTGGTCTTCGGGGGGAATTCCTACACCAGTATCGGAGACATCTATTTGCACCTTATCTGCAGTCTCACTGGAACTGATGGTTACAGAACCACTATTGGGAGTGAATTTAACTCCGTTGCTCAAGAGGTTGGTCAGTACCTGCTGGAGTCGCTTGGGGGCACCGAGAACATGGGTCAGTTGCCGGGAAACGTTATTATGAATTGAAATCGCCTTACGCTGAGCGAGACCCTGCACGTCGCCGATGGATTCGATAACTACCTGATTCAGGTCAACCTTCTGGAAGTCCGTTGCCTTGATTTCGATATAAGTAATGTCTAGAATATTATCAATCATTTTCAGAAGGTCGGCAATTCTCTGTTTGCCGCCAAGAAGTAAATCTTTCTGTTTCTGATTAACTTCGCCGGCAAAGCCACCGACGACGACATCTATGGCACTTTGAACAGTAGCCAGCGGCGCACGGAGGTCATGGGAAGTTACGGATAGTACATGCGCCAGGGTACGCCGCGCATTGGAAAGGCGGTTGGAAACGAGACGGACTAACTCCTGAACGATTTTGTAACCAAGATCAGTATCTTCCTGGCAGAGTCTGCGTACCTGCTCGCCGTCGAATGCCAGAAGCTGGCAATTCTCGACAGCAGTGCCGGACATTGAGGCGGGTAGATTGAGGAAGGTTGACCATCCAAGGAATCCGTTACTCCCAATAACGTCAGTGACTGCCTGGCGTTTCGTTCTACTGCCGATACGTATTTCCATTTCCAGAGATACTTTACCCTTAGCGACAATATAAAAATCGGGTAATGGTTCGCCTTCTATGAAGATACGCTGGCCAGCTAAAAATGTATGTTTGGTAGCCATGGGGGCGAGCTTGTCTACTTGGTCGTCAGTGAGATCCCAGAACAGCTCGGAGTTTTTAATAATTTCTTTTATTGTGTCTGCCAATCCGTCTTCCCCCTAGATTTTTTCCGCTTTCCTATTGCCGTACCTAGCAGATGATACTACTAGTGACCAAAAGAGTCAATAGCAGGCGATGTATATTTACACTGTCCGGTGAAGCACAGAGTTTGCGATTATCTGTAATTAGACTAACATAAATATATTGATAAGTGTGGAATAGGCAGAAAACCGGGAGCCTCTCTATTGTTTTTCCCGCTTATCTGATTGTAGCAAACCGATGATGAGGCGTTGCATACCCACATGGTATAATTGACGTAGATATGAATAAAATATCGGTATTTCTGGCGGAAGACCATGCCGTAGTAAGGGAAGGCTTGGCTGAGCTAATACGCCGCGAAGCCGATATGGAGGTGGCGGGTGAAGCTGGTGATGGTGAAGAAACTGTACGGCTGGTAAAACAACTCAAGCCTGATGTTGTGTTGATGGACATCGCCATGCCGGGTGTGAATGGCATCGAAGCCACCCGACAGATAAAAGAAAGCCTGCCGAATATAAAAATTCTGGTGCTCACAGCGTATGACAATCCGGAATTTATATCAGCAATGATAGAGGCGGGAGCGGTGGGTTATCTGCTTAAAAACGTCCGTGGTAAAGAACTGACCAATGCTATCCGTAGTGCCTATGAAGGCGAGTCGGTCCTCCACCCGGCAGTTGCCAGAGTGGTGTTTTCCCAGTTAAAAAATCCTCAGACACGCCTGCAGCACGAAAAACCGGATGTGCTCAGTGAACGGGAGTTACAGGTCTTGCGTAAGGGGGCGGAGGGACTGAGCAATAAACAAATTGCCACTCTGCTGAATATCGGTCCGAGAACGGTGCAGACTCACTGGCGCAATATCTTTGATAAGCTCGGGGTTTATTCTCGCACTGAAGCCATTGTATATTGCCTAAAAAAGGGCTGGCTGAATTTGAGTGGGGAGGAACACACACACGAATGAAGCGGCTGGCAGCAGAACTGCGCAAGCCTCTCTTCTGGCTGATTCTTCTCTGTTTTCTCGGTGGTGTCTTTCTGCATTATTCTGAATTCTTTTTCTCTTCTCATCCCAGTGTCGACACGTTCCTGGGACTACAGCGGCACAGTATTGAAAGATTCCTTTTCTTGGTGATTGTGATTGTTGCCGGTGTTGTGTATGGATTTGGCGTGGCTATGGCTTATCTTATTGCCGCTACGTTGACGATGATTCCCCGATTTTTCCTTGGCACTCAATTCCTTGCTGATTCTGTTTACGAGGTAGTTGCAGTTATTCTGGCGGGGGTCGGCTTCAACTGGTGGTTTGAATCGCATCGCCGTGAGGTAGGACGCCGGGAGCAATCGCTGCTAAAGCTAGACTCTATCCGTCAGGAGCTTGAGTCCTATATTGATACCATTCGTGAGAACGAAAAGCGCCTTTCTGTCCTCCATTCCATCACCACTGCCATCAATGAATTCGGAAGCCTGGCTGAAATACTGAACATTGCTGCTGAGAAAATCCTGGAGGTAGTTGCCGCTGACGGTGTACTCATCTACCTTATAAATCGGTCGACACGTATGCTTGAGTTGAAACAGTCCCGTGGCGTCTCTCAGAAATTCGCTGACGGTGTTGATAGGCTTGAGTTTGGGGAGGGTTTCAATGGTTGGGTCGTCCAGAATAGAAAACCAGCCTTCATTGAAGATTCGGCGAGTGACCCGCGGTTGTCGCGCGATGTGGTAAGAAAAGAAGGAATTGGCTCGCAATTCATCGTACCACTGATGGCACGGGAGGAAGTAATTGGGACACTATGCATTTTATCCCGTTCTAGGAAGAAATTCACAGCGGAAGAAGAGCAGTTGCTTACTCTCATCGGCTCGGAACTCGGAGTCGCTATGGAGAGAGTGGCTCTTTCTGAAGAGACAGAACGTGTCGGACGACGCTATCGAGAGCTCTTCGTCAGAGCGCATGATGCAATCTGGATGCAGGACATGGATGGTAGAATCTTGGCGGCAAATCAAGCGGCGGCTGACCTGACTGGATATGGGGGTGAAGAAAATCGAAGAACTAATGTCACACAATTTCTAACTCCTGAAGCTCTTGAGCTGGCGCGTGAAGTGAGACGTAAACTACTCTCGGGGAGCGAGGTGGAACAGCCATATGAGCAGAGGGTTATCAGGAGAGACGGCACTGAAGCTATTATTATGCTTACCACGTCTATCATAATGGATGAGAGCGGAAAGCCCATCTTTCAAAATATTGCTCGTGATGTGACCCGCGAACGTAGATTGGCGGAAAACCTACGCCTTTACGCGCGGCAAATCACACACGCTCATGAGGAAGAGCGGAAGCGTATCGCCCGGGAGTTACACGACGATTCTATGCAGGCACTAAGCATCCTCTCGCGGAGAGTCGATGAGCTTATTACTCTGCAATCCAGACGGTCGAAAATCGCCAAACTGCTTGAAGAGATACGTGCCGAAATTGATAGTGTTCTGGCACGTATCCGGCTTTTTGCCCAGGACCTTCGTCCGCCCACACTTGAATATCTGGGATTGATACCGGCTGTGCGGGAACTGGTGTCTCAGGTCGGACAACAGACAGGAATCCAGATAGACTTACACATTGACGGCGAGGAGCGTCATTTTATGCCGGAAGATGAACTACTTATCTATCGTATTATTCAGGAGGCGTTGAGAAATGTCTGGCGACATGCTTCGGCGAAACAGGTGCATGTTGCTATCCATTTCGATGCGAGGAACGCCACGGTTGAGGTCACCGACGATGGCAAAGGCTTTGTTATCGGTGAGGACTTGCGGTTTGTACAGGCGGGGAAAATCGGATTAGCGGGTATGCAGGAACGTGCTGATTTGCTTGGCGGTACATTGTCTATCGAATCGAAGCCGGGACAGGGAACCACGGTTACTCTGGTGGCGCCCGGCGACCATTGGAAGCCGAAGGTGTAGGGGTTTCTGAGCCTTGACAAGCGTAACTTCGAAGTGTTAGTATCAACTCGTCTCCATTCTTCGGGACAAGAAAGAGTTCGTGAGGGCCTCATCTTTCAAGTTCAACGATGCCGTCACTGGCAACTGCTATGCTTTACTGGGCGACTTCCGTGAGCAGTTTCGGATGATCCTCCGCGCTTCGAGTTATTTCAATTTCTTCATCGGGGGCATTCCGGCAGTAGCGGTGCTGGCCTGGGTTGCGACGCGGAGCCACAATGCGCTTGCCCTTCCGCTGATTTCCATTGGCGCTTGCCTCATAGTGATGCGGAATACCGCAGTGGCCAAAATCGGCTGGTTTGTGAGCACCGAAACATAGGAAGGGGTCTTCCAAAAGGCTAGATGACGGTGGCGTGCTTCGCTACGCCCGCGCCACACAACGCACGAAGGGGGTATCACATGCCATACGCCAATAACGCCGGAGTGAAAATCTACTACGAGGTAGAGGGGCAGGGTCCACCGCTAGTGCTTGCCTATGGACTTACCGGAGGTCTTAACTGCTGGCGAGCGATAGGGATTGTAGACATGCTGAGAAACGACTTCCAATTGATATTGTTTGACGCCAGGGGACACGGAAAGAGCGACAAGCCCCATGAGGTATCTGAGTATGGGCTCAAGATGGCAAACGACGTAGTGGCTGTGCTGGACGATATTGGAATAGATAAGGCTCATTATTTCGGTTACTCTATGGGCGCAAGAGTAGGTTTTTGGCTCGCTGTTCGCCATGCCACACGATTCAGCAGCTTCATTCTAGGGGGCTCCAGCCCGTATCGCGATGAAGCTGAAATCAAGCTCGAAGATGAACTTATGGAGGGAGTGAAAAGACTCCTAAACGACTCTGAGGGGGGCGCTATAAGGGAGCGTGAACAGTTGATGGGACGCCCACTGACGGTTGAGGAGAGAGATGCATTGCTGCCCAACGATGCTCAAGCGCTTATCGCGTTAGTCACCGCTTTCGGTGCTATGCCATTGCTGACTGACCACGAACTCTCACTTATCTCCATACCTGTACTCGTCTTTTGCGGCGATGCTGACCCGCGACACTCGGGGGCAAGGGAAAGCGTCAACCATATGCCGAAGGCGAAGTTCGTGTCCCTGCCCGGCCTTGACCACGTACAAGCCGACGTGTGCATCACTCGAAACGACTTGGCTCTATCGCACGTCAAGGAGTTCTTGGCTAAGGTGAGGGACAAATAAGTCTACAGACCGCGATTCTTCTTGATGACCGATTACGCGCAAAGCAGCTAACAAGGAGCTTCTGCGACCCGTGAACCAGCGACGGTTGTAACTAAGGAGGAATAGCCGTGTCAGTAGAACAGAATAGAGCCCTCATAAGGCGCGCGGTGGAAGAAGTTCTGGACTGGAGGGCTGCCGGGGGGCTGCGGGTGTGTTCGTCCGCCAGGCTACGCCGCTTCCTCAGTATCAGGAAGACCATTTTGTCCCTCAGTTTTCTGTCTTGCTTCCGTTGCAGCCTTCTCTCGTGTTCTTTAGTAGTTACCTGCCCACCCCGGGGACAGGTAGCCTGCTTCCGTCTGTAGATTACCGTCACCTCAAACCTGTCCCTCAATTCGACCTGTGCTACTACCTTGAGCTGTGGCAATCCGAGCGCCACTAGGATACAATCATCTTGCACCCGTCTCGACCTCCTTTGCTTTAGTTTTTCTCTAACCAAAGGCTACAGAGGTCAGCGGGTGCTTTTCAATCACCCAATTTCACACTTAAGATTGTAGAACCGACGAGTACAGGTTCTATACAAAAGTCTTGCTCAAATAGTACAATAGGCTGTTATGACCAGCGAATTCCGAAAATTGCCCAGTGTCGACCAGCTTCTTTCCCATGAGTTAATTGTCCAGCTCTCCGCCAGCTATCCGCGTACTTATATCACGAATCTGGTCCGTACGCAATTGGAAGACACACGCCGGGCGATTGCCTCCGGTAAGAAGTGTCCGCCAATAGAGGAAATTGCTGAAGCCGTCGTCGCACGTGCCCGGAAATCTACCACGACCAGCTTGCGTCCGGTGGTAAACGCCACAGGCGTGGTTTTGCATACCAATCTCGGGCGGGCGCCATTGAGTCAGGATGCTATTGAAGCCATGCGCCGGGTGTCATCGGGATTCAGCAATCTGGAGTTTGACCTGGAGAATGGTGCCAGGGGTTCCCGACAGGCTCATGTAGAGCGCTTAATTTGCGAGGTGACCGGTGCCGAGGCAGGTTTGGTGGTGAACAATAATGCCGCGGCGGTGCTGCTGGGTTTGAGCGCTCATGCCAAACGGAAGGAAATCGTCGTCTCACGGGGACAGGCAGTAGAAATTGGTGATAGCTTCCGTATTCCTGATGTAATGAGGCAGAGCGGCGCGAAACTGGTGGAGGTGGGCACCACCAATTGCACCTATGCTACTGATTACGAACAGGTAATTACTGCGTCTACGGTGGCGTTCCTGCGCGTCCACTCCAGTAATTTCAAGGTGATTGGCTTCACGAATGAGGTATCTATAGAAGAGCTGGTAACTACAGCTAATAAGCACGAACTGCCGGTCTTTGACGACCTGGGAAGCGGCTGTTTCCTGGAGACGACTACCTTCGGACTGGCATCAGAACCGATGGTGCAGAGAAGTATTGCGGCGGGCGCGGCGCTGGTATTTTTTTCCGGGGATAAGCTGGTGGGGGGACCGCAAGCGGGCATCATCGCTGGCAAGAAACAATATGTGGACAAACTGCGGCGGCATCCGCTGGCGCGTGCCGTGCGTATCGATAAAATACGGTTGGCGGGTCTGATTGCGACTCTCATTCACTATGTCACGGGAGAAGCGACGGTGAAAATACCCATATGGCGGATGATTGCAATGCCAGTGGCAGAAATTGAACGCCGTGCGTGTGTCTGGGCAGAAGCTACCGACGGACTGGGCAGAGTTACCGATGGCGAGAGTATGGTGGGTGGTGGCAGTCTGCCCGGCAGCACCCTGCCCACAAAACTGGTTGTTATCGGGCAGGGGGGGAAGAAAGCATCGCCGTTGGTTATCCAGCTCAGCCGGACACTGAGGGAATGGCAGGTTCCGATTATCGGCAGGGTTCAGGATAATACCTTCTTGCTCGACCCACGTTCGGTTTTACCTGAAGAGGATGCCACTGTGTGTAAGGCGCTGAAAGAACTTTGTCGGCGGTCATAACCGGAGCATCTCTTTATACCACACGCAGTATGTGAAGGAGAATTGTCTTGTTCGTCTTGGGCACAGCGGGTCACATTGACCACGGCAAATCGGCACTGGTGCAGGCACTGACCGGCATCGACCCCGACCGTCTGGCGGAAGAAAAAGAGCGTGGTATGACCATCGATCTCGGCTTTGCCTGGCTGAAATTACCTAGTGGTCGGGAGATTGGTATTGTCGATGTCCCTGGGCACGAACGTTTTGTCCGTCACATGCTGGCAGGGTCGGGTGGGATTGATATTGCGATGCTGGTAGTTGCCGCCAATGAGGGTGTTATGCCCCAGACCCGCGAGCACCTAGCAATTCTTAACCTGCTCGGTATCTCCCGGGGTGTCGTAGTACTGACCAAGAAAGACCTTGTGGATAACGAATGGCTTGACCTCGTGAGAATAGAGGTTGAGGAATTACTTAAAGATACCACGCTGGCTGGTGTGCCAATAATACCGGTCTCGTCGGTCACCCGTGAAGGTCTACCTGAGTTGCTGACGACTATCGATGGCTTGCTGGCACACACCGAACCTCGTAAAGACAAAGGACGTCCGCGTTTGCCCATCGACCGTGTCTTCAGTATCGCTGGAGCAGGTACAGTGGTGACGGGCACGCTCATCGATGGCTCTTTGACAACAGGACAGGAAGTGGAAATTATGCCATCAGGTTTGAAATCCCGCCTGCGTGGACTGCAAACACACCGGGCACAGGTAACCACTGCGGCACCGGGAAGTCGCGTTGCAGCCAATCTGACCGGTGTTACCACAACTCAGGTACAACGCGGTGATATTTTGACTAAACCCGGCTGGCTAACACCGACCACTTTCATTAGTGCTCGTCTCAATATTCTTGATGACGCCCGGCACCCGTTAAAAAACAACGCCGAGCGCCAGGTCTATATCCTTGCCGCCGAAGCCACGGTTCAAATCCGCCTGCTGGATGCGGAAGAACTGAAGCCAGGTGAAAGCGGCTGGGTACAGTTAATACTGGATAGAGCCGTGCCGGTGGTCGATGGCGACCATTTCGTCATCCGCAGTACTACAGAGACGCTGGGTGGCGGTGTAATCGTCGATGCTCATGCCCATAGATTGCCGCGATTCAGTCCAGATGCTATAGAAAGTCTTAAGATCAAGGAAAAGGGTTCACCTGTAGAGCTGGTACTGGCATTCCTTGATTCGAAGCGCTTGACAGAGCAGTCAGAGGTGCTGGCACAGGTTTCCCTACCACCGAATGAGACGCTGAAGGCAATTGACGTTCTAAAGGTGCAGGGCGCAGTCTGGCAATTGGGACAGTCGCTATTGATTTCAGTTTCCGGATGGAATGGTGTGGTGGAGGAAGTGAGAAAAGTTACGCAGGAATACCACGGTAAATTTCCCGCTAGAGCCGGTATCCTCAAAGTGGAACTGGCAAACCGCATTAAGTTAGGCAAGTACGCACCACTGGTGATGGAAAAGCTGGTTACTGATGGCGTGCTCGTGGAGGAGGGGATGGCAGTGCACCTGCCAGAATTTACAGTACGGCTGACCGCAACCCAGCAGGCAAAGGTTGATTCTTTTCTCAAGGCACTGGCGGAAAATCCTTATTCGCCTTCCACCGAACTTATTCCGGAACCCGACCTGCTAGCATTGCTTGTAGAGCGGGGACAGGTTGTTAAACTGAGCGACAGCGTGGTCGTTTCAAAAAAGACCTTTGATGCAATGCTCGAGCGGGTAATGGCACACCTGAAGACCAACGGTAAAATCACCCTAGCGGAAGTGCGAGATATGTTCCAGACGAGTCGGAAATATGCGCAGGCGTTTCTGGAATATCTGGACGGAGAGAAGGTCACCCGGCGGGTCGGGGACGAGCGGGTGAAGTATTGACTGGCTATCAGCTATTGGCGCTCAGTTATTGAGTTTTGATTTAATCTTGTTTGTCCGCAACGATGCCCGGCGATTGGGCATGTATCCAGCGTGCTTCCTGTTCTTTACGCTTCTGCTCCCGCGACTGCAATTGTTCAACTTGCTGAAGCAATGCATCATGGCTTTTACGTATTTTTGCAGTTTCTGCCTCGAGTTCCGGAACGCGTTTCAGCGCGGCAAAAGCCTGGATAATAAGGTCTACCATCTGGTCGAGGGAGAGCGCGGGCGTCTCTGTCGGTAGGGGAGTGGCAAAGTCTTGAACTGGCTTTGGTTCGGGTGCAGGTTCCGGCGTATGGCGGTAGGTGTACTGGATGCCCGGTTTCGGTTCCTTGGTTGTGATAGGTCTGGCGGTACGGGTTTCCGGCAGAAGTCCGCCAGTTACGAACTGCTTGCGGTAGAGGTCGATTGCCTGACGGCTCACCCCGTACTGGTCGGCGATTACCTGTGAGGTCTTGCCCTCCCGGAGCATTTGTAGGACGGTTTCCCTGTCAACGATTGCTTTCCTTGCCATAACTTCCGCCTTATAATTTGCCTTTACCGTATACTAGCAGTAAATTAATACCGTGTCAAGCAATAAATGAATTTCTTACCGGATTATTTGCAGAGTAATCGTTACTTGCCTGACAGGATGTCATCTGGCGGGTCATTTGCTAGCCTTTGCCTGCTGTGTCAATTGCTTCAGTGTCATATTTCCTTTATGTTTGCTGACGAGGTTGATGTACTTGAAAACATTCTTCGCTTTGTCTTCCATTGCCAGTATCTTTTCCATTGTTTGCCTCCTTGCGATTTATAACTTGCTTTGTTTACTTGCTCACCCAATTACTAGCATAGCAAGTATAGAGCAAGTATGCAAGTTAATCTACGGCAAGTTACAGCAAGTAACGGCAAGTTATGAGGCAAGTATGAGTGTACGGAAACTTGCGGACAGTGAAAGACAAGAGGTAGAGACAAAGGAATTATAGTGGCGGGAGCGTATGGGGGTCGAACCCACCTGAGACATATTCATGCCCCCCAACGGATTTGAAGTCCGCGGAGCCCACCGGGACTCAGCCGCTCCCCTGCCAGACACTAGACAGTATAGAACAGATATAGAAGCAGTGCAAGGTGATTTCTCTGTTCTTTCCAATGTGGATTGTTCCGTTCCCATTCGGTGTCCTGATTACGATTGTGAGTAGATGGGAAGGAGAAGCAGGAGGTTAAAGAGGGTGCAACCCTCTTTAAATATTCTTTCCCTTCCCCGCGGGAAGGGATTGAGGGATGGGGCGCTGGACTGTGAGTCACAGGAGTACTAGATTCTTCACTGTGTTCAGAATGACAAGTAGTGTTTAGGGATTAAAATTTAAGCACCCTGTGCTTTCTTTTTGCTTTTATCCACCAGCCACGCCAGCCAGATACTCACCTCATACAGGACCACCAGTGTCCCGGCGACAACGCTCTGGTTAATAGCGTCTGGGGTGGGTGTGATGACGGCGGAAATCACGAAGGCAAGAATTATCCATATCTTCCGCTTACCCGCCATCCAGCGATAGGAAAGCACCCCGATGCGTGTCAGGAAGGTGGTCACTACCGGCATCTCGAACATCAGCCCGATAATGAGGAGGAGTTGCATGATGAAGTTGACATAATTACTCATACGGGGCTGGATGGTGGCGACACTTGATCCAAAACTAAGCAGGAAACCAGTTGCTGGGGGCACTAGAAAGAAATATCCGAAGACAATCCCGCCGTAAAACATGATGAGAATCCAGGGCAGGATGAGGAGCACCATACGTTTTTCGCGACCGGTGAGTGCTGGAATGATGAACATCAAAAGGTTGTACATGATGAATGGCATTGCCACAATAATGCCTGCCACAAAACAGACTTTCATGTAGGTGGCAAAGCCCTCGGTGACCTCAATAAAGACGAATTGAACATCACCGGCGGGCTTTTTCAGAACCTCGAATATCCAGTCGGCTTTCCAGAAAGCAAGAGCGGTGGTGATAACGACTGCAATCAGGCTCCAGAGGATGCGTTTCCGCAGTTCACGGAGATGTCCGAGTATGCCTTGTGTTTTGGTTTCGCTCATAATAGACGCCGGTCACAACTAGGTAATGATAATAGCGGCCAGGAAGATAGTTTTCAGGGTTTTTTCTCGGGGGGTGCGGTCTGAGGCGTGCTGATTTTCTTACTTTTCTCTTCCTCTTCAATTTCCCGGTTGATGCTCGTGGTGAAATCAGTAGAGGCTTTCTTCAGGTTACGGCTCACGTTACCAAGTGTCTTGCCAAAACTCGCAATCTTATTAGGTCCGATGACCAGCATTGCCACCAGCAGAATCATCAGGATTTCTTGTGTACCAATTGATGAGAATATGTCCACTGACTTCTCCAATTCAGACCGTGGTGGGAAATGCCTGCAAACCAGCTAGGCTTTTTTGGTTGCAGTTTTCTTGTTGTTTTTTTCAGTGCTGGATTTGGTGGTAGTGGCTGTTTTTTCTTCTTCATCATCTCCGCTCTGGGCTTTCTTGAAGGAGCGGATAGCCTTACCGATTGACTCCCCAACCTGCGGTAGTTTCCCCACGCCGAAGAAAATCATAATGATAACAAGGATGAGGATTATTTCTGGAACGCCAAGGCTTTTGAACATCCCTGTTCACCTCCCCTAAGATTCTCTTATATTATAACCTTGTTCTTGCCTAATTTTCTACTATAGCAGATTCCACAGACTTTTCAAGCAGATGAGGGCTACGTTTTTTATGCACAGGGAGAATAGCCGTTTGCCTGTGCCTGACGGTCCAGGTCAAGGGTAATCAATCGCTCCAGAGGCAACAGCACTTCTTCTTTGAACTGCCGCAGGTCCACTGCTTTCAGGTAGTGTTTGCACTGGTCGCAGATGTAAAGACGATGGGTTCCTCTATCGTTGGTGAAGAAAGACAGCTTGTTCTGGTCGTAATTCTCGCAGTAGGGGCACTGCAAGCGCTGAAAGAGCCATTCCGTATCGCATCGCGAACAGACGAGCCAGCGTGCGCTGGTGTCTTTCGCCAGATACGAAAAATCCGGGTTACCGCCACAGATAGGGCAGTAGCCGCGTCGCCATATTTCCATGTCGAGCAGACTGTTCAGTGCCTTTGCTTCTCTGACGAGGAATGGTTTGATAGCAGCACTGAAGATGGCTCCTAGCAGTGTTTGGGTGTCGTCTGTGAGGGGGGTGGAAAGAACAATCGGTTGACCCCGGTACCAGGCACGCACATTGCGCTTGTTAATGACACGTCCCGGAGTCAAAGCCAGGATTTCGGGAGGAAGTATGCCAAAAAGTTCCTGGTAACTGAGGGAAAGTGTCGTTACCTCTTTGTAGGTCTGGCGCAGGAGCGTCCAATCGATGGCTAATTCGGTGAATCCCACCAGTGGTTTTCCCGCAATGGCGTGAGCTTTGACTGCTTCTCTGGTAAAAACAGGGTTGGGCACCCCTGTTTTCTGCCCAACCCTGTTTTGAATTTCAAGCAGTTTCTTATAGAACTCCAGTAATGTGGGTAATTTGCCTTCTGCCTTTTCCTGCTCCTTTAGTTTCTTGATGATGCTATCCGTTCTGGCTGGCACTATTTACCCTTCTCGTTGTCCTTCTTCATCTGTTTATCATACCACAATCCATGATGTGATTTCGCATATTCTTCTGACATCGTACCCTTGCTAATCGCTCTCCAGGCTTCGGTCATCATCGGGTGAATAACACCAAGGTAGACATGAACGAAGAGCATAGCACCCATGACGATAAAAGCAACATCGTGAGCGAAGACCATCCATTGCAGTACTGCCGCCGGTGCAATTGTCTTTAGGAACCACATCACCGCGCCCGTAAGGGCTATAAAAGCACCGAAGACAACAACGATAAACCACCAAAGCTTCTGGCCGGTATTCATATGACCCTGAGGCGGCATGCCTTCCTCATCGGAAAGGAAGTAGTATCGCGGGGCTGCTTTCAACCAACCGATATCTTCTTTGCCCCAGGTGAAAGCTTCTTTTAGCGCCTCGATTGCCGCTTTGGGTTTCAGAATGAGGTAGATAAGTGGCGCAACGATGAAAATGGCGGCCGCAATCCGGTGGAGAATGCGTGTCCAGCTATCCTGTGCCAGAAAGCCCAGTTGCGGGATAAAGAGCACCAGCCCTGTCAAGAACAGGATAATAAAGGCAGCGGTGTGAATGTGGTGCAGGATACGGGTCGCTTTACTGTATTTTTCGACTACGGCTTCATTTTTCTGTATCATTATTTCTTCTCCTTCTTCCCGGGAATTGCTTTGGTCATTTTGGCTTCACGGGCGATGATGTAGTTTAACGCCAGTCCAAGGATAGTCAGACCACCCACAGCCCAGCCTAGAGGTTGAATGATATCCTGCCAGGCGGTGGCGGTGGCGGGGAATTTGGGGTCAACAGGCAGTCCGTATTTGTCCGGGGTGTCATTGAGAACGTACATCACGTGGAGTCCGCCCAGTTCTTTTTCTCCATAGAAAGTAGCATTGGTGAAGCCCTTAGCTTGCAGAGCCGCTACCTTGCCTTTGGCAATGGCAATCAGCTTTTCACGGTCGTCAAATAGCAACGCATCAGTAGGACAGGTCTTAACGCATGCTGGTTCGTAACCGGCATCCAATCGGTTCAAGCTTGGCTGTGTGCATAGCACACACTTGGACATCTTGGTCTTCCCCAGGATAGTGCTGCCTTCCAGACGGGGCACATCAAAGGGGCAGAACTCAACACAGTAGCCACAGCCGGTGCACAGGTCTTTATTGAAACCCGTGATACCATAGGCCTCGTCTTTATAGAGCGCGCCGCTGGGACAGACCTTGACACAGGCGGCGTCCGTGCAGTGCATGCAAGCGCGCCGGTTGAAAAGCCAATCCACTTTACCGTAATGCTCTAGCTCGTTGAACGTAATTTTCAACCAGGTATTGGGAGCCAGGTCTTTGGGATTTTCATTGCTTCCCCGGTTCTCTGATTTAACGCCATTTTGCTTAGTGGGAATGATTTCATCGTTTTCATTCCACTCTTTACAGATTGCCTGACAGCCACGGCAGGCAGTACATCTGGTTGCATCGTATAGAATTGCTTTATCCGCCATTTCTCTCTCCTTCCCTCATTTTCTCTTAGGCTTTCCTTACGTTGACCAGGAAGGCCTTGTATTCGGGAATCATGGTATTGGCATCGCCGACATGCGGCGTGAGCAGGTTAGCGCTATCACCGGCTGCCAGACCGATGTAGCCGAAGTGCCATACCATTCCCACCTCGTGTACCGTCTTACCATCGATCAGGAACGGTTTCAGACGCTTCGTGACCAGTGCGACCATATTGACACTGCCGCGAGCTGATTCTACAATAACCCGGCTGCCATTCTTAACGCCCTTATCCTCGGCTAGTTCTTCACTCATCTCCACGAATGGTTCCGGTTGCATTTCTACCAGCCAGGAAAGGTTGCGTGTCATCTGACCTGCCTGCCAGTGTTCGGTAACACGGTAGGTGCAGCCGATGATGGGATATTTATCAACCGTCCCCTGTTCGGCGGCGCGCCATACTTTGATTGCCGGGTTGAACTGTTGCTTGGAGAGCGGATTTTTAACAGGTGATTCCCACGGCTCATAGTGCTCGGGGAATGGACCCTCTGCCATACCGGAACCGAATAGACGGGCATGACCTTCTGCTGTCATGATAAAAGGCCATCTGGTAGCTTTGGGGTCGACGTTGATGGGCGGGAAACCGCCATCCGCGACGTCACCTGTCCATTTACCGTCTTTCCACCAGATAACCGGGTGCTCTTTATCCCAGGGCACACCATCGAGGTCAACCGAGGCGCGGTTATAAACGATACGGCGGTTCAACGGCCAGGCGTATGCCCACTTGGGATATAACCCGATGTTATAGGTATCCGGGGTGGGGTCACGCCGTGCCATCTGGTTGCCGGCTTCGGTATAACTACCGCAGTACACCCAAGCGCCGCACGAGGTTGTGCCATCGCTCTTGAGGCTAGCGAAACTACTCATCAGTTTACCGGTCGTCAGGTCGTAACCGTTAATTTCCTTGGCGACCTTGTGGACATCCGGATGTTCATCACCATAGTCCCAGTCCATCTTGGTAATAGCTTCGGCGCCGGGACCGCCCTCTTTAGTGTAAAGTTCCTTCACCTTCTTAAAGATTTTATCCATCATCCACAGGTCATCGTGGGCTTCGCCGGGACCATCACCGGCTTTATAACGCCACTGAATCCAGCGTCCGCTATTGGTGACACTGCCCTCTTTTTCATAAGAGTTCAGAGCAGGTAGCAGGAAGACTTCTGTATTAATACTGGCGGGGTCGACTCCCGGGCGACGCCAGAAGTTGGCGGTTTCCGTCTGCCAGAGGTCAGCGGCGACCAGCCATTCCAGTTTCTCAAGGGCTTTTCGCTCCTGATTAGCGTTGGGACCACCCACTGCCGGATTCTGTCCCCAGACAGTTAGTCCTTTAATAGTGCCGGTTTCCATTGCCTCGAAGAGGGCGATATGAGAGTAGTTCTTTCCCGTATGCGGTTTCGGTAGGTAGTGGAATCCGAATTCATTATCTGCGGTCGCATTAGCGCCGTACCATGATTTAAGCAGGCTGACCACATATTTGGGGGTATTACCCCACCAGTTGGCACTGTTCGGGTCTTTTGTGGTTGGGGTGATACGATCCATGTACTTCTGGAGCGTGGTATCCGTGTTTACAATTTGTTTCAGGTAAGATGTCAGGACGTTGTAGAGCAAACCAAAATCAGTGGACCCCTGCACATTAGATTCGCCACGCATTGCTTGGATGCCGCCACCCGCTATGCCGATGTTTGCCAGCAGTAGTTGAATGATGGCATAAGCGCGGATATTCTGGGTGCCAACGGTATGCTGGGTGGTGCCCATTGCGTACAGGATATTGCCGGCTTTACCGGTTTTACCTGTGGCGGTAAAAGAGCGGCATACCTCAAGGAAAGTTTTCTGCGGTGTGCCACAAGTCTTAGCCACCATTTCAGGAGTGTAGCGGGCGTACTGTTTTTTCATTAACTGAAAGACGCAATTCGGGTCTTTGAGTGTCTTATCTTTCTTGGGGATGCCGGCATCATCATTTACGTATGCCCAAGTCGATTTGGCGTACGTTCTCTTGGCAGCATCTGTTTCGTTCAAGCCGCCGGCATAACCTGAGAAGAGACCGTCCAGTTCTGCAGGTCCCTTATAACCGGGATTCACGAGATACGGAGAAGTGGTGTACTCGGTGATATAGGTCATATTATAGTTCCCGGGGTTCTTCTCGATGTCGTCGATGATGTATTTAATCATGCCCCCGAGGAATGCAATATCCGTGCCGGAGCGTAGAGGTGCGTAGATATCGGCTTTAGCTGAGGTTCGGGTGAAGCGCGGGTCGACGTGGATGAGTGTACCGCCTCTATCTTTGGCTGTCATAATATGGCCGAAGGAGGCGGGATGGTTTTCGGCTGGATTGCCACCCATGACCAGTATGCAGTCCGAGTTAGCAATGTCATTCCAGTGGTTGGTCATAACACCACGACCAAATGTCTCCGCCAAACTGGAGACTGACGGAGAATGTCAAAGGCGGGCGTGGTGTTCTATGTAGACCATGCCTAAAGCGCGGTCCATCTTGGAAAGGAGGTAGCACTCCTCGTTATCCAGCGCCGAACCGCCGAGACAAGCAAGAGCTTCCGTGCGGTTGACCACGTTGCCATCGGCATCCTTAGCGATGAAGTTGGCATCGCGGGTGGTTTTAATTTTACGCGCAATTTGGTCAATTGCCCAATCCCATGGTTTCTCTTCCCAGTCCGTGCCGCCGGGTTTACGGTAGAGCACCTTGGAAAGACGCCACGGATTTTCAGCGTAGAGCTGTTTCATGGATGCGCCTTTAGCGCAAGCGCTACCGCGATTGATGGGATGGTCGGGGTCACCTTCCACGTTCAGGACCTTGCCGTTTTCAGCGGCGATAACGAAGCCGCAACCCGTGCCATCGTAGGGGCAAATACTTGTTTTTTCGCCTATTTGCTTTTTAAGTGGGAGAGCTTGTGGTGGACCGGCTAGCGATTTGTCTGGTTTGATTGCCCCGAGAAGGAACGCGCCACCAACGCCCACTCCCGAGGCTTTAAGGAAATCTCTTCGGCTTAGTTCCATTTTACCTCCTCAACTGAATTGAACTATTGTATCACTACTTGACCAGTGGGTTGCAACACCGGTCGGGGTTTTTCATTTGCAAAGGTACAACACAAAGAAACCTGATATACCAGCCCGCTTTAACTACGATAGCAAGAGCATATCAGGCATGAAAAACAGTGCTTATTTATATCACGACCGAGTACTTTATTATCTTGCAGGTAGATTGTTTTTCCTCCCGAATTTGAATAAATGTTATCATTACGGCTGTATTTGTGTCAACCCGAACGTACCTACTTATTTTGGCGTATAGTGTTTGTGAATCTGGATGCAGCTTTTTGACAAGCGTGACCGGATAAGGTTAGAATGAGGCTACTCGTGCGGGAGTAACTCAGCGGTAGAGTGCCTGCCTTCCAAGCAGGTGGTCGCGGGTTCGAATCCCGTCTCCCGCTCGTCACGTCTGGAGCGATGACTTGCTGTGCCACCAGACACTATCGTCATCCAACTTGCCTTTGCCCTTAAGTGGTAAACAGTCCCAGGTGTCAACCCTGATGTACTGCTGGTAAATGTCCCCGGCGCGGTTAGCGGAGAAGGTACTCCGGTAATGGTGTTCCCGTAGCTGGTAGTTAGGCTCCACTCGAAAGAAACAGTGATTGATGCAGTTGACCCCAACAATGTGAGTTACCATTAAGCGTTGCGGCATTGGTCCCGAATAGGGGTATCCCGGCGAAAGCCTTCCACCACGATGCAGATCTTTTCCTCAGCGCTGGACTTGCGGCGGGTAAGGCGCTTGATATTCTTGATGAACTGTCTGGTCTCCTCAGTTCTGGTTTCAGCCTGCTAGAAGTGGTCTGTGGTCTCCTACACCATGGCTCATTCCTTCCTTTGAATCATAATCTACTGGTTTATCAGTATTGGAGCAAGCCCATAAGTGTCTATTAACTTTTGTCTTAAAAGTGTCCCATTTTCCCTGACGATTTATAGCTAATCTTCCTCATATAAGGACTGCGCGAGGGTTTAAACCCTCGCGCAGTCCACAGAGTGAGAGACAGCAATACTGAGGCTAATTTAGCCGGTCATGACTGTTCAATTAGCTGTCTGACCTTGTCAAGTCGGTCGGCAATGCCCTTGCATAGTGTGGCGTAGTTATCATCCATAGTTGGGCTGCGGCGGCCCATGTCGGTAGCCAGCGAGACAATTCTATTAGCCAAGGAAATGGAGGAATAAGCCTTGGTTAGCTCATCTTTAACGATAGCCGACAGAGAAACTTCATCGCGCTTGGAGTCCCATACCTGAGTTTGAAAGGCAATTAGGCTGTCCTTCGCGCGTGTGGTGGCAATACGATGATTTGTTTCAATCTCCAGCAACAGGTCAGAAGTCGGGTCTTTTCTTGTCGCATCAGCCATCTGGGCTGTCTTTTGTGCTACTTCAGGCACCTGCTCCTGTTCCGCCGCTTCAGCCACCTCGGCTGTTTTTTGCGTCACTTCAGGCACCTGCTCCTGTTCCGCCGCTTCAGCCACCTCGGCTTGCCTCTCCGCCATTGTAGAGATCGGCCGGGGCTGAATTTCCTTTACGCTCTCTTTCTGGGTCGCCGGGGACTTTTTACGTAGGTATATAAGATAACCGATCAGTAGTCCCAAAATAATGCAACCGGCACCAATGATAATAACCAGTAACAACGAAATCCCAGTGCCGGCAGGAGGCGCTGCTCGATTAATCGTTTCGTACTGGGTGGCAGCAGTCCAGCCCTGCGATGGCGACTCTGCTGCGGTGATGGTCGGCGAGCCTGCCTTAGTGTCCTTGTAGTAGAAGCTGGCTGAGTTGCCGCCAGCATTAATCGTTACCCGGTTTATGGGATTCAAGCCGGCGGCATCACTGTAAAATGTGCCGTTGGCTGAACTACTTGTCAGATTGATGATTGTATTCGCTGTCACATTATACGGGTTGCTGGAGGTATCCTGCGTCTGAAGTGTGATTATCCCCGATACATTACCCGCGGTTATAGTCTGGGGAGTAGTGGTAAAAGCCAGTTTAGCAATGACGCCAGCTACGCTTTCCACCTGGGCGGCAGCAGTCCAACCCTGTGATGGCGACTCTGCTACGGTGATGGTCGGCGAGCCTGCCGTAGTATCCTTGTAATAGAAGCTGGCTGAGCTGGCACCAGCATTAATCGTTACCAGGCTTATGGGATTCAACCCGGCGGCATCACTGTAGAATGTGCCGCTGGCTGAACTACTCGTCAGATTGATGGTCGTATCCGCTGTCACATTATACGGGTTGCTGGAGGCATCCTGCGTCTGAAAGGTGATTATCCCCGATACATTACCAGCAGCTATGGTCTGGGGAGCAGTGGTAAAAGCCAGTTTAGCACTGGTGACAGCGCCAGATACGATATCAAAGGCATTGCTTACGCCACTCTTGCTCCCACCGGAGGTGGTAATGGTGACCCCGCTTTGCACTGAGGCGATGGTGATATTCCCCATCCAGATACCACCGGCGAAAGCCCCGGTAGTGGTCGGGCTGATGGTGCCCGTGGTATTGGTAAGAGTATTGCTGTTAGTGTACGACGTTACTGTATTGCCATAGACATCCTGGGCAGTGATGTTGACGCTGAAGGCGACATTTTCAGTCTGATTACTAATTATGGCAAAAGAGAAATGATCCAGAGCAGCGGCATTCACGGTCTGCGTCTGGTTAGCGGCAGTCCAGCCCTGCGATGGCGCCTCTGCTACAGTAATGGTTGGTGAACCTGCTGGAGTGTCCTTGTAGTAGAAGCTGGCTGAGTTGGCCCCAGCAGTTATTGTTACCAGAGTTATGGGCTTCAAGCCGGCGGCATCACTATAGAATGTGCCGCTGGCTGAACTACTCATCAGATTAATGGTCGTATTCGCTGTCACATTATACGGGTTGCTGGAGGCATCCTGCGTCTGAAGAGTGATTATCCCCGATACATTACCAGCAGCTATGGTCTGGGGAGCAGTGGTAAAAGCCAGTTTAGCACTGGCGCTAGTGCTAGCTACGATATCGAAGGCATTGCTTACGCCACTCTTGCCTCCACCGGAGGTAGTAATGGTGACCCCGCTCTGCACTGAGGCGATGGTGATATTCCCCATCCAGATACCACCGGTGAAAGTACCTGTAACGGTCGGGTTGATGGTGCCCGTGGTATCGGTAAGAGCATTGGTGTCAGTATATGAAGTTACTGTATTGCCATAGACATCCTGGGCAGTGATGTTGACGCTGAAGGCGATATTCTCGGTCTGATTACCAATTGTGGCAAAAGAGAAATGGTCCAAAGCAGCGGCATTCACGGTCTGCTTTTGGGTGGCAGCAGTCCAGCCTTGTGATGGCGCCTCTGCTCTGATGGTCGGCGAGCCTGCCGTAGTGTCCTTGTAGTAGAAGCTGACTGATGTAGAACCCTTGGGCATGGTCACGGATGTAACATACCAATTACCAGTCGAACTGGTAAGAAATTTAGTCGTGGAGGAGGTTGATGTCAAAGTGATGACGGTATCGGTTTCAGGGCTGTACGGCATACCCTTGGCATCTAGTATGTGGATAGTCATAACACCGGATACGATACCAGCATCTAATACCTGGGGTGAAGTGGTGAAGGCAATGGTCAAAACAGGTGGTCCACCACCACAACCTGAGCCCAGGGTTATGCCAAGCAACAATAACAGTAATAAGACTACGTTTGGTATTCGTGATAACACTCTTTTCATCATACTTTGACCCCCTGCAATTTTAACCTCTGTCCTTGTTCCCTACCGGAAATTCCTGAATATTCTCAGGTTTGCATCCGATGGACCGGAGTACTTCACCTACAGTATAATCGCGCATCAGGTGATGTCTTAGCGGCGATTGGTAATGAACGGTATATTGATTACACCTGCCGTTTCTATGTTTTCCTACGTAGCCACCTTTCTCCAGGTCACTAATTATTTGTTGTACCCCCCATACGCTAAGAAGAGTCTCTTGGGCAATTGCCTGAGTTGTGCTCTGTGGGTGCTTTGCAATATAAAAAAGTACAATTCCATGATTGCTGAATAACGTCCACTCTCGTTTTGTCACTATGGCACTCGTCCTATTAATCTCTTGGCTCGATTAGAACTGCAATGGAAAGTGCTCCATAACTTAATCCGTGTATCCTACTACGTATGTTTTTAACCCGTGTATTCTACTACGAGTATTCCTATATATGGTATAACGCTGTTCTGACTAGTATGTGAATCACCCAAACGTACTGATTTGGGGGTTACTTTAGGGTGGTTCAAAACCAGGCATCAAGAGGAAAGTGCTCAAGCGGTTGCCGAAACTTTCCAGGGAATGGGGTCCTTTGTTATTTTGATCTATCTAATTCACCCCTTTTCTTTTACTTCACTAAATCCACAGAATTCGTGGTCCCAACTACTACCAAGAATAAACCTGGCCTGACTTTGATAGAGCACTTGAAGGTTAGCTCAATATCTCTTTGTTGACCGGTTTTGAGATATAGTTTCATAGAAGTACTGGTACTTTTGTTCGACTCAAGCCATGACTTTTAGGTGATTGTCAGCCTCATATGACTCTAATAAAATAGGCATGATTGAACATGGTCGACTAAAGTGAACACATAAATCTTAAGTCACAGTAAACGGAACCTGGCTACCGAATGAAAGAGGAGATCAGTAAGATGGCAAAGGAGAATCCCAGAGTTGTCGAGAAGGTTAAAGAGGTTAAAATGGAAGCCCCCGTCAGAGAGCGGGTGGCGCAATTTCTTGACGAGGAGGGCGACAAGATAAGACAAGAGACGGACCGAGTACAAAGCCCCATCATCGCCAGAGCTAGACAGGAATATAAGGATCGGCTGGCCGCATTTCTTGAGGAGGAGCGTGAGAAGATAAAGGAAGAGGCAGAGAAGGGCGCGGGTGAGAAAAGGACCAAGGCGGAATCCGAAGCAAACGATATTATCGCTCAAGCGCAAGCTGAAAAACAGGAGATTATCGCCGCTGGTAGAATAGAGGCTGAGACGCAAGCCGAGATGATAATTGAAGAAGCAAAACGACAGGCAGACAAGACCATAGAAAAAGTAGTGGCGGAGGGACGGAAAGAGGCTGATGTAATCATTGCGGAGGCTAAGCAAAAAGCAGAAAAACTGACCAGTGAAGCGGCTGATTTAGCCCGGATTACCGTAGAAGTAGAGAGTGAAAAGTTATTAGCTAAGACACAAACGGAAGCGTCCGCCCAGGCCGCGGCTATTATTTCCAATAGCTGGCGGAAAGCACAAGAGATGGTTGACTCAGCAGAAATAGCATACAATCTGGTACGCAAACAGCTTCAAGATGTTGGTAAAGCGATTTCGGAAGCGGACCACAGAATGGCAATAGCCACTACAACAGGTTCTGAAGGTCCATTCGAGCAGAGCGAGCCGCAACCTGCAGCTTCACAACGTAAAAGCTAGTGTCTCTGGTTGGCAATCGCTGGATTGGGAAATAGGAGCCAAGAGACCCAAATCAACTGCTGTTAAGAGGAAAAAATTAGGGAGCTTGTTATATGTCTTTTCAAGTAAATGGGGAGACAACATACAAAACCAAAGAAGCCTGTCAATTGGCTGGTACTAACGCGAGCACATTCTTTCGCTGGGTGCGGGAGGGGAAATTCGCTGACGTGGAATATCGTGATAGGAACGGTTGGAGGCTCTTTACTATTAGTGATATAAACCGATTGAAAGCTAATGTAGAAAGAATCCACCGTGTAAGTAGTATAGGATAGAGCCAGTTCTAAACACACTGGAATATTATGCTTAGAAGTTTTGGTTGTAGTTTTTACTCCCCACGCTGAAAACGCAAGAGAAAGCCTCATCGTCTCATATTTACACAAACTGTTTTATTGTGAAGTTAGATAGCACTACACTTTACATCATATGAGACTGCCGAAAAAGTCCCGCTTCGTCATAAAGAAATAGAAAATACTTTGAAACTGAATGATCCGGAACGGTGATTGGAGGCTAAATACTGATAAAATAGAGGGAACAAATCAACAAGGGGGG